>WNFT01000404.1_pt1 | contig 59755 bp, 44 predicted proteins | sample 5400191 | NCBI WGS metagenome assembly WNFT01 (sample SAMN13153359, study PRJNA577476) | soil metagenome | isolation source: 80 cm saprolite under Madrone tree | place: USA:California | collected 2016-06-14 | reverse complement strand
AGGTGAGGAATCGGCTCGACCCCGTGAGCGCGGAATGGCCCGTCTCGGCCAGCCGCCTGGCCGTCTTCTCCGCCTGCGGCTTCCAGTACCTTCTCAAGAACGTGCTCGGCCTCGAGCCCGCCCTCGAGCCCGAGGAGCGCCGCCGCCTGGAGCCCCTCGAGAAGGGCGACGTGTTCCACCGCGTGGCCGAGCGCTTCCTCCGCGAGCGGCGGGAGCGCGGTGAGCTGCCCGTCGTCTACACGGAGGAGGCACGCGACCGGCTCCTGGAGATGGCCGAGGAGGCGCTCGGCCAGCTGGTGGAGGGCAGCCCCCCGCGGTTCACCGTGCTCTGGGAGCGGGCCCGGGCCCAGGTCCGGGACCTGCTCCTGTCCTGGCTGGCCCGCGAGGCAGGGGCGGCGGAGCGCGCGACCCCCACGCACTTCGAGGTGAGCTTCGGCATGGGCCAGGGGCCGAGCGGGGGCGAGCCGCACCGCCCCGAGCCCCTGCGGATCGATCTCGGAGACGGGCGCGCGCTGCGCATCTCGGGGAAGATGGACCGGATCGATCGGCGCAGCGACGGACGACTCGTCCTTCGCGACTACAAGACCGGCCGGGCCCCCAAGGACGAGGGCGGGATCTTCAAGGGGGGCAAGCAGCTCCAGGTGCCGTTCTACATCCTCGCCGCGGCCGAGCTCTTCCCCGACACCACGGTGGCCGAGGCCTTCCTGGACTACGTGGACGGCGGCCGCCTGGTCTCGGTGGACCCGGGCTGGGTGAGGAGCCCGGGCTTCCGCGAGCTGCTGAAGGGCCTGGTGGATGCCATCGGCCAGGGGATCTTCGTCCAAGAGCCTTCCGCCTGCCCGTGGTGCGACTACACCCAGGTCTGCGGCCCGCGGGCCCTGCTCGAGACGCGCCTGCGCTGGAAGCGCACGGACCCCGTCGTGCAGCGCGTCCTGAAGCTGCGGGAGCTGGGATGAGCTTCGTCCCCGTCGACCACGAGGCCCGCGAGCGCGCGCGGCGCGACTTCCGGACGAGCCTGGTCGTGGAGGCGGGGGCGGGCACCGGCAAGACCACCCTCCTCGTGGACCGCATCGAGGCCCTGCTGCGCACGGGAACCGCGCGCCTCGAGGAGGTGGCGGCGGTGACCTTCACCGAGAACGCGGCCACCACCATGAAGCTGCGCCTCCGGGAGCGCCTCGAGCGGGCGCGCTCCGGCGCGGACGTGCCCGAGGTGGAGCGGGAGCGGGCGGCGGCCGCCCTCGACGTGCTCGAGCGCGCCCCCATCTCGACCATCCACGCCCTCGGGGCCGCCATGCTCCAGGAGCGGCCGCTCGAGTGCGGGGTGGTGCCCGGCTTCCGGGTGGCCGAGGAGGCCGAGAGCGACCTGCTCTTCGCCGAGGCCTGGGAGGCCTGGCTGGGCGACCGCCTGACCGGGGGGGACGACCTCGTGGTCGAGGCCCTCGACCGCGGCATCCCCCTCGAGGGCGAGGGGCCCTTCGGCGACCGGAGCTCCCTGCGGGGCCTCGCCCGCGTCCTCATCGACCAGCGCGACCTGCGTCCGCTCCTGGCGGAGCCCGAGCTGGATCCCGCGTCCTGGCGGCGGGAGCTCCTGGAGAGGGCGGCGCGGGCGAAGGAGCTGACGGCGGCGGTGCAGGCGGGCGACCTCCTGGCCGCGCGGCTCAAGGAGCTCGTGACCTTCGCCGAGCAGTCGCGCCTCCTCGAAGGCTCGGTCCTCGCCCGCCACCTCGCCTCCCTCAAGGAGATCCCGCGGAACTGGGGCCACAAGCCCCGGTGGCCCTCGCCCGAGGCCCTGGAGGAGGCCCGGAAGATCGCGGAATGGACGCGCACGGGACCCGCGGCCTGGAGCGCCGCGCGCGGCGCCCAGCTCCACGGCCGGCTCGTGCGGGCCCTGGGAGGCGTCGTCTCCCTCTACGAGAAGGAGAAGCGCGCGCGGGGCCTGCTCGATTTCGTCGACCTGCTGCTCCTCGTGCGCAACGCGCTGCGTGACCGGGAGTCGGTGCGGGCCCACTTCCGGCGCCGCTTCCGCTTCCTCATCATCGACGAGTTCCAGGACACCGACCGGCTGCAGGTGGAGATCGCGGAGCTCCTGGCGGGGGCCGTGCCCGGCGGCCTCTTCGTGGTGGGCGACGCCAAGCAGTCGATCTATCGCTTCCGCCGGGCGGAGGTCTCGCTCTTCCGCCGCCTCTCCGAGGCGGCCGCGCGCACCGAGGGCCGGGCCGTGCTGCACCTCACCCAGAGCTTCCGGGCGCGCCCCGCCATTCTGCGCTTCGTGAACCGCGTGTTCGCCGAGCTGATCCAGGCCTCGGCCGAGGTGGAACAGCCGGCCTACCAGCCCATCGCGGCTCCCCCCGACCTGCCCGGCGACCCCGCGGTGCTCGCCCTTCGCTTCGCCGCTCCGTTCGCCAGCGGGCCCGACCTCCTGCAGGCCGAGGCCCGGGCCCTGGCCGCCCTCGTGGCGGAAGCGGCGCGCGGCTGCTATCCGGTCCGCGATCCCGTCACGGGCCAGCACCGCCCCAGCCGGGCGGGGGACGTGATGGTCCTGACCCGGCGGCTCACCCAGATCCGGCCGCTCGAGGAGGCGCTGGAGGCCGCGGGCCTGCGCTTCACCGCCGAGGGAGGCAAGTCGTTCTTCGACCGGCAGGAGGTGCACGAGGTCCTGTCGGTCCTCCGCGCGGTGGACGACCCGTCGGACCGGGTGGCCCTGGTCGCCGCCCTGCGCTCGTCGTTCTTCGGGGTGAGCGACAAGGACATCGTGGCCTACCACCTCGCGGGGGGCGGCCTCTGGCTGGGGCCGGTGGACGAGGGCAAGCCGGGGGCGGGCACCCTCGGACCCGCGGTCGGGCTCCTGCACGAGCTCCACGACGCCCGGACCCGCGCGAGCGTCCCCGCCCTCCTGGAGCGGCTCTACGAGCGGACGCGGGTGATGGCGGCCCTCACCGGGACCCGCCGGGGCGAGGCCCAGATCGCGAACCTGGAGAAGGTGGCGACCCTGGCCCGGCAGGCCGCCGACCTCGGCGTGCTCACCCTGCGCGGGTTCTCCACCCTGCTCGCGGAGCGGATCGAGAGCGCGGGCGAGGAGCCCGATCTGCCCACCACCCGCCCGGGCGATCCCGCCACCGTCCGCATCCTGTCGATCCACAAGGCCAAGGGGCTCGAGGCTCCGATCGTCTGCCTCTACGACACCGCGGACAACGCGGGCGCGCGGCCCGACACGGTGGCGCTGTGGGAGGAGGGCACGATCGCGATCGGGTTCCGCGGCGGCTGCCAGCCGCCGGGCTGGGACGTCCTCGTGAAGAAGGAAGAGGCGCGGGCCTGGGCGGAGATGCGGCGGCTCCTCTACGTCGCGTGCACCCGGGCGCGGGACTGGCTCGTGGTCCCGAAGCCGCCGGGCGATGCCCGGGTGGGCGACTTCTGGAAGGAGCTGAGCAGCCGCCTTCCCGCCGCCTCGGACCTCGACGTCCGGGTCGTGGACGCCGACACCCTGCCCGCCCCCGAGGCCGGCGAGACGCGGCCAGAGCTCTTCGTGGTCGAGGGAGACGGCGCCGACGTGGTGGCGGCGCGCTGGGAAAAGGCGCGGGCCGAGACCCTCGCCGAGGCCGCCGGGCGCCCCTTCGTCCCCGCGGCCGCGACGGCGGTGGCGGCGCGCGAGGCCCCGCCCGCGGTGGGCGCGCCGAGCCCCCTGGGCCGCGCGTTCGGCGGCCTCGTCCACCGCGTGCTGGAGTGGCTCCCCTTCGACGCCCCGCCGGAGGCGGCCCTCGCGATGGCGGAGGCCCTCGCCCCGTCCTTCGGCCTCGACGCGGAGGCCGCCCGGCGCGCGGGCGAGCACGCCGGGCGCGCCCTGGGCTTGCCCGTCATGGAGCGGGCCCGCCGGTCGCCGCGGGTTCACCGCGAGCTGCCGCTCTTCTTCCCGGACGGGAACGACCTCGTGGAGGGGATCGTGGACCTGGTCTTCGAGGAGGACGGCCAGCTCGTGGTGGTGGACTACAAGACCGACCACGTCGAGCCCGGGCAGGCCTTCGTCCAGGCCGCCCACCACGCCCCCCAGCTCCAGCTCTACGGGCGCGGCCTCGCCCAGGCCACGGGCCAGAGGATCAAGGAGCGGCTGGTCCTCTTCACCACAATCGGCCAGGTGGTCCCGGTCTGACGGGCGGCCGTGATAGCGTCGTCCCGGTGGAGAACCCCTTCTCCTGGTCCGCCTCCCGCCACGACACCTTCGCCACCTGCCGGCGGCGCTACTACTACGGGTACTACGCGGCCAACGAGGATCCCGAGATCAAACGCCTCAAGAAGCTCTCCGCCCTGCCCCTCTGGGCGGGCAGCGTGGTCCACGAGACGATCGAGGCCTTCCTGAAGGGCCACGACGCGCTGCCTTCGCCCGAGGAGCAGGAAGCGATCGTCAAGGCCGCCGTCCATTCCGACATGCTCGGCGCGTGGCGGGAGAGCGAGGCGGGAGGGGACTTCCGGCTCTTCGAGCACGAGTACCAGGTGCCGGTGGAGCAGGAGGACAAGCGGCTGGCCGTGAACACGGTGATGCGCTCGCTCCGGAGCTTCTTCAAGAGCGAGACCCTGCGCGAGGCTCTCGCGGTGGGACGCGAGCGCTGGCTGGCCCTGGAGGACCTGGTCTCGTTCCCCGTGGGGGACGTCGAGGTGTTCCTGCGCATGGACCTGGCGTTCCGCGCCCGGGACGGGCGGGTGGTCATCGTGGACTGGAAGACCGGCCGTGCGGAGGGGCGCTTCAACGAGGTCCAGATCGCGGGCTACGCGCTCTATGCGGCCGCGCAGGGCTGGGTGGGCGACCCCGAGGAGATCCTGACCGAGCTCAACTACCTGGTGATCCCGCGCTCGCGGCGGCGCACGGTCAAGCGCCAGCAGCTCGACCATGCCCGGAGCTTCATCGCCAGGAGCGCCCGCGACATGAGGGCGCTGCTCATCGACCCCCTCGCGAACCTGGCCCGGCTCGAGGACTTCCCGATGATCGACCGGCCCCGGGTCTGCCGCCGCTGCAACTTCAGGCGCCTCTGCTTCCCGCGGACAGAGGCTCTGGAGCCGACGCTCGCGGCCTCACCCTGAGGCCTGGTCCAGCACCTCCCGCACCTTTCGGGCCAGCGCCTCCAGGGGGAACGGCTTCTGCAGGAAGGCGAGGCCGGGCTCGAGCACGCCATGGATGATGGCGTCGTCGGTGTAGCCGGACATGTAGAGGGCCCTCGCCCCCGGACGCGAGGCCAAGAGCTCGGCCGCCAGCTCGCGACCGCTCATCCCCGGCATGATCACGTCGGTCAGCAGCAGGTCGATGGGCCCGGGGTGTCGCTCCGCCACCTCGAGGGCCGCCCGGCCCGTCCCCGCTTCGAGGACCGTGTAACCGAGCCCGCGGAGGATCTCGTGGGCCAGCTCACGCAGGCTGTCCTCGTCCTCCACCAGCAGGATCGTCTCGGAGCCGCCGGGGAGCGCGTCGCCCCCGGCCAGGGCGGGCGCCCTTTCCACGACACCCTCGACCCTCGGCAGGTAGATCGTGACCGAGGTCCCGTGGCCGGGCTCGCTCATCACCCAGATGTGCCCGTCGCTCTGCTTCACGATCCCGTAGGCGGTGGCGAGCCCGAGCCCCGTACCCCGGCCCGGCTCCTTGGTTGTGAAGAACGGCTCGAAGAGGTGGCTCAGGGTCTCCGCGTCCATCCCCCCACCCGTGTCGGAGACGGAGAGCATCACGTAGGGCCCGGGCTGCACCCCCGGGCGCTCCGCGGCGCGGGCCTCGTCCAGCTCGATGTTGGCCGTCGCGATGGTCAACCGGCCGCCCCCCGGCATGGCGTCACGCGCGTTGACGGCCAGGTTCATGATGACCTGCTCGATCTGCCCCGGGTCGGCCTTGACGAGGCCGAGGTCTCCCTCGGCCGCGCTCACGAGGTGGACGTCCTCCCCGATCAGCCGGCGCAGCATCTCCTCCATGTTCGACACCACGAGGTTCAGGTCCAGGATCCTGGGCTGGAGGACCTGGCGCCGGCTGAAGGCCAGGAGCTGCCGGGTCAGGGCGGCCGCCCGTTCGCTGGTCCTCCGGATCTCGAGGGCCTGGCTCCGCAGCGGCTCCTCCGCGGGCAGGCGCCGGACCAGCAGCTCGGCGTAGCCGAGGATCACGCCCAGCATGTTGTTGAAGTCGTGAGCGACGCCGCCCGCCAGCCTTCCCACCGCCTCCATCTTCTGCGCGAGCCGGAGCTGGTCCTCGAGGTGCCGGCGCTCGGTGATGTCCTGGACGGTGCCGATCATGCGCAGGGGCCGGCCACTCGCGTCGCGAACGATCTCCGCCTGCTCGTAGACCCAGCGCACCCCACCGCCGGGGCGGCGGACCCGGTGCTCCACCTGGTAAGGCCCCTCGCCGCGGATGGCCGCTTCGCTCACCCGCCGGACCCGCGCGAGGTCCTCTTCGTGGATCATGGCGAAGAACGTCGCCAGGCGTCCGTCGAAGGCGGCCTCCTCGATCCCGAAGATGCGGTGGGTCTCCTTCGACCACCAGAGGCGGTCGTCCGGGCCCATCCCCGAGACCCAGCTTCCGACGTGGGCCACCGCCTGGGCGGTCTCCAGGAAGGCCTGGCTCTCGCGGAGCGCCTCCTCCGCAAGCTTGCGCTCGGTGATGTCGTGGGAGAAGCCGAGCAGACAGGCCTCGCCGTCCAGATCGAAGGGCTCGAGGGAGACGAGCACCTGCCGCACTTCCCCGGACTTGCGCCGGACCGCCGCCTCGAAGTCGCGGAGCGACCCCCGCTCGCGCAACTCGCGCATTGCGCGCTCGCGGTCCGCCGCGCTCCCCCAGAACTCCACGTCCACCGCGCGGTGCCCGACGACCTCATCCTCGCGGTAGCCGATCAAGCCCAGGAACGCACCGTTGACGTATCGGTAGCGACCATCGGCCAGGGTGCTGATGGTCATGGCGGCCGGGCTCGACCGGAAGGCCTTGGTGAAGCGCTCCTCGGAGTACCGCAGGGCCTCCTCCGCCCGCTTGCGCTCGGTGACGTCCCGGTAGTTGTTGACGATGGCGCCCACGCTCGGGTCCCCGAGCAGGTTGGTGAAGATGCCCTCCAGCAGGCGCCAGGAGCCGTCCCGGTGCCGGACGCGAGCGTGCACCTCCACCGCGACCCCCGGGCTCCGGAGCGCCTCCTCCAGGCGCTCTCTCACCCGGGAGTGGTCCTCTCCGTGGATCAGCTCGAAGGCGTTGCGACCGACGAACTCGTAGAGCGTATAGCCCAGGATCCGGGTGGTGGCCGGGCTGCCGTACAGGATCGTCCCGTCCACTCCGAAGAGCGCGATGGCCTCCGCGCTGTTCTCGATCAGCGCGCGGAAGCGCCTCTCGCTGGCGGGAAGCCCCGCGCGCGGGCCGCGGGCTCCCGCGCGCGGCCTTCGGGTCGACGGTGTGGAGCTGCGCGCCATATCACCGCGTGGCACCGCACGGCGCACACCGGGGAAACGCCGTGCGTTGCAGAAACTGGGCTTCCGGACGGGAGGGAAGGATGGCCAGGTTCGTTGAAGCTGCCCATAGACTACGGCCGGCCCCTCGGCCCGTCAAGGTCGGGAGCGAGGACCCCCGCGGCTCCTCCCGTCTAGCCCCGCGCCTTGAGATGCCTCGCGAGGAAGGCCGTGGTGCGCAGCCAGGCATCCTTGGCCGCCGCCTCCCGGTAGCCGCCCCACGGGTTGTTGACGTTCGCGAAGGCGTGGCCCGCGCCCTCGTAGATCTTGATGTCCGCGCTCTTGCCCGCTTTCTTCAGGGCGTCCTCGAAGGCACGAACCTGATCGGGCGCCGGGCCTTTGTCTTCCCCTCCGAAGTTGCCGAGCACCGGAGCCTTGATGGCGGCGATGGCTGCGGCGTCCGTGGGCGGCGCGCCGTAATAGGCCACGACCGCGGCCAGGGTCGGGATCTCCGTGGCGAGGGCGAGGCTCCACCGCCCGCCCATGCACCAGCCGATCGCGCCGATCCGGTCCTTCTTCACGTTCGGCCGCGCGGCCAGGAACGCGTAGGCCGCCTTCAGGTCGCGCAGGATCCGGTCCGCGGGGGCGCCCATCATGAGCTGATGGGCGTCCTCCTGCTTCGTCGCCACCTTGCCACGGTAGAGGTCCACCGCGAGGGCCAGGTAGCCCTCGCGGGCGAGGGCCCGGGCCTGGTCCTTCACCCAGTCGTTGAGCCCCCACCACTCCTGGATGACGAGCACCGCGGGAAAGGGCCCCTTGCCCGCGGGCGCGACCAGCAAGCCCGAGGCGTCCTCGTTCCCGCTCTTGAAGGCCACCATCTCCTCGCCCGCCCGGGCCGGAATCGCGGCCAGGAGCAGAAGCACGGCAACCAGTGCGAGGCGTTTCATATCGAGCTCCCCTCCTTAGTGCGCGGCCTGGAGCTCGGCGGGTGCTGCGGCGGAGCGGCCCTTGGCCACCTCGCTTCGCCGGCGGAGCAGGGCCGCGACGATGACCAGAAGCTCGAAGGCCACGAACCCGCCCACGTAGGTGTAGCCGCCGGAGCCGAAGCCATAGGAGTGCAGGCCGGTGCCGAGGACGAAGTTCACGCCGTACCAGGCCATGAGCACGCCCAGGTAGCCGATGATCGAGCCCACTGCGGTTCCGAAGTCCCGGAGCCAGCCGATCATCCGTCCGTGGAGGATGGCCAGGTAGCCCAGAAGGGCGATGAAGGCCCAGGTCTCCTTGGGGTCCCAGCCCCAGAAGCGGCCCCACGAGTACGAGGCCCAGATCCCGCCCAGCATGGTCCCCACCGCCAGGAACAGCGTTCCCACCTGGAGCGCGCGGTAGAGGAAGAGGGAGAGGCTCTTGAAGAGGGCGGTGCGGCCGGGGGCGAAGAAGTAGAGGCCGAGGTTCAAGTGGCCGAGGCCCATGGCCAGGGTGAAGGCCGCGTAACCGAGGGTGATCGTGAGCACGTGAACGGTCAGCCACATGTTGTCGCGCAGCACCGGGACCAGGGGGTCGATCGAGCCGTTGAGGATCGGCACGTTGTCGGCCAGGATCAGGCAGATCACCGCGAGGGCCGAGGCGCAGGCCGCGAAGTAGCGGACCTTGTAGACGGCCTCGAAGATCAAGGCGAAGAGCATGGCTCCCCAGGCGACCCAGATCACGGATTCGTACATGTTGGTGACGGGCGGCCGTCCCGAGATGGTCATCCGCAGGACCATCCCGTAGGCGTGGACCAGGAAGGCCGCGATGACGAAGCCCATCCCCGCCCAGCCCGCCGGGCGGGAGGCAAGCGGGAAGCTCGCGAGCAGCACCAGGAAGCCGAGCAGATAGAAGAGCCACGCGGTGCGGAAGGGCTTGAAGCGGTTGTAGTGCACCTCGATGCCGAGGGTCCGCGGCGCCGGATAGTTGTCCGGAGCCATCTCGGCCAGGCGCTTGCCCAGGGCGGCCGCCGCCGCGGAGACGCTCGGACGGTCGCCGTCGCGATAGGCGATCACGAGCGCGGTGAGCAGGGTCTTGACCCTTTGTACCTGCGGCGCGTCCGCCCTCTCGAGGTCGGCCACCGAGTACCAGGAGGCTTTGGGGTCGTCCGGATGGGGGACGACGTGCAGGGCCTCCCCCGAGAAGATCCCGGCCATGACCGAGAGGTTCTCGTAGAGGTCGGCGATCTCCCGCTCGATCGGGTCCAGCTTGGCCTCGCGGTCCTTGCGGACCTTCTCGTGGACCTTCTCGGCCGCGGACAGGAAGCCCTGGTGGGAGACGAGCTCCTCGAACGAGTAGACGTCCTTGCCCGCGGGCAAGCCGGCCGCCTCGCGCAGGCCCGCGTGAGTGACCTTCACGATCCTTTCCTGGCGCCACCGCTCCGGCGCCGCGAGCATGGAGAGGATCCACTCCGACGGCTCCAGTCCCTTCACGGACTGGAACCCGAAGGGCCGCGCCCCCGTGATCCGGCGCGCGGTCTCCCGGGCGAAGGTGTCGAAGGGCTTGGTGCGGCCCCCGTCCTGGACGGCGATCCGCCGGAGCGGATCGATCTCAGGCCCCGCTCGAAGCGGGTTCGGCAGGAGGGCGAGCACCGACAGCATCAGTAGGCGGCTGCGCTTCATTTCGGATCTCCCGTTCACGGTGGGCCAGGAGGGCCCGGGCCGCCTGGCGCCGGGCCAGGTACGGCTTGAGGTAGAACATCCACGCCACCCCGATGCCGATGAGGGCAGCCCCTAGATAGACGAGGGGGAGGCCGGGGGCACGCGCCACCGAGAAGATCGACATCATGGGCGTCCCCTCGACGAAGGACGCCTGGAAGAAGATGTAGCCGCGGTAGTGGAGCGGGTTGTTCATGGAGATGTAGTGCTCGGAGACCCCACGCTCGGGGTCGTCCACCCGCACCCAGCTCTCGTAGGTCGCGGCCATGCTCGTGCCCGGGTATTTGTCGGAGTTGAACTTCACCAGGGTGACCCGGAAGGGGACCGGCACCTCCGGCGAGCGATAGGCGATCGAGGCCAGCCCGCCCCCGAAGGGGACGCGGCGCAGCTCGGTCCAGAGCAGCCACTCGGGCTCGGTGCGCACGGTCGGGCTCTCCAGCCGAACTCTGACCGCGCTCATCCGGCGCTCTTCCTTCTCGGGCGGGGGCTGGGGCTTGACCTCGCGTCGGACCCGTGCGTTCGGCAGGAAGCGGTCCACCGTGACGCCCATGGCCGGCCAGGGGGTCTTCAAGGGCTGCCCCGGCTGGACCACGCCCGTCTGGGGATCGCCCGTAGACCCGGTCGCGCCATAGAGGAGCTTCCCATCCGGAGCCAGGACGAACGTGAGGTGGTTCCGGCCCTCGACCGTGCGGGCCGTCTGCCGCGCCTCTTCCGCCGTGCTGGCGGTGTGGAAGCCGAAGGCCACCATCCCGAAGTCCAGGTGGCTGCGCGAGGGATCGTCGGGGACGAGCCATCCGTCCTGGCTGGCCATGGGGGCCTGGAGGACGAAGTGCAGGGCGGGGGGACCGCTCGCGCCCGGCTCGAAGCTCTCCGCCACCTCGACGTGCGGCTCCCAGGCCTCGGCCACCAGGGTGACGTCGCTGCCCGGCACCGGGAAGCGCTGCTCCCGGCCCGGCTGGGGCCGCCGCTTCTCGAAGACGACCGGAAAGCTGCCGTGGGCGCCCCGGCCGGGGAGCGAGACGTGAAGCGCCTTCTCGAGCAGCATGACCCGGTCGCTCGACTCCCCCTCGTAGAGCGCCATGTTCGAGTCCAGGCCCCCGTGCAGGGAGACGAGCGAGCCCGCCAGGAGGGTCAGGATGCCGACGTGGGCGATGAGGAAGCCGGCGTGATGCTTCTTCCACGGCCAGCGGCTCACCATGACCGAGAAGATGTTCACCCCGAGCAGACCGAGCAGGAGAGCGAAGCCCCGCGTCTGGTAGATGTCCCGCTGCACGGCGGGGGTGCCGTGGAGCGTCTCGTAGAAGGTGGCGTAGGCGCACGTGGACCCGAGGGTCACCATCACCACCACCGCCAGGCGGAGGGAGGCGAGGACGGCGACGACGCGGCTCGACAAGAACGCCTCTTTCATCAAATCCCACCGGGGCTTGTCCCTGAACGAGCCGACCGGGAAGGCGGCCCGGAAATCACGGGCCTCAAAGAAGATTCTAGGGGCCGGGCGGACGAGGTGTCAATGAACCAAACGAGCTGGGGTGCGACGCCGCACCCCAGCTCGATGTTAGAATCGCCTCTCCGAACTCCCGACCAGGCCGTCGACGAGGAGACAACATGGCCACGCTCCGACTGATCCCGGCGTCCGGCTCCCCGATCGAGATCACCCGGGAGGAAAGCCTCCTGGGGCGCGATCCCTCCTGCGACGTCATGGTGGCCGATGGATCCGTGTCGCGGAAGCACGCGCGGATCGAGCACCGCGCCGGCGCCTGGATCGTGACCGACCAGGGGAGCGCGAACGGCACCTTCCTCGACAGCCAGAAGATCGGCGAGGCCACGGTCCGCCACGGCCAGGAGCTGCGCTTCGGGGCGGTGGCCTTCAAGGTCGAGATCCCGGGCGAGGAGGACCTCGGGGCGACGGTCGCCAACGTGCCGGTGCTCGACGACGCGGCCACCGTGATGCAACCGAGCGTCGCTCCACGCCCCCCGGCCCCTGCTCGGGCACACGCTTCGCCCCCACCCCCGCCGAGCGCGGCCGCGGCCAAGGAGCGCTTCCGATCGGCCGCGCCTGCCGGCGGTGCCTCCCCGGTTCCCCAGATGGGACCCGAAGGGGCCGGTGGCGCGCCCCCCCGGAAGGGCCGCGGTCCCTTCTTCTGGATCGCCACCGGCTGCTGCGGCTGTCTGCTGCTCGTCCTGGCCCTGGGCGGGCTCCTGGGCGGTTGGGCCTACTACACCACAAAGGGTGCGGCCGAGGCGGCCCACACCCACGTCCGGCAGGTCAAGTCGGGCGAGCTCGACAAGGCCTACGAGGGGCTCGCCCAGACCTATCGGGCGCAGATGTCGCTCCAGGAGTTCGAGCGGCTCATCGCCGCCCACCCCGGGCTCAAGGACAACCTGGACGCCACGTTCATGAGGCGCTCGGTCACGAACGACACCGCCACCATCTCGGGGGTGCTCGTGTCCTCCTCGGGTCCGCCGGAGCCGGTGACGTTCACGCTCGTCAAGGAAGACGGAGCCTGGAAGGTCAGCGGGATCCGGTTCGGGCCGGAGTGATCGCGGCCGCCCATCCCGAGCCGGTGGAGGTGCGCCACGAGAAAGGGGCGCGGCGCCTCGTCATCACCTGGGATGACGGCCACGTCTCACCCTTCGGTCTCGACTACCTGCGGAGCTGGTGCCCTTGCGCGGGCTGCCAGGGGCACGCTCCCACCGCCCGGTATCTGGAGCTCACCGGCCAGGAGCTCGTCCACGTCGAGGCGGTGGGCAACTACGCGGTCGCCCCCACCTGGGCGGACGGCCACAACACCGGGATCTACAGCTTCCGCCTGCTGCGCGGGCTCTGTCCGTGCGAGGCGTGCGGGGGAGAGAAGCGCTAGGCGATCCGGAACCGCACCGAGTCGCGTGCCTCCGCGGCCGCGCGCACGTACGCCTCCGACTCGACGTAGCCGCGGAGGTCGGGGGTGAGCGGGGCCACCATCTCGGCCGGCCGCCAACGCACGGCCGTCCCCGCCTGGTCGAGGACCCGGCCCTCCTCGACCGCCCACGACGAGTCGGCCAGGGAGAGCCCGGCCAGGTCGCGTCTCAGCGCCTCGAACCCTCCCTGGCGCCCCGGCAGGACGAACCGCAACGAGCGGCCGAGCAGGGCGGCCGCGTGGAAGTGCGGGGGAAAGGCGAGGAGGGCGTCCTTGCCCCAATCCTCGGCCCAGAGGCGGAGCCGCTCGAGGATGGGGGCGAACAAGCCGAGGCCGGGGTGCTCCTGGCCTGGCAGCCGCGGCCGGTCCGCGGTGAACTCGAGGCGCGGGTCCTGCGCGACGAGGCCGTGAACGGCCAGCACCGCGAGCACCTCCAGGCCCAGGCGCAGCCGCGGCGGCTCCCTGAAGAAGGTCGAGAGCTCGGCTGTGCGCAGGTCCAGGAGGGGAGCCGCGAAGCCGGGGGCCAGGACGCGCAGGCGGTGCTCGTCCCCTTCCCCGCTCGTCCGCAGGGAGACGCTCGGATACCCGCGCCGCGCGAGGCCGGGCAGGATCCCGGCCTCGTCCAGCTCTCGGCGCAGGGCGGCCGCGTCCAGCCGGCCGAGGAACAGGTCGTCCCGGACCGCGACCCGCGCCCAATTGTCGGCCGGGCGCAGGTCGAGGAAGGGAGCCCGGACGGGCCTCATTTCATCCGGGCGCCCTTCTCCTCGGTGGCGAAGATCCAGCCCACGACCTTGCCGGGCTGGATCAGCCCCTCCGCGCTCCAGAACTGCCGGTCGCGGAGGAAGCGCGAGGAGGTCTCGGCGCCCGGAATGGCCTCGATCTCGGCCGCGATGCGCACGAAGCGGTCCCTCCAGAGGGCCAGGTTCGGCTCGCGGAGGTCCACCCAGCCCGCGTGGGCCCAGGCTTCGAGCCGCTCGGGGGTGACCTCGAGGGCCTCGGTCGGCACCGCCGCCGGCGGGACCTTGCATTCCGGTCCGCAGAGCAGCCGCCCGTCCGGCAGCAGGATGGGGATCCCGATCGAGAGCACCTCGGAGCGGTAGGCGGCGTCGCGGGCCACCTCTTCCGCGGCGTGGCGGGAGAGGCCGGCGGGGCTGGCCGCGCGCACGCGCTCCATGGTCCCGAAACTGCGGCGCAGGAGGTCCGCCTCGAACAGGAGCTTCGAGAGGCGCGGGGGGCCGAGGTTCTCGAAGGCCACGCTGCGCACTCCGTGCTGCTTCTCGAGGTCGCGCAGCTTCTCGAGGGCCCAGTGGCGCATGAGGCCCGCGCGGTAGGTCGGGCCCATCACCGCGTTGTCGAGGGCGTTGATCACGTCGTGGCCGGTGTTGCCGCCCATCAGCTCGTGGGCCACTACGTCCGCGATCTCCTCCGGGGTCACGAACTCCATCTGCTCGCTGGTCGTGATGGCCGCGAACTCCTCGAGGGAGAAGATGCCGTTCTCGCCGGTGTCGATGAAGACGCTCTCGAGGGTGCCCCCGGTGGCCCGGCCGCGGCCGGGGTCGAGGGGCCGGAACCGCCGTCCGGGGGCGAGGGTCTCGGCCTCGGCCAGGTCCACGTCGTAGAGGGGGACCGGCCGCCCGCCGCGCAGCACCTCGCCGAAGCCGATCCGCTTCCAGGCGATGGCGGCCGCGGGCTTGATCTCCTTCGTGATGGGCCCGCCCGGCGTGCGGGCCATCAGGAAGAGGAGCAGGGTGTGGGCTCCCGCGAGCGCGCTCTTGGAGAGCAGCACCCGCGACGGCTTCTCCTCGGAGTGGGTGTATGGGATGTTCAGCCCCATCCCACCCGTTCCCGAGGTGCCGATCTTGATGTAGACCTTGGTCCCCGCCCGGACCATCGCCTGGTACAGGACCTGCACGTGGCGGATGAGCTGGGGCACGTAGTCCGTGACGAGGAGCATCTCCAGGCTCTGCCGCAGGTCCGTCCCCTTCTGCAGAGCGTCCCAGGCCACTCGGCTCGTCTTGTAGACGTCCTGGTAGGCGATCCCGGTGGCGGTGTTGACCGCGTCCACGATGACGTCCGGCCCACCCTCGGCCACGAGCTGGTAGAGGTAGTACTGGGAGGCCGCGGCCTCGGAGAGGGGCTCGATGAGGCTCTCGATGAGGCGAGTCCGCAGGGCCGCATCGCCGAAGACCTGCGCCCGCGGCCGGTCCTTGAGGTCGGCGAACGTGAAGACGTCGCCCCAGGCGGGAACTAGCTCGACCGCCCCTCGCTCAGGCTCCAGCCCCTGGACCGCCTCCTCCGCTTCCTCGCGCCTCAGCGAGAGCACGATGAGACGGCGGGGCGACTCGCGCAGCAGGCGCCGCGCCACTGCCTGGCCCACGAGCCCGTAGCCGCCCAGGATCAGGACGCTCTTCCCGTGGATGTCCACGCGGAGCCAGGATACGCGCAATCCGGGCTAAGATGCCGGGCGAGGTCGCGCACGGGTGAGTCTCCTCTGGGCCGTGACCGTCTTCCTCGGCTCCGGCCTCCTCTTCGTCATCCAGCCCATGATCGCGAGAATGCTCTTGCCCCGCGTGGGAGGCGCGCCCTCCACCTGGACCACCTGCGTCCTCTTCTTCCAGGCCGTCCTCCTCGCCGGGTACGTCTACGCGCATTGGGTGGGCCGACGCCGCGCGCGCACCCAGCTCGCGATCCACGTAGCGCTCCTGCTCCTGCCCCTCGGCATGCTTCCGTTCTCGATCGTCTCCGGCGCGCCCGGCACGGGGCCTCTCGCGCCCACGCTCTGGCTCCTCCGCGCGCTGGCCCTGGCCATCGGCCTTCCGTTCTTCGTCCTCGCCGCGGGGGCGCCGCTCCTCCAGAAATGGTTGGCCGGATCCCGGCTGCCGGGGTCGGGAGATCCCTACGTCCTCTACGCGGCGAGCAACGCGGGAAGCCTCATGGCCCTCGCGGCGTATCCCATCCTGATCGAGCCGGCTCTCGGCCTCGCGCGGCAGGCGGTCTGCTGGACCGGGGGCTACGCGCTCTACGTGGTTCTCGCCCTGACGTGCGCGGTGCGCGCGTGGCGCGCGTCCGCATCGGTTGCGCGTGAAGGCACACCGGCCGGCAACCCAGTGGACGTGCGAGCGTACGAAGCTCGGCAATGGGGGCAATGGATCGCGCTCGCGGCGGCGCCCTCCAGCCTGATGCTCGGCGTGACGTCGCTCCTCACCGCCGACGCCGCGGGCCTGCCCTTTCTCTGGGTCCTTCCCCTCGCCCTCTACCTGCTCAGCTTCGTGGTCGCGTTCGCGCGCCGGGCCGGGCCCTCGCGCCAATGGGCACGACTCCTTCCCATCGGCGCGGTCGTGTTCATGCTGCTCTGGATGATCAAGGCCACCGAGCCTCTCGCGTTCGTCCTCGGCGCCCACCTCGCGGCGTTCTTCGTCGCGGCGATGGCCTGTCACACTGAGCTGGCCCGGCGGCGGCCCCCTCCCCGTCATCTCACCGCGTACTACGCCTACATCGGCGCGGGCGGGGTCATCGGCGGTGCCTTCAATGCCCTGATCGCTCCGGCCGTGTTCCGCGACTGGGTGGAGATCCCGCTCGCTTTTGCGCTCGTGTGCCTGCTGATACCTGCGCGTGACGATTCCGGGAGCGCCTTCCGGGCGAGCGATGCCGCGCTCGCGGCCGGCGTCGGGCTGCTCACGGTGGCGCTCGTGAGAGTCGGCGACATCGTGGGCACGACGGGGCGGACGCGAGAGGTCCTGACCCTGGCGGTTCCGGTGCTGCTGACCTTCCTTCTGTCGCAGCGGCGGTACCGCTTCGGCCTCACCGTCGGCGCCGTCCTTCTGGCGGGGAGCCTCGACACTTCCCTGCGCGGACAGGTGGAGCTGACGGTGCGCAGCTCCTTCGGCGTGCATCGGGTCACGCGCGACGATTCCGGGGGGGACGGCCAGGGAATGGCGTACCGCAAGCTCTATCATGGGAGCACGATCCATGGCGTGCAGCGCGCCGACGCGGCCACGGGAGCGCCGGTGCGCGCTCGTGAGCCGCTCGGCTACTACACGCCGGACAGCCCCATCGGCCGGCTCTTCCGCTCGTTCCCGGCCGACGACCGCCCGAAGCGCGTGGGCATCGTCGGCCTGGGCGCGGGGTCGCTCCTCGCCTACGCCGAGCCCGGTGAGCGCTGGAGGATCTTCGAGATCGACCCGCTGGTAAAGCGGATCGCGGAGGACGACCGGTTGTTCAGCTACCTGCCCGAGGCCCGGAAGCGAGGGGTTGCGGCGGATGTCGTCCTCGGAGACGCGCGGCTCACGCTGGCCGCCTCCGCCGAGGCGCTCGACGTCCTCGTCCTCGACGCGTTCACCGGCGCTGCCATTCCCGTCCACCTGCTGACGCGCGAAGCTCTCGAGCTGTACAAGGAGAAGCTGAGCGCCTCCGGCGTGGTCGCGTGCCACGTCTCGAACCGCCATCTCGACCTCGCCCCGCTGCTGCGTGACACCGCGGAGGACCTCGGCCTCGCCTCGACCATCGACGCGGAGCTGGAGCCGCCGCCCGGGGGCCCGGCGTACGTGATGGGGTCCCGCTGGGTGTTCCTGGCGCGATCCTCCGAGGCGCTGCGCGCGCGCGCGCTTCCGTCGATCGTGTGGCTCTCGCCCCGGAAGCGCGGGCGCACGTGGACCGACGACCGGTCCGACCTCTTGAGCCTGTTCCGCTGGTGACGGCGCGCGGGTCCAGGGGGGGCTGGGCTTCGTGGCCACCGTGGCGGGACCGCCCGCGGCCCTCTGCTAAGATGCCGGCGGCATGCCTGAGGACGACACCCGGGAGCGAGAGGCCGCCCTCCACGAGGTCTCGGTGGTGGTGCCGGTCTACCAGGGGGAGCGCACGCTCGAGGCCCTGGCCGACGAGGTGGCTCCCCTCACCGGGCCCCAGAAGAGCCCGGGGGGCCGGCCCTTCCGCGTGGCCGAGCTGCTGCTGGTGCACGACGGCGCGGTCGACGGCTCGGCCGGCGTCATGAGCCGGGTGGCTTCCCGCCATCCGTTCGTCCGCCTCGTGTGGCTGTCGCGAAACTTCGGGCAGCACCCGGCCACCCTGGCGGGGATGGCGAGCACGGTGGCGCCCTGGGTCGCGACCCTCGACGAGGACGGCCAGCAGGACCCCCGGGACGTCGGCAAGCTCCTCGACGAGGCCCTGGAGCACCGCGCCCGCCTCGTGTACGCGCGCCCCACCAACGAGCCTCCCCACACCCTCGTGCGCAACCGGCTCTCCGCCCTGGCGAAGTGGATCTCCGTGCGCGTGCTGGGAAGCGGCATCGGCGCCTTCAACAGCTTCCGTCTGATCGAGGGCGAGGTGGCGCGCGGGGTGGCGGCCTACTGCGGAGCCAACGTCTACCTGGACGTGGCCCTCTCCTGGGTGGTGGGGTCCGCGCGGCACTGCCCCGTGGCGCTGCGCCAGGAGCGGGGCCGCGCTTCGGGCTACACCCTGAAGCGCCTGCTCCGCCACTTCTGGCAGCTCGTGCTCACCTCGGGGACGCGGCCGCTCCGCTTCATCGCCCTCGTGGGCGGCGCGTCCATCGTCCTCGGCTTCCTGATCAGCGCCTTCGTGGTCTGGCAGCGCCTCCAGCACAAGGTCCCCGTGCAGGGCTGGACCTCCATGGTCATCGTGATCTGCCTCTTCGCGGGGTTGATCCTGGTCTCCCTCGGGATCATCGCGGAGTACCTCGGGGTCGCGGTGTCCATGGCCATGGGCAAGCCCGCCTACCTGATCGTGTCGCGGCCAACCGAGGAGCTCGGCCGCGAGCCGTGAGCGCGCTCGCCTGGGTCGTGGGCCGGGGCGGGCTCCTGGGATCGAGCGTGGAGCGGGCGCTGGGCCCGGCGGCGTGGCGGCCGGAGCGGCCGCTCGCCTGGTCACCGGGGAAGGGACTCGCGGACTCCATCGTGGACGCGGTGCGCGCCTTCTCGGCCCGGCTCGAAGCGCGCTCGGGGGACGGCTGGAACCTCTACTGGTGCGCGGGGGCGGGGGTGGTGGGCACCTCCGCCGCCGCCCTCGAGGCCGAGACCGCCGCTCTCCAGCTCTTCCTCGGCTTTCTGGGCGCGGAGCCTCGGCTCCGGGACCTCCCCGGCCGGATCTTCCTGGCGAGCAGCGCCGGGGGCGTCTACGGCGGGAGCCTCGAGCGCCCCCTGACCGAGGCAACGCCCCCGCGGCCCATCTCGGACTACGGGCGAGGGAAGCTCGCGCAGGAAGCGGTGCTCGCCGCGTGGGCTCGGGGACGGCCGCGCGTCTCGACCCTGGTGGGCCGCCTGGCCAACCTCTACGGGCCCGGCCAGCGCCTCGACAAGCCCCAGGGGCTCATCTCGCACATGTGCCGCTGCCTCATCTTTGGAGTGCCCGTGCACGTCTACGTTCCCCTCGACACCATCCGCGACTACCTGTTCGCGGAGGACGCGGGCCGGCGCGTGGTGGCGGGTCTCGAGCACCTCTCGCGGGAGGCCCCCGGAGGACGGCACGTGACGAAGATCTTTGCCTCGGAGCGGGAGACTACGGTGGCCGGCCTCATCGGCGTCTTCCGCCGGCTCGCGAAGCGACCGCTGCGCGTGGTCTCCGGCCTCCATCCCGTGCGTACCCAGCAGCCGGCCCGGCTCCAGTTCCGGTCCGCGGTCTGGCGGGACGAGGCCGCTTCCCCGCGGACCGAGCTGCTCGAGGGGGTTTGCCGGGTCCACCGACACCAGCTCGCCCTCTTCCAGGCGGGACGGCTGCCGGCGCCGCCCCTCGGGCCGCCGCCATGAGCGCGCCCTTTCGCTGCCTGGTCTGCCACGGCGCCGACTCCGATCTCGTCTACCAGGACTGCCCGGACTACTACCTGGGCACCGCGTTTCGGGCCGACTACGTGCGCTGCCGGGCCTGCGGTCTTCTGCAGCAGTCCCCGGTTCCCCGCGACGTCTCGGCCTTCTACCACTCCTATCCCGTGCACGCGCCAAAGTCGCGGCTCTACTCGGCGCTGCGCTGGCTCGTGATGTCGCCGATCTACTACGACGCGCGCCGCCACGCGGCGGGAACGGCTCTCCTCGACTACGGGTGCGGAGACGGCGGCTATCTGGAGACCCTGGTGGGCCGGGACTTCCGCCTCCACGGCTACGAGAAGGACCCCGCGCAGGCGGCGCGGGTGGCGGAGCGGCTGGACGTCCCCGTCCACGCCGACCTCGAGGCTCTCCTGGCCTCGCACGCGGGGACCTTCGACGTGGTGACCCTGCACATGGTGCTCGAGCACCTCACGGACCCGGACGGAGCCCTGGCCGGGGCCCGCCACCTGCTCAAGCCGGGCGGCGTCCTCTATCTCGTGGTGCCCCACGCCGATTCCGTCGAGGCCCGGCTCTTCGGCCGGAAATGGCACAACCTCGATCCGCCGCGCCACATCAGCCTTCCCGCGGTCGACCACGTGCGCCGCCTGGCCGACCGGCATGGCTACGCGCTGGTCCGCCACGCTTCCGTCCCCTTCCCCAACGGCTTCGCAGCCAGCGTGCCGGTGGTGCTCTCGGGCCGCTTCCGCTTCCCGCTCTTCGCCCTCGCGTTCCCGCTGGGCGTCGCCTGGTCACGCCTCGTGCCCACCGGAAGCCATGCCTATTGGCTGACGCGGCAGTGACCGGAGGGGATCTGACCACGGCCGTCGTCCTGCTGGGCCTCCGCGACCGCCTCCTCTGGCTGGGGAGAGGTCGCGTCCGCGCGTGGCTCGGGCCGTGGCCGTTCGTGGCCGCGGGGAGCCTGCTCGGGCTCTCCCGCGACGTGTCCGGGGCGGACCTCGCCGCGGGAGCGGGAGCGCTCCTCCTGGTGTTCGGCCTCGGCAAGCAAGGCCTCCGGCGCTTCCTCAACGCCCTCCTCGGGCTCGGGGCGCTCTTGCTGCTCGCCGTTGCCATCCTGCCCGCGCCGTTCTGGCGGCTCCATCTCCCGGGGACGCCGCCATACTTCATCGGCGTCGTGCAGTGGCACTACGCCATGGTCGTAGGACCGGCCGATCTCCTGGCCGCCGGCTACCGCCTGTTCTCCGATGTGCAACCGGCCTACGGCGTCTGGCCCGCCGTCCTCGCCGCGGCGCTCCATCGTCTCGTACGCCCGCTCTCCTGGGGCGACGACGTCCGGCTCCTGCAGGCCGTTCAGGCGCTCTACCTGATTCTGGCCGCGGTCCTGTACCGCCGTTACGGCCGCTATCGTGGCGCCTGGGTCTTCGCCGGGCTCGTCCTCGTCGTCCCGTGGTACCACTTCTGCCAGCCGGGCCTTTTCGTCCCGAACCTCACCCCCTGGCGGCTCATCCCGCTGCCCCTGGGCCTGCTGATCGCGGCCACCTTTGTCCTCGGGCGCACCGGCCTGAGGGACGAGCGTCTCGACCTGCGGGCCCGGGCGATCCTGGAGCCGAGCGGACGGCGGGTGGAGGAAGTGATGGAGAGCTGTCACGACAGATGGCTCCCCGCCTGGCGCCGCCAGCTCGAAGGGCTCCTCGCCGCCTACCGTGCCGCCGGCATCCAGCCGGTGCTCGTCACGCACCCCGCCCTCTTCGGACGTGGCAGAGACCCGGCGACAGGGTTGAACCTCGCGACGCTGGCCGTCCACCTCGCGGCCGGGATCAACGGGGCGCTCGCCTGGGACGTGCTGGAGGCCTACAACGACGTGGTGAGCGAGCTCGGTCGGACCGAGGGAGCCCCTGTGATCGAGCTCGCCCGCACGCTGCCCAAGGACTCGCGGCTGTTCGAGGACTTCGTTCGGCTGAGCGAGGCCGGGGCGGAGGAAGCGGCGCGGCGGGTCGCGGAGCCGCTATTTTCGATGCTGATCGCGCGGTTCCCCGAGCAGGCGGCGGAGAGACCGGGCCGAAAGGCGCCGGCCGGGGCCCGGCCGAAGGCCCCGTGAAGCCCCTGGTCTTCCGGCCCGATCCCGCGCCGGCGGTGGCCGCCCTCTGGGCGACGGTCGGCGTGCTGCTGATCGGGGCCGCCGTGCTCGGCGCCTACGTGCTCCGCCACCATCCCGCCCCCTTCGCCCTGGACTTCCGGACCACGCCCTTCTACGGCCCCCACGAAGTGAGCACCCACCTCTCGACCATCAAGTACTTCTTCGACGCGCGGGGCCAGAGCCTCTCTCACCTGGCGATGACGGCGGCGCTGGCCCTGCTGACCCTCCTCGGAACGCGGGGGCGGGTCCCCCACACCCTCGGGGGGGCGATGGTCGCCGTCCCGGTGATCCTGGCGGGCCTGCTCGCCGGGCTCTTCCTTCCCGGGCCGCGACCGCTCGCCTACTTGGCCGGGCTGATCATGCTCGGGGGGCTGCTCGCCCTCGGGCGCCTCCTCGAGAGGCGGGCCGTGAACGCGCTCTCCGCAGGAGTCCTCCTGGCCACCGTGGCCGCGGTCACCCTCCCGGGCTTCCTCCACCCGCCCGACTACACACGGGTCCCCTGGTGGGAAGTCGCCTACAGCCAGGCGCACTACGCGGTGGTGATGGCCCCGGCCGACCTCCTGGGCGCCGGCCGCGCGCTTTTCGACGAGGTGCGTCCCGACTACGGCCTCGTCCTGCCGGTGCTCCTGGGCGGCTATGAGAGGCGCTTCGGCCCCCTGACCCTCGGCGGAGAGGTGCGCGTTCTGCTCGCGCTCCAGGCCCTCTATCTCGCCCTCGCCGCGTGGATCTTCTCCCGCCAGGCCCGCCGGCGCCTCTTCTTCGCGCTGCTCGCGTTCCTCACGGTCGCCCCCTGGTTCCACTTCGACCACAAGGGCCTGCGCTTCCCCAACCAGACGCCCTGGCGGACCATCGGGATGGCCCTGGCCCTCGCGGCTCTCCCCGCCCTCGCGGGACGCGCGCGGCGGCTCACCGTGTTCGCCCTGGGCCTCGCCAGCGGCGGGGCCCTGCTCCTGAACTTCGAGTCGGGGGTGGCGGTCACGGTGGCGTGCGTCGTCTTCGCGTGCTTCCGCTTCGGCCTGCTCGGGCCTGGCGGCAGCGCGCGGGACCGCCTCGAGTCCGGGGGGCTCTTCAGCCTGGGGCTGCTGGCCGCGGTGGCGACGGTGGCCGCGCTCGTGCCTCTGGCCCTCGGCCGCTCCCTCGACCTCCTCCACCTGCCGGAGCTCGTGGCGAACGCCGCCTTCACCGCTTCCGCCGGTTTCAGCGGCTGGCCGCTCACCCGCGATCCCTGGCCGGTCGTCATGTTCGCCCACGCCGCGTTCGTGCTCCTGCTCGCGGGCTTCCGGGGCGGCGCGCCCGCGAGCGCCCGCACCGCTTTCCGCGCCGCAGTGGCGGCGCTCCTCGTGGTCTGGTTCGCCTACTACGCGAACCGTCCGCATCCCTGGAACCTCTCGAGCTACTACCTGCCCTACGGGGTCCTGCTGATGGATCTGCTGCGGTGGACCGTCCTGCGCTTGCGCCGGCGGCGCCTCGACGCGTCGCTCGCGGTGGCGGTCGCGCTCCTCGCCCTGGTGATCGTGCCGAACCTCGTGTTCCAGACCGCGAAAGGCGCCCGACAGGTGCAGCAGGCCGTCGGCCCCGCGCTGAGCGGGGTGACGCCCGCCGAGGGGCGTCTGTTGAGCGGGGTCTGGCTGGCCGATCCTGGCGCGGAACAGCTCGAGGAACGGGCCGCCTTCGTCCGAGAGCGGGCCGTGGGCGGGGCGCCGATCTACCTGACCTCGGACTCCTACCTCGTGCCGAAGCTGGCCCGGGTCTTCACGCCCCTCCCCGTGGTGGACTTCTGCTGGCAGGCCACGACCCGCAAGGAATACGAGGGCGTGCTCGCCGTGATCTTCGGCTCGGGCCGGGACGAGGTCTATCTGGACGCACCCGGGACCGCGACCTACGCCACCTCACCCTGCGCGGTCTTCTACGAGAAGCTGCGGGAGGACCTCCACCCCCGCTTCGAGCGCGACGGCGGCGTGTCGGGCTGGGAGGTCTGGAGACGGCGCTCCCCGTGAGGATGCCGCGCGCGCGGTCCCTCCTGGTCCTCCTCGCCGGCCTCGCGATCGGCCTCCTCTACGCGAGCCCTTTCCTGGGCGACGCGATCCGCCACGGACTTTCCTGGCCGGTCCGCCTCGCGGGCGAGGGGCCCTCGCTCACGACCTACGGTCGGTGGTGGGTCCTCCCACCCCACGGCTACCTCGCGGACGGCTTTTCCGGCGACTTCCCGACCTTCTACAACTACCTGTCGGACGCGCTGCTCAACGCGGTGGCGGTCCCCTTCGGCTGGGCGCCCATGACCGTGCAGGCCGTCCTCTACGGGCCGCTCCTGGGCGCGCTCTTCTTCTGGCTGAACCACACTACGGTGCGGGCGGTCACGGGCGACCGGTGGACCCCCTTGCTGGCCAGCCTGATCGTCTCCCTGGGCGGCGACGCCGGTCTGCCCCACATCCTCCCGGGGGTGGACGCCGACGCACTCGACCGCACGCTCCACGTCCCCTTCCACACCCTCTCCCTCGGCACCGCGCAGTCCCTGGGCTGGCTCCTCTTCCTCCCCTGCCTCGCCCTGCTCCACCTCGCGCGGGAGCGGTTCACGGTCGCGCGCGCGGCGGGCTTCGGCGCCTGCACGGGTCTCCTCTTCCATGCCCACACCCTCACGTTCCTGAACGTGGCCTTTGCCCAGCTGGCCTACCTCACCGTGGTCAACGCCGGGGACCTGGGCGGGAAGAAGCGGCGGATCTGGGCCGCCGGAATCGGCGCGATCGCCTTGGCCTTCGTGGCCCGGGCCGCGACGGGAGCATCGCTGACTTCGGGGGTGCTCGTCGCCTTCGGAGCGGCCGCGCTCGCCGTCGACTTCCTGGCCGATGAGGATCGCCGGTTGTACCTCTGGGGCTACGGCACGGCCGCGCTCGTGGTCGCTCCCTATGCCCTGGCCCTGCTGCGCGACCTCGCCGGGGCCTCGCGGATCGAAGAGCGGGCGAACCCGGCGGCGGTGGCGCCGCTCCTGGTCCTGGCCTTCTTCGCCCCCCTGGTCCTGGCCGCCGGCCTCGCCATCGCCTACCCTCCCGCGCCCGGGATGCGGCGCTGGCTCTTCTCGGTGCTGGGGGCGACGGCGTTCCTGGCCGTGAACCATCTCTGGAGCTGGGGCAACCATCCCTACCGCTTCGCGATCCATCTCCTGTTCCCTCTCGCCGTCCTCGCCGCCCTCGGCCTTCGCCACGCGCCCCGCGCGGCCGCCCTCCCCCTCGCCCTCTGGATCTCCGGCGGGCTGGTCGCGAACGTGGCCGGCTTCGCCCGCGGCCCCCGCCTCTACGTGAGCGCCCCCCCGGTCCTCCCCACCACCGCCCGCTTCCTGATGGACGTTCGCGAGGCGACGGGGGCCGCCGGCCCCGGGGCCCGGATCCTCAACCCGCCGGAGTTCTTCTACCCGTTCGGCCTCACCCAGAACGCGCTCCTGCTCAACTACTCGCGCGTCCCGGGCTTCATCCCCGACTATCGCTACCTGCTCTCGCGCGAGCGCTACTTCAACCGCCTCGGCCTGTTCTGCTTCCTGTTCCCCGGCTTCCCGGCCTTCGATTACCACCTCGACCGGCGAGCCTGCACGGAGACCCTGGAGCCTCCCCCGGGCCTGCTCGCGTTGCACGAGCCCCGCCTGCGCGCGGCGATCCTGCCCACCTACGGGATCGCCTTTGCCGCCGCGAGCGGACCCCCGTTCGGGCGCTACCTGGCCGAGGCGCAAACGCGCTACGGCTGGCCCACGGTGACGGAGGGCGACGAGCGGCGTCGTCTCGTGCGGGTGGGCCCGCCCGACCTGCCGGGACTGGCCGCGTTCACGCGCGCCACCGACGAGGGACGGAGCGTGGGCTTCCGGACCGAAGTCGCGGGCCCCCACGTGGTGGTCCTCGGAGGCCGGGGCCTCGACCAGCGCGCTCCCCGCGTCCTCGTCGACGGCCAGGAGCTCGCGGGGAGGCGCGAGGGGAGCTGGGCGGTGCTGCGCGGGCAGCTCCTCGCGGGAGACCATCGGCTCGACCTGCCGCCACCCGGCATCGACCGCGACGGCGAGCGCGATGTCCTCTTCTTCGCGGCCGTGGTCCACGAGAGGTGGGCCCGCGAGTACCTCGACCTTCCCGCGAGCCCCCCGGAATGAACCCCTCCCCGGGATGTATTGTGAGGCGAGAGTGATCCGGAGCCAGACAGGCAGCAGCGGTCCCCTCCCCCTACGTGGGGAAGGTTAGGGTGGGGGGCCGATGAAGCGCGGAGCCATCTGTGGGAGCAGCATTCCCTCCCCCCTACGTGGGGGAGGTTAGGAGGGGGGGTCGACGAATGAGCAGACTCGTGTCACTTGGCCTGCTCGCCGCGGCGCTGTTCCCGCTTTCCGCGGACGTGGGGCGCCGCCCCCGGGAGGCGGGCGGAGCGGCCGTGAGAAAAGAAGGAGAGGGCTTCCGGTTCCGTCTGGGCGAGGGGGTCGACGAGCCTGGCCCGGGTGTGCGCACGCCGGCCGACGCGGGCGTATCTCTCGGTGAGGCCGAGACCGGGCGCGTGCTCGCCCGGCTCCCCGCCTGGTCCGCGCCGGACGACGAACGCCCGTTCGCGCTCCGCGAGGCGTCGCTTCCCCCGCCGCGCCCGGGCCGGACGGTCAAGGCGCCGTTCCCCCCGCCGGCCGAGGCGAGCCCTCCCCAGGACCGCGTTGAAGCCGGTCCGTTGAGCGTGCTCCGCCGCGCCCCCGAAGGCGAGGTACCGTTGGCCCCCCACCTCTCCGTGACGTTCTCGCAGCCGATGGTCGCGGTCACCGGGCACGAAGACCTGGCGCGTCAGGCGCCGCCGGTGCTCCTCGAGCCCGCGCCCCCGGGTCAGTGGCGATGGGTGGGGACGAAGACGCTGCTCTTCCAGCCGACGGGCCGCTTCCCCATGGCCACCGACTACCGGGCCGAGGTCCCTGCGGGGACGCGCTCGGCCGTCGGAGGCACGCTGCCCCGCGCCACGACCTGGACCTTCACCACGCCGCCTCCCTCGCTCACCGCGAGGCACCCGGCCGAAGAGCCGGCCCCTCGGGACCCCCTGCTCTTCGCCGCTTTCGACCAGCGCATCGATCGCCAGGCGGTCGCGGTGCGTCTGCGTCTCCGTGCGGGAGGCGCCGTCTTTCCCGTCCGCCTCGCGACCGACGCGGAGGTCGCGGCCGATGCCGCGGTGAAGGCGATGGCGGCGCGGGAGGAGGCCGGACGCTGGCTGGCTTTCCGCCCCGCCCAGCCCCTGCCCGCGAACGCTCCGGTCACGGTCGTGGTGAGCGCGGGAACGCCTTCCGCCGAGGGGCCGAAGGCCACCACGAAGGACCAGACCTGGGCCTTCCGCACGTTCGGCCCCCTGCGCGTGACCGGCCATCGCTGCGGCGGAAACCACCAGTGTCCGCCCTTCACGCCGTGGCTGGTCGAGCTCTCGAACCCGATCGACGCGCAGGCGTTCCGCAAGGACATGGTCCGGGTGGAGCCGGAGCTGCCCGGTCTCAAGGTCGTGGTCTACGGCCAGAATCTATCGCTCCGCGGGCCGTCGAAGGGCCGGACCACCTATCGGGTCACCCTGGCGTCCCGCCTGCCCGATCTATTCGGGCAGACCCTCGAGCAGCCGGCATCGGTGACGTTCACCGTGGGGACCGCTCCCGAGAGCCTCTTCGCCCCCGGCGGCCCGTTCGCGGTCCTGGACCCCGCGGCCGGCCCGCGTTTCTCGGTCTACAGCGTGAACCACGACACGCTGCGGGTGCAGGCGTATGCGGTCGGCCCCGAGGACTGGCGTGGGTTCCAGACGTACCTGCAGGAGGGAGGGCGGGGCAAGCCGGTGGAGCCGCCCGGACGGCGCCTGCTCTCGACCACCGTCCCGGTTCAGGGCCCGCCCGATACGCTGACGGAGACCCGGCTCGACCTCGCGGCCGCGCTGCCGGGCGGCCTGGGCCATGCCGTGCTCGTGGTCGAGCCGGTCCGCCGCGAGAGCAGCTCGCGCGCGGTGACGGTGCGGGGCAACGAGTGGCAGCAAGCGGTCCGGGTGTGGCTGCAGTCCACGCGGATCGGGCTCACCGCTTTCGCCGACGACCGGTCGCTCCTCGCCTGGGCTTCGTCGCTCGTGGACGGAAAGCCGCTCGACGGGGTGGAAGTCACCCTGCTCGGCGCGATGACGGCGAAGGCCGGCGTCGCCGCCCCCGGGGCGCGGACCGGCTCCGACGGGCTCGCGACCCTCGGGCTTTCCGCCGAGCCGCGCGGCCTGCTCGTGGCCCGCCAGGGCACGGACATAGCACTCCTGCCCCAGGTCACGTGGTGGTGGAACGCGGAGTCGGGCTGGAAGCGGCAGGAGCGCACCGCCACCCTGCGCTTCTACGTCTTCGACGACCGAGGCCTGTATCGCCCGGGGGAGGATGCGAAGATCAAGGGCTGGATCCGCCTCCTGGGCGCGGGGCCGCAGGGCGACGTCCTCCCCTGGCCGGGCGGCGCCGGCTCCGTCTCCTGGAAGCTCACCGACGCCCAGGGCAACGAGGTGGGCAAGGGCCAGGCCCCGGTCTCCGTGTTCGGCGGGTTCGACTTCGGCCTCACCCTGCCCGCCACCATGAACCTCGGCAACGCAACCCTTTCGCTCGAGGCGGCAGGGGGCCGCCCGGGCTCGACCTACGCCCACTCCTTCCAGGTCCAGGAGTTCCGCCGGCCGGAGTTCGAGGTCACCGCGTCGGCGAGCGAAGGGCCGCACGTCGCGGGCGGCCAGGCCACCGTGACGACGGCCGCCTCCTACTACGCGGGCGGAGCCCTTCCGGGGGCGGACGTCACGTGGCGGGTGGTCGCTACCCCGGCCTTCTTCACCCCCCCGAACCGCGACGACTTCTCGTTCGGGGCCGCGGTGCCCTGGTGGGAGCCCGGCCCGGATCGGAGCGGCGCCGAACGCGTCGAGACCTACGAGGCGCGGACCGACGCCGGGGGCCGGCACCGGCTGCGCATCGACCTCGACGGCGGGGGGGAGCCACGGCCGTGGAGCCTGCGCGCGGAAGCCACCGTCCTCGACGTGAACCGACAGGCCTGGACCGCCGCCGCGAGCCTTCTCGTCCACCCTGCGCTCCTGTACGTCGGCCTCCGGAGCGAGCGCGCCTTCGTCCAGCCGGGGGAGGCCCTTCCCGTGGACGCGATCGCGACCGACCTCGACGGGCGGGCGGTGCCGGGCCGGGCCCTCGCCCTGCGCCTCGATCGGCTGGAGTGGGAGCAGGAGGCCGGGGAGTGGAAGCAGAAGGCGGTGGCCGCGGGCGACTGTGCGGTCACGTCCACCGCGGAGGCCGTGCGCTGCACCTTCCGGCCTCGCGAGGGGGGCGCCTATCGCGTGACGGCGAGCCTCGCCGACGACGCGGGCCTCCGCAACCAGAGCGCGCTGCGGCTCTACGTGGCGGGGGGGCCCGTCGCTCCGCGGCGCGGCCTCGAGCAGGAGCGGGTGACCCTCGTCCCGGACCGCAAGGACCATGCGGCCGGCGACGTGGCCCGCCTCCTCGTGATCGCTCCCTTCGCGCCCGCCGAGGGCACGCTGACCCTGCGGCGCTCGGGGCGCTTGCGCCATCAGCGGTTCACCATGGCGGGCGCGTCGCACACCCTGGAGATCCCGATCGAGGAGGGCTTCACTCCCAACGTCCACGTCCAGGTCGACGTCGTGGGGGCGGCCCCGCGCACCAACGAGGCCGGCCAGCCGGAGCCGAAGGCCCCGCCCCGCCCCGCGTTCGCCACGGGCCAGCTGGACCTGCGCGTGCCGCCGCGCCAGCGCACCCTCGCGCTTCGCGTCACGCCGCGGGAGCCTGCGCTCGCTCCCGGGGGCTCGACCGTCCTGGACCTCGACCTGCGCGATGCGGCCGGCCAGCCGGTCGCCGACGGCGAGGTCGCGGTGGTGGTGGTGGACGAGGCCGTCCTCGCCCTCACCGGCTACCGCCTGCCCGACCCTCTGGCCGTCTTCTACGCGCCGCGCGGCGCGGGGGTCGACGACCGGCACCTGCGCGCGAGCGTGGTGCTGGCCAGGCCGGAGGAGCTGCCGGAGGTCACGATGCTCGAAGAACTCGCCCTCTCGAGAGCCATGGCCGCCCCCGCCGCGACGATGGCCATGCAGGGGGGATTGAACATGTTGGTCCGGGACGAGTACGCGCGCCAGAAGAAAGACGTCGCCGCCCCGATCGCCCTGCGGGCCGACTTCCGGGCCCTCGCCCTCTTCGCGGCCCGAGTGCCGACCGACGCGAGCGGCCGGGCGCAGGTGCCGGTCACCGTCCCCGACAGCCTCACCCGCTACCGCGTGATGGCGGTGGCGGCCGCGGGCGCCCGGAGCTTCGGGGCGGGGGAATCGACGCTCACCGCCCGCCTCCCGCTCATGGTGCGCCCCTCGCCCCCGCGCTTCCTGAACTTCGGCGACCGGATCGAGCTGCCGGTCGTGGTCCAGAACCAGACGGAGGCTCCCCTCGCCGTGGAGGTGGCCGTCCGCGCCCGCAACGCCAACGTCGAGGGCAGCGCGGGGCGGCGGGTCAGCGTCCCCGCCCACGACAGCATCGAGGTCCGCTTCCCGGTGGCCGCGCGACACGCGGGGACCGCCCGCTTCCAGGTGGGCGCGGCCTCCGGCGCCTGGGCCGACGCGGCCGAGGTCTCGCTGCCCGTCTGGACTCCCGCCACCACCGAGGCCTTCGCCACCTACGGCCAGATCGATCAGGGACCGGTCGCCCAGCCCGTGAAGGCCCCGGCGGATGCCCTGACCGAGTTCGGCGGCCTCGAGCTCACGACCTCCTCCTCCGCGCTGCAGGCCCTCACCGACGCCGTCCTCTACCTCGTCGCCTACCCGTTCGAGTGCGGCGAGCAGCTCTCGTCCCGCGTGCTCGCGGTGGCCGCGCTGCGCGACGTGCTCACCGCCTTCCAGGCCGAAGGGCTGCCCGAGCCCGACGCGATCGTGGCCGCGGTGCGGCGGGACGTCGAGCGCCTCCGCGCCCTGCAGAACGACGACGGGGGCTTCGCCTTCTGGCGGCGGGGCGAGCCTTCGTGGCCCTACGTGAGCCTCCACGCGGCCCACGCCCTGGAGCGCGCGAAGGCCAAGGGCTTCGAGGTCCCGACGGAGACCCTCGAGCGCTCGAAGGGCTACCTGCGCGAGATCGAGCGCCACCTCCCCCGCGACTACCCACAGGACGTGCGCCGGACCCTCGTGGCCTACGCGCTGCACGTGCGGGCCCGCATGGGCGACCCCGATTCCGAGCGGGCGCGGCGCCTGGTGCGCGAGGCGGGGGTCGAAAAGCTCTCGTTCGAGGCCCTGGGCTGGCTGCTCCCGGTGCTCTCCCGCGACCCGGCGGGAAAGGCCGAGGTGGCGGCCATCCGCGCTTTCCTCGCAAATCGGGTGACCGAGACGGCGGGGGCCGCCCACTTCGCGGTCGCCTACGGAGACGGCGCGCACCTGCTGCTCTATTCGGACCGCCGGGCCGACGCGGTGGTGCTGGAGGCGCTGATCGCGGACCAGCCCGGAAGCGACCTGATACCCAAGCTCGTGGAGGGCCTGCTCGGCCATCGCAAGGCGGGGCGCTGGGGCAACACCCAGGAGAACGCGTTCGTCCTGCTCGCCTTGGACCGCTACTTCCAGACCTACGAGAAGACGCCTCCGGACTTCATGGCCCGGGCCTGGCTGGGCGACCGCTACGCGGGCGAGCACGCTTTCCGCGGGCGGACGACCGAGCGCCAGCACGTGGAGGTGCCCATGGCCGCCCTCCCCGGCGGGCCGGGCGGGAACGATCTCGTGCTCGCCAAGGAGGGCCCGGGCCGGTTGTATTACCGGATCGGCCTGCGCTACGCCCCCACGAGCCTGCGCCTCGATCCGGCCGACCACGGCTTCACGGTGGAGCGCACATACGAGGGCGCGGACGACCCGGCCGACGTGCGGCGCGACCCTGACGGGGCGTGGCGGGTGCGGGCGGGCGCCCGGGTGCGCGTCCGCCTGACCCTGGTGGCCCCGGAGCGGCGGTACCACGTCGCGCTCGTGGATCCGCTCCCCGCCGGTCTCGAGCCGCTGAACCCCGCGCTCGCCCTCACGGGCACCCTTCCGGACGAGACGGACACGGACGTGACCGAGGTGGGAGCCCCGGGCCTGGGCGGACCCCGTGGGTCCGGCTCCTGGTGGTGGTGGACCCGGCCCTGGTTCGAGCACCAGAACCTTCGCGACGAGCGGGTCGAGGCCTTCACCTCGCTGCTCTGGGAGGGCGTCTACACCTACGCCTACGTGGCCCGCGCCACCACCCCCGGGGCGTTCGTGGTGCCCCCGCCCCGGGCCGAGGAGATGTACGCGCCGGAGACCTTCGGCCGTGGGTCCACGGATCGCGTGGTCGTCGAGTGATGCGGCCGGCGGAGGCGCTCGCGTTCGTGGAGAGGCACGGGATCGTCCTGCAGTCCGCGCGGGGGCCCGTGCCCAGCCTGGCCGAGGCGGTGGCGGGCGGACCGATCCGGGGGAGCTGGTGGGGCCATCCGCGGGGGAGGGACATCTTCCGCGCCGCCGAGGCCATCACCGAAAGCGACGACGTCCTGGTCTGCAAGCTGGTCGACGGCAAGGTCACCTACGTGCACCGCCGCCTGTGGCCGGCGCTGGTGAAGCTGGCCGCCCGATTCGGCAAGGCACGACTGGCCAAGGTCTGGTCCGAGCACACGCCCTCGGGCGCCCACCGCGCCCGCTCCCTCGCGTTCCCCAAGTGGGTGCCCGCGGAAACGCTCGCGGCCGCCCAGGCGATGACCGACGAGCAGGCGGAGAAGAGCCTCGGTCCGTGGCTGCAGGCCGCCTCTAGCGGCCCGTCTGCACCGCTCTCTCGGCGATCCGGTCGATCAGGCCGGGGGCGAAGATCCGGACGAAGCGGCCCAGGCGGCCGCGCCAGGACGTGATGAGCAGGCGCTGGCGCTTCTCCATGGCCCGCACGATGAGGGCCGCGCACGCCTCGGCGCTCATGATCTTCGACTCCTGGAGCGGGCTCTTCCCGGTGGGCCGGCCGTCGGGGCCCAGGGCGCGGCGGTGGATCTCGGAGCGCACGAAGTCGGGGGCGATCATCGTCACCGACACGCCGGTCCCGCGAAGCTCGATGCGCAGGGAGTCGAAGAATCCGAAGACCGCGTGCTTGCTGGCCGAGTAGCCCGTGCGGGTGGGGACCCCGGTGAGCCCGGCCACGCTGGACACCACCACGATCTGCCCGCGGCTCTTCTTGAGGTGGGGCAGCGCGTGGTGGGTCAGGAAGACCGGGCCCAGATAGTTGACCCGCATGAGGGTCTCGTAGACCGACAGGTCGGGCAGCGCGTCGAAGCGGGCCAGCATCCCGATGCCCGCGTTGTTGACGAGCACGTCGAGGCGCCCGAAGGCGGACACCCCTCGGGCGACGATCTCCCGGCAGGCCGGCTCGGAGGAGACGTCGGCGGGCACGGCCAGTGCCTGCGCGCCGTAGGCCCGACACTCCTTCGCCGCTTCCTCGAGCCGCTCGGGGTCGCGGGCGGCGAGGACGAGCCGTGGCCGCTGGGGCGCCAGGGCCCTGGCCAGGGCGCGCCCGATCCCCGACGAGGCCCCGGTCAGGACGATTACCTTGCCGGCGTAGGCCGCCATGAGAGCTCCTTCGCGCGGTACGTGTCCTGGCCGCCCAGGACGGTGAGGAGGACGCGGGTCTCGAGGAGGCCGGCCGGGGGGATCGCGAGGATGTCGTCGGACAGGACCACGAGATCGGCGAGCTTGCCCGGGGCGAGCGTCCCCTTCACGTCCTCCTCGCGCCCGGCGAAGGCGGCGTCGCGCGTGAAGTGGCGGAGCGCCGCCTCCGCGCTGATCCGGCTGCCGGGCTCCCAGCCTCCCGCGGGCGTGCCCTCCGGGGTCGTGCGGGTCACCGCGCAGTAGATCCCGCGCAGGACCTCGCAGGAGAAGACGGGCCAGTCGCTCCCGAAGGCCTGCACCACGCCCGCGTCGTCGATGGCCTTGAACGGCATGGCCCGGGCCGCCCGGACGGGCCCGAGGGTGGGGAGGTAGACCTCGAGGTGGTTCTGGTCGGGCTGGGCGAACAGCGCCTGGGTGGAGGCGATCACCCCGAGGGCCTTGAAGCGGATCAGGTCCTCGGGCCGCGGCACCTCCACGTGCTCGATGCGGTGGCGCCGGCCGCGGGTGCCGTTGGCCTTCGCCGCGTGCTCGTAGGCGGAGAGCGCCATGGCGATGCCCCGGTCGCCGATCGCGTGGAGGAAGACCTGGTAGGAAGCCTTGTCGTAGAGGGCGACCGTCCGGTCGAGATCCTCCTGGGTCCAGCGGGGGAGGCCCGTCCCTCCCGCCGCGTAAGGCTCGAACATCGCGGCGGTGCGCGACTCCACCACCCCGTCCACGAAGCCCTTGACCGCCCCGAAGCGGAGCAGGGGTCCCGTGTGCTTCCGGCGCAGCTCTTCGTAGCGGCCGAGGGTCTCGGACGGCGGGTCCTTGACCAGGGGTACCGACGCGTAGAAGCGGACCTTCAGGCCCCTCTCGGAGAGCACCTGCTCGATGACCTTCAGGTCCTCCTCGTCGAAGGAGGCCTGGTGGACCGAGGTGAGCCCGTAGGACACGGCCAGCTCCATGCCCTTCCTGAAGGCCCGGTATTTCTCGAAGGGGGCGGGGGTCGGCACGTGCTGTGAGACCAGGCGCACCGCGGACTCCTTCAGGATCCCCGTGGGCTCGCCCTGGGCGTCGCGCAGGATGGCGCCCCCCGGTGGGTCCTCGGTCGTCCCGGTGATCCCGGCCTTGGCGAGGGCGAGCGCGCTGACCCAGGCGGTGTGGCCGTCGTAGGACCGAAGGAAGACGAGGCGAGGCGCCGTAGGTCCAGCCCTCGCCCGTGATCCACGCGGTGTCCGGGTGCGTGCGGGTGTAGTCCCGGATCCGCTTCTCGATCTCGGGGAGGGAAGTGGCCCCGTCCAGCCTCAGGGCCTCCAGGGACAGGCTGCCCCCCATGAAGTGCAGGTGGGCGTCGATGAAGCCGGGGCAGACGAAGCGGCCCTGGAGGTCGATGACCTCGGTGCCCTTCTCGGCCAGCCCCCGGATCTGCGAGGTCGAGCCCACGGCCAGGATCTTCGTGTCGCGTACGGCCAGGGCCTCCGCGCGCGGGCGGCCGGGATCGCCCGTCCACATCCGGCCATTGATGAAGATGCGGTCGGCCTTCTCCGCGGCGGGGGCGGCCGCCGCCAGGAGGACGAGAAGGGCGGCCGCGCACCTCATGCCGCCTCCGCGAGCGCTCCTTCGAGGACGTCCAGCCCTTCCTGCAGCTCGTCGTCGCCGATCACGAGCGGCATCAGGGTGCGGATCACGTTCCCGTAGGTGCCGGCCGTGATCGTGACCAGCCCCCGCTCGTAGCAGCGCTTCGCCACCGCCGCCGTCTCGTCCTTGGCCGGGGTCTTGGCCTGGCGGTCCCGGACGAGCTCGATGCCCCACATCGCCCCCAGGCCACGCACGTCGCCCACGAGGGGGAGGCGCTCCTTGAAGCGCCCGGCCCGCTCGGCGAAGGCCGCGCCGATGCGCGTGGCGCGGGCGAAGAACGCCGGGTCGGCCATGGCGTCGAGCACCGCGTGGGCCGCGGCCAGCGACACCGGGTTGCCGCCGAAGGTGCTCCCGAGGCCGCCGGGCCCCGGGGCGTCCATCACCTCGGCCCGGCCGGTCACCGCCGCCAGGGGCAGGCCGCCCGCGATGGACTTGGCGGTGACGAGCAGGTCCGGCACCACCCCGCTGTGCTCGATCCCCCACCACCGGCCCGTCCGCCCGAAGCCGCTCTGCACCTCGTCCGCCACGAGCAGGATCCCGTGGCGCTCGGTGAGGGCCCGCAGCTTCGGAAGGTAATCGGACGGAGGCACCACGAAGCCGCCCTCCCCCAGCACGGGCTCCACCACCACCGCCGCCACCTGCTCGGCGGCCACGTAGCGCTTGAAGTAGTCCTCGAGGGCGTCCACGCAGGCGACGCCGCACGACGGGTAGGCCAGGTGGTAAGAGCATCGGTAGCAGTAGGCGTAGGGAGCGCGATAGGTCTCCGGCGCGAAGGGGCCGAACCCCGCCTTGTAGGGATGGACCTTCGAGGTGAGGCTCATGGTGAGAAGGGTCCGGCCATGGAAGCCGTCCTCGAAGGCGAGCACCGCGGGCCGCCCGGTGGCCGCCCTCGCGATCTTGACCGCGTTCTCGATCGCCTCCGCCCCCGAGTTCAGGAACAGGGTCTTCTTGGGGAAGTCGCCGGGGACGAGCGCGTTCAGCCGCTCGGCCAGGCTGACGTAGGACTCGTACGGGGTGACCCCGAAGCAGGCGTGGGTGAAGCGAGTGAGCTGCTCGGCGGCCGCCTTCACGACCCGCGAGTCCGCGTGGCCCACGTTCATGCAGCCGATCCCGCCCGCGAAGTCGAGCAGGCGGTTGCCGTCGACGTCCAGGAGTTGCGCGCCCCGCGCTTCCTTGACGAAGATCGGCGTGGCATTGTAGCTTCCGCGCGGCACCGCCGCCTCGCGGCGGGCGAGAAGCTCCCGAGAGCGGGGACCCGGCAGCTCCGTCTTCAACCGAATCGAGCCCATGGCAACCTCAAAGGGCCGCAAGCCGCTGGTGGCGGTCCTGGGCGGGGCGGGAGCGATGGGACGGGCGGTGGTCTTCGACCTCGCGCGCCAGGGCCACCGCGTGCTCGTGGTGGACCGCGACCTCCAGGCGGCGCGGGAGACGGCCCGGACGTACGGCGCTGGCCGAGCCATCGCCGACACCCTGGACGCCCGCGACACCGCCGCCCTGGCGGCCCGCCTGCGCGAGGCCCGGGCAGCGGCCCTGGTCAACGCGGGCCCCTTCCCCTTCAACCTGCCGGTGATGGCGGCCGCCCTGGAGGCGCGCTGCCACTACCTCGACCTGGGCGGGCTCTTCCACACCACGCGAGTGCAGCTCACCCACGACGCCGACTTCCGCCGGCATGGCCTCCTGGCCGTGCTCGGGATGGGGAGCGCCCCCGGGATCACGAACGTGCTGGCCCGCGCCGCCGCCGATCCGATGACCCATGTGCGTGCCGTGCGAGTGTACAACGGGGGGGCCGACTACACGCTCTACCCGGCACCGGTCGCCTTCGGCTTTTCTCCCGCCACCCTTCTCGACGAGCTGACGCAGCCGGCGGTCGTCTTCACAAAAGGCAGCTTCCGCTCCGTGCCTCCGCTCACGGGCGCCGAGGACGTGCGCTTCGAGGTGGGCCGGCAGCGCGTCCACCTGAGCCTGCACTCGGAGGTGGCCACCCTGCCCCTGAGCTACCGGGCCAAGGGGATCCGCGAGTGCTTCTTCAAGGTGGCCTACGACCCGGCCCTCCTCGAGAAGCTGAAGCTGCTCATCGACCTCGGGCTCGCGGACCGGCGGCCGGGGCCGCGGGGCATAGCACCCCGCGACGTGCTGCTCGACTGCCTGGCCGCCCTGCCCAAGCCTCCTCCGTTCGTGGACGACCGCGACTGCCTGCGCGTGGTGGTGGAGGGAAGGGACACGAAAGGGCCGCTCCGCGCGCGCTATGAGATGACGGCCCGTCCGCAGCGGCGGCCCCCCCTCTCGGCGGTGGCTCGGGACACCGGCTTCCCCCCCGCGATCGTGGCGAGCCTGCTCCTCGAGGGCCGCATCAAGGAGCGCGGCGTGCTCCCCCCCGAGCTCTGCGTGCCGGTGGATCCGTTCCTGAAGGCGCTGGCCGCGCGCGGCATGCCGGTGCGGGTCTCGATCACCCGGTCCTGGAGGAACGAATGAACAAGCCCCGCATCTTCCTGGGCTCGTCAGGAAAGCAGGAGAAGCTGCTGCAGGCGCTGACGCGCGGTCTCGCAGACGTCGCGCACGTAGAGCCCTGGACGACTTCGTTCAATCCCGGGACCACCACCCTGGAGCGCCTCCTCGAGCTCACGCATGAGGTCGATTTCGCCGCCTTCGTGTTCGCTCGGGACGACTGGACGACCAACCGCCCAGCCGCATCCAAGCCCACGGGATCCGGCCAGGCTTCTCCGCGAGACAACGTGGTCTTCGAAGCCGGTCTTTTCGGCAGCGCCCTGGGAATGCGCCGGACCTTCATCCTCCATGCGAGCGGCTCGAAGCTCCCCAGCGACCTCCTCGGTCTCACGTGCGTACGGTACGGCGAAGCGACGACCGCGACCGAGATGAGAGCCGTCAATCAGAAGCTTCGGAAGGCGATCGAGGACGAGGGCCGCCTCGCCCGCATCGAGGGCCTGTGGTGGCAGTTTTCCTTGACGGAGCGCAGCTCCCGGGAGCCTTCCGCCGTGAGCCTCCTGCGGATCTCTCGAGACCGCGACGGCGCGCTGGAGCTGGCCGGCCGCTCATGGCAAGAAGATGGCACCCTGTCCGCGCGATACTGGAGCGAAGCGGCCAAGGAGAGGAAGGAGCCCCCCGGCATCTTCTACTACTGGAACGGAGAGCGGCCCCGGCACCCGAACGCCCCGCAGCTGTACGGCACGGGCGAGATCCGGATCGAATCCGCCGATCGCGCGGCCGGGTACTTCACGACTCGTTCGGACACTGACCCGAAGGTCAACACGCGGACCTCCGGCGTCTACTTGCGCGCCGATCCCGAAGACTTGAGCATCCTGGACGGCCGCGACGACCAGCGTCGCGCCGAGCTGATCGCCGAGCGGCTGAGGCACTGGAAGTCGATCACGAGCGCCTGAGATGGGCGCGCTTGCTCACTTCGCCAATCGCCTATCGTCCGAACCACAGCGTCGCCAGCAACGCCACGCCGAGCCCGGAGAACACGAGCAAGCCCACATGGCGTGTTTGCGCGAAGTAGTACGTGGCTACACCCAAAAGCACGTAATAGAACCCTATGGCACTGGCGAGCTGGCGGGCCAGCGGCTCTCCAGTTCGCAGTCCCGACGCGACCAGTAGCAGCACGACGCTCACGCACAGGTTGCCCAGCGTGCCGTAGACCCAAGCCGTGCGGAGGAGGTCGGCGATGCGAGTGGTGCCCCCCTCGGTCGCGAGCTCCTGTGGTAGCCGAGCGACTCCCCGAAGGAGCAAGGCGCCGTTCACGACCACCTGAAAGCAACCGATGGCCAGCGCCGCATAACGGCTGACCTCTCCTGGGATCATTACCGCCAGGGACCCTTGGCCCCTGCTGCCCAGGCCTCGTAGGTCTTGGGTGCGTCCATGCGCTTCACTTGTTCCCAAGCTCGAATGGCGTCGCTCTGGCAAGCACCCGGGTTCTGAGCCATGAAGTCGGACATGAAGTTGATGTAGCGCCCATGCTCGACACGCAAAGGGCCCTGTTTCGCCTTGTTCAGCAAGATCGCTTGCCTTACGAGATCGCCGTACGTGATGAGCCTGCCGGCACTGAGCTGTTCCTCGCGCCAGCGGTTAAGCAGGTAGCGAGTCCCGGGCTTGCGCTTGAACCTTGACTCCAGCTTCGCGGCCTCGCGCTCGATGAACTCCTTCGTCTCGCGATTGCTGGTGTAGTTCACAAGGGGAAGGTCCAGGCTTAGACCCTTGTCCACGTCCTTCACCCCCGCCTTGGCCAACTCTCGCTTGACGAATGTCTTTACTTCGCGGTTGCGGATGAAATGCCGGATCGCTTTCTCAAGCTCGTCCTTGCGCAGCCTGCTCGCCGACGGCACGCCGATGCGCGCCGCGAAGTCCTTCAGTTCGGTGACGTACCAGTAGCCATTGTCGAACTGAGTCTCTGTCATGGACTCGCCGAGTCCGACAGGTTTCCGCTCCACGCCAGTCATGTTGCATTGCCTCGACCGTCCACGGCTCTATTTCGTGGGCCCCTTTGCCGCATCGGCCGGCTTGAGGTCGAAGGGGCCGCTGCTTTCGACAAGGAACACGCAGTCGGAGGCCTTGTCGCAGGTCGTCGTGTGGCGGTAGTTCCCGCCGGGTTGCATGAAGTAGGACCCCGGTCCCAGCCGGAATTCGGGCTTTCCCTCCGGGGCCTGGATGTAAGTCCCCGACACGATCACGACCTTCATGTCATAAGTGTGCGTGTGGAGGGGAGCTGCGAATCCCGACGGCAGCTTGAACAGCGCGCCGAACGCCCCGGTCGCATGGTTGCCCCACAGATCTGCAACCTTGACTCCCGGGGCGCCGGGGTCGAGATCGGTCCACTTCAGGTCGCTGGCCGGCATGACAACGAGTCGACTTTCCGCCGGTTTCGGAGCGGCCTGCGCGTTCGTCTTTCCGGCTCCCTGCGCCAGGACTCCCCCCGGCAAGGCGAACGTCATCACAAACATCAGCACGTTTCTTGCCCTCATCGAATCCTCCATGTTACTCAACTCCCTTGGCGGTTCGCCCCTTTCCCTTGGTCAAGCGTCACTTCTCGAGAAGATAGACGGAGTCCGTCGGAAACGTGTGCCCCGACAAGGGCTCATACAACCCGTCCGATCGGCTGCTGAGGAACAAGAGGTAGCTGCGATTCTCCCGACCGTGCAGCGCAGAACCCGTGTTGACGAGCCCCGGCGGGGGCTCGCCTGGCTTCGGCGGATGTGCCTCTCGCCAACGATCGATGTCGACGCTGTAGTGCCGAAGCCGCAACTCCTTACTTATGGTCAAGGGGCGGCGGGCAGCGTTTTTCACCACTGCCTGCACAATGTGCCGCTCCGGTTCACGACTCGCTCGGATACAACGTCCGTCGAGCCACAGTCTGAGCGCTCAATCAAACCCGCGGGCAAGTCGCCGCTCTCGGCGCTCGCGAGGAAGGCGCGAGCATCTTCCGCCTCACCCCCGGGCACCGCGAGACGGACACCACCCAGCGCGGGGCCCAGGGCGGGGTCCAATCGCAGCAGACACTCATCCGCGGTCATCACCTTGAAGCCAGCCGCTAGAAGCGCTGAGCGGCAAGCCTCGGACTCGACGACGGTGGCGAAGCTCGCTACGGGGACGAAGAACTCTTCCGCCGGCGGAGGCTCTGTTTCTGGCTGAGGCAAGCGGGCAAGGGCCTGGGCGGCGTCGATGCCACGACTTCTCAGAATGGCCTCAGCAAGAGGAAACACGATCTCCCGCCACTCTTCCGTATCGCGGTGCCGGAGGATCTCGATCAATTCCTCGTCGGAATTGTTGTCTAGCCGCTGGCGTGAGTCATCCCAAGCCATCACATCACCATCGATCATCGGGGGCGACGTTAAGGGCCGTCAAACACATGGTATCCCGCAACCCGTATTCTATATCTCCACGTTGGGATGAGCCTTCTTTCAGGAGGGGTGTAAGGGTTCTCTCACACACGGGATAGCCGATATCGCGGCGAGTTCTCGGACTTGATCAGGCGGCGAAGCGCGCGCCGCGCTTCTCGGGGCCGAGGCCGACTACCACCGCGCCCAGGACGAAGACGGTGAGGGCGGTGAGGGCCATCGCGTTCGCGTAGGTCGTGTGCTGGGCGAAGACCGCCTCGATGTAGGCGACGCTGCCCGCGAGCAGGACCCCGCACTGGTAGGCGAAGCCGGGCAGGAAGCCGCGCACCGCGTCGGGCGAGAGCTCGGTGATGTGGGCGGGGATCACCCCCCAGGCCCCCTGCACCATGAACTGCATCAGGAAGGCCCCGAACATGAGGAGGGACGTGCCCGGCGCCCAGGCCCAGAGGGGGATCATCAGCACCGCCAGCAGGAGGGCCGTCACCATCGAGCGGCGGCGGCCGAAGCGGTCCGAGAGGAGGCCGAAGGCGATCCCCCCCAGGAGCGCCCCCACGTTGTAGGTGACCGCGATCATCGCCACCTCACGGGGGAGGAAGCCGCGCTCCAGCTTCAGGAACGTCGGGTACATGTCCTGCGTGCCGTGGGAGACGAAGTTCATCATCATCATGAGCGCGGTGAGGTAGAGGAAGAGGCGCCACTGGGAGGCGATGCCCCGGCCGAGGTGGCTCCAGCTCTCCGCCTTGCTCTTCTCCCAGACCGCGGACTCCTTGACCCGGAAGCGCACGAAGAGGGCGAGGAGGGCGGGCAGGCCGCCGATGTAGAACATGGCCCGCCAGCCCCAGCGCGGGAAGACGAAGAAGTAGCAGCAGGCGGCCAGCAGGTAGCCCACCGCGTAGCCCTCCTGGAGGACTCCCGAGAGCACGCCCCGCCAGCGCGGGGGGACCTTCTCCATGGCCAGCGACGCCCCCACGCCCCATTCCCCGCCCATCCCGATCCCGAAGAGGGCCCGCAGGACCAGGAAGGTCGTGTAGTTCGGGGCCAGCCCGGAGAGCACCTCCACCACGGAGTAGAAGACGAGGTCGATCATCAGGGGGAGCCGGCGGCCGTAGCGGTCGGCGAGGAGGCCGAAGAGGAAGGCGCCCACCGGCCGGAAGGCCAGGGTTATCGTGATCGTCAGCGCCAGCTCCGGAATGCTCCTTCCGAAGTCGGCGGCCACGTTGGGCAGCACGAAAACCAGGACGAAGAAGTCGAAAGCGTCGAGGGTCCAGCCCAGGAAGCTGGCCACGAGGGCGCTGACGTAGTCGGCGGTGCCGACCTCTTCCGGATCCTCAGCGCCCATCGGGTGGCCGGAGGGTGAGGACGTGGACGGACGAGCCGGGCAGGAGCGGCCGCCGCTTGCCCTTCACCCAGTCCGCGTGCCCGTCGGCATAGTTCGGCGAGAGCGGGTGCCCGCTCTGGCCCCCCGGCATGTGGAACAGGCCCTCCGCCTCTCGTCCCGGCGAGACGGCCAGCCGTTCCGAGGCGCCGTTCTCTGGCCCCTGGGCCCGCGGCATGTTCGAGTCGCCGGGCAGCTCGTCCTTCGGCATGTCCAGGAAGCGCGCGAGGAAGGGAACCGCCCGCGACAATGGGTGCTGGATCTCGGCAGCGTTGCGCCGTCCCCAGGTCTGGTCGGCGAGGCGGGCCCCGTCCTTCGTGAGCGAGGCCACGACCGCGTCGGCCGCGGCCAGGAGCTGCGCGTCCCAGCTCTCGTGCTTCGGGTCGAGCAGGTGCGGCGGCCGCTCGGTCACGAGGGCCCAGAGCGGCCCCTCGTAGAAGGGGAGCCGGTTCCACCGGAAGCGCGGGTCCGCCGCCTTGCAGGGCGCGGTCAGGGGCTCGAGCACCTGCTCCGCGAGGGTGGTGCGGAAGTCCCGCACCAGCCGGTAGCCCGCCGAATCGACGGAAGCGCGGCCCCCCCAGCTCTCGACCAGGCGGCGCATCTCCGCACGCCGCGGGTCCTCGGCCAGGGCCTCGGGGGTGAGCGTCTTGAGGAGCAGATCGCGCCAGCGCGCGAGGAAGATCGCCCGGACGTCGATCTGCACGTTGAGCATGTCCTCGGGAGTGGCTTTCTCGAGCGCGAGCAGGTCGTCGCGGATCTGCTGCGCCCGGGCGCCGAGGTCGTAGCCACCGTAGCCGATCTTGCGAAGCATCTCCCCGTCCACGACCCGGGCGTTGGCGGTCCAGATGCGGCCGGAAGGGGGATCCACGATTCGCGGGTACTCGCCGGGCTCGAGCCAACCGTCCCAGCGCCGCGCCCCGTCGGCCCACGAGGAGGGGAGCCGGCCGTCGAACCCGACCCTCCGCGGGATGCGCCCCAGGATGGTCCAGCCGATGTGGCCGTCCCGGTCCACGGCCACGAAGTTCTGGGCGGGAGCCCCCGTGCGGTTCGCGATCTCCTGTGCCTCGGCCAGGCTTTGCGCGGTCTCCAGCGCGCTGAGCGCGAGGTTCACTCCTTCTTCGTCCTGGGCCACCCAGCGCAGCGCCCGCTTGCGGCCGCGGTGATCCCGGTCGACGATGGGGCCCCAGATCGTCTCCACGACCTCGAGGGTCTCCTCGTCCCCGCCCTTGACCCGGATGCGCTCGGACACGTGGGTGAGCTTCCGCGGACCGCTCGGGGTCCGATAGGCGTCCAGGTCGCTCGGGTCGGGCTCCACCTCGACCAGGTCGGCCCAATCGCCCTCGCTGTTCGTGAAGCCCCAGGCCACGTGCGCGTTGGTCCCCACGATCGTGACCGGGGTCCCCGGCAGGGTGACCCCGACCACCTGCCGCTCCTCGGCGCCCTCGCGCCAGGCGAGCACCGCCCGGTACCAGATGTTGGGAACCGTGATCTGCAGGTGCATGTCGTCCGCCAGGAGCGGCGCGCCGCTCGCGGTGTGCGCGCCCGCGACCGCCCAGTTGTTGCTGCCGAGGAGGAGGTCGGGGTCGGGCTCGAGGGCGGCCGCGCGCTCGGCGCTCGGGCCCTGGGCGGCCGCCTTCGGGGGCGCCGCCCGCCGCAGATCGAGGACATCCGGACCCGGGACCGGCGCCACCTTGAACGCCCCGCCCACGAGCGGAGCGTCCCACTCGGTCCCGGAGGGCGCCAGGAAAGCGAAGAGCGCGGGGGGCAGGACGTCGTGCATGACCCCCAGCAGGCTCTCGCGCTCGGGAAGCCCGCTCTGCAGGGTGACGAACATCGCGAGCTCGGCCAGGATCGTGTCTTCGGGCCTCCAGGGCAGGGGGGCGACGCGCAGCGCGAGATACTCGAAAGGGGGCGCCCCCAGGGCGGCGAGTCCCGCGTTGACTCCCTCGGCGTAGGCCTGGATCGAGGAGCGCTCGGCCGCGGGGGCCCGGGCGAAGACGCGCTCGGCCACGGACCGGAAGCGATGGACGCGGACCGTGCGGTCCAGCTTGAGGGCCGCGGGGCCCACCAGCTCCGCGAGCTCGCCGGCCGCCCGCCGGCGCAGGAGGTCCATCTGGAAGTAGCGCTCCTGGCCATGGACGAAGCCGAGGGCGCGCGAAAGGTCGAGGCGGGTCTTCCCCACGAGGCGGGGCACGCCCTGGGCGTCGCGCTCCACGCGCACCGGGGCGGAGAGGCCCGGGAGCGTCCGCTCGCCCTCGAGCTGAGGGAGGCTCGCCCGCAGCCGGCCGTGGAGCCAGAGCCCGCCCGCCCCCGCGCCCAGGAGGGGAACCCCGAGGACGAGAAGGGCGAGGTGCCGGGCCCTAGCCACGCTGTCCTTGGTTCGCCACCGCCTCCGCGGCCTTGCGGACCGCCTCGGGATCGCCGAGGTAGTAATGCTTCAGGGGCCGCAGGTCGCGTTCCAGCTCGTACACGAGGGGCACCCCGGTCGGGATGTTCAGCTCCACGATGTCCGCCTCCGCCATGCCGTCGAGGTGCTTCACGAGCGCGCGCAGGCTGTTGCCGTGGGCGGCGATGAGGACGCGCTTGCCCGCCTGGATGTCCGGCACGATCGTGCGGTGCCAGTAGGGAAGGAAGCGCGCCACCGTGTCCTCGAGCGACTCGGCGAGGGGCAGCTCGGCCTGGCTCAGGCCGGCGTAGCGGCGGTCGCGGCCCGGGTAGCGCTCATCGTCGGGGGTGAGGGCCGGGGGCGGCTCGGCGTAGCTGCGCCGCCAGACCTTCACCTGCGCCTCGCCATAACGCGCGGCGGTCTCCGCCTTGTTGAGCCCCTGCAGCGCCCCGTAGTGGCGCTCGTTCAGCCGCCAGGTGTTGTATACGGGCAGCCACATGAGATCGAGGCCGTCCAGGGCGATCCAGAGGGTGCGGATCGCCCGCTTGAGGAGCGACGTGTAGGCGACGTCGAACGTGTACCCGCCCTCCTCGAGGAGTCGGGCCGCCTCCTGCGCCTCCTGCCTGCCTTTCGGCGTGAGGTCCACGTCCGTCCAGCCCGTGAAGCGGTTCTCGAGGTTCCACGTGCTCTCGCCGTGGCGGAGCAGAACGAGCTTGAGCATGCCGCCCATTACAAGCGGGCGCCGGGGTCGAGGTCAAGCCTGCGATACACTGCCCCCTTTCTCCCATGCTCGAGAACCCGCTACGCCTGCTCGCCCGCCTGCCCGCGCCCGTGCGCCTGCTGGTCACGGGCACCCTCATCAACAAGGTGGGGACGTTCATCGTCCCCTTCCTCACCATCGTCCTCCTGCGCGAGTTCCGGCTCTCGGAGACGGAGGCCGCGAAGCTGCTGTTCGCTTACGGGGCAGGCTCCATCGTCTCGATCCTGGCCGGCGGCTTCCTGACCGACCGCCTGGGACGCCGGCGGACGCTCATGATCAGCCTGTTCGGCAGCGGCGCCCTCGCGGTGGCCATGGGCTTCGCTCCTTCGGCCCGTGTCTTCGTGCCCCTGCTCGTCCTGCTCGGCTTCGTGGCCGACCTCTACCGCCCCGCCGCATCCGCGATCATCTCCGACCTCCTGCCCTCGGAACAGCGGGCCACGGGCTTCGCGGCCCTCCGCATGGCGGTCAACCTCGGCTTCGCGCTCGGAATGGCCATGGGGGGCCTGCTCGCCGACTGGAACTGGCGCTGGCTCTTCTTCGGGGACGGCCTGACCACGCTCCTCTACGGCGTGGTCGTCTACGTCTACATCCCGGAGACGCGCCCGGAGGAAGTCGAGGAGCCGACCGCGGACCGGCGCGTGGCGCAGGACGATCCCCTCAAGGACGGCATCTACCTGCAGATGGTCTTCGTGGCTTTCGTGTTCTCGCTGATCTTCTTTTCCCACATCAGCGTGATGCCGCTGACGGTGACGGTCTCCGCGGGCTATCCCGCCCTCGTCTACGGCCTCCTCGTCGGCACGAACGGCCTCCTGATCGCGCTCTTCGAGGTCTCGATGGTGGAGCGCCTCAAGGGGTTCCGCCGCCTTCGGGTGGCCGCCCTCGGCTACGCCCTCGTGGCCGCGGGCTTCGCCGCGGTCGGCCTGGTGATGCACTGGGGCTGGTTCCTGCTGGCCGTCCTCCTGTGGACGACCGGGGAGATCCTCGCCTCTCCGCAGCAGATGGCCTTCATCGCCGACTGGGCCCCGCCCGCCGCCCGCGGCCGCTACCTGAGCGTCTACCAGGCCACCTGGAGCCTGGCCTTCGCGATCAACCCCGTGCTCTTCCTGCCCCTTCACGCGCGCCTGGGCGAGCGGCGATTCTGGGGGCTCATGCTGCTGCTGGGGGTGCCCGCCGCCTTCCTCCTGCTGCGGCTCGACCGCACCGCCGACCGCCCGGAGCGCCTCCGGGGCTTGTCCGTCCGCCGGCCCGACCCCGAGCTGCTGACCGCCATGGCGCCTGAAGGCTAAACCGCCCCCATCGCGCGCAGCCGCTCGAGGAGCGGCGGGTGCGAGTGGTAGACCCGCGAGTAGAGCGGGTGGGAGAGGGGCAGGATCCGGCTCTTCTCGCGCAGCTTGAGCAGGGCCTCGGCCAGGTCTTGCGCGGGGGCGCCGTGGGCGAGGGCGAACGCGTCGGCCGCGAACTCGTGGCGGCGCGCGAGCGCGTTCCCGATCGGCTGCAGCAGGAAGCTCACGAGCGAGAACCAGGCTCCGAATACCACCAGTGCGCCGTAGGACGTGCGGTCGAGGCCGAAGGCCGTGTAGAACGCGGTCAGGGGGAGGGCGCGACCGAGCAGGAAGAAGATCAGGCCCGTGGACAGGAGGCCGCGGACGAGAGCCCAGCGCACGTGGTGCAGCTTGAAATGGCCGAGCTCGTGGGCGAGCACCGCCACCACCTCCCGCGGCCCCATCGCCTCCAGCAGGGTGTCGAAGAGGACGATGCGCTTCTGCCGGAAGAGCCCCGTGAAGTAGGCGTTGCCGTGGGCGGTGCGCCGCGAGGCGTCCATCACGAAGATGCCGCCGGCACGGAAGCCGACGCGGGCGGCGAGGGCGAGGATGGCGTCGCGCAGATCGCCCTCGGGCAGGGGAGCGAACCGGTTGAACAGCGGAGCGAGAACGGTCGGGTAGATCCAGGCCGTGAAGAGGCTGAAGGCGCTGGTGGCGGCCCAGGCCCAGAGCCACCACGAAGGACCGGCCTTCTCCATGATGGTCAGGACGGCAGCCAGGAGCGGTGCGCCCAGCGCGACCGCGAGGGCAAGGCCTTTCAGCTGGTCCATGAGGAATCCCCGCCACGTCTGGCGGTTGAAGCCGTGCCTCTCCTCGATGACGAACGTGCCGTAGATCGCGAACGGAAGGCCGAGGAGCGCGCCGAGCAGGCCGAGGATCCCGAAGAAGGCAAGGCCGGCCACGACCGGCCCGTCTCCCCAGGGCGCGGCGAGCGCGCGGGCGCGTTCCTCCGCCCAGCCCAGCCCTCCGAGCGCGATGAAGGTCAGGGTCGCGAGCACCTCCGTCCACTCCGCGATCCGGCCGATCCGGTAGCGGTCGCTCGCGTAGGCGGCGGCCTTCCGCATCTCCACTTCGGGGATGCGCAGGATCCGGCCGGCCTCCGCCTGCCTCGCCGGGTCCGTCCAGTAGCGGCGGTTCAACGCGGCGAGGGTGTGCTCGACGAGCTGCTGCCCGAGGCGCAGGACGACGAAGAGGACGAGCAGGTCGGCCAGTTCGGACCTCCGCGGGCGAGCGCCGGCATTATGATCCGAACCGCTCGCGGGGCGTACAATCGCGGCAAGAGGTGAGGGACTTGTCGCGAACCACCGACTCCTCCACGCCGCACTCTCCTGCCGCCCCGCTCCGGATGACGTACGAGGAGTTCCTCCGCGCCTACGACGGACGCAACGCGGAGTGGGTCGAGGGAGAGGTGCTCGAGATGAGCCCCACGCCGTGGGAGAACCAGGACCTGGCGGATTTCCTGACCGCGATCCTGCGCTCGTTCGTCGAGGCGAAGGACGCGCGGGTCGTGCTCTCGTCACGTTTCCAGATGAAGACGCCGGCGCGCCTGGCCGGCCGCGAGCCCGACGTGCTCTTCCTGGCCGAGGAGCACCGGGACCGGCTACGCAGGGACTACCTCGACGGCCCTGCCGACCTCGCGGTCGAGCTCGTGAGCCCGGACAGCGTCACCCGAGACCGGGTCGAGAAATACCGCGAGTACGAGGTGGGCGGGGTTTGCGAGTACTGGCTGATCGACTTGGAACAGCGTCAGGCCGAGTTCTTCGGCCTGGGGGCCGACGGGCGCTACCAGCCGCTTCCCGTCGACCGCGAGGGCGTCTTTCGCAGCGTGGTTCTCGACGGCCTCTGGCTGAAGACCGACTGGCTGTGGCAGCGGCCAACCCTCATGGCCGTGCTCAAAGCCTGGGGCCTGGTCTAGCCGAAGCCATCGGGACGGACGCTCACCCGCGGCGGAGGCGGCTCGGACGCGGCCACTACCGCGGCGTGCCGGAGCCGCGCCACCTCGCGCGCGAAGCGCAGCAGGTCGCCGTCGCCCACGGGATGGCGCACCGTGACGCGCAGGCGGGCCGTCCCCTCCGGCACGGTCGGCGGACGGATCGCCCGGGCGTCGAAGCCCGCAGCGGCGAGGCCTTCCTGCAGGGCCTGGGCCTCGGCGGCGTCGCCGACCACGAGGGGGATGATCGGGGCCGCGCCCGGCGCGGGCAGGCCGGCCGCGACCAGCTCTCCCCGAAGGAGCGCGGCTTTCCGGTGGACGTCGTGCCGGCGGTGGGGCTCGCGCTGCACGAGCTCGAGACCGGCTTCCAGCGCGGCCGTGAGCACGGGCAGGGGCGCGGTCGAGTCGATGAAGGTGCGGGCGTGGTTGACGAGCTGATCCCGGAGGACGCGCGGCCCCGCCACCCAGGCGCCCCCCGAGCCGAGGGCCTTGCCTCCCGCGTGGACGGTGGCCAGCACGCGGTCGCGCAGCCCCAGCTCCTCGACCCGCCCCGAGCCGGCCGGTCCGTAGAGGCCGGTGGCGTGGGCCTCGTCCACGACCACCAGGGCGCCGTGGGCCTCCGCGAGATCGACGAGCGCGACCAGGGGCGCGAGATCGCCATCCATCCCGAAGACGCTCTCGGTCACCACGTAGGCGCGGGCGCGGCCACGGGGCGCGACGAGGGCGCTCGCCACCGCGTCCAGGTCGCGGTGCGGGTAGACGACGTGGCGGGCGCGGGAGAGCCGGATCCCGTCGATGAGGCTCGGGTGATTGTGCTCGTCGGAGAGGACGAGGTCGGCCGGGCCGGCGAGCACCTGGATCAGCCCCTGGTTGGCCGCGTAGCCGGAGGCGAAGAGCAGCGCGGCCTCGGCCCCGCAAAAGGCGGCCAGGAGGGTCTCGATCCGCTCGAAAGCCCGGTCGTGGCCGTGGAGCAGGCGCGAGCCCGAGGAGCCCGCGCCCAGGCCGGGAAGCGCGGCTCGCATGGCCTCGATCAGGTGCGGATGGGAGGCGAGGCCGAGGAAGTCGTTCGAGACCAGGTCGATCCCCTGGGGCAGGCGGAGGCGCCGCAGGAGGCCCGCCTGCCGCAGCGCGCTCAGCGCTCGCTCCTCCTCGGCCCGCCAGGCGTCGAGGGGGTTCATGGGCGCCTACTCTACTCCCGCGGCCGATCGTACCGGTAGGGATACCAGTAGGGCTTGGCCGCGATCACGTAGTCCATGTGGACGTGCTTGCTGTCCCGGAAGTCCTCGATGCCCTCGCTGCCCAGCTCGCGGCCGATGCCGCTCCGGCGCATGCCCCCGAAGGGCCCCGCGTCGTTGTCCGTGAGAGGGTCGTTGATCCAGAACGTCCCCGCGTGGACCTGCTCCGCGGCCTTCATCGCGTGCTCGAGCCGATTGGTGTAGATCGAGGCCCCCAGGCCGTACTCGCTGCGGTCGGCCAGGGCGATGGCCTCGTCGATGTCCCGGCAGCGCACGATGGGGGCCACCGGCCCGAACGTCTCCTCGCGCAGGAGCGGCATCTCGGGGGTCACGTCGAGCAGCGCGGTGGGCTCGTAGAAGTAGCCCTTGTCGAAGCCGGCCGGCCGCTTGCCCCCGACCGCGAGGCGCGCCCCCGCCCGCAGGCAAGCCGCCACCTTCTGCTCGACCTTCTCGCGCTGGGCCGCGCTGATCATGGGGCCGAGGTCCACGTCGGGACCGAGGGGATCGCCGATGCGGAGGGTCCTCGTGAAGGCCACGAACCGCTCCACGAACTCGTCGTAGGCCCGGCCCACCACGTAGAAGCGCTCGGCGGACGTGCAGACCTGTCCCATGTTGAGGAAGCAGGCCCAGGCCGCGCCCCGCGCCGCCACTTCGAGATCCACCCCCTCGTCCACGATCAGGGGGTCGTTGCCGCCCAGCTCCAGGTGGCACTTCTTGAGCTGCTCGGCGCAGGTCACGGCCACCCGGCGGCCCGTGGCCTGGCTCCCCGTGAAGGCCACCAGCTCGACCTCGCGGTGGGCCACGAGGGCCGCCCCCGCCTCGGGGCCGTAGCCCGTGACCACGTTCACCACTCCCTCGGGGAAGTCCTCGAAGGCCCGCACGAGCCGCAGGGTGGAGAGGGGCGTGTACTCGCTGGGCTTGGCCACCACCGTGTTGCCGGCGGCCAGGGCGGGGGCCAGCTTCCAGACGAGCAGGAGGAGAGGGTAGTTCCAGGGCACGATCAGGCCGGCCACCCCGTAGGGCTCCTTGACCACGAAGTTGAACTGGTTGCGGGCGACCGGGCTGATCACCTTGCCCACCACGTCGCGCCCCATCTCCGCGTAGTAGTCGAGGCAGGCGGCGATCCACTCGACCTCGTCGCGGTTCTCGGGAAGCGGCTTGCCGCCCTCCTTCGTGAGCAGGATGGCCACGGCTTCGCGGTCCTCGCGGATCCGCCGGGCCGCCTGGTGGAGCTTCTCGGCCTTCTCGATCCCCGGGGTGCGCCGCCACTCAGGGAAGGCGGCCCGGGCGGCGTGCACCGCGCGGTCCACGTCCAAAGCGCCCGCCCGGGGAACCGTGTCCAGCAGCTCCTCGGTGGCCGGGTTCTTGACCTCGAAGGCGCGGCCATCCGCCGAGCCGACCCAGCGATTGGCGATCCACATGAGGGCCATGGCGTTTTCTCCTTATCCGCTCCCCGCGGGCTGGCCGCGCCGCACCAGGGGCCGCACGAGCGCCATCACGATGAGCACCAGGCCGAAAGTGCAGACCATGGCCGCGCCCGTGGGCAGGTCCAGCTTCACCGAAAGGAAGATGCCCAGGGCCGAGACCACGGTTCCCATGGTCCAGCCGATGGCGAGGCGCGGGCCGATGCGGTCGGCGTAGAGCACGGCCGCCACCGAGGGCACGATGAGGTAGCAGAAGACCAGCAGGACGCCCGCGATCAGGACCGATGACGTGACCACGAAGCCGAAGGAAGCGTAGAAGAGGAAGTCCCAGAAGCGCACGCTCAGGCCCTCCGCCTCCGCCTGCGCGTGGTTCAGGGAGATGGCGAGGAACGGCCGGCGGAAGAGGTAGTGGAAGAGCCCGATGCCCGCGTAGAGGGCCGCCGTCTTGCCCACCTCCGGCCAGGAGACGGCGAGGATGTTCCCCACCAGCATGTCCTTGAGGTGCTCGCTCTCCGAGGTGGATTGGCTCATGGCCAGGATGGTGGCCGCGGAAGCCACCGCGTAGGTGATGCCGATGATCGCCTCCTGGGGGATGCGCGCGTGCCGCACGCGCACGGTCGAGAAGATGGCGGCGCCGATGAAGGTGAACAGGAGCCCCGTCCAGTAGACCCAGGGCCCGTGGGGGTCCTGACCGGTGAAGGGCAGCAGGATCGCGATCGTGGAGCCGAGGGCGGCGATCTGGGCGAGGGAGAGGTCCACGAAGATGACCCCGCGCTCGATCACGTGGACGCCCAGGTACGCGTGGATCCCGGTCAGGATGAGGCTGGCCGCGAAGGGGGCGGCCAGGAACTGAAGGATGCTCCAGTCCACGCTGCTCATCGCGCTCCCACCTCCTTGATCGCGCTCACCAGCAGGCCAAGATCGTAGTCGAAGAGCTTGATGTAGTCGGTGGCCTCCTTGACCCCGCCCACCGAGGGCGACATCACGAGCACCTTCGCCCCCGTCTCCCGAGCCACCGATTGGGGCGTCTTGAGGTCGAAATAGGGCTCCACGAGGAGGATCTTGACCCCGAGCCGCTTCATCTCCTGGATGAGCTCGATGGTGTGGGAGGGTGAGGGCGGGATGCCGGGCCGCGGCTCCACGTAGCCCACGACCTGGAGAGAGAAGCGCTCGCAGAAGTTCGGCCAGGAGTTGTGGTAGGTGACGACCTTCAGGCCCCTGTAGGGCGTGATGAGGGCATCCCACCGCTTCTCCGCCTCCGCCAGGCGCTTGTCGAAGTCGTCGTAGCGGCCCCCGAAATAGGCGGCATCCCCCGCGCTCTGGCGCGACAGCTTGTCGGCGATGGCCCGGGCGATGCGCCGGCCGTTCCCGGGGTCCAGCCAGTAGTGGGGGTTCCCCAGGGGGTGCACGTCGCCCATGGCCCGGGTGATCTGGCCGGTGGGAATCTCCAGGATGCGCGCGGTGAGGGAGGCGTCGAGGTAGCCGTCGGCCCCCGGCTGGATCTTCGCGTTCCGGCTCTGCTGGATGAGGGGCGGGAGCCAGCCGATCTCCATCTCGCGCCCCACCGCCACCAGCAGGTCCGCGGAGTGGAGCTTCAGGATGAAGCTGGGCTTGGCCTCGACGTAGTGCGGGTCCTGATAGCCCCGGGCGAGGGCCTCGACCTTGACCCGATCACCGCCCACCTCGCGGGCGAGGGAGGCCAGATCCTCGGTGGTGGCGATGACGTTGACCGCGGCCTCGAGGGGGAGGGCGGCCAGGACGAGGACGGGAAGCAGCGGAATGGCGGAGAGTCGCATGGGGAGCCTCAGAAGGTGTGGGCGCCGTGGGCGCCGATGGAGAACAGGAACTGGAAGAGGAGCTCGTTGGCGGTGCGCCCTTCCCCGAAGCGCGTGCGGCGGTACTGGCCGCGGATCTGGCTGAACTCGCTTGGCCAATAGGTCAGGAGCAAGGACTCTCCCGTGTCGCGCACGCTCGCGTCCTCCGCCCGCTCGGACCAGTCCCACCGCCCGCCCGCGAACCAGCGCCGGCCGAACTGGTACTCGAGCCCCACGTAGGTCCCGAACGCGTTGGAGGAGCCGGTCGCCTGGCCGCGCCGGCTCCAGACGAGCTCGGAGCGGGCGATGAACCGCTGGTAGATGGCCCGGCGCAGGGGGCGGAACCGGAAGGTCGCGTCCACCCCGAAGAGCCGGGTGGTCTCTCCCGGAGCCGAGTCGTTGTGGCCGTAGGCGACGGAGCCGCCCAGGTCGAGGTTGGTGCTCTCCGTCAGGTCGCGGTAGGCGCGCAGGTGTCCGACGTAGGCGAGATCGGCCCGCTTCTCCGCCTTGAACACGCTCGAGTCGCCCCGGTAGACCTGGCCCGTCGCCTCCAGGAACGCGAACGAGCTCGGGATGAGCCGCGAGACCGAGATCCCCGCGTCGGCCAGCCCGTCCTCGCCGCCGAGCAGGTTGTTCGTGACCAGCGGCCGGTCGACCCAGGGCATGACGTGGTTGTGCAGGCCGTTCACCTTGCCGAAGGCGTCCCGCATCTTTCCCACCTTCACGAGCAAGCCCGCGGGCGCGGTGGGGAAGGTGATGAAGGCCTCCTCGACTCCGACCTCCTCGGGGCCGAAGGTCAGGAAGAAATCGGCTCGGGCGTAGGGGTCGACCACCGCCTGGAACGACAGCTCGGACTCGTGCATCTGGAGAGAGGGCTCGCCACCTCCCGGCGATCGGCCGATCGCGCCCAGGAAATCGCCGATCGCGGCGATGTCGGGGTTGAAGACCTTGGAGGCGGCGGCGCCCCCCCCGTAGACGGGCAGGCCGCCCGCCGGTCCCCCGGCTCCTTGCGCCCCCGCGGGGACCGCGGCCGTTTCCAGAGGCGCGGTCGGGGGCGGGGCGGGCGTAGCCGCGGAAGCAGTCGACGGCGTTGCTTGCAGCGTATCGAGGCGAGCCTCCAGCGCGGTCACGGCCTTCTGGAGCTGCTGCAGCTCTTCACGGAGACGGGCGACGTCGTCGGAACTGGCGGGTGACTGGGCCTGCGCCGGGCGGCCGGAGGCACACACCAGGGCGAGGCCGATCAAGGGAACGGCGGCAATGCGCATGGCGGACACTCCTCGAAACAGACGAAGGGGACGATTGCGGCTCGAGGCGGGAACGCCTCGGGCCCGTCGTTTCAGGACGTATCAGCGGCTGGGCGGGGCGCGGCCGGGCGAGGGGACGACGACGTGTCGGGGAGACGGCTGCCGGCCCGGGCTCTCGATCGAGCCCGCGTCCGCGAGGCGCGGAGCGGAGAGCCCGGCGGGCTCCGCGGCCCGGGGGGCCGGGGGATGCGCGAGGCAGGCCTGGCAATGGACGGGAGACCGCCGGTGGCAGGCCAGGTCGTGGTGAAGGAGGGGGCTGGCGACGAGGACCAGCAAGTAGACGCCCAGAGCGAACCGGCCCGTGGCCCGGTGGAGACGACCGCGCGTCGGGAGGAGGGTCAAGAGCAGGTGCGTGGCTCCTCAGGCACGAATCGAACCGAAGGATAGCCTACCACGCGATGCGTCGGCGGGGGGGTCTGGCTCTGGAGCTGCCTCGGCTATTCCGTGCGCAGCGCCGTCATCGGATCCACACAAGCGGCCCGGCGGGCGGGGACGTAGCAGGCCGCCCAGCCGACCAGGATCAGGACGCCGGCCGTCACGGCCATCGTCGCGGGGTCGGTGGGGTCCACCTCGAAGAGGATCTCCCGGAGCCAGCGCGTCAGGCCCACCGCTCCGTAGGCGCCGATGATCAGCCCGAGCAGGACGGACGTCGATCCGGCGCGCACGACCAGGCGCACGAGGTCGGTCGCGGAGGCCCCGAGGGCGGCCCGCACGCCCAGCTCCAGGGTGCGCTGGGCGGTCACGTAGGAGAGCACCCCGTAGACGCCCAGGGCGGCCATCGACAGGGCGAGCCCGGCGAAGGCCGCGATCAGGATCGTCCGCAGGCGGTTCTGGCCGAGCGAGTCCGACTTGATCTCCTCCAGGGTCCGGGGGTTGGGCAGGGCCTGGTTCCGGTTGACGGCCCAGATGGCCCGCCGGATGGAGGCGATGAGGGCCTGGGGATCGCCGGCGCCCCGGGCCAGCAGGCTCACGCCCACGATCGGGCTCTGCGCGTAGCTCACGTAGACGCCGGCGCTCGTGTCGTCCAGGCTGCTGACCTTCTCGTCGGCGACCACACCGACGACTTCCCAGGGCACTTCGGGGCCCAGCTCGCGCTTGCCGGTCACGATCCGCTCGATCATGACGTGCTGTCCGATCGGCTCCTTGGTCGAGAGGAAACGGCGGACGAACGTCTCGTTTGCGACGAGCACGGGCGCCGCCCCCTGGGCGTCCGCCTCGGAGAGGCCGCGGCCCTTTCGCAGCTTCATGCCGAGCGCGCGGAAATACCCGGGGGTGACGATCTTGAAGTAACAGGCGGGGCGACGGGAGGGCTCCGTCGCCCTCCCCTCGATGCGGAAGGGCATGCCGAAGCCCCAGCCCTGCAGGGGCAGCGCGGAGGTCATGGCCACCTCCTGCACGCCGGGCACCGCCCGCACCGCCTCGATGACCTCGCCGAGATAGCCGGTCAGGCGGGCGCCGTCGGTGTCCTTCTCCATCTGCAGCAGGAAGCCCATGGTCACGACGCTCGTGGCGTCGAAGCCGGCATCTACGCTGGTCAGCCGGGCGAAGCTGCGGATGAGCAGCCCCGCTCCGGAGACGAGGACGAAGGCAAGGGCCACCTGCGCGACCACCAGCCCGTTGCGGAGCCGGGCCTTGCGCCGGCCGACGGAACCGCTCCGGCCCCCTTCCTTGAGCGCCTCCATGGGATCGCACCGCGAGGCCTGAAGGGCCGGGGCCAGCCCGAAGAGGACCGTGGTGAGGATCGTGAGCAGGGCCAGGAATCCGGCGACGCGCGGGTCGATGCCCACTTCGGCCTGGGCGGGCAGCGAGAAGGGCGGGAGCTGCGAGCGGATGCCGCGGAACAGCGCCACCCCCAGGGCGAGGCCCACGAGGCCACCGGCGCAGGAGAGGAGCAGGCTCTCCGTGAGGAGCTGGCGGACGAGGCGCCAGCGGCCCGCGCCGAGAGCGACCCTGATGCTGGTCTCGCGCGTGCGCTCCGTCGCCCGGGCCAGCAGGAGGTTCGCGAGGTTGGCGCAGCCGATGAGCAGCACCGCCCCCACCGCGGCCATCAGGACGACGAGCGACGTCCGGAGCTGAGGGCCCACCACGCGGTCCAGCAGGCGGTCGACGGTGGCCCCCCAGTCCTTCTTGATCGCGGGATACTGCTCGGCGATGGCGCCGGCGATGCGGCTCATCTCCGCCTGCGCCTGCTCGAGGCTGACCCCTGGCTTGAGCCGCGCGGTCGCGCTCATGTAGTGGAAGTTGCGCACGGCGTCGCGGGGGAAGGCGAGCGGCATGTAGCCGTCGCTCCAGCGCCGATCGAACTCGCCCGCCGGGAGCACGCCGACCACGGTGTGCCGCTCGCCATCCAGGACGACCTCGCGGCCCACCAGGCCGGGATCCCCGCCGAACTCCGATCGCCAGGCCCGCTGGCTGAGCACGATCACGTGGTCCTTGCCGAGCTGATCCTCCCCCGGGACGAAAAGGCGCCCCAGGGCCGGGCGCACGCCGAGGACGTCGAAGTAGGGCGCGCTCACCAGGTTCAGCCGGAGCTGGCGGGGCTCGCCCGCGGCGGACGACATGGTCACGATCTTGCCGGTCTGCGCGGCCATGGCGGTGAAGGACGTCGCCTGCCTCTGCCAGTCCTGGAAGTTCAGCGCCGAGATGCCGTTGCGCGTGCCGCCGGGCGGCTTCTCCCAGAGCTGCACCAGGCGTTCGGGCTCGGGATAGGGGAGGGGCTTGAGCAGCACCCCATCCAGGAAGCTGAATATCGCGGCGTTGGCCCCCAGGCTCAGCCCGATGGTGAGGACGGCCACGGCCGTGAAGGCGGGACTCTTGCGCAGGCTGCGAACCGCGAGGCGGACGTCGGCCCAGAGCATGCCCCTAAGACGCCGCGGGGGGAGAAAGGGTTCCCCCGTTCTTTCCGCTTCTCGGGGGAGGATGAGATCATGCGCCGTGCTTGCCCTTGCGCTTCTCCTCTTCACGGGCTCGGCACCCGCCGTCGACCGGGAAACCGCCATGTCCGCGCTCCTGAAGGGGCTGGTCGCCGACGGCGAGCCGGGGCTCGCGGTGCTCGTGCGAAGGAGCGGCCGAACGGTCTTCGAGCGCGGGGTGGGCGTGCGCGAGCTCCGCACCCTCCAGCAGATCGACGCCCGCACGCGCTTCCGGCTCGCCTCGGTGACCAAGCAGATGACGGCGGCGGCCATCATGCTGCTCGTTCGCGACGGCCGGCTGCGCTACGAGGACGCCCTGACCAAGGCCCTTCCCGGCTTTCCCGCGTACGGAAGCGGAGTGACGATCCGCCACCTGCTGACCCACACCTCCGGTCTGCCCGACTACGAGCAGCTCATGGAGAACGCCGAGCGGGAGAAGGGGCCGCTCTGGAGCCCGGAGCGCCAGATCCTCGACCACGAGGTCCTCGCCCTGCTCGAAAAGGAGACCCACGGCCTCTTCGCACCGGGAACGAGCTGGGCCTACAGCAACTCCGGTTACGTCGTCCTCGGGCTCGTCGCGGCGCGGGCCGCGGGCAGGCCCTTCGGCGACGTCCTGCGCGAGCGCATCTTCATGCCGCTTGGCATGACGCGCACGCTGGCCTACGAAAAGGGCAGGAACGAGGTCCCCGAGCGTGCCTACGGCCACACGAAGGGCCCCTCGGGCCTCCGGGAGACCGATCAGAGCTCCACGTCGGCAACCCTCGGCGACGGCGGCGTCTACTCGTGCCTGGAGGACCTCGCGAAGTGGGACGAGGCGCTGCGGACGAACGCCCTCCTGTCCGAGGCGGAGATGGCGCCCGCGCTCACCCCGGTGCGCCTGGCCGACGGGTCCGAACCGCGGTGGCCGAAGGGGGAGGAAGGCGGCGACAATCTCTTCCCCGGCCACCCGGTGGCCTACGGTTTTGGTTGGTTTCTGGACCCGTGGCGGGGACGAAAGCGCGCCTGGCACCACGGCGAGACCATGGGCTTCCGATCGATCGTCGAGCGTTTCCCGGCGGACGGCGTGACCGTGATCGTCCTTGCCAACCGCGGAGACCTCGACCTCAAGTCGCTCGCCCTCGAGAAGAAAAGGGACAGTTGAGGGACAGTCAGGCCCGCGCCATCTCTCGGACGCTCAGGACCTCGTGCTCTGTCGCCTGGCGGACGGCAGAGGCGGGAACCGAGACGACGGCGATCGTCTGGCCGGTCGCAGCGAAGACCTCGAGCTCGTAGCCCTCGGGTACGTCGGCGCGCGCCGGATAGTGCTCGACGATTACCCCGACGTCGCCTGCGCGCAGCCCTTCCTTCGGCAGGTCCTGCGTCAGCACCACACGCTGGTAGAGCGCGAGAGTCATGGCTTCCCCGTCGGGATGAGCGTCACCAACCTGGGGGCGGTCTCGCCCGTAAGGATCATCCAGATCGCGCGGACCCAGGCGGTCTTGCCGTTCGGTCCCGTGAGCGGTCCCAGGATCTCATACTTCTGCCCGTAGCGCGACGCCCGCCCGGGTTGAGCCTCACGGGACAGGACCTGCTCGCGAAGGTCCGCATCAAGCTGCCCGAACGCGTCGTGGGAGTAGCCGAGTCGGCCGAGGTATTCAGCCTTGCCACGGCCATCGGGGTGCGTCGTCGACAGGAGGTAGTCCCGTAGCTTGTCTGGGGGGATGATAGCGTCGCGCGCCGAGAGCTTCACTGCGAGGAGCATTATGACCATTCGGCCCGCCGAGATCCCAGAGGCATCTCCTCCCAGACACCAGAGACTGCGAGTCTTACGCAGGACGGAAGGCTGAGAGCGGTCCGCGTTCGTGCTTCTTGTCTCCGGCTTCCTGTAGGACTTTGCCGGCGCAACGGTCGGCGGCGCTGCGCGCGACCCACCGTGGAATACGGTCCCGAAGAATGCGTGGTCAGCGTGTCTCCCAGAAACAAGTGGGGACGGGCGCTTGCCCGTCCCCATGACTAACTTACTCGATCTCGATTCAATCAGTGCCCTTCGTACGCGTACACCTGTGCCCTCGCGTCCGACAATGGTCCGGTAATCAGGTACGCAGTCAACGCGACCGACTGGCCCGGGGCAAGCGACCAAGACCCCCAATTCTGCAAGATGCTCCGCGAGACAGAGCCGCTTGGCGTCCACCGACGCATCCCCCACGTATCGTGGGCTTGTGACGTTGGCACGTACAGAGTCACACCGTATGGACCGCCGCCGTCATCCCAAGTCCAGGCAACCCATGGCTCCGTGGACGTAAACGTAATCGGATTAGGCACTGGCACGTTAACTAGAGTTGGCGTGTCGTACGTCCA
>WNFT01000077.1_pt1 | contig 59767 bp, 54 predicted proteins | sample 5400191 | NCBI WGS metagenome assembly WNFT01 (sample SAMN13153359, study PRJNA577476) | soil metagenome | isolation source: 80 cm saprolite under Madrone tree | place: USA:California | collected 2016-06-14 | reverse complement strand
CCGATCCCCACGCGCAGGAACGAGGCCTTGGTCGCCCCGTATCGGCGCGCGAAGTCCACGATGACGGCCGGCGCGAGCCCGGTGATGGCGGCGACGCGCTCCGGGTCGTACTGCTTGACGTGCTCGGCGAGATCCGTGTAGCCGAGCGTGGCGCGCTGGACGTAGTCGTGATCCACCAGCCCCTCGCCGATGAGCACGTGCATCATGCCGAGGGCGAGGGCGCCGTCGGTGCCGGGGCGGGGCTGCAGATAGAGGTCCGCCTTCTTCGCCGTCTGCGTCCGATATGGATCGATGCACGCGATGAAGGCGCCGCGCTGGCGCGCCTGCTTGACCAGCGACATCAGATTGATGTGGGTGTAGCTGGCGTTGATACCCCAGAGCACGACGAGGTCGGCGCCCACCATCTGCTCGGCGTCGTTCCCGGCGACCGTGCCGAGAGTAGCCATCCATCCGGAGTACGCGGTGGTGACACAGATCGTGCGGTCGAGCTGCGAGGCGCCCAGCGCGTGGAAGAGCGGATGCCCGGCCCAGTAGTGGAGAAGCCCGAGGGTGCCTGCGTAGGAAAAGGGCAGGATCGCTTCCCCGCCCCACCGGTCGATGATGCGCCGCCACTGGCGCGCGATCTCCTCGATGGCGGCATCCCAGCCGATGGGCTCGAAGCGCCCTTCGCCCTTGGCCCCGACACGCCGGAGCGGCGTCAGCGCCCGCGTCGGGGCGTAGAGACGCTCGGCGTAGTCGTGGACCTTGCCGCAGATCACACCCTGGGTGAACGGGTGCGCAGCGTCTCCGGCGACCTCGGTGACGCGTCCGCCGTCCACGGTGACGGTCAGGGCGCATTGCGACGGGCAATCGTGGGGGCAGACGGAGTGCCGGATCTCTCGCATGGAGGCCACAGAGTAGCACACGTTGTATAGTGCTCAAATGCGCGGCCGGCTCGCGGCGCTCTTCCCGTTCCACACGCCGGAAGGAAAGCGGCTCGCCGTGCTCTTCGCCATCGTCTACTTCGCCCAGGGGATGTGGTACCTGCCCGTCCAGGTCGTCACCATTTCGCTGAAGGACCGTGGACTCTCGGCCGGCCAGGTCGCCGACTTCTTCGCGATCACCATCATCCCGTGGCTGATCAAGCCCGTGTACGGCCTCATCTCGGACTTCGTCCCGCTCTTCGGCTACCGCAGGAAGAGCTACCTGTACCTGTCCTCGGGGACGGCTGCACTCGCGGGTCTCGCGCTCGGCCTCTCCGGCGACCAATCCTACTGGCGCATGGCGTACTACTTGACGGCCATGGCGGCCGGGCTCGCCTTCACCGACGTGCTCGTCGATGCCCTGATGGTGGAAAACGGCAAGCCCCTCGGCCTGACGGGAGCCTTTCAGTCCGTCCAGTGGGCCGCCATCATGACGGCCTCCATCCTCGTGGGTGAGCTCGGCGGCTACCTGGCCGAGGGCCGGCTCCTGCGAGCGTCGTTCCTAGTGGCCGCCTGCTTTCCGCTGGTCTCGCTGCTGATGGCCATCTTCGTGGTCCGCGAGGCGCCGGCGCCCGCCGTCGGCAAGGAGTTCCGGGAAACCTGGGCGTCCATCCGCGCCGCGTTGGGGGCCCGCGACGTCTGGGTGGTCGCGGGATTCATCTTTTTCTTCACCTTCAGCCCGTCCTTTGGTCCTGCGCTCCTCTTCTACCAGACCGACGTCTTGCGCTTCTCCCAGCAGTTCATCGGCCACTTGCTCGCGCTCACCGCGGTAGGGGCCGTGCTCGGCGCCATCATGTACGCCCCGATGTCACGACAAATGCCGCTGCGCCGGCTGATCAATCTCTCCATCGGCCTCAGCGTCGCGGGGACCCTCGCGTACCTCGTCTACCGCGACGTGTGGTCGGCGATCGTCATCGACACCGTCTTCGGCTGCGTCGGCATGATCACCCAGCTGGCATTCCTGGATCTCGCAGCCAAGTCCTGCCCGCGCCACGTCGAGGCGACCTTTTTCGCCCTCCTCGCATCCGTCTACAATGTCGGCACGCAAGCCTCGCAGAACGTGGGCGGCCGGCTGTACGATCACCTCGGGTACCTGCCCCTCGTCCTGATCTCGACCGGCATGACGGCGGCGACATGGCTGCTGGTGCCTCTCGTGAAGATCGACCGCATCGAAGCCCGGGCGAAACAGGCCGAGGTACCCGCAACCTGATGTGGTGGGTCCGGCTTGGCCTGTTCGTCTGCGGCGCCGCGCTCTTCCTGTGGCTGCTCGCCTCGATCGGCCCCGGCGCCGTCGTCCAGGCCTTCACGGACCTGTCGTGGCGGCTCCTGATCATTCTCGTGTTCCCGTTCGGTCTCACGACACTGCTCGACACGCTCGGGTGGCGCTACGCCTTCCGCCGCGACACGGTGCCCTTCCGCGCGCTTCTCGGGGCACGTCTCGCGGGCGAGGCCTTCAACCTCACCACGCCCACGGCCTCCATGGGGGGCGAGGCCGTCAAGGCCTGGCTCGTGAGGCCCTGGGCCCCTCTCGCCGAGGGCCTGCCTTCCGTCATCATCGCCAAGACGACGATCATCACCGGACAGGCGCTCTTCCTCGTGGTCGGGCTCGTGGCCGCCCATATTGCGCTGGCATCCGACTCGCTGGTCATCCGCGGCATGCAATGGCTGCTCCTGATCCAGGTGGTGGCCGTCGCCGGCTTCGTGGCCGTGCAGGCGGGCGGGGCGCTCCGCGGTAGCACGCGATGGCTCCAGAGATTCGGCTGGCTGTCGGATCACAGCCGAGAGCCGCTGACGCAAATCAATGACGAGCTGGCCCATTTCTACCGCCGCGAGCCCAGACGCTTGACCCTGTCCATCCTGTTCCACTTTCTCGCGTGGCTGATCGGCGCGCTCGAGCCCTGGCTCATCCTCCACTGGATGGGGCTGCCGGTCTCGCTCGCCCAGGCCATCGCCATCGAAGCCTTCAGCAGCGGTATCCGCTTCGCCGCCTTCCTCGTGCCCGGCTACCTCGGCGCCCTCGAGGCAGGACACATGGCGATCTTCGTGGCTCTCGGGCTGGGCGCGCCGGCTGGGCTGTCTTTCACGCTGGTCCGCCGCGTGCGCGAGGTGGCGTGGACCGGCGTGGGCTTCCTCGCGCTGACGACGCTCCGCGCCCAAGCGCCGCCCGCCGCCGGGGAGACCTAGGCCGCATACGACCTCCCTCTTGCGAGGGGAAAGGCTACCCCGGTAAATAAGTGTGGGAAGAACATTCGTCGGCCGGTACACGAGTCGCACGCCGGACGGTGCTCTCGCCCTTCTTGGCATGACCATTGCTCTCTCTCTTGTGAACAAGGAGGACCCATCTCATGATTTGCCCGGCATGCAAGCGCGAGATCCCACCTACGACCCACGGCAAAGCCAGCAAACCGGAGAAGGCCGATCCATCTGGTCAGAGAAGGACGCCCGAGCCCGGAGACGCCGAGCGCGCGGAAGCCCCTCCCGCGCCCTGTCCTCAGTGCGGCTGGAGCACGATGTGGAACGAGTAAGGTTGGGTTAACCTCGGGCTTGACAGTCCCGTCCTCCCCGCTGTATCAGGGGCGAACGTATGCGCCCCATGCAACGCGACGCGCAACAGCATCGATCCATACAAGGAGAGCCGCCCGTGACAGTCCTGATGCGCCTGGGTGTGGCCGGAGCGCTGGCGATGATTCTGAGCCTCGACGTCAAGGGCTTCGCGGCATCACCTGCGCAGATGTCGCAACCCGAGGCAGTCAAGCCCAACATGCGATTCATCCAGACGAACGGCATCAGCATGCGGATCGCCGAGATGGGTTCGGGGCCTCTGGTCCTGTTGCTCCACGGCTGGCCGGAGTCGTGGTACTCGTGGCGGCACCAGTTGCCGGCGCTGGCGGATGCGGGCTTTCACGTGGTCGCGCCGGACATGCGCGGCTTTGGAAAGACCGATGCGCCCAAGGCGGTCGAAGACTACGACATCCGGAAGCTGACCGCCGACATCGCGGGACTCCTCGACGCGCTCGGCGAGAAGTCCGCGGTGGTCGTGGGGCACGACTGGGGCGCCGTCGTCGCGTGGCACTGTCTGCTGCTCTACCCCGATCGGTTCCGCGGATTGGTGGCGATGAGCGTGCCCTACCGCGGGCGCCCGTCCGAGTCGCCGATCGAGATCCTGAGGAGGACCTACGGCGACAACTTCTTCTACATGCTCTATTTCCAGGAGCCGGGCGTCGCCGAGAGGGAGTTCGACGCGGACCCGCGCGGCATCCTGAGCCGGCTCTATGTTTCGCCAAACGCCCCGCGCGAGACGCCGGCCGTGACCGATCCCAAGCGTGCCGCAGGCGGCTGGATTCCACGCCTCGGCACGCCCAAGGGCGCGCAGTCATGGCTTACCCAGGCCGACCTTGACTACTTCGTCGACGAATTCAAGCAAGCAGGCTTCAGGGGCGGCATCAACTACTACCGCAACATTCATCGGAATTGGGAGACGACGCCGCAACTGGCCAGCGCGCACGTTGCGCAGCCGGTGCTCTTTCTCGCGGGCGAAAAGGACGTCGTCATCCGCGGCGCCACCGCCGAGCAGCTGACCGCCATGATGGGCCAGTTCGTGCGGGACTTGCGGGGCGTCACCCTCTATCCAGGCGTCGGCCACTGGGTTCAGCAGGAGCGACCCGACGACGTGAACAAGGCGGTGATCGAGTTCTTGAAGTCGGTGCCGCAGTCGTGAGAGGCGGCGCGGTACGCGCGATCGCTGCCCTCCTGGCGAAGCGTGCCTGAGTACCAGGCGCCATCGCGCGATGTGTAGGACCGTTCGCATCCTCGCCCTGATCGGACTCGTCCTCGCTGCGACACCGGTTGCCGCGCAGGGGCCCCTCGCGAGAACCTATGCCGCGTACGGTTTTCGCGCGCTGGGCTCTGGTGACTTTGGCGGCGCCGTCCGGGAATTCACGGAGGCTCTGGAGCTGTACCCGCTCTACGTCGACGCCTACGTCGGGCGAGCCATGGCGGGCATCGCCCAGGACCGGCTGCTGGAGGCGTGGGCCGACTTGCAAAGGGCCAAGCGCTATGACGACGACCCGACCAGGAAGGTTGCCATCGAGGAGCTCATGCAGGGGGTCGAGGTCACGTCGCGGCTCGCGAGCTATGCGGCGTTTCTTGCCGGAGCCCGGCGCGAGGCCGACGCGGCCCAGGTCGCCGGATGGGCTGACCGCTTTCGCGCCACCCTCTATACCATCCCACCGGAGAGCACGATCCTCGACTTCGCTCCACACGACGTCCTGAAGACGTACGCCGCCGAGCTGCGGCCGCTGGGCCGGCAAGCCGAGGCGGGCCACACGGAAGCGCTTGCCGACGCGTACCTCGGCCACCAGATGGAGAGTTGGCGCCGGCAGCGGGAGGAGTACGCGAAGGAGATCTGAGGGACTACCCGCCGAGGCGCTCGGCGATGACCCGCAGCGCCGTGTCCACCGCGCGCACGCCGATGCCGGGATCCATGCTCGGCTGGTCGAGGCCGGAGGCCGCGACCATGGGGGGCGATAGCGGAACGTGCATGAAACCGGCGAGGGCTCGCCTTTTTTCCGTGGAGATGGCGTGGAGGGTCGCATAGAGCGTCTGGTTGCAGAGGTAGGTGCCGGCGGTGTTGGAGAGATAGGCGGGCACGCCTTCGCGTGTGAGCGCCTCGAGCATGGCCGGCAGCGGCAGCGTCGAGAAATAGGCGACGGGCCCGCCCGGCTCACACGGCTCGCCTCGTGCCTGGTAGCCTGCGTTGTCGGCGCATTCGTAGTCCATCACGTTCACGGCGACGCGCTCGAGCGCGAGGCGCGCGCGCCCGGCGGCCAGGCCCAGGTGCAGCACCGCGAGCGGATCGTGCTCGCCGAGGAGGCGCGCGGCAGCCCGCCCCGCCTCGACGTGATGCACGGGCAGGATGGCGGCCCGCACGGTCAGGCCACCGATGACGCGGCCGTCCACCGACTTGGCGATCTCCTCCGAAGGATTGGAGGGATGTCCGCCGAAGGGCTCGAATCCGGTGACGAGTATCATGGCTCCTCCCGGTTCTCTCGCTCGACGATCTGCCTGGCGGTCTCGTAGCTCTTCTTGAGCCACGACAGCGTGGCTCCGGCCTCCCGCAGCCCCTCGACGTGCCGGATGACCCATCCCTTCCCGCCCAGCCTCGGGTGCGGCACGAAGGCGCCCGAATCCAGCGCCCGCCGCTGGTCCTCCCGCGTGAGCCGAATCCAGAGGTCCGTGTCCTTGGCGCGAAGCGGGAAGCACGCAAAGAGGCGCGGGCCCACGAAGTAGCCCCAGCGCCCGAACATGGGCGTGATCTTCACGCCCGACCAGGCGCCAAGGATCTCGTTGAGCGCGCCGGCCGTCCCCGTGCCGCCTTTTTCGAGGCTGCGCCGGGTGCGTCGCCCCGCCCCGAGGCCGCGCACTCTCCGTGGAGACGCTATGGCCACACCTGGGTGTAAGCGAAGCGGGCCCGCTCCGACACCTTGCCGAACCAGCGGTCGTAGTCGCGCCTGAGCGTCTTCATGTGGCCCGACTTCATGAGCGCGCGGAAGGTCTTCTCGTCCTGGACCTCGTAGACGGCCATGTAGCGGTACTTGTCCTCGCCCAGGATGGCCTTGTAGCGGCGCGCGCTCACCGCTCCGGGGTAACGCAGGAACTGCGGGCAGTGCTTGTAGTTGTACCAGCGGTTGAACGCGGCTTCTCTCTTCCGGGGGATGGTCGCCTTCACGATGAAGAGCACGGTAGCCATGAAGCCTCCTATTCAGCCCTCGCCTCACCGCTCTCGCATCAGGGACTAACGTTTCCCGCCCGCCAGTCGTCGCGCCTCGGGCATCGTGCGCAGCCAGAGCATCGAGAGAAGGCCGAGCACACCGCCCACGCCCAGGGTCGCGAAGGCCCAGCCCCAGCCGGTCACCGACGCGCTCCGCCCGCCGTAGAGGTCGAGCACCCAGCCGAAGACAAGTGGCGCGATGGCGCCCGCCCCGAAGCCGAGCAGAGAGCGCACCGCAAGGGCCGAGCCCAGGCGGTCCGGCTTCACGGTCTCGGTGATCCCCGTGGAGTATACCGACGAATCGCCCAGCGCGGAGAAGCCGTAGACGCTGCCCACGATCACGATGAGGAGGAGCGGCGCCGCCAGCATCCAGCCGAAGCCGAAAGAGCACGCGGAGCTCACCAGCATCATCCCCGCGATGACGGCGGTGCGGCCCCAGCGATCGGACAGCGCCCCGCCCGTCGCGGAGGCGATGATGCCCATGACGTGGAAGAGGGCAGAGAGCGAGGCGCCGAGGCCCGCCGCGCGCTCGATCGCGGTCCCCTGGACGGCGAGGGCGGCCGTGATGAAGGCGGGCGTCCACGCCCACATGCCGAGCAGCTCCCACGAATGAAAGACATAGCCGGCGATCATGAGCTGAGCCGGACGGTTGCCGGACAGATCCGCGTCGAGGGAGAAGCGCCGCGGTCCGGCAGGCGCCGCGGGGCGCGGCCGGTCGCCATGGAAGAGGACGAGCGAGAGGAAAAAGCAGAGCATCGGGCCCAGGCCGAGCACGAAGAGCGCGGTCCGCCAGCCGGCGCGCGCCACCACCACGCCGCCGGTCAGGAGAGCCAGCACGTAGCCCATCGAGGAGGCCGCGAGGAACCAGCCCACGGCTCGGCCCCGCCGCGCCGGCTCGAAGCGCTCGGCCAGCAGCATGATGCCCGGCGTATAGATGCCGGCCACCGCGACCGCGACGGCGCCGAAGAGGAGCAGCGCCGAGACGTGCCCGTGGGCGAGAACGGGGATCAGAAGCGACACGGCCGCGGTCAGGCCGGCCGAAACGATGAAGACCACGCGGGGATTCATGTAGTCCGCGAGGGCGGAGACTACGACCAGCGAGACGGCCGTGCCGATCTGGTAGGCGGACGAGATGGAGCCCGCGGCCGTCGCCGAAAGCCCCCACTCCTCCTGGACGACGGAGAGCACGGCCGGATAGGCCATGGCCATGGTCGAGCCGAAAGCGCGGGCGGCGCACAGGCCGACGAGCCAGAGGGTGTCGCCGAGATCGCGCGGCCGCGGCACCGTGCCGTGCTCTCTCACGGGCGCGATCGCGGGCTACGGGAAGTGGTAGCGCGAGATGTGCACGTGGACGTTGTTCGCCGCTTCGGGCTTGAGCGTGATCTCGCTCGCGCCGGAGAACATCACGGCGTCCACCTTCTGCAGCCGCTGGACGAGGGGCGCCATCTCCGGCGCGACCATGGAGAGCGCCGCCATCCCGAGCGTGCCGCCGACTTCCACGGCCGGCACCATCAGGAGCGTGCCGCCGCCCGACCAGCCGAGCAGGCTGCGCGGGCCGTCGTTCACGGCCACCTCGGGCAGCCCGAAGAGCTGCTGGTAGGTCTTGGTCATGTCCTGGGGATCCCGACAGCCAATGACGAGTCGCTTGAACCGGACGGGGGAGTCGGCGGACGCCTCGCCGTGCGGCGGCGTCGCCAGCTCCACGAGCACGCTTCCGCAGGCGCTCGGGTGGAGAAAGGCGATGCGCCCGGCCAGCCCCTGCCGCGGGGTCTGGTCGAGCAGCGCCACGTTCTGGGCCTTGAGGGCGCCCAGGTCGGCGTCCACGTCCGGCGTCTCGAAGCAGACGTGGTGCAGCCCTTCGCCGTGCCTGGCAAGGAAGCGCGCCACCCCCGTGTCCGCTCTCGTGGGCTCGAGGAGCTCGATCTCGCTGTCGCCCGCCGCCAGGAGCGAGGCACGCACGCCCTGGTCGGCGATCTCGGCTTCTCTGGCGAGGGGAAGCCCCAGGGCGTCTCGCCAGAAGCGGCAGGCGCGCGCCAGGCTCTCGACTACGATGCCGACGTGATGGATCTTCTTGATCATGCGACGTACCAAGCTAGCCGAGCCCCGGGGGAATTTCAAGCGTTTTCCCCCCGGAGCCGTTCAGGCGGGCGCGAAGAGCTTCTGGAATTGTTCCCAGGGCACCGGCGACACCGCGCCCAGGCGCGCGGCCTCGGCGACGTGGTCGGCCGTCTTCATGCCGACGAGCGCCGTGCCCACTCCGGGCGTTGAGCGCGCGAACTGCAGCGCCCGTTGGGCGTCGGTGCCGAGGCCGGGCAGGAACCGCGCGATCAGCGGCGGGAGATTCTTCGCGAGCTGCCCCTGGTAGATCGATGCCGAGCTCATGACGTAGACGCCGAGCTGGCGCGCCGCCTCGAGCAGCGGGACCACCGCGCGGCCCGCGCCCTGGTTCGGCAGGGTGAAGGCTTCGGGCATGGCAAGGTTGTACGGCAGCTGGACCACGCGGAAGCGGTGCTCGGGTCCCCCGACCTCTTCGGCCAGCGCGACGAGATCCGGCAACGAGAGGAAATCGCGGGCGGCCTGCGGCTGGCGGAAGCCGCTCCAGGTCGACGTGCCGTAGAGCCCGATCCTCCGATCCCTCGCCGCGCTCTCAAGGAACTCGAAGGCCGCCCGGAGACGGCGCATGAAGGCCGGCCGCGACACCTCACCCAGCTGGGTCTCGGGATTGTGCAAATAGTAGATGTCGATGGTCGCGACGCCGAGGTTGACGCGGCTGCGCTCGATCTGGTCCTCCAGATAGCGCGGCGTCATGCAGTGGCTTCCGGCCACGACATCGCCGGATCGCAGCAGCCCCGGCGGCGCGGGCCCGTCGAAAGGAAGGAAGCCGCCCTTGGTCGCGACCACGACCGCCGCGCGCGCCACACCGCCCGCGCCCACGAGGCGGCCGAGCGCCCGGCCCACGGCGCGCTCGCTGCGCTGGCCGCGATAGTTGATGGCGGAGTCCACGACGTTGATCCCCGACACGATGGCGCGCTCGACGGCGGCCTCGTACAGGGTGTCGGTCGTGTCGTCGTCAGGGCCCAGGTAGGTCCCGATGCCAAGCGAGGAGATCGACAACCCGCGCCACTCGCGGAAGTGGCCGTTGGCCGTCCCCGCGCCCTGGGCGGCGCGGTAGGCCGCGGTGCCCTCGGAGGTCGCCGACCCCTTGAGCATCCGCGAGGTCCGGCGTTACTTCGGCTCGAGCACGGCAAAGCGCAGGGCGCCCTCCGTGATGTGACCGTCGGCGGCCAGAACCTTGTAGCGGATCACGTAGGCGCCGGCGCGGAGCTTCCCGAGCGGGAGCACGATCCGGTCAGGCATCTCGCCGCCCTCGGCCACCGCGGGCAGCGGCACGGGCCGCCCGTCGGCCGAGGCGAGGGTGACTCGGCTGAGACGCTTCTCGAGCTTGCTGTTGAAGCGGAGGTAGATGCGCGCGGGCGGCTCGCCGAGCTTCGCCCCCGCCGCGGGCTCGGACTCGAGGATGATGGCATGGGCCGCCGCGGTGGCCGGACCGTACGCGAGCAGCGCGGTGATGAGCGCCCACGCCCGCAGGCTCGCGCGCCGTCTGCGGATCATCCGCTCCGACCCCTAGCGCCAGTCGTCGAGCACGAGATCGTCCGCGTGCTCGTAGTCTTCCTGCTTGCCGCGCTTCATGCGAACCATGGTGAAGTCCGGGTGGTAGCCGCGTTCGAGGAGTGTTTGGTACGCGGTCCAGTAGTACGTATAGACGGGCACCACCACGCGCTGGAGCTGGGCGGCGTGCGCCATCTCCTCGACGGCCGCGAGCAGGGCGTGCAGGTTCTCGGGCTTGCGCTGCCGGGAGTCCACCGCGAGGAACTTGACGTAGACGCTGCCGTGCGGAGCCTCGCTGACGCCGGGCATGTGGACGATGGCGAAGCCGATGACCTCCCGCCCCTTTTCGAGCAGGAGGGTGTCGCCGAGCGCCAGCCCGTCGACGATCTCGATCTCCTTGCCGAGGTCCATCCCGCGCCAGATACCGTTGGTGATGCGCCGCACCCGGAGCATGGCGGCCTTCTTCCTGGCCTCCTCGAGCGACGAATAGCGCCGCACGCCCAAGCCGGGCCGGGGGGGTCGCGTGGCCTGGACGATCTCACGCCGGTCCATGGGCTTGGCGGCAACCACCACGAGCCCCTTGGGCTTGTAGCCGAATTTCTGGTACATGGTGATGTGCTTCGGGCTGTATGGATACGTCGAGACGCCCTCGAGCGTCGCCTTGTTTTCGGCGAAGAAGCCCTGGCAGGCCGTGAGCAGCTGCTGGCCGATGTCCTGGTTCTGGTAGTTGCTCAGCACGGCGATCGGTCCCACGAGCCCCATGGTGCCCCACATGACCGCGAGCGCCGCCCCGACGATCTTGCCGTCACCCTCCTCGGCGACGAAGCACCCCCACGGCTCCATGAGCCAGCGGTGATGGACGTACTGGGCTCCGCCGAATACCTGGCGCGGCCGCGTGCCCATCTGCCGCTCGAAGAAGTCGCCGAAGGCCTGCTCGATGACGTCGCGGACCTTGGCGAGGTCGCCCTTGCGCACACGGCGGATCTTGATGAGCGGCGTGCGTCCCTGGTTGTCGAGCCCCGGCCGGTCCACCGTCGCCCTCATGACTGGGTCGGGAGCCCCGCCAGCTCTTCGAGAAGGGTGATCACCCCCGAGTGATCGAGCCCGCCCTTGCCCTTGACCCGCATCGCGTTGAAGAGCTCCTGGACGACGGCCGTGCACGGCAGTGGAACGCCGAGCGCCCTCCCGGATTCCATGATGAGACCCAGGTCCTTGAAGTGCAGGTCGATCTTGAAGCCGGGGTTATACGTGCCCGCGACATAGTTCGGGCTCTTCTGGTCGAGGCACTTCGAGCCGGCCAGGCCGCCGCCGAGCGCCTTGAGGGTGAGCGCCCGATCGAGGCCCGCCTTCTTTGCGAGGGTCAGCGCTTCGCCGAGCGCCGTCAGGTTGATCGCGACGATGATCTGGTTGGCGAGCTTGGTGAAGCCACCCGCGCCCAGCGGCCCCAGATGCGTGATGGTCTTGCCCAGCACCTGGAAGATGGGGAGCGCGGCGTCGAAGTCGGCCTTCTCTCCGCCCACCATGATGCTCAGCGCGGCGTCAATGGCGCCCTTTTCCCCACCCGACACGGGCGCGTCGAGCATCCGCACGCCCTTGACGCCGAGAGCCTTGCCGACCTTCTGCGACACGAGAGGAGAAATCGTCGACATGTCGAGATAGAGCAAGCCTTTCTTGGCCCCTTCGATGATGCCGTCACGGCCGAGCGCCACCAGCTCGACCTCGGGAGAGTTCGGCAGCATGGTGATGAGAACCTCCACCTGCCCCGCGACGTCCCTCGGAGAGGCGGCCGCCTTGGCGCCCGCGCCGACCAGTTCCTGCACGGGCCCCTCGCTGCGGCTGTGGACAACCAGGGGATAGCCGGCTTTGAGGATATTCTTGGCCATGGGGCGGCCCATTATTCCAAGCCCAATCATTCCAACGGTTTGCGCCATGGTCGACCCTCGCGCGGGACAAAAGAGTGGGGGAACTGCGCCGAGCCCGCAAGGTCAAGTACCACAAGGCGCCGCAGGGAGTCAAGCCAGAACTGCCCAAACCCCCGAAAAACCGAGCCCGAACAGAGGATCTAGCCGGCTGGAGCGTCCCTTAAATGGCGTCGGACCCACTCGCGGTCGAACTCCGTGATCATCCAGGAGCGGTCGGGTTGCTGGCTCGCCTTGAATCTGGTCTGGCCTCCGCGGTGGTCGGTGTACGTGAGCCAAACGTCTGAGCCGTCGCGCGCGACGTGGGGCTCCCAGAAGGCCGCGACGAAGCCGGCAGGTAACACGAACCCGCCCGGCCCCGAGCCACCTCGGTCCGCCATCTTCTTGATCTCGGCGCGCACGCGTGAGGCCACGAGCGGTTCGAGGGCCCGCGCGGCGGTGGCACGCGCCCCGCCCTGTCCGAGGGCCTCGAGGGCCTTCGCCGCCTTCGGCTCGCGGGTCAGGTAGTCCACCACGATCACGTCACTCGCCGATTGCGCGACGCGAGTGACGTCGATGAAGCGCTCGGCCCCTGTCGCGTCGCGGCCGTGGAGGGCTCCGGTCAGGCGATAGACGGAGTACTGCGGGGTACCTATCAGGTAGTACCAGGCGACGAGCACGACGAGCAGAAGCGAGGCCGCGGGCAGCGGCCAACGCGCGGTGCGGCCCGGCACTAGCCGCCCATGAACTGCCCGAGCAGCGTGATGCGGTCGCCCGGCTTCAGCGGAGAGTCGAGCTCGTGCGTGACGCCCAGCACGGCATCGTTGATCACGACCTCGATGTGCTCGCCGAGCTGGGCGTGGTCGGAACTCCAGAGCGCCGCGTCGAGCTCGGGGAGGCGCGCGGACCAGCGCCGAAGGACCTCCCGCACCGTCTCCCCCGGGGCGAAGGGCTCGGTGAAGAGTTTGCTGCCCGAGCCGTCACCGCCCACGTGCCTGGTCACCCACGTGGTGACCTCGATGGGGATGGCGAGCCCGGGCGTCGAGCCTACTTGCGCCACAGGTCCTTGGCGAGCCAGTCGAGACCGAGCTTCTTGAGCGTCTCGCGCGTGGGCTTGCCGGTCTTGCGGTCGTAGCCGACCGTCTCGTACCAGACGTCGACCATGCGCTCCCACTGGTCCATGACGTTGTGGTCCTTCGCGGGCCCGTCCACGGGCCGGGAGCCGTAGCGCGCCGACGGGTACTCGACATCCGTGCCGATGCCACAGCGCAGGTTGAAGGCGCGGAAGATCGCGGCCGTCCGGCGGCCCATGAGCATCGCGTCCGCCAGCGTGTACGTCCAGCCCGTGGCGGCCGAGAGCGCGCGGGCCAACATCTCGACGCGCGTGCGGAACGTGAAGATGCAGCCGCCCAGCGAGTCCTCGAAGTGCTTCCGGCCGAGGATGCCGCCGACCATCCTGGCGACCTCTTCGCCGTTGAAGGGGTTGATGCGGCCGGGCAGGCCGATCTCGGTCTGGTGGGTCGCGTTCGCGCTCTCCATGGTTCCGTTGGAGGAGGTGCAGGTGTCCAGCATCTCCTCCCACCGCCCGCGGTGATCATGGCCACGTGGAGACGCGCCCTTCTTCGTATAGACGGCGCACTTGGCGGCCTCACCGCCGATCTTCTCCGAGGCGCGCTTGACCCCCTCGGCCAGCAGGTCGCCGAAGCCCTCGCGGTGGCTGATCATCTGGAGGAGCCGGTACGCACCGTCCACGTCGCCCCACGCCAGCTTGAAGCCGACCTGCTTTTCGGTGAGATACCCTTTTTCCATGCACTCCATGACCCAGCCGCAGACCCAGCCGAACTCGTTCACGTCCACGCACGCGCGGTCGAGTCGCGTGTTGAGCCAGGTGATGGCTTCCTTGTCGGTGAGACCGATCTGCCAGCCGGCGCCCGACCATCCTTCGTATTCCGGCTCGTCGACCAACTCGCCGGCCTTGGGCCCCTTGCCGATGACCTGAATGTGGCAGTGGTGCATGCCGCACGCGTTGCACTGGTGCCCACGGTGGTCGAAGCCCGCGCGGAGCTTGGCCGGCTCCCACGTCGTCATGTCCACCGTGGTCAGGTTCGTCGTGTAGTTCTTGATCGGCAGCACGCCCAGCTTGTACAGGTTGGAGACTCCGGGAAGCGTGCCCCAGCGGTAGAGCGTCGAGGCCCCCGGATCGGTCTTGAGGTCGTGCGCGATATCGTCCGCCGCCTGGACGAGCCCGCGCGGATCGTGCGGCGTGAGCGCCTTGGTGCCGCGCACGATGCACACGGCCTTGAGCTTCTTCTTCCCCATGACGGCGCCGCAGCCGTTCTTGGAGGCGACGTGGCCGTAGTCGCCTTGGATCGCGGCGAAGCGGACGATGTTCTCGCCCGCGGGCCCGATGGAGTACACGGACAGCCGGTGCCCGGAGAGCCCGAGCTCGGCCTCGAGCGCCTGCTGCGTCTCCCAGGTGTCCTTGCCCTTGAGCTTCGCGGCGTCGCGAATCTCGACCGTGTCGTCGTTGATGTAGAGGTAGGAGAGCTTCTTGGCCTGCCCCTGGATCACGATGGCGTCATAGCCCGAATACTTGAGCGCGGCGCCGAAGAAGCCGTTGGCCTGAGTCGACGTCCCTCCATCGGTCTGCGCGCCGCGCGTGACGACGGTGAGCCCGCCCGTGCCCCAGACCGGCAGCCCCGCCAGCGGGCCCGTGGCCATGATGAGCCGGTTGTCGGGATGGTCCCAATGGACCTTGGGGCCGACTTCCTCGTACAGGATCTTCGCGCCGAGACCCACGCCGCCCACGTACGCGCGCATGTCCTCCGCCCACGGCTGCGTCCAGATCTTGCCGGACGAGAGGTTGACCCGCAACAGCTTGCCCGCGTAGCCGGGCACGGAGGCGGGAGCGGGTGCGGCCTTTTTCGCGGGACGAGCTGCCGTCGCGGTCGGGCTCATTGGACCATCACCTGATGGGGAAGCTGGGGTGATTGAGACGGGCGGCCCAGCACGGTCACCGGCAGAAGCTTGCTCACGGTGTGGGTCGCGAGGAACGCGGGCTTGATGTCGAAGGGGTTCTTCTTCAGATGCGCCTTCCAGGCCGAGAGGTCGACGCCCGAATAGACGAGGCCTTTGAGCATGCCCACGTCGTTGGTGCTCCAGATGTCGTCCGCGGGACCGCAGATCATGGCGCCGTTGAGCTTGCCGCCGCGGAAGAGCAGCTTGCGGTACTGGGAGCGGTCGGCGCGGGTGGCCGTGAAGACCTCGGCCTTCGGGTCGTCCCACTGGCCGAACGAGGCGATGTCCAGGTGACAGACCTCGACGATGTTCATGATGAGGCTGCCGCGGTAGGCGAGGTCGCGGCCGGACATATTGACGCCGACCACCCGCCCGTGCTCCTGCGCGGTGGGCTCGATGGCGTGGACCTCGAGGGTGCCGGTGAGCAGGTTCGGGCCGCGCGCCACGTCGCCCGCCGCGTAGACGCTCTTGACGCTCGAGCGCAGATGGTCGTCGACGAGGACGCCGCCGCCGGGCTCGGCCGAGACCTCGATGCCGGAGCCTTCGAGCCACTCGAGGTTCGTCCGGATGCCGGTGGCCATGATGACGACGTCGGCGAAGATCGGTTCGCCCTTCTTGAAGGAGAGCTTCGGCCTGCCCTTCCAATCCTCGATCTTCGTGAGCGTCGCGCCGACCCGCAGCGTCACGCCGTGGCGCTCGAGCCAGGCCGCGACCACCCGGGCGCACGCCTCGTCCACCATGCGCGGCAGGATCCGCGGGGCGATCTCGACGATCGTGAGGTGAGCGCCGCGCGCAAGGATGGCGTTCAGGATCGTGAACGAGATGAAGCCCGCGCCGACCATGACGACCTTCGTCCCCGGCTGGACGCCGGCGATGACGGCGCGCGCCTCGTCGAGCGTCCAGAAGGAATGGACCCCCGGACCCTCGGCGCCGTCGACGGGCGGCCGCGCCGCGCGTGAGCCGGTCGCGATGAGGCAGTCGTCATATTCAACGGTGGCGCCGTCGTCGAGCGTCAGCTTGCGAGCCGCGGCGTCCAGCGACTTGGCTCGGCGGCCCAGCATGGTCTTGACCTTCCACGCGGCGAGCGAGGCGGGCGTAGCGGTGTAGACGTGGGACTCGGCTATGGAGGCGCCCAGGTAGTACGGCAGGACCATGCGGGAATAGGGGCGCTCGGCGGACACGAGCGTGATCTCGGACGCGCCGCCGTCCTCTTCCCGGATGGTCCGGATGGCGTTGAGGCCTGCGGTGCCGCCGCCGATGATCAGATGACGCGCGGCCATCACGCCACCTCGCGGGCGAGGACGCGCGCCGTCCGCTCGGCAGCGAAATCGCCGATCCAGTCTTTGTTCTCCCCCTCGTCGAACGTGATCGCCTCGGTCGGGCAGGCCTCCACGCAGGCCGGGTGCCCCTCGCAGAGGTTGCACTTGTAGGCCTTGGCCGTGTCCGGGTCGTAGAAGACCGTCCCGTAGGGACACGCGATCGTGCAGAGCTTGCAGCCCACGCACTTGTCGTCGACCACGTCCTTGGCGCCGGCGGCGTTGATTCGGATCGCCCCCACCGGGCAGGCCGTCATGCACCAGCCTTCGGCGCATTGCGTACACGTATAGGGGGCGTAGGACGTGTAGCCTTCGAACGGGGAGACGCGGATCACGGACTTGGAAGGCTGGTAGGTGCCCGTCTGCATGTAGGAACAGGCCAACTCGCACCGGAGGCAGCCGGTGCACCTGTCGGGGTGGAGCGCGAGGACTCTCATGGAGCGGGATTATATCAGAGCATCGCCGACCGCGCGGCGCGGGCGCTACTCCTCCTCGCCCGCATCGATGCTGAACTCGACCCTGCCCTCCGCGGCGCCATCGCCGGGCTTCTTGGGCTCGCCCGCCGGCAGGCGCTTGTCCTGGATGCCTTCGCTCTTGATGAGCCGCTCCTTGGTGACGGCGACGCGCTGCTCCTGCATCTCCTTGACCTTGGCTTCGGGCACGGGCTCGCGCTCGCGGAGCAGTTGCAGCTGCTCCTCGACGGTCTTCGGCGGCTTCTCATCCGGCAGCTTCTCCTTGAAATAGGCGGCGAGTATCTTCGGCGGATCGCCGATTCCCTTCTCCTTGGCGAACTGTTGGAGCCTGGCCGCTACCTCGGCGGACTTGAGAGCCTCCACGTCGGCGCGCACCACCACCGGATGCGTGGTCAGCGTGACATACGGCGTCTGCCGCATGAAGTCCGCCACCCGCAGGAGATGCTGCTCCATGCTGGGCGTGAGCACCATGCTGCCCGGGGGAAATGTGACCGGATCGACCTTGGGCTCCTCGAGCTTGTCCTCGCTCGAGAAGAGGCGGCCGATCAGCCTGAAGGGCGCTTTCAGCACGTTGACGAGGACATTCTTGATCGACGCCCAGATGGTCTCGGACAGGTCCCACTTCGGATCCTTGAAGGAGCCCCCGACCGGGACCTTCACCACGATGTTGCCGTCGCCGTCCTTGATGAGCGCGACGATGAGACCGAGCGGCATCCCGAGGCGTGACTTGACCTGGTCGTCTGGCCGGGTGGACTTGGCCACGCGCAGCTTCTGGACGACGACCTCGTTCATGGAGGTGACCTGGTCGTTCTCGACCTTGAGATTGAACTTGTATTGAAGATTGCCCTGCCGGATCAGCCACGCCAGGGTCTGGTCTGCGTAGGGGTTGACGACGGGCAGCTTGAGGTCGCGGATCTCGCCCACCAGGTCCAGGTAGAGTGGTGCGCCCACGGCGCCCAGATCGCCGCGGACGTCGAGAGCGCCGTCGGCGCCGATGGCGCTGGTGAAGACGAGTTTCGCGCGCTGGCCGGGCTTGTTCCCGAGCCCCGTGACCTTCAGGTCCATCTTCGACATATCCTCCGAGAAGGCCGGCTCGGTGGTGCGGTCGAGGAAGCGCACGGAGCCATCCTCGAGGCGGATCTCGTCGAACCGGATGCTCATGGTCTCGAGCAGGCCTTTCGGCTTTTCGACGGGCGGCTTGGCGGCGGGGGGCGGCGCGGGCGGCGGCGGTGCGGCCCCGGCCGGCGCGGTGTCGCCGGTCGGCGCGGCCGGCCCGCCAAACAACTTCACGATGTCGAGGTGGCCGTCCTTGCCGCGCTCGATCTCGGCCCGTAGCCGGCGGAAGCCTGCCTTGGCCAGGCTGACGCTCTTCGGCCAGTCGAGGTCGATATTGACGAGATCCATCCGCTCGATCGTGAGCGTGGGGCGCTGGGCGTCAGGGAACCGCGCCTCGAACTTGTCGGCCCAGCTCGTGCCCTTGGAGGTGAGGATCGTCTTCCCGTCCTTGAACGCGACGCGATTTTTGCTGTCGCCGTTGTAGCGCCCGGAGAAGCGCGCCGGCACCGGCAGGTAGGGCTGGTACGGCTCGATGGGCGCGTCGCGCACCGTCATGGTCCAGGTGACATCCAGAGGCTGCGGGATCAGCGAGCCCTTGATGTCCAGGCGTCCACCGCCGGGCAGATTGGCGCCGGCCGCGAGACTGGCGGGGCCGACCACCGGCCATGCCAGGCTCTCGAGCATGAAGCTGAGGTCGCCGAGCACCAGGGTCGCGCGCGGCGACACCGCGTCGTCCACGAATGTGGCCGTGCCCTTGCTGAGCGCCAGCCGCTCCAGCAGGAACTTGACGCCCGGCCCTCCCGGCTCGGCATGCGGGACTTCCGTCACCACGATTTTCGGCGTCGGGGCGGGCGGCGGCCCCGTCGGCTGGAGGAGATCGATCATCCCCTTCTTGTCCCGCTGCGCCTGCACCTTCAATCCTTCGATCTCCACATCCGAGACCACGATGATTCGCGTGAGGAGATCGGCCTCCTTCAGCTTCACCCGCAGGCGCGGCACGGTCATGAACGGCGCCGCGCCGCCGGGGCGGATGAGCTGCACGTCGTCGAGGCTCATGTCCCCCGTCACCACCGCGCGCGTGACGCCTTCCGCCCCGCGCTCGATCCCGATCCGGATATTGAAGCCGAGACGGCCGGCATACGGGCCGGCCGGCACGGTGGGCGGCACGTAGGGCAGCACCTGGGTCAGGTCGAAGTCTTTGATCCCGAGCCCCAGCGACACCGCGCCCGGCGCCAGCCGGATCTCGTTCGAGCTGAGCTGGAACGGCGACTCGCCGATCTTCGTCTGGATCGCGAGGCGGCCCGCCGGCTGTCCGGCGCGCGTCGTGAGATCGCCCGCGTCGATGGTCAGCCCCTGGATGCGCCATGTCGCGGGCGGCGAGACGGCCTCGTCGCGAAGGACGATGTTGCCGAGGACGAGGCCGAGCTTCTCCATCGTGAACTTCCACCGCGACGGCTTGGCCTTGGGATCGGCGGGTGGGATCAGGTCGAGAAGGTCGGAGAAGTTGAACTCGCGCGGGCCCGTGCGGACGAGATGAACCGTCGGCGACACGAGCCTGACTTCCTTGAGGCGGATATTCGACGCCAGCAAGGACGGCCAGGACCAGCGGGCTTCCATCCGCTCGAACTCCACGAAGGCCTTGCTCGGGTCGCGCTCCGCCAGACGGAATTGCTTGATCACCAGCCGGCCCGTGAAGAGGTTGAGGTCGATGTCCTGGATGCTGGCCGCCCGCCCGGTGAGCTTGGGGATCTGGACCAGGGCCTGCCTACGGATCAGCTCGGGCAGCGCCCAGACAAACGCGCCGCCCAGGGCGAGCAGGACGATGACGACGGCCAGCCAGATCGTGCGGCGCCGGCTCACCCGTGACCCCTACACCGGCGCCTGGTCGGACGACGGCGTGAGGAAGGTGTAGACGCTCGTGAAGTCCCTTCGCCCGAGGCCGTGGGACGAGGCGAGGCGGTAGACCTGCTGGGCGGCGGGCGCCACGAAGACCGGGATGCGGAGAGCACGGGCCGCATCCACCGCGAGCCCCACGTCCTTGCACATGAGATCGGTCATGAAGCCGGGGGCGTAGCCATTGGTGGAGGCGGCGCGCGCCACCAGCCCCGGGACGGGATGCATGTGCTCCATCAGCCAGGTATTGCCGGAGGACTTGGCGATCACGTCGGTGACGACCTTCGGGTCCACGCCGAATCCCTCGGCGATGCGGAAGGCCTCGCTGACCGCCACGGCGGCCACGCCGGCGATGAGGTTATTGCAGAGCTTGGCCACCTCGCCGCTACCCACGGGACCGACGTGAAAGACGTTGGCGCCCATCGCCTGCAGCGCCGGAAGCGCCGCCTGGAAGTCTTCCGGCGATGCGCCCACCATGATGGCCAGCGTCCCGTCGGTGGCGCGCGGCGTACCGCCAGACACGGGCGCGTCGACGAAGCGGACGCCGCGCTCGGCCGCAGCCGCGGCGACGCGGCGCGAGGCGGCGGGGTCGATCGTGGACATGTCCACGCAGAGGGTGCCCTTGCGCGCCGCATTGACGACGCCGCCGTCGCCCATGTAGGCGGACTCCACGTGGGGTGAGGACGGCAGCATGGTGATCACGATGTCGGCGCCGGCCACGGCCTCGGCCGCGGAGGCGGCCGCCGTCATGCCCGCGGCGACTGCGGCCTGCACGGCGGCGGCGTTGAGATCGTAGGCCGTGACGGCAAAGCCCTTCTTGAGCAGGTTCGTGGCCATCGGAAGTCCCATGGTGCCGACGCCGATGAATCCGATGCGGATCATGTGGGATCTCCCGGTTTGGCGCTGGGTTCGATGCTCTCCACGGTCGTCCTCCGACTCGCCTCCCGTATACTACCGGCGCGATGCTCCTGGGCCTCGTCCTCGTCTGCCTGGCCGCCGTGTCCTGGGGCACCACGGGATCCGTGATGATCCTGCTGACGAGGGACGGAACGCCGAGCCCTCTCCTGGTCGGCTGGGCGCGCATGGCGGTCGCCGCGCCCTGTCTCCTCCTCGCGATCGCTCTCGCAAAGTCCCCGGCGCGCGCGCCACGGAACTGGCGCCCGCGCGATTGGACGAAGGCCGCGCTCCTCGGCGCGGCCATGGCCGCCTATCAGCTCTGCTACTTCTGGGCCGTGCCTCGCACCGGCGTGGCGCTGACCGCGTTGTTCGCCATCTGCTCGGCTCCGATCCTGATCGCCGCCGGCGCGGCGCTGTGGCTCAAGGAGCGCCCGACCCCGGCCGCGCGCCTCGCGCTGCTGCTCGCCGTCGCCGGCACCGCCATGGTCCTCGCCGGCCCTCGCGCGGACGGCGCCGCTCCGGTCGGCTTCGCCGCGGGCGCGCTGGCCGCGCTCGGCGCGGGGGTATCTTACGCCGTGTACGCGGTGACCGCCAAGGGGCTTCTCCGTCGCATCGCGCCCCTGCCGCTCGCGGCGCTGACGTTCACGCTGGCCGCCGTCCTGCTCACGCCCGTGGTCGTGCTCGAGCGCGGCGCGGCGGCGCAGCTTGTCACGGGATGGCCCCTCTTCCTGTACCTCGGCGTTGTCCCCACCGCCGTCGCCTACGTCGTCTTCGGCGCGGGGCTCAGGCGCGTGACCGCCACCGCCGCGGGCATCGCAACCCTGCTGGAGCCGCTGACGGCAGCGGCGCTCGGCGTCCTGGTCTTCGGCGAGCGCCTGGGCGCCGTGGGCTGGGCCGGCGCGGCGCTGCTGCTCGGAGCCCTCGGGCTCCTCGCGCGGTCCAGCTCACAGAACGAGTGACAGCGACCCCGCCGCAAGACGGAAGACGCGCACCGGCTCTTCCACGTTTCTCAGCTCGCGCTCGCCCAGGTCCTCGAGGTCGAGCCAGCCGGAGAGCCGCCGTGCCGTCTCCGCTCCGATGAAGACGGACTCGCCCGCGCCGAGGGCGGCCAGCCGCGCGGCGACGTTGGTCACCGCGCCCGAGGCCGTGTACGTCCAGCGCGTGCCTGCGGTGCCCTCGATCTTCGTGGCCCCCACCGCCGCCGCGCCGGAATTCACGCCCACGTGGAGGCGGATCGGCTCGTCGACGGCGCCCGCCTCACCGTTGATCTCCTCCGCCCGGCGCAGGATGCCGAGCGCCGCTTGGGCCGCGTTGCGCGCGTGGCGCTCCGGGTCCTCGTCCTGGAAGATGACCATGAGACCGTCGCCGGCGGTCTCGTTGACGTCTCCGCCGTTGCGCAGGACCTCGTCGAGGAAGGCGCCGAAGTAGCGCTCGACGACGACGTTGAGGCGGTCGGGGTCGTGCCGCTCCGACAGCCGGGTGTAGCCGGCGATGTCCACGAAGAGGACGGACACGTCCATCTCGCGCTTGGCGAGCTCCGGTGCGTCCGGCGCCTCCTCGATCAGCTCCTGGACCCTGCGCGGCACGAACTTCGACAGGCTCGTCCGGATGGACTCGAGGATCTCGACGCGGCGAAGCGTATCGCCGAGCCGCTGGTTGGCGTCTTCGAGCGCGGTGTACGCGCGGGCGTTCTCGAGCGCGACCGCGCTCTGGTTGACGAGCACGCGCAGCAGGCGCAGGTCATCCGTGGTGTAGGACGCGCCCGAGCGCTTCTCGCCGAGGCCGAGAAAGCCCGTGACACGGTCGCCGAAGAGCACGGGCATGACCAGCTCGGCCCCGAGGGCCCTCATCTGGGGCAGGCAGCCGTCGCGGCAGGAGCCCTGGCCCGGGTCGGCCTGGTGCTGGACGCGCGTGAGGGGCAGGCGCTCCTTGGCCAGGTGCCGGGCCAGCGAGGAGTCGGTGGCGATGAGGCCGCCCGCGCCCATGGGCCCGGCGCTGCCGACGACGACGCGGTAGCGCCCCTGCACCTCGTCGAGCAATGCCAGGGTCAGCCGCGACGGGTGAAAGGACTCGTCCACCGTTCGGCTGATGAGACCGGCGATGCGATCGAGGTCCAGCACGGTGGTCATTGTCCCGGCGAGCCGCTCGAGAGAGCGCTGGACGTCGAGGCGCTGACGGAAGAAGAGGCGATCCACCACGCGTTGGGCTCGGACGTAGACGGGGTTGAGGAAAAGCACGACGGCAAGCGCCAGCACGACGGCAGTGGTCAGTGGGCTCTCGCCCATCCCAAGCCGCGTGAAGACGACGTTGAGCCCGGTGATGGCTCCCGCGTAGACCGCGATCACGACACCGGTCACCAGCCCGTAGATGGTGCCCACGCGAACAACCGCGCGCACGTCGAAGAGATCGTAGCGCACCATCGCGTACGCCACCGCGACGGGAAAGAGGAAGTCGAGCTTCCAGAGCAGGTTCAGATAGGGCACCGTCATGCCCGTCACCGCCTCGATCGTCGTGCCGAGCACGGGCGCGAGCTGCCCCAGCGCGAAGCCCGCGAGCAGCACCCGGGCGCGCTGTCGGGCCAGCGCACTCGACCCGCCATACGCCGTCATCGCGAGCGCGACGATCAGGACGACGAGCGACGAGACCCAGTACACGGCGCTGACGATTGGAATCAGCACGAGCCCGCTCGGCGAAGCGCCGGCGTGGCCCATCTGGAGGAGGAGGGCGAGCACGGCCGAGGCTCCGTAGGCCAACCAGATGACGCGCGGGTGGCGCAGGGCCCAGGGGCGCGGCTCGGGGAAGCTCTGCGCCAGGTGCAGGTAGAGCACGGGCGAAAAGGCCCACGCGGTGAGGAAGACGGCATCGAAGCGGTAGGTGCTGACGGCGTCGCGGTAGAGCGCAGCCGTCACGAACCAGATGACGCAGAAGAGCAGGAACACACGCACGTCGGGGGCGTCCGGCTTGAGGACGAGGACCGCGGCCCCGAGCCCGAGGAAGAGCAAGCCCGGCAGCAGCCCCTCCAGCAGGAAGCGCGCGAAGTCGCGGGGGGGCACAACCTTGCTCGCAATGTCCGCCTCGACGAGGCTGCCGCGGCGGTTCACGAGGTAGTGGAAGGTCGTGCCGGGCGGATGTCGCTGGACCTCATCGTGGATCTCCTGGCCTGAGGCGAGGATGCGGCCGTTCATGGCGCGCACGAAATCGAATGGCTCCAGCACGCCTCGCTCCACGCCGAGCCCCACGAGGAGGTGGTCCATCACCGAGAATCCCGGGTACGGCTTGCCGACGCACCGCCAGGCATCGACCGTCGTCCACACCCCGAGGCTGAGGGCGAGGGCCAGCACTGTCCACCACAGCGACTTCTCGCGCAACAGAGTGTCCCCTCCCTACGCGGGTGTGCCGACGGTCTTGCTGATGGCGCGGCTGAAGGTGCAGTTGGGTACAACGCACGAGTGCTTGCCCGAGCCACCGGCGACCATGACGTAGACATCCTCGGGCGCGGGCACCATGGGCAGGAGTGCCTGCTCGTCGGTGACCTTCTGCATCCAGAGCGGCCAGTCGTGCATGCCCCACATGCCGCCGAGCTTGAGCCTCGCCAACGGCAGGCGCGCGTGCTCGAAGACGAAACGCTGGACGTCCGCGGCCGAGAAGCCGTCGGCCGCGATGGTCTGCGCGTGCTCGGGGCCCAGCACGACCAGGAGCTGACTCTGGGCCATGTACCAGCCGACATTGGAGCCGAGCGTGGCCGCGACATCCGACACGTTGTTGAGGATGCCGGCCGCGGTGGTCGAGACGTGGTCGTTGACGTTGTGCGGGGCTTCGCCGCCGAAGACGGTCACCACGCTCTGTCCGGCCGCGAAGCCCAGCCGGACGGACAGCGGCGGCCACGGCGTGATGTCTTCCCGCTCGGCAATGGCATACGAGAACTTCGCTGGACTGCCCTGGGTGGCCATGTCGTGGCGGCCGGGCCAGCCGCCGCCCACGTTCATGAGAATGAGCCGGACGGCACGGCCGATGGTCGCGTTGGCACGGAAGCCGGGGCCGAAGAGCCCGGCGCCCGCGTGCATGCCAACCGCGCGCGCAGCGGGGCCGCTGACGATGACGAGCGGCGCGACGGGATGCGTGGTCGCCTGGACGCCGTAGAGGTTGAAGGCGGGCTCGAGGACGGCGGTGACCGCGGCGAGAATGACCGGGAAGCAGGCGGGCTCGCAGCCGGCCATGACGGCGTTGACGGCGAGCTTCTCGACGCTCGCCTCACGCCAGAGCGGCGGCATGAGGCCGAGCACGCGGGCGGGCTCCTCGCCACCGGCGGCGACCATCGCCCGTACCCGGTCCGGCGTGGGCGGCACGATGGGGAGCCCGTCGCACCAGTCGCGCTTGACGAACTCCGCGAAGACATCTTCCTCGGGCAACTGGAGCTCACGAACGGCGGAAACGGGATCGGACACGGCGTCCTCCTGGCGCGGATTGACCGCTTACCGGGACAGTGTACCCCTCCTCAGACGCTCGAGCGCGCCCCGGAACTCGGCGTTCTGCGGCTCGAGGGCGACCGCCCGCTCGAAGTAACGTCCGGCCTCGTCCGTCTGCCCGAGCCACCACGACGCCGCTCCCGCCAGGAAGAGCGCCGTCGGCTGCGCGGGCTCCCGGGCAAGCGCTCGCCGCGCGAACACCAGCGCATCGGTGGGTCGATCAAGCTGCAGGGCCGCGGTGCTGGCGCCCAGCGCCGACACGGCGTGGGCGGGATCGAGTGCCAGCGCCCGCTCGAATTGGGCGAGGGCATCGGCGGGGGCGCCGCGCCGAAGGCAGCCGACTCCGACCCAGTACCGGTTGTCCGCGCGCTCGAGCTCCCGCGCGCTCTCGGGCGTGACGTCCGGGAGCGGCGCCCGGCGGAACCAGCCGACGAGGACGCGGTTCTGCATCGACGTGTTCGTGTAGAGGGAGCGCGGCGCGCTGAACTCGAGCGGCAGGCGATCATCGCGGTTGAGCGCGCTGCCCGTGCCGAGACGGGCCGCGTCGTCCTCTCGAAGGGCAAAGTACCCCAGCAGTCCCGCCCAGCCGCCCAGCCCCAGCCTCTCGAAATCCGCCCGAACGCGGGGCTCGGCCTCCCATCGCGCGCGGAGATTTTCCAGGTCGAGCGGCGCGGGTCCGGCGCGGCCCAGCAGGAGGAAGTCGCCCGCCGTGGGCTCCCAGATGCTCGTGGCGGGGAAGGCCGAGCGGAACGTGGCGACCACCATCTTGAGGTCGTCGGGCGCGAGATTGTAACTCTGTATCCATTGCAGCATCACTCCACCCGGATGCAGGCGTTGCTTCGCCAGCGCGAAGAACTCGGCGGAGAACAGCCCGGCCATGCCCTGGATCCACGGGTTGGAGGGCTCGGAGATGATGACGTCGTAGCGCGGGCCAGCCGACAGGAGAAAGCTCCGCCCATCACCGATCGCGATCCGGACGCGAGGATCCCCGAGCAAGCCGCCCTGCTCGCCGGCGAAGAAGCGCGACGCCTCGACCACCGCCGGCTCGATCTCGAGCACGTCCACGCGCTCGACGGGATGGCGCGCGACGGCGGCCGCCGTCACCCCGCTGCCCAGGCCCAGCACAAAGACCGTGCGGGGCGCCGGGTGCGCGAGCAGCGGCAGGTGTCCCGACAGAATCTGCGTCGGCATGTCCACCACCGTCCCGGCGTCGATCTTGCCGTTGATGCGGAGAAGCGTGTGCGGCCCCTGGCGGGTGACGGCGACCGTGCCGCTCCGGCCGTCACGGTAGAAGAGGACGGCTTCCTCGGCCACGATCTGCCGGAGGTTGCGTCCCTGCCCCGACGCGAGATAGTTCTTGGCGTAGATCGCGGGCCCGCTCGACATCACGCGCGCGTCCCAGGCCGGGGCGAAGGCGACGCCCGCCGCGGCCGCGAGCGAGACGGCGGCCGGCACGAGGCGGCCCGCGCCCCGCCCCGACCCCGCCAGGAGCGCGGCGGCAACGAGGAGGCTCGCGACGATGGCGGACTTGAGCGCGGCATGCACCCCCCAGCCGGGAATCAGCACGAGACCGCCCAGGACGACGCCCACGACGGCCCCCACGGTGTTCGCGGCGTAGAGCCGTCCGACCTGCCGCCCGATTCCCCCGCCGTCCACCGTCACCGCTGTGAGCGCGCACGGAAAGGACGCGCCGATGCAGAGCGTGGCGGGCAGGAGCGCTGCCGCGCTCAACAGGAGCTGGAGGAGCGCGACCCAGCCCGGCGCCACCGACCATCCGAGGCCCGCGAGCAAAAGATCCGGCAAGCGCTCGAAGCCCAGCAGCGCGAGGGCCGCGAACGCTCCGACGCCCAGCTCGATCGCGCCGAGGGCCGCGGGGCCTGCCGTGCGCGCGCCCCACCGCCAGGCGTAGACCGCGCTGCCGGCGGCGATGCCGATCAGCACGACCACGAGCACGGCCGTGAACGCATAGGTCGAGCTGCCGATGACGAGCGAGAGCGCCCGCGTCCACGCGATCTCGAAGACCATGGCCGCGGCGCCCGAGACCGCCATGGCGGCCGGAATCAACCACGCACGGCGCCTGGCATCCTCTGACTCCGGAGCGGCCGGGGCCGCGACGGGCGCGGGCGGCGCGCTACGGGCGGCCATCATGAGGAGTACGGCGGCGGCCAGGTTGGCGCCCGCTGCAATCCAGGCCGTCCCGCGGTTACCCGCGGCGGGGAGCAGCCAGTAGCCGGCGGCAAGCGCGCCCACCACCGCACCGCAGGTGTTCAGCGCGTAGAGGGCGCCGGCGATCCGGGCGGCCGCGGTGTGTCCGCTGGCCGCGGCCTGGCTCAGCAGCGGCAGCGTGCCGCCCATGAGCACCGTAGGCGGCAACAGCAGCGCGCACGCGAGCCCCGTCTGAGTCAAGCTCCAGCCGCCGTACGTGAAGCCGAGGGCCTCGCGAAGGGGCAGCGACGCCAGGGGCAAGGCGGCGACTGCGTAGGGGAGGAGCGCTGCGTAGGCGGCAATGCCGCCCTCCAGCAAGGCGCAGGCAGCGAGCGGTCTCCGGAGCCGGCCCGCGAGGCGGCCGAAGATAGCTGCGCCGATGGCGAGCCCGGCCATGAAAGCCGCCAAGACCGCGGCGAGCGCGTCCACCGCGTGCCCGACGACCAGGCCCAGCATGCGCAGCCAGACGACTTCGTAGACGAGGGCGGCGGCGCCCGAGAGGACGGCCGCGGCCACTACCAGGCGGAGGGCGGCGGCCGGCATCTACTCGCCGGCCCTCACCGGGGCGGGCGTCTCACGTCGAGCCGAGGAGGCTCGCCAGCTGCTCCACCGCCTGTAGCGCGCGCCGGCTCACGGCTTCGGGCTTCTCGCCGCCGAGCGGGTGCTGGATCACGAGGAGCGGCAGCCCTGTCGCACCGAGCGCCGCCATCTCACTCACGGCGAGGTTCTGGAACACCGTTGTCCCGATGAGTCCGGAGGGCGTCCCGAGCCTGGCCACTTCCAGCGAGTCGTGGAGACTCCACGACGTGCAGGAGCCTCAGTCTCCCGAGCCCGCGAAGACGAGGTCGCAGTCCTTGGCGAGCCCCTCGATGATTTCGAGGGCGGCGGCGGTCGAGGCGTTGGCTTTCCTTCGATGCACGACCGCCTTGACACCGAAGCGCTCCTTGAGGAGCGCTCCCATCTCCTGGACGAGGAGGTCGAAGTTGTGCTTCGTGTTGTCTACGAAGCCCACGGTGAGGCCTCGCAGGTCGGCCGGCAGCGGCGGTACCGACAGGGTGGCCTGGCGCCGTTCGCCAACGGGAGTCAAGACGGTGATCGTAGCCATCGGGGCTCTCCTTTCATCGCGACTACGTGTTGGCCATCGGGACTAGGTGTTGGCCATCGCAGCTACGTGTGGATGGTCAGCGAGTGTACCGCGTGGATCGGACGAGCAGGCGCTGGATCGTGCCCGACATCTCCTCGAGCACGCTCCGCTTGACGCGAATCTGCACCTGCTCGACGGGCTCCGAGCTGCCGGCCCGATGGATGACGAAGGTTCCGACGAACTCGGCCGCGCTCTCGTCCGTCATGCCGAGCCCGCGCACCGTGAGCAGCTCCCACTCGGGTTCAGCCATACGCTCCTCTCGGTCGCCTGCCCTCGCGGCCCTCTGTTTGACGCGAACATATGCCCCGCGCAAGCCGGGGTGTCGAAGAGAATATACCGCACCCATGTGGATCCTCGCGATGGATGTGGAATCGGGCCCGATCCAGGCCGTCGACCGACTGAGAGCCCGCCGGGGCCGCCTGCACTTCGGCGACCCGCCCGTGCACGGAGTGCGGCAGGGGATTCCCGTGCTCCGTGACCGCTATGAACGTACGTAGAGATTGACGGGAAGCCCCTGAGGCAATGTGAGCCTTCGCTAAGTGTCACCGGCATCCCTGAACCTGAGTAACCCTCTGGAGCGTTACCGGATTTCGTGCTGAAGAGAGGTAAGCATGGCTGCCCTATCGCCGAAGCCAGCCGAAACGATCCTCGTGGTCGATGACGACCCCGAGGTCCTCGCCCTTGCCGCAGACATCTTGCGGGCAGCGGGGTACGCCGTGCTGAGCACTGGGGACCCGCGCGAGGCGCTCCACCTTGCACGCACCCGCGCCGAACCTCTCCATCTGCTCCTGACGGACGTCAGGATGCCGCTCATAGGCGGGCGCCAGCTCGCCGACGAGTTCCGGTCCATTCGTCCCAACGCGAAGGTCCTGTTCATGTCGGGATACTGGGAATCGCTTGAGGACTATGAGGTTTGGCTAGCCCCAGGGGAGCCCTTTCTGGACAAGCCGTTCACGGTTCCCGAGCTGGAGCGGGCGGTCCGGCTGGCGCTGGACTACACCCCGCCGGTACCGAGACCACGCGCGGAGTGAGCATACCCGTCTGGCTTGATGCGCGCGGCCGACACGTCCCGACGCGCCCCTGCCCGATCCCGAAGTGCGATAGAGAATGGCCCGCGTACCGGTACCGCGAATATCCGGTATTCCGAGGATTTGCTTGGGGAAGCCACCTGCACCCACCCCCGTGCCACGGTCCTCTGCTGCCGGGTGGGACGTCTCGAAGCGCGTGATTCGGGACGTGGCGGGGGCCTCGTCGTCGAAGTCGCGGAGACGTGGAGCCCAGCCCCCACGTGCACCTAAGCGCGCCACTATAAAGTGCAACAAGAGCCTTGACGGTAGGCGGGTCCACCCATAGGCTTCTTACAAATTCGTTTCAGAGAGGAACTACATCTGGTGGATATCGTCAGGAAGTGGTTGGGCCTTTAGCGGATCGGAACTGGGACCGCCCACGAGGAGCCGCGCCCATGAAAGGCAGTGCAAGGAATAGTACGCTGACGAAAGGGGGATTGTAATGCTGAACAGCCCTGCGGACATCGACGCGGCGATCGAGCGGCTCAAGGGCAAGCGGTCCATTGAGACATCCCTTGAAGCCGACATCAGAACCGCGTTCCTCGAACAGCGTGAGAAAGGAATGACAAAAGACTATCTCGGAAATCCTGTTCCCACGCCGCGCATCGGGGCGTAATAGCTGCACCCTGCCGAAGGTCAGCGCCTTGCCCATAGAGCAGCAGCCCGAGGAGCACAACGCTGACACTGAGGCGGTCAATACGCAATCGCCGCCAGATCGTCCAGATGCTCCACAAACACAGCGCATACCCGACCAGAGCATGCGAAGCAAGGTACAAGACATTGAAGACCGCGTGAAGCGGGCCGAGCGCTGGATGATCGGCCTGACTGCGGCCATTGCGCTCTCCGCCCTCTGTGGGGTGGTCGTAGGCTTCTTGCAATGGCATACGCTGCGCGGCCAGTTGGGCGAGATGAAGAGCAGCGGGAAGGATACGCGCGAACTCGTCGAAGCCGCCAAGACGAGCGCCGACGCCGCCAAAAGCGCAGCTAATACCGCCGTCGCTACGCTGGAAGCCGCCAGAAAGTCTTTCGTGCTTGAACAGCGGCCCTATCTGATACTCGAGGGCGCTTTCGGGGCTCTCAACAAGACAGCCGATGATCCGGGAGGCAGGTATGGGCCGCTCGCGCGAGCAGATGTGGCCCCAGGTGAGCGCCCGTTCAGCACGGCGGTGAATGAGACTCCGCTCTCGTCGGCGGAACTCATAGATCTGCAAACAGGGGCTCTCACCTTGTATCTCACCGGCATCGTTAGATACACGGATGGCTTCGACGGGGTGTATCAGACGGAGTTCTGCTATTTCTACTTCGGGGCCGATCCCCGCACTTGGCACATTTGTGATTCCCACAACACGATCAGGTGAGGCCGGTCTCGCCCGCGAAAGCCCCAATCGCCCATAGCGGGGCGCGCCAGCACGGTGTTGAGGCGCCACCAACATAGGTCACTACCCACGATCGGGCGCCGGATCGAGTCCTCGCCCGGGGGCCCGTGCCGGTTGCGTCTAGGTTGCGGATTCGGGCCTGCACACACCACCGCCTGCCCCCACCTACACCGTCGCGCGCTCGAAGCTCGCGACGGTGCAGGGCCCGCCAAATTTTGAGAGAATAGGGCGCCGAGACCCCCACCCATGCGAATCGCGATCGGCTGTGATGACACGGGTTTCCCACTGAAGGAGCAGGTGGCGACGGCCCTCGAATCGAGCGGGCACGACCTCCTCGACCTCGGCACCTTCTCCACGGATCCGGTGGACCATCCCGACTATGCCCGGGCGGTCGGTCAGGCCGTGCTGCGCGGCTTCGTGGACGCGGGCGTGCTGATCTGCGGAAGCGGCGCCGGAGCTTCCATCGCCGCGAACAAGATCCGCGGCATCCGGGCCGCTCTCTGCCATGACCCGGAGGCGGCGCGCCTCTCCCGTGAGGAGGATGATGCCAACGTCCTGTGCCTGGGCGCCCGCGAGGTGGACGCGGCCCGCGCGCTGGAGATCGCTTCGGCGTGGCTTGCCGCCTCTTTCGCCGGCGAGGAGCGCTTCATACGCAAGGTTTCCAAGGTCGCGCTCCTCGAAGGCGGCCTCGTCCCACTCGAGAGAGGCGTGACGCGATCGCCGGGCCCGTTGCAGCAGGAGCGTCCGGCGGCGGGCCCGGGCAGGGCCGCTGCTGCCCGCGTGGCGGCTCCGGGCAAGCGCGACACGTGGGAGGAGGTGCCGGCCGATGTCATCGCCCAGGCTCTGGACGAGGCTCCGGCCGATGCGCCCGAGGAGCCGGAGCCTGCGACAGTGCTCCGGATCGAAGAGCCCGTGGCGGCCGCCGCTCCGGGGCAGGCGCGTCCGGCCGACGAGGCTTTCAAGCTGCCGGCCGTCCAGGAAACCATGGACGCCCTCGAGAGCCAGGACTTCCTCGACCGTCTCTGGGTCAAGGACGCGTCCTTGTGGAAGGGCGAGAGCGCGGCCATCCGCAACCGTCTCGGATGGCTGACCTCGCCCACCATCATGCGCGGTCACTCCGACGACATCAAAGCCTTCGCGGACGAGATCCGGAGGCTGCAATTCACGCACGTGGTGCTACTGGGCATGGGGGGCGCGTCGCTGTGCGGTGATGTCTTCAACCTGACCTTCGGCTCCAAGATGGGATTCCCGGATCTCATATTGCTCGACTCGACCGATCCGGCCGCGATCAAGCACACCTTCGACCGCCTCAACCTGACGCGCACGCTCTTCATCGTCGCCACGAAGTCCGGCACCACCACGGAGACCCTGTCGCTCTACCAGTTCTTCCGCGGGCAGGTCGAGGCCTCGTCGGTGCCGCGCGCCGGCGTCCACTTCGTTGCCATCACCGATCCCGGCCGACCGCTGGACAAGCTCGCGACCGAGTCGGGCTTCCGCCGTACCTTCCTCAACCCGGCCTCGATCGGCGGGCGCTACTCGGCCCTGTCCTTCTTCGGCCTCGTGCCCGCGGCGCTCATCGGCATCGACATCAAGATGCTCCTCGACCGCGCTCACGCCATGGTCGAGGCCTGCGGCAACGCGGTGGGCGCCCGCGACAACGCCGCCGTCCGGCTCGGCGCCGCCCTGGCGGGGTTGGCCAAGGCCGGCCGCGACAAGGTGACGTTCGTGCTCTCGCGCAAGCTCCGCGGGCTCGGCCCCTGGATCGAACAGCTCCTCGCCGAGTCGCTCGGCAAGGACGGCAAGGGCCTGGTGCCCGTGGACGACGAGCCCCTCGGCTCACCCGCCGTCTACGGCGAGGATCGCGTCTTCGTGGCCGTGACGCTCGAGGGGGACACCAGCTACGACGCCGAGCTGAACGCACTCGAAGACGCGGGCCACCCCGTGATCCGGATCGGGCTCCAGGAGCCGCTCGAGGTGGGGGCGGAGTTCTTCCGCTGGGAGCTCGCGACCGCCGCCGCCGGCGTCGTGCTGGGCGTCAACCCCTTCGACGAGCCCGACGTCACACGCGCCAAGGAGAACACCGCGTCGCTGCTCGGGGCGTGGAAGAAGAGCAAGAAGCTGCCGGAGTGGCCGGCCGACGCCGAGGAAAACGGTGTCGTCCTCATGACCAACTCGGGCAAGAAGCCGGCCGGTCTCTCACAGGCGCTCCAAGCCTTCCTGGGACAGGTCCAGGCGGGCGACTACATCGCGCTGCAGGCGTACCTGGCGCCGACTGCCGACACGTGGAGCAGGCTCCAGGAGCTCCGCACCCTGCTGCGGGACCGCCTCAAGGTCGCAACCACGGTGGCCTTCGGTCCGCGCTACTTGCACTCCACGGGCCAGATGCACAAGGGCGGACCCCCGAACGGCGTCTTCATCCAGTTGACGGGCGAGGACAAGGAGGACATGGCCATTCCGGGAGCGGGCTACGGCTTCTCGACGCTCAAAGCCGCGCAGGCTCTGGGCGACCTCCAGGCCCTGCGTGACGCGGGACGACGGGTGATTCGCGTGCACCTTACGGGGAAGCAGACGCAGGGCGTCGAGCAGCTGATCCTGCTGATGCAGAAGGCGATCAAGAAGAAGTGACCCGGGCCGCGCCCGGGTTACTTCGGCTGGCCGTTGGTAGACACGGCCCGCGTGGCGGACATCTCGACCCAGGTGTTGTACCAGCCCTCGTAGATGACGACCTGGAGCGAGCTGCCGGTCTTTTCGTAAATCTGGGTGATACCCTTGTCGGAGGCCGTCGTGGCCGAGAGGTTCCGCCAGCCGTTGGCCTCGAGCGTCGTCCGGAAGGCCAACGCCAGGCTTTCGACCTCTACCCGGCCCTTGTAGAAGAGTCGAGCGGCCTTGACCGACGGGGACTCGATGATAGTGGACTTGTTCAGGTCGACGGTGAGACCCTTGGGAACCGGAATGTCCTCGAACTCGCTGCGCTGGACACGCGGCGGGTTGGACGCGCAAGCCGTCGCGGCCAGCAGGCAGAGCGACAGGGCAAGGATGCGATGCATGGCTAGTACCTCCTGGCAGTCATCCTACAACCAGTGGGGGTGGGCCACAAAGTTTTTGGCCTGGACCCTGGTCGTGGCGCTCCTGGCCGGCTGCGCCTCGACCCATGTCCCGCCCATGGGCTATCAGGGCAAGGCCTTCCGCCCGGAGCCCGACGAGCGGCAGCTCTGGAGCGATGCCGACAAGGAGGAAGAGAAGCTCGCCAAGCTCGGCAAGACCTATGACGATCCCCTTCTCGAGGATTACCTGGCCGGGGTGGCGGCCAAGCTCGTGCCCGAGCAGGCCCAGCAGGCGGGGGCGCCCGCCCCCCGCATCGCCGTCTTCCGCGATCCGACACTCAACGCTTTCGCCATGCCGAACGGTAAGGTGTATATCCACACCGGGCTCCTGAGCCGCGTCGAGAACGAGGCGCAGCTGTCCATGATCCTGGGTCACGAGCTGACGCACGTGACGAACCGACACGCGCTCATGTTCAACCGCGACGCGCAGAACAAGCAAATCTGGCTCACGGCCCTTGCCATCGCGGCCTCCCTCGGGGTGGCGGTCGCCACCGGCAGCCAGACCTCGAAGGGCAACTACGTCACGGCCGAGGTGCTGCGGACGACGTCGAACATCTTCCTCGGGCTCGGCCTCCAGCTCGCCTTCATCGCGTCCGTCAACGGTTTCGGAAGGGACCTGGAGCGCGAAGCCGACCGCGAGGGGATGGAGCGCATGGTCCAGGCTGGCTACGACCCGCGCGAGGCGCCACGCGTGTTCGCGCTCCTCAAGGACGACCACGGCGACGGCAGCAAGCTCGAGAATTTCTTCTTCGGCAACCACCCGCGGCTCGACGAGCGTATCGTCAATACCCAAGAGGTGCTGAAGAGGAATTACCCGGAAGCGCAGACGGACTGGGGTGTCCGGAACACGGACGAGTTCGCGATGCGCACCCGCACCGTCGTGCGCGAGAACGCGGCCCTCGACATCCGCGCCGGCCGCTTCGGGCTGGCCAAGGCCCAGCTCGACCGCGTGCTGCCGCTGGCGCCGAAGGACCCGACGACCCATCTCTACTACGGCGATCTCTACAGGCTTCAGGCCCAGCGCGCCAGGAACCCCGCCGACAAGCCCGCGCTGGTTGCCCAGGCGCTCGAGGCCTACGACCGCGCGGCCTCGCTCGACCCGACCTACCCCGACCCCTTCCGGCAACTGGGCTTCCTCTACTACCAGAGCAAGCAGCCGGAGAAGTCGAAAGAGGCGTTCCGGAAGTACCTCGCCCTCAAGCCGGATGCGCCGGACGCCCGCAGGATCAAGGAGTACCTGGTCGAGCTGGAACGGTGACGCGACGCGTGCGCCTCCGGCTCGTCGTCGCCGGCCTCACGGTGGCGGCGCTGATGGTCCTGGCGGTGGCTGCTCTGCAGCCCGCGCTCCGCCTGGTCGGCCGGACCCTCGTCGTGGAGGACGCGCTCGCCGCCTCTGACGCCCTCGTGATCGTGGCGGGCGGCATCCCCGACCGGGAGGCCACCGCCGCCGAGCTCTACCGCCGAGGCTGGGCGCCCCTCGTCGTCCTCTCCAACAACTTCACGCCCCATCGGGTCCGCGAGCTCATCACCCTGGGCGTGCGCCGCCTCGACTACCAGGGCGAATCACGCCTCGTCCTCGAGAAGCATGGGGTGCCGGCGGAGGCCATCGTCGCCCTGTCCGTCCCGGTCAAGACCACGGAGGCGGAGCTCAAGCTGGTCGCCGAGGCGGCGCGGGCCCGGGGCTGGCGACGGGTCATCCTCGTCACCTCGCCCCAGCATTCGAGACGCGTGAAGCTGGTGTGGACGCGAGAAGCCTCGGGCGGCATCGACGGCCGGGTGGCGCTCGCCAAGGAGGACGACTTCCCGGGAGAAGGCTGGTGGTGGAAGCGGCGCGAAGCTGAAGCCGTCCTCCACGAATACCTCGGCCTCGCCGCCATCTACCTCGGCGTCTCGAAATACGTCAACTAGCGCTCGCGAGGCGTAGTCTCTCTACGTTGAGCGGGCGGTCGAGGGCGCCCCAACATGTAACTACGTCTGGGTCGCAGATGGGCCCTTATCGGCGCCCGGCGCGGCCGTAGTCGTCGTGGCGGCGGATGATATCGCTTTCCACGACACGCGGCCCGTGCTGGACCTCGATGATGACGACCGGGCGCCGGCCGGGGTTTTCGATCCGGTGCCACGCGCCGCGAGGCACGTCGACGGTGGCGCAGGGCTTGAGCCGCCGCGCCCTACCAGAGACGACGATGCGGGGAGCCCCCCCCACGATCACCCAGTGCTCGGCTCGGAACCGGTGGCGCTGGAGGCTGATGCGGTGTCCCGGCTGGACCACGAGGCGCTTGACCTTGTAGCCCGCGCCTTCCTCGAGGGTCTCGAATCCTCCCCACGGGCGCCTCTCAAAGCTGCGCGCGCCGCGGCTCGCGCGGGAAGCGGCTCGGGCCGCCGGCTTCCGCGCGGCGGGCCTCACGCGTCCAGCCGGATGACGCGGGCGAAGTCGGCCTCGACCGCCTTCGAGACTTCCTCCATGACCTCGGGCGGGACGTCCTCGTCGAGCAGGAGCACGACGATGGCGCGCCCGCGCTTCGTGCGACGCCCGACGTGCATGGAGGCGATGTTGACGTTGTGGCGGCCGAGGATGGAGCCGATCTTGCCGACCATGCCCGGGCGGTCCTCGTACGAGAGCACGAGGACGTGCCCTTCGGGGATGAACTCGATGTGCAGGTCCCGGAGCCGGACGATCCTCGGCGCGCCGTCGAACACGGTGCCGGCGATGATTTTCCGACCGGTGCCGGCCTGGGTAGTGACGGTGACGAGGTTGGAATAGCCCGACGGCGGGGTCTCGTCGGTCCGGATCACGACCTCGAGCCCGCGCTCCGCCGCCACGAGGCGCGCATTCACGAGATTGACGGCCTGGACCGTGACGCCGTCGAGGAGGCCTTTCAACACCGCGCGACCGATCAGCTCCGGGTCTCGCCTGGCCACATGCCCGGCCACGTCCACCTCGACGAGCTCGACATTGTCCTTCTCGAGCTGGAGGCAAAAGCGGCCGAGGATCTCCGCCAGCGCCACGAACGGCCGGATCTCCGCCATGCTCTCGCGGTCGCCCACCGGCACGTTGACCGCGTGCTCGAGGAGCTCGCCGTCGCGGAAGGCCACCAGCTGCCGCGCGACGTCGACGGCCACGTTGACCTGCGCCTCCTGCGTGTTGGCTCCCAGGTGCGGCGTCACCACCACGTGCGGATGCTGGACCAGCCGCCTGAGGAGCGGCGAGACCGGCGGCTCTTCGCTCCAGACGTCCACCGCCGCTCCGGCCACGTGACCCGACTCCAGCGCGGCGAGGAGATCCGCTTCGTTGACGATGCCGCCGCGGGCACAGTTGACGACGCGAACGCCGCGCTTCATGAGTGCGAGCTCCCCCGCTCCCAGCATGTTCTCGGTCTCATCCGAGAGTGGCACGTGCACGGTGACGATGTCGGACTGGGTGAGGAGCGGCTGGAATTCCGTCAGCCGCACCCCCAGCTCCCGCGCGCGGCTCTCGGGGATGTACGGGTCGTACACCAGCACCTCCATGTCGAAAGCGCGGAGGCGCGCGGCCACGCGCGAGCCGACCTTGCCGAGGCCGACCACGCCCGCGGTCTTGCGGAAAAGCTCGGAGCCGTAGATGCCGCGGTCCCACTCGAGCCGCTTGAGCGCCTCGTGGGCGGCCGGGATCTTGCGCACGAGGGACAGGAGCATGCCGACCGTGTGCTCCGCGGCCGACACGACATTGCCATAGGGGGCATTGGCGACCACCACCCCCTGGCGGGAGCAGGCCTCGACGTCGATATTGTCCACACCCACCCCGGCACGCCCGAGGAAGCGCAGGCGTCGCGCGTGGCGGAGGAACTCGGCGTTCACCGTGGTGGATGACCGCGTGATGATGGCCTCGTGCCCCGCGATCGTCGCGAAGAGCTCCGCCCGCGGGATCTTGGACGAGATCTGCTCGACCTCGAATCCCCGCTCCGCGAGATACTCGATCCCCTCCCGCGCTATGGCATCGATGACCAGTACCCGCATGGCCCTATGCTAACATGCTCGCTTGGCCGAGGAGACCGGGCGCCGCCTGCCGCGTGCTCACCGCGGGCCCGCCGGCCGCCGCGCGATGGACAGTGCGTGTAGTCTGAGAGCCACTATGTCGAATTTCTCGTCACCAGCAGGTTACAAGGGACCGAGGACGATGCGGGACACCGTCGCACGTGACGTGAGGCTCGGCACGGCTCCGGGTCGCGCGTGAGGTTGGCCGTCGTTCGAGAGCGGCCGCGGGAGCAGCGCGAGGGAGCACTGCATGGCTAGTGCCTCGATCCTCCTCGTGGCGGCCGTGGGCATCGTCGGGTTATTTGCGGTCTACAACGCGTTTCACTTCGTCCTCTTTTTCCTCGCGGCACATCCAAAGGACGCAAGCCAGATCGGGCGCGAGCTGAATGAATTCGAGCAGCGGCAACTCGTCGAATGGGCGCCCGCCGCCAGCGATTTTCTCAAGCACGACGACGAGAATCGCTCGTACGACGACGTGTTTGGCGCGTATCGCGGCGAGCATGCCAACTACAGCACGTGCGTGTTCCCCCGCGCCTCTTTCACGCACCCGTACTACGCGGAATACCTTCTCCTCGAGCCGGCGGAAGGGATGCGCCTATTGGATCTCGGGTGCGGATCGGGGGCGGCCGCCTGCTACCTCGCCAGCAAATGCAGCGTCGACATCGTGGCCGTCACCAACTCCGCGGTGCAGGCCGACATTTGCCGACGCAAATTCGCGAGCTATGATGGACGCGTCCGCGTCATCGTCGGCGACTTCGACGACCTCGACCTCGCCGACGAGAGCTTCGACGCAATCTACGCGCTCGAATCGATCGGCTATACCAAAGACCTGGACGCCTGGTTGGCACGCTGCTGGCGCATGCTCAGGCCGGGAGGGCGACTGCTGATCCGTTCCCCGGGATCGCTGGATAGTTGTCGCCGGGAGCAGGACTATCAGAACGTCACCGCTTTCTTCGAGAATTGGCGCTACAATTTTTTCGGCGCCAATCTACTCGTTTTCAAGCTTCGGCGGCTCGGCTTTGAGCACATTCGGTACCGGCAGCTTCCGTTCTGGGCCTGGGGCATGACGTTGAATTTCCTCCAACACCTGCTGTTGTGGAAATTCCGGCTGCGGATGCGGACGATGGTGGAGTTGGAGCGGATCATCTGGCGCACGTCGAAGGTGTTCGTGTTCGGCAATGCGTACAACATCGTCCTCGCCACCAAGCCGGTCGCCCCTTCCGTGTCAATCACTGATGCGGCGGGGGCAGGCCGGAGACCACATGAGGCCCATGCGCCGTCGCGGCCGGCCGCTGCCGTCTAGCGCGGCGCGGGGGCCTGCCCGGAGCCGTGGGGTCGCGACCCCATGACCCTGGCCCATCGCGGCTGTTCCGGAATCGCCCGCCGGCTTCGCTTGATCGGGACCATGGGAGCGCTGGCCGTGGCTCTGGCCTCGTGCGTCCGGACCCCCATTCCGATCGCGTTCCCCCAGGTCGCGATCGAAGATCCGTCCTTTGCGCCGACCATGGAGGCGTACACGGCCGCCCCCGTCCGATGGTCGAACCGCGTAGACCTGCTTCTCAACGGCGAGCAGATCTTCCCGGCTCAGGTCGAGGCCATTCGCTCCGCTCAGAAGACGTTCACGTACGCGCAGTACGTGTACGAGACGGGGCCCCCCGCGCAGGCCCTCCTCAAGGCCATGAGCGAGCGCTGTCTGGCGGGAGTCCACGGCCACGTGCTCGTAGACGGGATTGGTTCGCTGGCCATGCCCGCGGAGTCTCGGGAGACCCTGGAGCGAGCTGGTTGCGAGTTCGCGATTTTCCGTCCCCTGGATCTGCCGACGATCGGCGCCGTCAACAATCGGAATCACCGTCGCATCCTCGTGGTCGACGGGCGAATCGGGTTCACGGGGGGCTCGGGCGCCAGCTCGAAATGGATGGGAGACGGGCGGCGCGAGGGCTACTGGCGCCAGACGGACGTGCGGGTCGAGGGCCATGTGGTGACCGATCTGCAGGCGGCATTCGCGGAAAACTGGCTGGAGGCGACCGGCCGGGCCCTGGGCGGACCGGGATACTTTCCGCGCCAGGAGCGGCGAGGCGAGGTGCTGGCGCAGGTCATTCGAAGCTCGCCCGAGCGTGGCGGTCAGTCCATGTACATGATGTATCTCTTCGCGATCGCCTCCGCCTATCGGACGATCTATCTCACCAATCCCTACTTCGTGCCCGACGCGGGCATCACGGATGCACTGCTCAAGGCGCGCGGGCGTGGAGTAAAGATCGTGCTGCTGCTGCCTGGAGCCATCGATCATAACATCGTCGAGGCGGCCAGCCGGGCGGGGTTCGGGCGTCTCATGGATGCCGGGGTGGAGATCTACGAGTACCAGGCCGGGCTGCTGCACTCCAAGACGATGACCATTGACGGCGTGTGGGCCATGGTGGGCAGCGCCAACATGGACAATCGCTCGCTGGCGCTCAACAACGAGATCAGTCTCGTCGCCTATGATCGCGACGTGGCCGGACGCCTCGAGAGTGTCTTCACGGAGGACCTGAGCCACTCCCAGCCGGTCGATCCCCGGAGCTGGCGGGCCCGAAGCCTCTGGAAGCGCTTCTGGGAGTTTCTGACCGTGCCCATTCAGGACCAGCTCTAGTCCGCCGCTTCGGCCTCGTCGTCCCCTACCCGTCAAGCGATCAGACGGATTGGAGCCGCGGGTCGAGCAGATCGCGCAGCCAGTCGCCCACGAAGTTGATGCCGAGGACGGTGAGCATGATCGCCGCCCCGGGGAAGGTGGTGAGCCACCACGCGACCGTAATGTAGGCCCGCCCGTCGTTCAGCATGCCGCCCCAGCTCGGCGTCGGCGGCTGGACGCCCAGGCCGAGAAAGGAGAGAGAGGACTCGAGCAGGATCATCTGGGCGACCGCGAACGTGCCCACCACGATGATCGGTGAGGCGACATTCGGGAGCACGTGCCGGAACAGGATGCGGAAGCTCCCGCCGCCCAGACTCCGGGCCGCCTCGATGAACTCTTTCTCCCGGAGGCTCAGCACCTGCCCGCGCGTGAGCCGCGCATAGATCACCCAGCCGCCCACGGCCAGGATGAGAATCACGTTTCGGAGGCTCGGGCCGAGGACGCCGGCGATGGTGATGGCGAGGAGAATGAAGGGAAACGCGAGCTGGACGTCGGCGATTCGCATCGTGATGTCATCGAGGCGCCCGGTGAAGTACCCGGCGAGCAGCCCGAGGCACACGCCGACGGGGAGCGACAGGACCACCGAGAGGAGGCCGACGAGCAGCGAGATGCGCGAACCGTGGATGATGCGCGACAGGATGTCCCGGCCGAGCTGATCGGTGCCGAGAAGGTGCTCGGGCCCGCCGCCGGCGAGCCACGCCGGGGGCAGCAGGCGCCGCGCGACGTCCTGATCGAGTGGATCATGAGGCGAGATGGCAGGGGCCAGCAGCGCCACCACGACGTTCAGGGTGACGATGACCAGGCCGGCGGCCCTCACGCGCTTGCGCACCAGAGCGGAGAGAAGGCGGCCGAGGCCCGATCGTGGAGAGAGGGGGGCGGCGTCCGCGCGCGTCGGCGGCACGCTACGTGTACCGGATCCGCGGGTCGAGCCATCCGTACAGGAGATCGACCAGGAGGTTCGAGAGCACGAAGACGAGCGCGGTCACCAGCACGGTGGCCTGCACCAGCGGGTAGTCTCGCTGGAAGATGGCGGTCACCGCGAGCCGCCCCATACCGGGCCAGGCGAAGACCGTCTCCGTGATGACGGCGCCCCCCAGAAGGGTTCCCAGCTCGAGCCCGATGATCGTGATCACGGGGATCAGCGTGTTCCGCAGCGCGTGCTTGAAGATGACGCGGCGGTCGGGCAGCCCTTTTGCCCAGGCGGTGCGGATGTAGTCCTGGCCGATCACGTCGAGCATCCCCGCGCGGACCAGACGCGTCACCCGCGCCGTCGAATAGAGCCCGAGGGTGAGCGCGGGCAGGATGAGGTGGGCGAACCCGCCCCGGCCCGACGTCGGGAGCAGCTCGAGCCGCACCGAGAACACGAGAATCAGCATGATGCCGAGCCAGAACACCGGCATCGATTGGCCGAAGAGCGCGCCGAGCATGGTCAGGTTGTCGTAGGCGGTGTCGCGGCGCACCGCCGAGATGACGCCGGCGGGAATGGCCACGATCAGGGAGACGACCAGCGCCGCGAAGGCCAGCTCCATGGTGGCGGGCAGCCGCTCGAGGACGAGGGGCAGCGCGGGCTGCCGGTACCGGAGCGAGCGCCCGAGATCTCCCTGGAGGGCGCGCTGCACGAACACCGCATACTGCACATGGATCGGGCGGTCGAAGCCCTGCTCGTGAGCGAAGCGCGCACGATCGGACTCGGTCGCATCGGCCGAGAGCAGGAGAAAGGTGGGATCGCCGCCGAGCCGGATCACGAAGAACACGACGAGCGACACGCCGACGACCACGAGCACCGCCTGAGCCAGGCGCCGGAAGATATAGCGACGCACTACAACTTACTTGGCGACGGCAACGTCCCGCATCCGCATGAGGTAATCGGGCTTCGCCTCCCACGCCACGCCCTTGCGCACCGCAAACAAGTCCATTTGCTGGTAGAGGAAGATCCACGGCGCGTCTTCCCGGAGGAAGGCGTGGAGCTGGCGTCCGATCTCCTGCCGTTTCTTCGGGTCGAGCGCGACGAAGTAGGCATCGATCAGCAGGTCGGCCTCGGGGTTCTGGTAATAGTAGCCCCGCGTCTTCGAGTGGAGCAGCGTCTCCAGATGCCGCCCGGCCTCCGGGCTCGACTTCCAGGCGAACAGGTACATCTGGAGCTTCTTCGCCGAGTAGGCGCTGAAGAGCGCCGCCGAGTCCTGCACGTTGAGCTTCGCCCGCACCCCCACGCGGCCGAGCTGCCCAGCGATCGCCTCGCCGACCTCCGTGCCCTTGGCAATGCCCTGGAAGGCCGGGGAGACGGCGAACTCCACCTCGAAGCCGTTGGGGTAGCCGGCCTGCGCAAGCAGGCGCTTGGCGCGCTCGGGATCGTAGGGGTAGGCGGGTTGCTTCTCGTCATAGCCGGGCGTCGTCGGGAACATGGGGCCGTTCAGGCGCACGGCGTAGCCCAGCAGCAGGTTCTTCACCAACGCGTCCGCGTTCACCGCATAATTGAGCGCCTGCCGGACCTCGCGCTTCTTCAACGGCTCGACGCGCAGCGTGTCGAGCCCGACGTAGACCTGCTCGCCCTGGCGCTGGGTGATCTTGACGGTGGGACTCCCCTGGAGCTCCTTGATGCGGTCGTATGGCACCGCGTCGATGATGTCCACCTCGCCGCGCTGGACGGCGGCGATGCGGGAGGCGTCCTCGGGAATGGCCCGGAACGCCACTGTGCGCACCTTTGGCTTGCCTTTCCAGTAGGCGTCGTTCGCCTCGAGCACCACGCGCACGTCGCGCTCCCACTCCTTGAACTTGAAGGCTCCGCTGCCCACCGGCTTCCGCCCGAACTCGTCCCAGCCGACCTGCTTGATGTAGCCGGGGGGGACGACCATCAGGTACTGGAGCTGGGTGAGGGCGATGGCATAGGGCTTGTGGGTGATGATCGACACCGTGTAGGGATCGTCGATCCGCACCTCCTTGAAGGCGACATAGGTCGGCCGCTGGCGAGTCTTTCGCTCGGGGTCGAGGGTGGAGTCGAGGGTGAACTTGACGGCGGCCGCGTTCAGATCTTCGCCGTTGTGGAACTTGACGCCGCGACGCAGCCGAAACTGCCACGTGGTGGGATCCACCACCTTCCACGACTCCGCGAGCTCGCCCACGAAGTCGCGACCGTCGTCGGACAGGCGGATCAGGGTATCGAAGACGTTGATGGTGACGTTGTGGGTCGTCGTGTTGTTCGACTGCGAGGGGTCGAAAGTCTCCACGTCCGCCTTCTGGGAGATGATGAGCTCCGCGTCGCGGGCGTGCGCCTCGGTCGCCAATATCTGGGCGAGGACGATCCCGAGGATGAATACGATGACAGCACGATGGCGGCGGCGGTGGGTCATGATGTGTCCTTTCCGCGGGTCACTATTTCCCCGAAGCGTCGAGGATCGAAGGGCTCGAGGGACAGGGGCGGGTCGGCCTTGGTGACGGCGGCGGCGACCAGACGCGCGCTCACCGGGCTCATCCCGATGCCGCTGCCGTCATGGCCGGTGGCGAGCACGAGGCCGTCCACACCGGGGGCCGGTCCGAGGAGCGGGAGCCCATCGGGCGTATAGGGTCGGAGTCCCGCCCAGGTCCGCAGCACGTGGAGCTTGGCCACCGCCGGCGCGATCCTCACCGCATGGTCGAGGATGTATCGGATACCCGCCAGCGTGAGCGTGCGATCCAACCCCACGAAGCGGCTCGTGCTACCGATGACGAGGTTGCCCGCCGCCATTTGCGCGATCCCCATGCCCTTGCCCGGGGGCAGATTGGGATCATAGTCGGGCTTGCCTGGCGCATCATGCGGCCAGGGCTGGGAGAAGCGCCACATGTCCCGATCGGCCTTGATGGGCTTCAGCACGTGGCGTAGACGGAATGGCGCGGGCTCGGTGACGACCACCATGCCCTGGCGCGGAGTGACAGGCACACGCACGTTGGCGGTAGTCGCGAGCGCCCCACTCCACGCGCCACCGGCCAGGATGACACACTCCGCCTCCAGGTCACCCGCGCCCGTCCTCACCCCCACGATGCGATTGCCGCGACGCAGGAGCGTATGCACCTCCGTCCCCGTCACGAGCGCGGCCCCCAGTATTCGCGCCGCGTGCGCGTAGCCGAACGTCAGCCGGAATGGATTGATCGTGCCCCCGTGCTCGGCGAACACCGCGCCGCGGAGGCTGGGGGCCAGCAGCGGCTCGCGGCGCCGAGCCTCGGGGCCGTCGAGCAGCTCGGCGTGGAGCCCCACCGCGGGCTGGCCGGCGACGTACTCCGCCATCCGGGCCCACTGCTCATCGGTCTCGATGGCGACCATCCCTCCCGTCCGCCGGTACTCGATATCCGCGCCGAGTTCCTCGCCGAGGGTGGGGAAAAGCCTCGCGCACGCCAACGTCAGCTCGAGTGCCACCCCGCGCGTCATCGCCTGCGGCCAGATCAGGGCGCCGTTCGCTCCGGAGGCGCCGGCGCAGAGTCCGTCCCGCTCGAGCAGGGTGACGCGAAGGCGCTCCTTGGCCAGCTCGTAGGCCACCGCACAGCCGATCACTCCGCCGCCGACGATCAGGACGTCGGGGCGTGTCATGAGAGGAACCGGGCGGGACGGTACGGCGCGAGACGTGGGTCGGGCACTCCGTCGAGGATTTCCGCCGCGGCCACCCGGCCCCAGATCGGACCGAGCGTCACACCGCTATGAGAGGAGACGATGTAGAAGCCGTCCAGGCCGGGAATGCCGCCGACCATCGGCCGCTCGTCTTTCGGCATGGGTCGCACGCCGATGCGTGTGGCCTCGACGCGGACTCCAGCGAGCGCGGGGAGGTGGATAGCCGCCGCGCGAAGCGACTGCTCGGCCGGCCAGGGCTCCGCGCCATCGCGCCACACTTGATCGTGGGCGAACTCGGCGAGAACGATCCGGCCGGCCCCATCCGGTCGGAAATGTACACCCGGCGCATGAATGGGCCGACGGAGCCGACTCGCCACCGGCGTCGTGTAGATCAGCCGTCCGGCCACGCGGTCGAGAGGCAGCTCGATCCCGGCCAGCCTCGCCAGCTCGTCTGTGGCGGGTCCGGCGCAGTCGACGACCATGTCGGCCTCGAAGCGATCGCCGCTCGCCGTGGTCACCCCCCGCACGCCGGCGCCGGCGCGAGTGACCCCGGTCACCCGCTGGCCCGGCAGCACGCGGGCGCCGCGGCGCGTGGCGTGGGCGAGGAGCGCCGCGATGAACGGGACGACGTCCACGTATCCCTCGCTGGGAGTGAAGACCACCTCGTCGACGTGGGGGGCGATGTGGAGGTCGGGCTCGAGCCCGCGCACCTCGTGGGCGGAGATGATCTCGACGGGATAGCCCCAGCTCGCAAGCCGCTCGACAGTCTCTTTCAGCCGCGCTCGCTCGAGAGGCGCTTCTGCCCACGCAAGGGCGCCTTCCTGCTTGAGCCAGTCTCCGTCTCCCAGCTCGGTCACGAGCGCGAGGTGCTCCGCCATGCTGGCGGTGTTGAGGTCGTGATAGTCCCGGGGCGTCTTGTTGAACGAGTTCGTCCACGCGAAGCTCGCCCCGGACGTCCCCCCTCCCGGCGCGCCCGCCTCGAGCACCGTGACGCGGGCGCCCCGCTGCGCGAGCCGGTAGGCGACATTCGCCCCGACGCTCCCCGCGCCGATCACCACGACGTCGGCGTTCTTCATGCGGCCGCCCCCGTGCCGATCACCGCTCACTCGTCGGGCAGCGTCGCGAGCACGTGGACAGGTATGGGTGTCACGGGGGGCCGGATGCTCGGCGGTGCGATCGCCTCCAGCGGAATGCCCCGTCGCTGCGCAAGCATCGTCGCCAGCCCCGGGCTACACATGCGTCCCTGGCACTGCCCCATCCCGGCCCGGGTCATGCGCTTCAGCTGTCCAAAGTCGCCCGCCCCTTCGTCGACGGCCTGATCAATTCGGGCGCCGGTAATCCTCTCGCATGGGCAGATCACGGTGTCCGGGGTGATCAGTTCGGCGAGCCCTACTCGCGCGGCGGTCAGACGGCCGAGCATCTCCTGGGATTTGCGGAGTCGTGTCAGGGCCGCCTGATGGGGCCGTAAGTGGGACCGGGCCGCGCTTGGCGAAAGGACGCCGAGCCGCGCCGCCGCGGCGAGCCCCGCCACCCGGCCCTCCAGCGCGGCCACCGCGGCCCCGCCGATGCCTGCGCCATCGCCCACCGAAAAGACGCCCGGCACCGTGGTTTCCATCTCAGCCGAGACGGCAGGCACCCAGCCTCCGCGCTCTGCGGCATAGCGATGCTCGGCCCCGCACAGCTGGGTGAGGTGGGTGGACGGAACGGAGCCCCAGACGAGGCACACCGCCCCCACCTCGATGCTCTCCTCCGAACCGCGTAGCGGGCGCCAGGCGTCGTCGAGGGCCACGGTGACGGCTTCCCGCACGGCCTCGTCGCCCACTACGCGGGCGACCGTCCGGGATCCGACGAGCGCGACGTGTGCGTCGCGGAGGGTGCGCCAGTCGACCGTCGCGTCACCAGCAAGCGCCCATTGTCCCCAGGGCGGTGGCAACGCTCGCCGCACCCGCGGCGAAGAGACGGCGTCGAGCACGGCCACGACCTCGGCTCCCGCCCGCACAAGCCGGCTTGCCACGACCGGAAGCAATGGCCCGGTTCCGGCCACCAGCACACGCTGGCCCGGAGGTAGTGTCCGTGTCTCGACCAGCGCCCAGATCGTCTCGGCGCTGGTGACGCCGGGAAGCGTCCAGCCGGGAATCGGCACGCAACGGGTGTGGGCGCCGGGGGCGAGGACGATGACCTCCGCCCGCACGCTCTCCGCCCGGTCCTGCTCCCACACTGCGAGCGTGCGCTGCTCGAAGATGCCCCACACCGTGGCGCGCTGATGCAGGACGATGCGTGATCCCGCACCGTGGAGCTCGGCGAGCAACCCCGATTCCGCCGCGCCCCCATAGACAGGGCCGCCGAGCGCCGGGCGCTCGTCGTAGAGATGAACGGTGAGCCCTACCCGTGCGGCCTCGCTCGCGGCCGCCAGGCCCGCCGGCCCGCCTCCCACCACGGCGATCTGCGGAGTGGTCGTCATCAAGCGCGTCCTACATTGCCGTCGGACTCGCGGATTGTCAAACGCCCGACGAAGGCGCTGAGAGATTCCCCTCCGCTGCCTCGCCGCACATCGCCTGGACGCGGTCGGACTAGGCAGGATCCGGCGGCAAGACCCGCGCGATGGGATACGGCTCGCGCGTGAGCCCGAGGCAGAAGGCGCCGACGAACGGCTCCAGGGCGCGCGCCGCCGCCGCGAGCCCCGCATTGGCCTCGCGGAGCCGCGCGGCGGCGGCTTCCGCGGCGCGGCGAACCTTCTCCTCGTCCACCGTCACCAGACGCCCGCGGTCGAGGACTACCCGGCCGTCGATCATCACGGTGTCGACGGCGGCGCCCGCTTCGCTGAACACGAGCTGGAGGAGCGCGTCGTTGAGCGGCACGAAGTCCGGGCGCCTGAGATCGAGCAGCACGATGTCCGCGCGATAGCCCGGCGCGAGCCGGCCGATCTGGTCGCCCATGCCGAGCACGCCGGCACTTCCCTGCGTGGCCATGGTGAACGCTTCCTCCGCGGTGATCCATTGCCGGTAGTCGAGCGTGGAGATCCGCGAGAGATAGCTCGCCCACCGCATCGCCTCGAACATGTTCTGCGTGTCCGACGAGCTTGGCGAATCGGTGCCCACCCCCACGCGGACGCCGCACTCGAGCATGAGGCGCGTGGCCGCCAGGCCGGAGCCCAGGCGCACGTTGCTGGGCGGGTTGTGAGCGACGCTGCCTCCGGCATCCCCGAGGCGCTTCAGATCATCGCGATGGAGCCACACGCCGTGGGCGGCGGTGAAGCGCGGGCCCAGTAGGCCGAGGTCCCCGAGGTGCGCGGTCAGCGTCTTGCCGTACCTCTTGATGCCGATCACCGCCTGCCCGCGAGACTCGGCCACGTGCATCTGGATCCCGACCTCGAACTCGCGCGCGAGGTCACGGCACGCCGTGAGGAACTCGTCACTGCAGTGCATCGGGATGGTGGGGCCGAGCGCCGGCCGCACACGCGCGCGATCGAACGGCCACGATTTCAGGAGGTCGCGGCAGGTGGCGAGGCTCTTCTCGTACGGCGTCGCGCGCATCGCCTCGACCGTGGCGCGCGCCGGCGGCGGGATGGCGTCGAGCAGGCCGGGCAGCGCGTCGTAGAAGGTCCGGTCCGCCATCATGGGCGCGATGACTGCGCGGATTCCGACCTCGCCGTACGCGCGCGCCACCGCGTGGACGCCGGCGACGGTCGGCGTGGGAAACTCGACGAACATGTCGTAGCACGCCGTGCAGCCCTTCCGGACCATCTCGATGGCCGAAAGCTGGGCCGAGAGGTACTTGTCCTCGACGCTGCGGTTGCCGTTGAGGACGCCCGCCTGGTTCAGGAGGAGCTCGAGCGGCACGCGGTCCCCGGCCAGCCCGCGCACGAGGGCGCCGTGCGCGTGGGTGTGCGCGTTGATCAGGCCGGGGATGAGGAGCCGATCTCGCGCATCGAGTGCGGCCGCGCCCTCCGGCGCCGCCATGCCCGGACGCCCGATTTCACGGATGACTCCCCCGTCGACGAGCACGTCGGCCGGGTCGGCCCGGTGCGCGGGGGCATCGAGCACACGTCCTCCGCGAATGATCGTCACGCTCATCGGCCACTCTCCTGTCGTCCTTCAGTTTCCAGACACCAGGGGCTGCTCGGCGGGGCCTGCTGCGAGCTAACCGACGGGGGCTTCGGTGCGGTGGGTGCGGAGGAAGCGGAGGAAGTCCCGTCCCTCGGAGAGACGGCGGCGCATCAGCTCGGGATCTCGCAGCATCTGGACGCCGAGCGAGATCACCTTCCGCGGGCGGAAGTAGAAGCGCCGGTAGACCTCGTCCACCGAGCGGTAGATCTCGGTGCGCGGCAGATGCGGGTAGCCGATGGCGCTCACCTGCACCCCCGCCTCGTCCACCAGGCGCTCGGCCTCCAGCCACCCGTTCCGCCGCGCCTCGTCGTAGAGCGCGGTGCCCGGGTAGGGCGCGGCCAGCGAGACCTGGATGGTGTCCGGATCGATCTCGCACGCGAAGCGGACCGTCTCCTGGATCGTCTCGCGGGTCTCGCCGGGCAGTCCCAGGATGAAGGTGCCGTGAATGGCGATGCCGAGCGCCCGGCAGTCGCGCGTGAACCGGCGCGCGACGTCGAGGCGGACGCCCTTCTTGATGTTGGTGAGGATCTGCTGGTTGCCCGATTCGTAGCCCACCAGCAGGAGCCGCAGCCCGTTGTCCTTCAAGACCTTGAGCGTGTCGTACGGCACGTTGGCCTTGGCGTTGACCGACCACGTCATCCCGAGCGCCCCCAGACGCTTCGCGATGGCTTCGGCCCGCGGCAGGTCGTCGGTGAAGGTATCGTCGTCGAAGAAGAACTCCTTCACCTGGGGGAAGAGGCGCTGGGCAAGCGCCATCTCCTCGGCCACGTGCCCGACGCTCCGCGTCCGGTACCGCTGGCCGCCGACCGTCTGCGGCCAGAGACAGAACGTGCACCTGGACCGGCAGCCACGCCCGGTGTAGAGCGAGAGGTAGGGGTGCCTGAGGTAGCCGATCGAGTAGTGCTCGATCGTGAGGTCGCGCTTGTATACCGGCGTGACGAACGGCAGCCGGTCCATGTTCTCGAGGATCGGCCGCGCGGGCGTGTGCTCGATGCGCCCCCCGCCGTGAACATCGAAGCGGTAGGAGAGGCCCTGGACATCCCGGAGCGCGCGCCCCTGGGCCACTTCCTGGATCGTGAAGTCGAATTCGTTTCCCGCCACGAAGTCCAGCGCCGGTGACGCGCGTAGCGAGGTCTCCGGCGCCACCGCCACCGCCGCGCCCACCATGCCGATCATCAGGCGCGGGTTCTCGGCCTTGAGCGCCTCGGCGACCCGCACGTCGCCGGCGAAGGACGGCGTGCTCGTGTGCATGACGCAGAGGTCGTACTGCCGCGCCAGCGGGCGGATCGTGTCCAGCGTGAGACCGTCGGGGGGGGCGTCGACGAGACGTGAGCCCGGCACGAGCGCAGCGGGCTGGGCGAGCCAGGTCGGATACCAGAAGGAGCGGATCTCGCGCTTCGCCTGGTAGCGCGAGCCGGCGCCGCCGTCGAAGCCGTCGGATGACGGCGGATGCAGGAACAGCGTGCGGAGGTAGTCGGCCGCCATCACCCGCCCAGCATAGCAAATAGGCCCGCTAGCGCGAGGAGTACAGCCAGCGCCCGTTCTCGGCGCGGAGCAGCTGCACGCGCTCGGGCGGCAGGCCCGCCACCAGCGAGCGGCGCGGGTCACGTGGGGTCACGAGCAGGATGGGTCGCCCTCCCCGCCATGCCTCGGCGAGCTGGGCGGCCGTCCAGAACCGCGACGCGGCGTCAGGATAGGTCGCGCCGATTCCCAGCACGCTCCGCCGCGCGTCCACCAGCACGGGACGGCGCCCGGAGTAAAATTCCAGCGCGCCCGAGTTCTCGAGCGGCCCCTCGTGCGCCAGCAGCGCGTCCGGGTCCGAAAGCCGCCGAATTTCGCGTGCCATGCTCGAGACGGCGCGGGCGGTCGAAACCAGGTCCAGCGCGCGAGTCGCCGACGGCATCACGGCCAGCATGGTCGCCGCCACGATGGCGGCCGTGGAGCGCCCGGCCCGGCGCCACGCGACGACGGCGAGTGCGACCGCGCCCGCGCCCATGATCGCGGCCGTGCGGGCCACGAGCGGCTGAAGCGCGGACCAGGGCGGCAGCGGAGACGACTGCGCGACCGCGATTTCCTTTCGCGTGTAGATGTCGGTGGCGGAGAAGACCGCATCGACGAAACTTTTGCCGTCGGAGGCCGAGGCCAGACCCAGCCCCGCGGCGAGGAGCGCGAAGAGCGCCAGGTGGGCGAGCGCCGGCGCTCGGCTCTGCTCAGAGCGCTCGGCCCACCACCGTGCGGCAAGGAGGGCGAGGGCGGGATAGGCCGGCAGCCCGTAGTGCGGCAGCCTGAAGGCCGAGAGCGTGAAGAAGCCCCAGAGTCCCACCAGCCAGAGCGCGAGGGCGACCCAGGGCGTCTCCGCAGGGTCACGCCAGGCGCGTCTGCGAACGAGCGAGACCAGCATCAGTCCAGCGGGAATGATCCACGGAATTGCGCCGAGGGCGGCCACCAGGAGGAACTCGAGGGCTTCCAACGGGACATCTTCGTCCGGGAAGCGCCGAAGCCCCACGGCATTGAGGAGATGGTTGTCGACCACGGCATACCAGAGAAAGCCCGTATGGCGGAGCGCGCTCCACGCGTACCAGCCCAGACCCACCACGAGCATGAGCCCGAGTCCCGCCGGCGGCAGCCAGCGGCGCACGGGTCGCAAGCGCCCGCCGGCCGCGAGCGCGGCGGCGACGGCGGCCAGTGGCCCCACGAGCCCGAGCGGATCCTTGGCGAGCGCCGCCACACCGAGCGCGGCGCAGCCCGCGACCGCCCAGCGCCGGGCACGCCGCCCGTCGTTCTCCACGCCGAGCAGGAGCCCCGTGAGGCCGCACTGGATCGCGGCCACGAAGAGCGTCTCGGGGCGGACGTAGCGGCCGAAGACGGTGAAGAGCGCGCAGGACAGCAGCGCGGCGGCGGCGAGGAGACCGGCGCTGGGGCCCAGGAGGCGGGCGCCCAGCAGGGCCGTGGCCGCAGCGGCGATTGCCGCGCCGGCGACCGAAGGCAACCGCGCTGCCCACTCCGATTGACCCCAGACACGGAAGTCGAGCGCGATCAGCCAGTACAGCAGCGGCGGCTTGTCGAAGTAGCGGACACCGTTGAACCGGAGGTCGAGGAGATCGCCGGAGACCCACGCCTCGCGCGCGATCTCGGCGTGCTGGCCCTCGCCTGGATCGTCGAACGGTGCGCGGCCGAGGCCGGGCAGCAGGAGCAGCAACCCGAGGAGGGCCGCGAGGCCGGCGACGGCCCACGGCGAGCGGAGGACGGTCACGCGGTCCGGCCCGCTAGACGAGCCGGCCGTCGCGCAGCCGCAGCACGCGGTCGGCGCCGGCTTGCGCCTCGGGCCGGTGCGTGACGAGCACCACGGCAGCGCCGCGCTCCGCCGTCGAGGCCCGAAGCTCGGCCAGGATCACTCGCGCGTGCTCGTCGTCGAGATTGCCGGTCGGCTCGTCTGCCAGCACGAGCGGCGGCCGATTGAGCACGGCCCGGCAGTAGGCGACGCGCTGCTGCTCCCCGCCCGAGAGCTGGGGCGGGTAGTGGTCCTTGCGGTGCGCGACGCCCATGCGCTCGAGGAGCGCCAGCGCCTGCCGCTGGGCCAGGGCGCGGTCCCGGCCGACGTAGCGCGCGGCGAGCAGCACGTTGTCGAGCGCGGTCAGTCCGGAGAGCAGCAGGAAGGACTGGAAGACGTAGCCGATGGAGGCCCCGCGCACTCGCGCCTGGGCACGGCGGCCCAGGTGGCTCACGCGCTCCTCGCCGAGCCAGACCTCGCCGGCGGACGCGGGCTCGAGCAGCCCCAGGAGGTTCAGCAGGGTGGACTTGCCCGAGCCCGATGCTCCGACGACCGCCACGAACTCGCCACTCTTGACCTCGAGCTCGATCCCGTGGAGCACCGGCACGGGTACGCCCTGCGGGCCTGCATACGTCTTGGAAAGTCCGGCCGCCCTCAGCATGGGAGACGTCAAGATCCTCGCCGGATCGCCTCCGCGGGGGACAGCCTGACGATACGGAGCGTCGCGTACCCGGCGGCCAGCGCACCCAGCGCGAGCGAAAAGACGAGGGCGAAGGTGAGCAGGCGCGGGGAGAAGAGGAAGAGCTGCTGGCCGTCGCGGAGCACGCGCGCGTCGACCGCCGTGCCGATGCTCCACGCCAGCAGCACGCCCGCCGCCCCGCCCCAGAGGCTCACCCGGAGCCCCTCGCCCAGCACCTCGCGGAGGAGAGCCATGTCCGTGGCGCCCAGCGCCCGCTTGATCCCGAAGTCGCGAATGCGCTCGAAGACGGCCGCCGTCACCGTGTTCGCAAGCGACAAGCCTCCGATGAGGAGCCCGAGAGCGCCGATACCCAGCAGCAGCGCGGAGAAGAAGGCGGTCGACTGGCGCAGGAGTCGGCTCAGCTCGCCCGGGATGGTGACGTTGAGGCCGGTCACCGTCGACTGGATGCGCCGGGCGACCGCGTCGGGGTCCTCGCCGTCGCTCCAGCCGACGGCCGCCCCCGTGTTGAGGTCTCCGCGACGGAGGCTGCCGGCGCCGAAGACCTGGACGAGGAGCGGATCGCGCCTGAGCCACAGCTCGCGCGCGTCTTCGATCGGAACCAGCGCGAAGCGGTCGGGCGCGGTGAAGGTCTTCTCGAGTATCCCGACCACCGCGAAATCCTGTCCGCCCAGAGACACCGTGGCGCCGGTCCGGAGGTGCCGCGAGGCCGCGAACTCCGCACCCAGCACCGCGGATCGCCGGTCGTCCGTGCGGAGCGGCCGGCCGGAGGCGACCGGCAATTCCCGGTAGTTACGGTTGGGGATGGGCACGCTCAGGTCCATGCCCATGACCAGCTCCTGCGTCAGTGTCATGAAGTTGGAGGTGCTGGTGTTGAGCGGCAGCATGACCTGCGCCTGGACCCCGGAGACGCCGGGCACGGCGGCGATCTCGCGGATCTTGGCCGCCGAGAGGAGCCCGCCGGCGGTAAAGCCGGCGCCCATGCCCATCCCCTCGCCGGCGACGGAGATCTGGCCCAGCACGAAGCGGTCACCGCCCTCGATGAAGCGCGTGATGCGCTCGGCCATGGCGCCCAGGGACACGAGCCCAGCCACCCCGACGGCAATGCCCACCACCGTGAACACGTAGCCGCGAGGCAGAAACTCGCGGAGCTTCACCACTCGAGCCTCGACTCCACCGGCCGCCCGCGCCAGCGCCGCAGCCAGCGCTTGACGCGCACGAGGAGGAAGAAGATCGCGAGCGAGCTCCGCATACGGGGCCGCATGCGGAGGAAGGCGCCGCCCGCGAGGACGCCCAGGACACCGCTGAGAACTCCGAGCCGGTCGCGCGGCTGGAGGAACACTTCGAGGAAGGCGGGCTCGTAGTAGCGGCGGATGAAGCGCACGAACGGGCTGACGCCCCGGCGGACGCGCCGGGCGTATCCGTTGAATCGCCGCGCCTCGAACCGGCGCTCGGCGAAGGCGGTGAGGATCTCCTCGGCCGCCATCTCGCCGGTCTGCATGGCGATGTAGACGCCGGAGGAGAAGATGGGGTCCACGAAGGCCAGGGTGTCGCCCACGCAGACGAACCGGTCGCCCGCCACCGGGTGCGTCCGGTAGGAGAAGTTGGCGGCGCTCCGCACCGGCGTGACGCGCCGGGCGTCCCGGAGACCGTCCGCGACGCGGCCGCAGCGCGCGATCATCTCCTCGAACAACGCTTCGAGCGAACCCTCGCGGCCACGAGCAGTCCGGGCGTGCAGCACGCAGCCGATGCTCGTGAGATCGCCGCTGAACGGGATCCACCAGAACCAGCCCTCCTCGAAGATGTACAGCCGGATCAGCCCCTCGTCGCGCCCCGGCCAGCGCGGCGCGCCCTCGTAGTGGGCGAAGAGGGCAACCTTGCCGAGTCCGGGGATCGGCTCGCGGCGACCCACGCGGCGCGAGGCGAGGAAGCCGTCACGGCCGCTGGCGTCCACGATGAAAGCAACTCGAAGATCTCGCGCGGCGCCGTCCTCACGGATTCCGATGGTGGCGCCGTCCGCGCCGAATGCGACGCGCTCCACCGTGGCCGGCTGCAGCAGGCTCACGCCGGGCTCCTTGGCGGCGTGTTCGAGCAGGAGCTGGTCGAACTCGCCGCGCGGCACCTCGTAGCTGTAGTGGGGCCACGGGTTGCCCTCGCGGAAGTAAAAACGGTATTCGAGGTCCGACTCCTGGTCGTGGAAGGCCGCCCCGTACTTGACGAGGAACCCGTTTCGCTCGACGCGCTCGCGCACGCCGAGGCGGTCCAGTACCGGCATCATGGCGGGCAGGAGCGACTCGCCCACGTGGAAGCGCGGGAACACCTCGCGCTCCGCCACCGCCACGCGCAGGCCTCCGCGCGCGAGGAAGGTCGCGACCGTCGATCCCGCGGGACCACCGCCCACCACGAGCACGTCGTAGTCGACCGGCGGTATTCCGGGCTGCAGGGCGCCGGGGAGGGAGGCGGCCAGCCGTTGCTGCGAGTAACCCCACCGCACGATGGGCGAGACGAGATCGGGACCCCGCCGGCGTCCGAGTCCCAGCGCCCACTGCAGCGCCGCCGTCGCCGCCAGCGCGGGCAGCGCGATCGTGGCCAGGGCCGCGCGGCGCATGGCCCGCGCCCGCGGGTCCACCCACCAGCCGCGCCAGGTCTGGGCGATCCGGTCGAGCACGAAGGCTCCCATCGCCACGCCGTAGGCGCCGTAGTTATAGCGATACGGCGTCGCGAAGCGGTGCATCTCGCGATGACGCTGCGCGAAGCGCGCGGGGGTGAAGGGCCTCAGGAGCGCCGCCGCGACGATCCGCGCATCGCGCACCCAGCGCACGATGCCGCGGCCGATGAGGTACGTCGCCACGGCGGTGCCGTCGCGAAGCGGCCGGAAGCGGCTCGGTCGCCCGGCCCCGAGCCTCGGCGTGACTGCGATCTCGCGGATGGCGAAACCAGCGAGACCGGCCCGCACCAGCATCTCGCTCTCGAGCACGAAGCCGCCGCGTCGGGGCACCACCGCCTCGAGCAGGGCCCGCGGGTAGACGCGGAAGCCCGACTGCGTGTCGCCCACGTGCTGCCCGGTCAACCAGTTGATGAAGAATCCGGCGATGCGCAGCGCGTTGAGGCGGGCGGGGTCCATGGAGGCGCCGCCGTCGGCGAGCCGGCCGCCGACGACGAGCGCGTCGGGCAGTGCGGCGGAAGCCGCGAGGAGTCGCGGGACATCCTCCGGATCGTGCTGCCCGTCGCCGTCCAGGGTGAGGACGCGCTGGGCGCCGCGTCGGAGCGCTTCGGCGAAACCCAGACGCAGCGCCGCGCCCTTGCCGCGGCGGCGGCCCGTGTGAATCACGGCCGCGCCGGCCGCCGCGGCGGCCCCCGCACTGTCGTCGGAGGAGCCGTCGTCCACGACGAGAACGGGGCCATGACGCGCCACGCGCGCCACGAGACTGCCGATCGTCGGAGCTTCGTTGAAGACCGGGATGACGGCGACGTGGTCGCTCATGCCACCCGCCCGATCACCAGGGCCGTGCGGCAGCCCCCGCGGGCAATGCCGTGCACGAGCGAAGGCGCGCGTCCCGTCCGCGCGTCGAGCGCGGCGGCGGCGACACGGAGAGCGCCGAGGCCTGCGTGCTGGCCGAAAAGGGACGCCAGCGACACCGGCTCCCGCATGCCGTCGGCCTCCAGGAGCCGGAGCTCCCAGTCGTCGAGCGCGGGGTCACCGTTGCCCGAGCCGTAGCACCGCGCGAGCGCTCCCGCGCCGACGCCGGCCTGGTCCAACGCGCGTCGCGCGATGGCGCGCGCGTCTCGCCGGCGGATCGGGGCCGAATGCGGAGCCACGGGGATCGCGCCCCAAGCGGCGCCCAGGATCTCGGCATGGATGTCGGCGCCGCGCGCCCGCGCCGCCTCCCGTTCTTCCAGCACGACAAAGGTGGCGCCTTCGCCCAGCACGGGCCCGTTGTGGTCCTTCGCGTAGGGCCGGCAGCCCTCGGGAGCGCCTCCTCCCATCGGGGAGAGCGCGCCCAACCGGGCGAGATTCCGGTAGACGTGGCTGAAGAGCTCATCCACGCCACCGGCGATCACGGCCTCTGCCCGGCCGTCGGCGATGAGCCCGACCCCCCGTGCCACGGCGAGGTCGCCGGCCACGGTCGCCTGATTGAGCGTCACCGAGGTTGCCTTGGCATCGATGGCGATGCCCGTCACCGCGGCCATGCTGTTCATCACCGTGCTCGGGAACGTCAGCGGCGAGAGCCCCGCCGGCCCGCGACGGAGGAAGCCGTCGACGAACTCCGCGCCGGATCGGAAGTCTCCGTACTCGCTGCCCACGACGAGACCCAGTCGCGCGCCGCCCGGGAGCCCGGCCTCCTTGACCGCGGCGCGGCAGGCAGCCAGGGTCATGCGGCAGATGCGCGAGAGCCGGCGCACGCTGTCCGGGTCGAGCAGCGCCATGAAGCGCGCTTCGTCGACCTCAGCCGCGAGGCGGCTCGTGCACCCTTCGAGGGCAAAGGCCGCCACCGGTGCGATGGTGGCCGGCCGTCGCGCGAGGGCCTCCGCCACCGCCGGCATGCCGCCCGCCCCGGCCGCGCTGACGGAGCCCATCCCCGTGATCACCACCCGGCGCCCTGACATCATCGGCCGAAGATCAAGCTCACGTTCTGGCCGCCGAAGCCGAAGGAGTTGGACAGCGCGGCGTCCACCTCGACGGGGCGCGCCGTCTGGGCAACACAGTCGAAAGGCACGTCCGGGTCCGGATCGCGCAGGTTCGCCGTGGGCGGGATGAGCCCGTGCTGCAGCGAGAGGAGCGTCGCGGCCGCCTCCACGCTGCCCGCCGCCGCCATCGTGTGGCCAACCAGGGACTTGGTCGAGCTCACCAGCACCCGGCCCTCCCCGAAGACGCGCGCCATGGCGAGGGCTTCGACACGATCGTTCTGCGGCGTGCCTGTGCCGTGGGCGTTGACGTAGCCGATGTCGCCCGGCGCTCGACCGGCCGCGGCGAGGGCTTCACGCATGGCGCGGATCATCCCCTCGCCCTCCGGGTGCGGCGCCGTCACGTGGTGGGCGTCCGTGGTGACACCGGCGCCCAGCAGTTGGCCGAGCGCGCGTCCGCCACGGCTGCGGCAGTGCTCGGCGTCTTCGAGCACGAGAAAAGCGGCGGCTTCGCCAATGGACATGCCGCGCCGGCCGCGGTCGAAGGGGCGGCACGGCTCGGGGTCGAGCAGCTTGAGCGCGTTGAAGCCCATGAAGCAGATGCGTGTGATGGCGTCCACGCCCCCCGCGAGCGCCAGCGGGGTCGCGCCGGAACGAATGAGGTCGGCGCCGAAGGCTATGGAGGCCGCGCCGGAGGCACAGGCCATGACCACGGTTTCCCTGGGTCCGCCGAGGCCGAGCCGCCAGCCGATGACCTCCGAGTGGCTTGTGGGCAAGATGGAGCGTAGCGCTCCGATCTTTGGCGAAGACCCCGGCTGGAGCGCCTCGTCCCAGTACCACGACTCTCCCTCGAGCATGCCGCCACCCACGGCACCGACGATGAGCGCCATGTCCGTCCGATCCCGCGGCGCGAGGTCGGCATCGGCCAGCGCTTCGCGGGCCGCGGCCAGGGCCAGGCGATCGGCGCGCGAGCGCCGACGGGAGACGCCGAGGCCGCCGATGACGTCGGCGGGCACCTCCGCGGCGATGCGAGACCGGAAGCCTTCAGTGTCGATGATGGTCAGGGGCCGGATGGCGCACTCGCCGGTGGAGAGGCCGGCCCAGAACGTCTTGACGCCGGCGCCATATGGACTGACGACGCCGAGGCCGCTGACGACAACGCGGGTCATTTCACCTTCGAGAGGACGAAGCGGGACAGGGTATCGAGGGAAACAAAATCGTCGGCGAGGCTCTCGGCCTCGTCGATGACGATGCCGAAGCGTTCCTCCATGGCGACGGAGAGCTCGATGAAGTCCAGGGAATCGAGACCGAGCGAGCCTTCGACGCCCCTGGGCAGCGTGGTCTCGAGCGTCATCTCGGCCGCGCGGCTTGGATCGAACTTGAGACGCTCCACGATCAGCGCCTTGAGCTCGTCCAGGACTTCCTTCTGCGTCATGCGATCCGCCTCCCCTCGGGCCGCCCCGCTCCGGGCCCCAGGAATGGACTCTGGCTCCACGCGAGCCGCGCCGTCTCGCCGCGCCATGCACCATGTACGCTCACCGGCCCCCCCGCGCCGCTGTCG
>WNFT01000075.1_pt1 | contig 60048 bp, 54 predicted proteins | sample 5400191 | NCBI WGS metagenome assembly WNFT01 (sample SAMN13153359, study PRJNA577476) | soil metagenome | isolation source: 80 cm saprolite under Madrone tree | place: USA:California | collected 2016-06-14 | reverse complement strand
GTACTGGGAGAGCGCCATGTGGGCGGCCTCCCCGCCCCCCAGCGGCATCAGCTCGATGAACCGCACGTGCCAGCCCCGCTCCTTGGCTCTCCGCGCCAGGTCGACCACGTCCGTGTCGTTGTAGTCGCGGGTGACCACCGAGTTGATCTTGATGGGGACGAGCCCCGCGGCCTCGGCGGCCGCGATCCCGGCCTCGATCTCCTCCAGGGAGCCGAAGCGCATGAGCTTCTTGAGCCGCTCCGGGTGCAGGGTGTCCACGTGGATGTTGAGGCGGTTGAGCCCGGCCTCCGCCAGGGGGCGCGCGAGCCGGGGGAGGAGGATCGCGTTCGTGGTCATCGCCAGGTCGGCGACGCCCGGAACCGCGGCGATCCGCCGGGTCACGTCGACGATGTCCGGCCGCAGGGTCGGCTCGCCCCCCGTGAGGCGGAACTTGCGGAAGCCCAGGCTCACCGCCGCCCGAACCACGGTCTCGATCTCCGCCGCGGTGAGCAGCTCCGGGGAGGGGATGAAGGCGAGGCCCCGGAGGGGCATGCAGTAGACGCAGCGAAGGTTGCAGTGGTCGATGACCGAGATGCGCAGGTAGTTGATCTCGCGTCCGAAGCGGTCCCGCGGCACCCTTCGAGTTTACGCCGATTGCCAGGGGGGCCGCCATTTGACCCCCCACCCTCTTTCGTGTCTGATCTATCGCGGATGCGGGTACGGGTGCGGCTCTTCGCCTCGCTCCGAGAAGCCGCGGGGCGGCCCGAGCTCGACCTCGAGCTGCCGGAAACGGCCACCGCGGAGGACGCGTGGCTCCGCCTCGCCGAGTCCTACCCGTCGCTCGCGTCCCGCCGGGCGAGCCTGGCCGCCTCGGTGAACCGCCGGTACGCACCTTTCGCCCAGGCTCTGGCCGAGGGAGACGAGCTGGTGTTCATCCCTCCGGTGAGCGGGGGCTAGGATGTCCGCGGACAGAAGAAAGCACGAGCGCATCGCCCTCCGGGTCCCCCTCTACGTGGTGATCGGGGGCGAGATCTTCCAGAAGATGGTCGAGCTCGAGACCGCCAACGTATCGGAGGGTGGGCTGGCCTTCGAGACCCACCGCGACATCCCCCTCGAGTCGGAGTCGCTCGTGATGGTCTCACGGCTGGGCGACCTCCCCCCCTCGGCCCAGATCCAGGGCCGGGTCGCCTACTGCCGGCACGACCCCGAGCAGGGGGTCTACACGGTCGGCATCACCTTCACGAACTTCCAGGGCGTCACCGCGACCGATCTCCACGCCCGCATCGAGGCCTGGAAGCAGGCGGGGGGGAACCCGCCGGACGCGGGTCCCTGAGGCGCCCGCCCAACGGCAACGAGCGGCGAGCGGAGCCGGATTCACTCCGGCGAAGCGAGTTCAATTGGAGCTCAGCTCGTACATCAGGAGCAGCGTGCGCTGCTCGGCGCTGAAGTTGTTGTCGGAGATCACGTAGAAGACCGGCGTCGCGTGCCGGCCCTTGCGACAGTCGATCCCCTCGAAGTTGTCCATGGTCAAGGGGGGAGCGATGTCGGCGATGAGCCGGCCGCCCAGGGCCGCCCCGGGCTTGAGCGCGTCCTTCGAGATCTGGCGCAGGCGCGCGCCCACGATCCCCCGGTCGGGGTTGTAGGCGCGCTCGAGGACCACGAGGTCCCCCGAGGGCATCAGGCAGGCGTCCGAGGGGCGGAGCGCCCGCTCGAACCGGTAGCCGAGGGGCTGCCAGGCGTCGGGACCGTCGATCCAGCCGGTGATGAGCTCGTTCTGGATCCAGTACTCGGTGAGGGCGAAGAGCCGGCCCTTGGGGAGGGCGACCAGCGACTCGATCCCGCCGTTGAAGGGCGCCCCCGCGAGGCCGGGTGGGCTGGGGACCGGGCTCGGGATGCCGTCGGGCTTGCCGTCGTGGGCGGGGTAGCGCCAAAGCCGGTGCTCGCGCTCGAAGCCCACCACGAACGCGCCGTCAGGCAGGATCGCGCACGACTCCGAATCCCGGGCGTCCTTCCCCTCGAGGGGCTTTCCCCCCAGGTCGAGCAGGGGGCCGATTTCCGCCCCTTCCAGGCCGGTCAGGAAGCCTGCCTTGTCGTGGACCATTCGCGCGGTCAGCCACATCCCCTCGTCGGAGATCGCGGTGAGGCGCGTTCCGTCCGCGGCCAGTCGGAGCGCCGACCAACCGCCGAAGCCGGGGTGATCCGAGGTGAGGTGCAGGCCGCCCAGGTAGCGCAGCCGTCCGACCGTGCGCTGCGCGGGGTCCCGGGGATTCAGGGGGACGGGCACGGCCCGGATCACGAGGGGCTCGGCGCCCGAGGAGCCCCCCAGGAAGAGGAGGGCGAGAGGGGGGGCGATCCAGGAGAGGACGCGTTGCAAAACGCCGGAGGATAGCACGCCGGATGCCAGGGCCCCTTCGCACCCGGGGGGTCCGGGAGGCCTCTCAGCCCTCGAGGACCAGGCGGTAGCCGGCCCCGCGCACGGTGTGCAGGTACTTCGGGAAGCGGGGATTGGCCTCCAGCACGCGCCGCAGGCGGACGATAAAGTTGTCCACCGCCCGCGTCTCGGTGTCGGGGCTCACGTTCCAAACCTTCTCGAGGATCTCGGCCTTGGAGACGATCCGCCCCGCGTTCTGCACGAGCAGCTTGAGCAGCATGGCCTCGAGCAGGGTGAGGCGCACGGTCTCTCCCCCGGTCTTCACCTCGAAGGTCCGGAAGTCGATCTCCGCCGGTCCCACCCGGGCCGTCTCCAGCCCCCCGCCGGCCCCCCGCGCCCAGTCGCGCCGGCGGAGCAGGCCCTTGACCCGGGCGAGCAGGATGGGCAGATCGAAGGGCTTGGGCAGGTAGTCGTCGGCCCCCGCTTCCAGGCCCTGCACCACGTCTTCGGGGAGGCTCTTGGCGGTGAGCATGAGCACGGGGGTGAAGTTACCGGCCGCGCGCATGCGGTCCACCACCTGGAAGCCGTCCAGCCCGGGCAGCATCACGTCGAGGAGCACGAGGTCCCAGCCGTTGCCCGCGCCCGCTCCCGCGGGGGGCGAGGAGGCCAGCCGGGCCAGGGCCTCGGCCCCGTCCCCCACCACCTCCACCTCGTAGCCTTCGAGCTCGAGGTTGAACTTGATCCCGGTGGCGAGGTGGTCCTCGTCCTCCACGATCAGGATCCTAGGCACGCTCGGCCTCGTCCTCGGTGAGTCCGGGCAGGGTCACGGTGAAGGTCGACCCTCGGTCGAGGCCGGGGCTCTCGGCCGCGATCGTCCCCCGATGGCCCTTCACCACCGAGCGGACGATGAACAGCCCCAGGCCGGTCCCCGTGCGGCTGCGCCGGACCTCGGAGCCGATCCGGAAGAAGCGGTTGAAGATGAAGGGCAGGTGGCCCCGGCTCATGCCGATGCCGTGGTCGCGCACGCGCAGGTGGGCCTGGCCGTCCCCGTTCCCCCACACGTCCACCTCCACCTCCACCCGGTCCTTCGAGTACTTCACGGCGTTGTCGAGCAGGTTCAGGACCGCGGTCTCCAGCGCGGCCGCGTCCCCCTTGACCATCAGGCTCTCCACCCCCTGGTAGGTGAACGCCTGGCGCGGGAGCTGGTAGCGGGTGAGGGTGAGGTCGATGCAGCGCCGGGCCAGCCGGGCGAGGTCGAGGGGCTGGGGGTCGACCACCGGCCGGTCCGTGTACATGGCGGCGTTGAGCACGCTGTCGATGGTGGCGTGGAGGCGGTCCAGGTCCTGGCGCATCGTCTTGTAGAAGTCCTCGCGGCGGCTCTCCGGGAGGTCGCGGAGCTGCAGGGTGTCGAGGTAGAGCTTGAGGGAGGCCACCGGCGTCTTCAGCTCGTGGGTGACCGCGCTCACGAAGTTCGACTGGCGCTCGTTGAGCCGCACCTCGCGGAGGAGCAGGATGAAGATCAAGACCAGCCCCGCGATGAGGAGCAGGAAGAGCAGGCTGCCGAAGAAGTAGGCGACCCAGCGGAGCCCCGCCAGCTCGCGACGGACCTGCTGGTCGGGGGCGGCCAGGATCTGCCAGGCCACGGTGAGGGCCACCGTGACCACGATGAGGCCCACCCCAATGGCGATGAAGCGCCACTTGGGGCGTTTGGCGGGCGAGAGCAGGGAGCCGGCTACCGGCATGGACGCCTAGAACAGCTTGTCGAGGTTCTGGAGCAGGGTCCAGGGGCTCACCCGGCGCCAGAAGCGGGCGAAGCGCGCGAAGCCGAGCTGGGCGGAGAGCCGGGCGAAGGGCGATGTCGCGTGCAGCGCGCGGTTCGCGGTCTGCATGAGTCGCCGGTAGTCCTCGCCGTACGGGTACCACCAGAGGGCGGCTCCCGAGCTCCGGTCCCGGGTGACGTAGCGGGCCTGGACCATCTCGCGCAGGCCGAGCCCTCCGTGGGTGCGGCCGATCCCGCTCCCCTTGACCCCGCCCCAGGGGGCGGCGGGCTCGCCGTAGCTCGAGACGCAGTCGTTGATCGTGACCACTCCCGCCACCAGCCCCTCCTGCAAGCGGCGCGCGGTCTCCCCGCTCCGGGTCCAGCCGCTGGCGGTGAGCCCGTAGTCGCTGTCGTTGGCCAGGCGGACCGCTTCCTCCAGGGAGTCCACCGTCATGATCGGCAGCACCGGACCGAAAGTCTCCTCGCGCATGATCCGCATCGAGTGGTCGACCTCCGTGAGGACGGTGGGCGGGTAGTAGAAGCCGGGTCCTGCGGGCTTCTCGCCGCCCACGAGGACACGGGCCCCCTGGGCCCGGGCGTCCGCCACGTGCTCCTCGACGATCGTGCGCTGCCGCTCGAGAGCCATCGGCCCCATCTCGATGTCGCCCCGGGCGGGATCGCCCACGCGGATCTTCTGCGTCTCCTCGATGACCTTCCGGATGAAGGGCTCGGCCACCGCCCTCTCGACGTTGACGCGCTCCACCGAGGCGCAGGTCTGGCCCGCGTTCAGGAACGCGCCCCACACGATCCCCTGGGCGGCCCGTTCCAGGTCGGCGTCTCGACAGACGATGGCCGGGTCCTTGCCGCCCAGCTCGAGCACGACCGGGGTCAGGTTCTTCGCCGCCGAGGCCATGACCTTCTTGCCGGTGGCGACGCTGCCCGTGAACACGATCTTGCCGACCCGCGGATCCTCGACCAGGCCCTGGGCCAGGCGGTCGTCCGTCGCCACCACGCTGACCACTCCGTCCGGGAACCCCGCCTTCCGGCACAGGGCGCCGAGCCTCAGGCCGACGAGAGTGGCCGAGGGGGCAGGCTTGACCACCACCGTGTTGCCCGCGATCACCGCCGCCGCGAGGCCGGTGAGAGGGATCGCGAACGGATAGTTCCAGGGGGTGATGACCAGCACCACCCCGATCGGCGCGTACACGAGCCGGGCGTCCTTGTGGGCGAAGAGCAGGACCTGGCTCTCCACCACGTCCTCCCGCAGCACGTCCTCGGCGTGGAGCGCCAGGTGCTTGAGCGCCTCCAGCGACGGGAAGATCTCGACCGCGTGGGCCTCGGCCTCCGGCTTGCCCTGCTCCCGGGCGATGAGGGCGGCCAGGGGGTCGGCCTCCGCGAGCACCGCCTCGCGCAGCTTCAGGAGGAAGCGCCCACGCTCGCGGAACGAAAGGGCGGACCAGGAGGGGCACGCGGCCCGGGCCGCCTCCACCGCCTCGCCCGCCTGCGCGGCGTCGAGCAGGCTGACGCGGGCGAAGGCCTCGCCGGTGGACGGGCTCAGGACGGGGCGGGTCCCCCCGCGACCCTCGGTCTCGCGGTTGCCCACCCAGGAGTGATGCCCGTCCCCGGCCACGGAGGCGGCGGTCTCGGTCATGGTCGACATGACGGGAATTGTAAACCCGCGCCCCAGGGCGCGCTCCTCACGGAGGCATCGGATAGAATGGCGTCAATGGACCCCGCGACCGCGATCACTCACGATCCCCACGAAGCCGCTCGTCAGGCCAACGAAGTCTTCTATCGGGCCCTCGAGACCCTCGATCTCGCCGCCATGGATCGTCTCTGGCTGCATGGACGCGAGGCACACTGCGTCCATCCTGGAGGCGACGCCCTCTCCGGCTGGGACGCGATACGCAAGTCCTGGGAGCAGATCTTCTCGAGCACGCGGTGGCTGCGCGTGACCCCCACCGGCGTGCGGATCGAGGTCCTGGGGGAGGTGGCCGTGGTCACCTGCGCGGAGAACATCACGGCCGAGAGCGAGGGCGACGTGGGGCTCGCGGTGGCCCAGGCCACCAACCTCTTCCGCCGCACCCCCGAGGGTTGGCGGATGTTCCACCACCACGCCTCCTCGGCTCCCGTCCACGTGACCCACCCGTTCAGCGGTACGGTCCAATGACCCGGCGCACGTCGCGGGTGAGGGCCCAGCCCCGGGCGCCCGACGAGTCCTCCACCCGCAGGTAGTCGCCGCTCGCCTCGAGGATCGGGACCACCTCGCCCTCCCGCAGCGTGCCCAGCGCCTCCGCGGTGGGGGACGCGGCGTCGAGGAGAGGCGCTCCTCGGCGGACCACGGCTCCGGTGGGCCGCGCGAACGAGCCCGCCACAGGGATGGCCGCGGCCAGCAGGCCGAGGAGGAGCGCGGTCCCCGCCGTGGACCCCAGCCCGCGGGCGGAGGGCCAGAGCCGGAGGCCGAGGTGGGCGCCCAACGAGACCGCGAGCAGCAGGAGCGCCCCGAGGTCGAGCCGGAAACGGCGGGCGGCGCGGGCGAGGCCGGCCAGGGGCTCGGGCGCCACCTCGGCCCGGTCGAGGTTGGCTCCTTCCCGGAGCCGCTCGAGCTCGCGGAGCACCGCGCGATCCGACGGGTCGAGCTCGCGGGCGCGCAGCAGCGCCCACAAGGCCTCGCCCTGGTCGCCGCGCGCGGCCGCGGCCTGGGCCCAGTTCCAGTAGAGGGACGCGCTCTCCGCCCCCGAAGCCGCCAGCTCCTCGTAGAGGGCGATGCCCTTCGGATAATCGCCGCCCCGCACGAGCTCGTTGGCCTGGCGGAAGCGCTCCGCCGGCGATCCGGCCGCGAGGGCCGGCGGGCCGAGACCGGCCAGCCCGAGGAAGAGCGCGAAGGCAGGGCCGGGTCTCACGCCCACCTCCGCACTACCTCGCTCGCCTTCGCGGCCAGCTCGTGGAGCTTCTCGGAATAGTCGCCGAGCTGGGGGGCGTACCGCAGGAGCTGCACCTCCTCGAGCAGCCGGCGCACCGAGCGCGCCCGCTCGCTGTCGTCCCCGTCGGCGGACCCGAACAGGTCGTGGAGAGTCTTCTCGATCAGGCCCGCCGCCGCCTCCTTGCTCATGCCATCGCGGCCCACGCGCTCGAGCTCGCGCAGGGCGACGCGCACGCTCCGGGGAGCCGCGGCCCGACCCGCGGAGGGGCGGCGCCATCCGGCCAGCCGGGCGGAGCTCCACATCCCGCCGTGGAGCAGCAGGACCGCCCCCGCGAGGAGCGCGATGGTCCGCCCGGGAAGCGCAGAGGGCCCGGACGAGGGCGCGTCGAGGCCGGCGCGGAGCGGCAGGGGGCCCCCGGGCCGCGCGGCCGCGGGAGCCAGGGGAGCCGCCCCGCCGGCGGGCGAAGAGGCCCCCTCGACTTGGAGGGGAAGGGGAGCTGTCTCGGTCCGCGCGAGCCGCTCCGCCGACGGATCGAAGTAGGAGAAGGCGAGGGAGGGGATCTCGATCGTCCCCGTGGTCTGCGGCACGACCACGAACTCCCACGTGCGCGAGCCGGTGATGCCCGAGGGCTCGGTCTTGAGGTCGCTCTTCGTCTGCGGCGGGAAGACCTTGGCCCCGGGCACGCTGACCTGCGGAGGCCGGTCGATCCACTTCAGGTTGCCGCTGCCTTCGACCTTGAAGCGCAGCGTGGCGGCCTCGCCCAGGGCGAGTGCCGGGTGGTCCACCGCCGCCGAGGCCTTGAAGCGCCCGACCGCTCCGCTGAAGCCGGGCTCGTCGGGGATCGGCCTGGCCTCGATGGTGATCGGCCGGGTGGAGCGCTGCACCACCGCCCCGTTGTCGAAGAAGCCCTGGCGCGGGATCGCGATCTTCAGGGTGGCGGCGGGGATGGTCAGGCGCCCGGCCCGGGTGGGAAAGAGCAGCTTCACGAGGATCGGGAAGCGGCGGTAGGAGACGCCCTCCACCGTGACCGCGTCTCCGGCGGGGCGCTCGGGCCGCTCCAGGTCCTCCACCCAGAAGCCGGCGTACTGCGGCGCCTCCGTGAACTGCAGGTCCGAGACCGTGGCTTGCGTATAGAGATGATAGGTCAGGCGGAGGGGCTCGCCCACGTAGAGGCTCTGGCGGCTGGGGCTCGCCTCCACGAGCAGGCGGGGCTCGGGGGCCTTGGCCCGGCTGCGGCCGAAGAACGATTCGAAGGGGTCCTCCTCGAAGGGATCGGTCGGGCGTCGGGCGGGCGCGCGGGGCTTGACGCTGCCCGCCACCACCTCGATCGGGATCGCGGGCGCTGTCTCCTCCGCCGCGCCGAGCCTCGTCCGGGCGGGCCCGATCTCGGCCCGGCCCACCGCCAGCGGCTGCAGGACGTAGGTCCAGCTCCGCGACTGCGACACCCGGCCGTTCACGAACGACATCTGGGTCGAGACCGCGGGTCCGCCCACGAGCCTCAGGTTCGTGAACGCGGGCGGCGCCACGTCGTCGGGCAGGCTCCCCGCCCCCTCGACCGTGATCGTGAGCTGGACCCTGTCCTGGAGACCGATCTTGCGGGCGTCCACCTCGGAGCGAAGGGCGCCCTCGGCGGCATGCCCGGGCAGCCCCCGGCCGAGCACCAGGAGCGCGATGATCCCCGCCTTCCCCTTCACCAGTCCTTCGTTCCCTTCTTCTCGGCCCGCTTCGCCTGCAGGAGCTTCTTCTGCTCCGCCTTCTCATTCTGCTGCAGGGCGTCGAGGAGCTGCATGGCCCGTTCCTTCGGCATGCCGGTCTCCTGTCGGAAGCGCTCGTCTTGCTTTTGCTCGGGGCTCTTGGGGGGCTCGGAACGACTCGTCTGGTCCTTCTTCTGCTGATCGCCCGACTTCTGGTCCTGGGGCTTCGGCGGTTTCTTGTCCTGGTCCTTCTGGTCCTGCTGGTTCTGCTGCCGCTTCTTCTGCTCCTCCTGCTCCTTGAGGGCCCGGAGGGCCAGCTCCAGGTTCCGACGCGCGTCCAGGTCGTCCGGAGAGAGGCGCAGGGCGTCGCGGTAGGCCTGGATGGCTCCCCGGTAATCCTGCTTTTGGTAGAGCGCGTTGCCGAGGTTGAAGCGGGAAGGCGCGGCGAGCGGCGAACCCGGGTCCTCGCCGAGGGAGCGGAAGAGGGTGGCCGCTTCCTCGAACTTGCCGTTCTTGTACAGCCCGTCCGCCAGGTTGAAGCGGCCCCGCGTGTCCTGGGGACGCGTGCGCGCCGCCTGCTCGAAGGCCGAGAGCGCCTGCGGGTGGTTGCCGTCCGCGTACTGCTTCCGGCCCTCCTCGGTGAGCCGCCGCGGCCTCAGCAGCAGCTCGTCCACCACGCCCGCGCCGCGCCCTTCCGTGGGAGCGGGGGTCGGCGCCGGACTCTGCCCCCGAGCCGGAGCCGCCAGGACGAGAACGAGGAAAGAGACAAGCGCGGAGCCAAACGAGGATCTGCGGTTCCCTCCCCCTACGGGGGGAGGGACAGGGTGGGGGGTCGATGAATGATTGGCCGACACCGTCTTTCGTGCCGGCAGCGGCAGCAACAACCCGAGGGCGATCGAGCCGAGGCCCACTGCGAGCGGCACCTGGAAGCGCTCCTTGCGGCGGTAGGAGAACTCGCGGGCCAGCGTCTTCTGCTCCATCCCCTCGATCGCGGCCGCCAGCGCGGACAGGCTGGTGTCGGTGGGGGTGATGCGGAAGGCCTTTCCCCCCGTGCCCCGGGCGATCGCCTCGAGGGTCGCCGGGTTCAGGCGCGAGACGACCACGGTGCCCGATCCGTCGCGCTTGAAGCCGACCCGCCGCCCCTCGCGGTCGAAGTCGGGAACGGGCTGCCCGGCCTCGGTTCCCACTCCCACCGTGTGCACGACCACCCCCGCCGCCTTGGCCTTCCCCACCGCGTCCTCGATGTCGCCCTCGAGGTCCTCGCCGTCGGAGACGAGGACCATGACCTTGTTGCGCCGGTCCTTGTCCACGAAAAGGTCGAGGCCCTTGGCGAGCCCCCCTCCCACGGACGTGCCCGGCGCGGGCACGATCCCCGGCTCCATGGTCTCGAGAAACAGGCCCAGGGCGTCGGCGTCCAAGGTCAGGGGGACGAGCGGGTAGGCCTCGCCCTCGAAGGCCACGAGGCCGAAGCGGTCTCCCTCGAGCCGCGCGATGAGCGCGGACAGGGCCTGCTTCGCCAGGAAGAACCGATTGGGGGAGACGTCCTCGGTGGCCATCGAGCCCGAGCTGTCGAGGACGAGCACCACGTCCACGCCCTCCCGCTCGACCTTCTCCCGTACGATCCCCCACTGCGGGCGGGCGAGGGCCAGGACGATCCCGGTCGCGCCCAGAAGGAGCAGCCCGAGCCGCGCGAAGCGCCAGCGCTCGCCCGGCCGCCGCACCACCCGCGCCCACAGCGGGCGTGCCACCAGAAGCGCGGTGCGGTCGCGGTCGCGGCGGGTGAGCCAGGCCTCGAGGCCGGCGATCGCCGGGAGGGCGAGCAGGCCGAGGAGCCACGCGGGCGCTTCGAAGATCACGCGGGAGCCACCCGGAGGCCCGCCGACCACAGCGCGCCCGCCATGGCGAAGAGGCCCGCCGCCCCCGCCAGGACCGGGAAGAACAGCTCGCGGTAGCGGCGGTAGGCGGAGAGCTTGATCTCCGACTTCTCGAGCTGGTCGATGCGGTCGAAGATGTGGCGGAGAGAGGCGGAGTCGGTGGCCCGGAAGAACTCGCCCCCCGTCCGGTCGGCGATCTTCTTCAGGAGATCCTCGTCGATCTGCACCTCGGTCATCACCGTCCGCTGGACGATCTTCCCGGTGAACGGGTCCTGCACCCGCACCGGCATGGGCACCTGGCCGCCCCGCCCCACCCCGATGGCGTAGACGCGTACCTCCATGGCCCGCGCGAGGTCGGTGGCGGTGGCAGGGTCGATCTCCCCCGCGTTGTTGGCCCCGTCGGTCACGAGGACGATCACCTTGCTCCGGGCCTGCGAGCGACGCAGGCGGGTGAGGGAGGTGGCGAGGCCGGAGCCGATCGCGGTGCCGTCCGGCAGCATCTCCAGGCGCACGTCCTCGAGCTGGCGGAGCAGGACCGCGCTGTCCGTGGTAGGGGGCGACTTGGTGAGGCTCTTCCCCGCGAAGGCCACGAGGCCGATGCGATCGTTGGGCCGGCGCTTCACGAACTCGGCCACCACGTCCTTGGCCACCGCCAGCCGGTTGCGGGGCTGGAAGTCCTCCGCCGCCATGGAGCCCGAGACGTCGAGGGCGACCACGATGTCGACCCCACGCGTCGTCACGTCTTCCTTCAACGTACCGTGCTGGGGCCGGGCGAGAGCCAGCGCTCCCGTGACGAGGGCGAAGGCGGCGACCAGGGCCGGCGCGTGGCGCAGGGGCACGCGCAGGCCGGCCGGCTGCCCCTTGAGGCGGGCCGCCCCCGGGAACACCACCGCCCGGCCCTGGCGCTCGCGCAGGAAGACGGCGATCAGCACCAGCGGCCCCAGCAGGGCCGCCCAGAGCCAGACCGGGTCCTGGAACCGAAACCCCGCCCAGTCGGTCATGCCGGAGCCACAGGTTGGAAACGCGCCTCCAGCGTACGCACGAGACCGCGCAGAGCGGCCAGGTGACGCTCGGCCTCCGCCTCCCGCCCGGTCCCCCGCGCGAACTTGATCTGGTCTGCGGCCCCGGCCAGGTCGCGCACGGGCGAAGCCAGGTCGACTCCGTGAGGGGTCGCGCGGAGATGGGCCAGCATCTCGGCGGTCGTCATCTCCAGGATCGGCGCCTCGAGCCGCCGCTCGAGGTAGCGCTTCGCAATCACGGTCAGCTCGATGTAGAAGGGCCGGTACTCGCCCCGGGCCAGGCGGCCCGAGGCCACGAGGGCATCCAGGGCGCGGAGCGCCTCCTGGTCGGGAGCGAGGGCGGCGACCGCGGGGACCGCGGGAGCGGCCTCGCGCTTGCGGCGCGACCGCAGCCAGAGCACGAGACCGGCGACGAGCAGGGCCAGGATCGCGGCTCCCGCCCAGAACGCGCGGCCGATGGCGAGCTCCACCGGCCCGCGCACGTCCGCCAGCTTCTGCTGCTCCTTGTCCTTGGGCAGGAGCGACGCGACCTTGAGCGGGATGGCCGCGGTCTGGACCTCGCCCTCGGTGCCGTCGGGCAAACGGTAACGCACCGGGATCGGCGGCACCTGCGCGTCGCCGAGGCCGAACACGGTGGCCTGGTAGCGGTGGAAGGCGGGAGGGAGCGGGCTCGCGGCGGAGGCCGTCCGCAGCTCGAACGTGTCCTGGGTGATCTCGGGCGGAAACGCGAAGGTCGTCCCCGCCGGCCCCGTGGCCTGCACCTCGACCGTGAACGCCTCCCCCACCGTGACCTCGGCCTTCGAGGCGGTGGCCACGGCCAGGGGCTGGTCCGCGGCGAGGGCGGGTCCCGCGAGCAGGGCCGCGGCGAGGAGCGTGCACCTCATCGCCTCCGCTCCCGGGCCTTGAAGAAGGCCGATAGCGGCTTCTCGTACGACTCGGCGGTGGAGAGCGCGAGGGCATCGACCCGCGTCCGCTTGAAGGCCGGGCGGGCCTCTTGCCACGCCGTGGCCGCCAGCCGGCGCCGCACGTCGGGACGCGACGCGTCCACCACGACCCGCTCCCCCGTCTCGGGGTCGACGAGGGCCACGAGGCCGGCGTCGGGGAACTCGCCCTCCCGCGGGTCGAGCAGGTGGAGGGCGATCACGTCGTGGCGCCGGCGCAGCACGCCCAGGGCCCGCTCGTAGGCCCGGTCCTGGAAGTCCGAGATCACGGCCACGATGCCGCGTCGCTTCATCACCCGCTGGGCGAAGCGCAGGGCGCCCGTGAGGTCGGTCCCCTTGCCCAGGGGGGCGAGGGCCAGGAGGTCGCGCACGATCCGCAGCGCATGGTCGCGCCCGCGCCCGGGCGGCACGTAGCCTTCGATCCGGTCGGAGAAGAGCACGGCTCCGACCCGGTCGTGGTTGGCCACCGCCGAGAAGGCGAGCACCGCGGCCAGCTCCGCGGCGTAGTCCCGCTTCAGGAGGAAGCGGGAGCCAAACGCCTGGGAGCCGGACACGTCGACCAGCAGGAGGAGGGTGAGGTCGCGCTCCTCCACAAACTTCTTCACGAAGGGCGCGCCCATGCGGGCGGTGACGTTCCAGTCGATGGTCCGGGCGTCGTCCCCCGCCTCGTACTCGCGCACCTCCGCGAACTCCATCCCCCGGCCCTTGAAGACCGCGTGGTAGGCCCCGCCGATCCCCGACTCCAGGATCACCTTGGTCCTGATCTGGATCCGTCGGATTCTTGCGAATGTCTCACGATCAAGCATCGCTTCGAACACCAAGCTGGGGGGTGCTGCGCCGCACCCCCCAGACCCCCCTCGTCGGGAGTGAATCCCGCCGCTCGGGCCGCCTGTCGCTCGCCGGTTTCATGGCACCTCGACGCGTTCCAGGATCCGCTCCACCACCGTGTCCGTGGTGACGTTCTCGGCCTCCGCCTCGTAGGTGAGGAGGATGCGGTGGCGAAGCACGTCCCGGGCGATCTCCTTCACGTCCTCGGGGACCACGTAGCCGCGGCCCCGCAGGAAGGCCACCGCCCGCGAGGCCTCGGAGAAGGCGAGGGTGGCCCGGGGCGAGGCCCCGAAGGCGATGAGGGGGCTGAGGTCCACCAGGCCGACCTCCTTCGGGCGACGGGTCGCCGTGACGAGCGCGACCATGTAGTCGCGGAGCCGGTCGTCCAGGTAGATCCCGCGCACGCGCCTCTCGAGGTGCAGCACCTGGTCGGCCTTCAGGACCCGCCCCACCGCCGGAACCTCCCCCGAGAGCATCCGGTCGAGGATCTGCCGCTCCTCTTCCTTCCTCGGGTAGTCCACCCGGGCCTTCAGGAGGAACCGGTCCACCTGGGCCTCGGGCAGCGGGTACGTCCCCTCCTGCTCGATCGGGTTCTGGGTGGCGAAGACGAGGAAGGGCTCGGGGAGGGGGTGGCTGGTGTCGCCCAGGGTGACCTGGCGCTCCTGCATCGACTCCAGCAGGGCGGACTGGACCTTGGCGGGGGCGCGGTTGATCTCGTCCGCGAGCAGCAGGTTCGTGAAGACCGGACCCTTGCGGGCCACGAACTCGCCGGTCTTCTGCTGGTAGATCATGGTCCCGATCAGGTCGGCGGGGAGCAGGTCGGGGGTGAACTGGATGCGGGCGAAGCGCAGGTCCAGCACCTGCCCCAGGGTCTTCACGGCCAGGGTCTTGGCCAGGCCGGGCACGCCTTCCACCAGGAGGTGCCCCCGGCAGAGCAGGGCCACCATCATCCGGTCGAGGAGGGCCTTCTGGCCGACGATCACTTTCTTGACCTCGTCGACCGCGGCCTGCACCTGCAGGGCTTCCTCCCGCACGGTCTCGTTCAGCTTGGCGACGTCGATCTCGCTATTGGCCATCACGCTCCTGCCTGCACGGCCCCAAACCGGTAGGACGCGGGGCGGGCACGAAAGGACGCCGACCGGCCCCCCCGCGCCTACCGGAGGTGGCCGATCTTGCTCTGAAGGAAGGCCCGCCCGCGCTTGAACTCGGCCACGTCCCCCCGGCGGAGGGCCGCCACCGCCGCGTCCGCCGCCGCCGCCAGCTCCGCCTGGTCAAGGGCGGCCAGGTCGTCCTGCACCTGCCGCATCTTTTCCGCGATGCTCTCCAGGCTCCCGACCTCGGTCGCGTTCAAGGTGGCGAGGAGCTGGTCGACGCGGGAGGTTGCCATCATTGGACCGATGACCGTAGCGCGCACCGGCGTGGGCTGTCAAGGCAGCCGCGGTTATACTGGTCGCCGCTCTGGTAAACGAAGAGACGCGAGGAAAGGTCCAACGGAGGGATGTCCACGAAGAGCCACTACAAGGTCGTCATCCTCGGGTCGGGGCCGGCGGGCCTGACCGCGGCCCTCTACGCCGCGCGCGCCGAGCTCGCGCCGCTGGTGGTGGAGGGCGGCGGGGGCGACGACGCCACCGACGTGCCGGGGGGCCAGCTCATGCTGACCACGGACGTCGACAACTATCCCGGCTTCCCCCAGGGGATCCTGGGCCCCGAGCTGATGGACAAGATGCGCAAGCAGGTGGAGCGCTTCGGGGCCGAGTTCAGGACCGGCGAGGTCAAGGAGGTGGCTCTCCACGAGCGGCCCTTCGCCCTGAAGCTGGCCGAGGGGGTGGTCGAGGCGGACGCGCTGATCGTGGCCACGGGGGCCCGCGCCAAGTGGCTGGGCCTGCCCGAGGAGCTCGAGTTCCGGACGAAGATCGGCGGGGTGTCGGCCTGCGCCACTTGCGACGGCTTCTTCTACAAGGGGAAGGACGTGCTGGTGGTGGGCGGGGGCGACACCGCGATGGAGGAGGCCACCTTCCTCACCAAGTTCGCGACCAAGGCCACGGTGGTCCACCGGCGCGAGACCCTGCGCGCCTCGAAGGCCATGCAGACGAAGGCCAAGGGCAACTCGAAGATCGCCTGGATGCTCGACAGCGTGATCGAGAAGATCCGGGGCGGCGCCGGCAAGGGGGTCACGGGCGCCCTGGTCAGGAACCTCAGGACGGGCAAGGCGGAGGAGGTGGCGGCGGGCGGGATCTTCATGGCCATCGGTCACACTCCGAACACCGCGCTCTTCCGCGGCCAGCTCGAGATGGACGAGAACGGCTACCTGCTGACTCGCGAGGGCACGACCGCGACCAGCGTCCCCGGCGTCTTCGCGGCGGGCGACGTCGCGGATCACCGCTATCGGCAGGCGGTGACCGCCGCCGGCACCGGCTGCATGGCCGCGATCGACGCGGAGCGCTTTCTATCTCATTGAAGATACTGTTCCTCGCACCCCAGCCCTTCTTCGAGGTGCGGGGAACGCCGCTCGCCGTCCTCCACATGGTGCGGGCGCTCGCCACCCTCGGCCACCAGGTGGACCTCCTGACGTTCCCGCAGGGCGAGCCCGCTCCCATGACGGGCGTCCGGCACCTGCGCAGCCTCCGGCTGCCCGTCGGCCGCGTGAAGGCCGGCCCGTCCCTCGCCAAGATGCTGCTCGACCTTCCCTTCCTGGCGGAAGCAGTCTGGCGCATGGCCACCGGCCGCTACGACGTCGTGCACGCGGTCGAGGAAGCGGCGCTCATGGCGGCGCCGTTCACGCGGCTGCTGGGCGTGCCCCTCGTCGCCGACGTCGACTCGTCGATCCCCGACCAACTCCGCTATTCGGGCTTCGCCCCACGCGGCCCCCTCCTGTGGCTGGCCGAGGCGCTCGAGAAGCACGCGCTGCGTCGCTCGGCGGCGGTGGTCACGGTGTGCACGAGCTTGACCGACGCCGTGCGCGCCCGCGCGCCGCAGGCCCGGGTCTTCCAGGTCGAGGACCCGCCGCTCGTGGACGGCCACGCGGCGCCCCCGCCGGAAGCGGTCGCGGCCCTGCGCCGTGCGCTCGGGCTCCCCGCCCTTCCCGTGGTCCTCTACTCGGGCAACTTCGAGCCCTACCAGGGCGTCGACCTGCTCGTGGACGCCGCTCCTCGGGTGCCCGAGGCCTGCTTCCTCTTCATGGGAGGCGAGCCCGCCGAGATCGACGCGCTGAAGGTCCGAACCGCCACCCAGGGCAGGGCGACGCGCTGCATCTTCTCGGGGAAGCGCCCGCCCTCCGAGCTGCCCGTCTTCCTGGCCCTGACCGAGGTCCTCGCCTCGCCGCGGCGCGAGGGCCAGAACACGCCGTTCAAGGTGTTCACGTACCTCGCCTCGGGCAAGCCGCTCGTCGCCACCCGCATCCCGACCCACACCCAGCTCCTCGACGATTCCCTGGCCTTTCTCGTGGAGCCGACTCCCGAAGGCCTTGCAGGGGGGATCCGCCAGGCGCTGGCCGATCCCACCGAGGCACAGGCGCGGGCCGCGCGGGGCCGGGCCCTCATCGAGCGCGAGTACAGCCCGGCCCGTTACGCCGAAAAGGTGGCCCGGGCCTACGGGGTGATCGCCGGCCTCGCCCAGGGACACTAGCGCGGCTCATCGTCGTCGTCGATCTCGCCCCGCCGGTTGGGGAACGCGGCGGCGCGGAAGTCCTCCCAGGCGCCGTCGAAATAGACGGTGTTGTGGAAGGCGTTCGCGGCGATCGAGTCCGCCAAGGCCTTCGCCGGGGCTCCGCTGTCGCCGAAGACGATGACGCGCGTGTTGTGGTCCTCGGCGGGCAGGCGCCCGTCGTCCTTCGCGGCGACGACCTCGCGGAGCTGGATGTTCACCGAGCCGGGCAGGACCTGTTTCCAGCCGTTGCAGTGGGAGGTGCAGGGCGGCCGCGCGTCGACGAAGCGCGCGGTGCGGTCGAGCCGGTAGACCCGCGCCACCGCCTCCGCCTCGATCACCATCGCCCGGCTGGTCAGGGCGCGCCACGTGGGAGCGCCCAGCTGGTAGCGTTTGAGGTTGCTGTAGCCCATCGCCTGCAGGTCCACCGCGAGGCGCTTGCTCTTGCCGCAGAAGGGGCCGTTGCAGTAGAGGACGATCGGCGACGTCTTGACGCCGCCGACGAGGCGATCGATCTCGTGCGCGTCGGAGATGTACTCCGCCAGGTCGGTGCCCGGCTTCTGGGCGACGTTGAGGGCGCCGGGAATGTGGCTGACCGCGAACTCCGCGGTCGGGCGGGCGTCGAAGACGTAGGTGCCGGGTGTCGCGAGGAGCGCCACCAGCTCGGTGGTCGAGACCTCCGCGGTCGGAGTGGTCGACGTCGAGACCACGCCGCTGGTCGCGAGGGGGGGCGTCTGCGCGAGGGCGGCGGTGGAGACCGCGGCGAGCGCGCCAATCAGGTGGATGGCGATACGCGGGAGTAGGGTCGTCATGTTTGCCTCCATGGCCGACAACATGCGCAGGCGCGGGCCCACGCGCCATGGACGCCGGCTGAACTGCCCCTGTACCGACGGTGAACTGGCGGTGAACCGGACGACCTGGGCTGCGCTAGACTGGAAAGGTCATGGACCTCAAGCCCTTGGGCCTGGTCGTTCTGGCCGCCGCGGGTTGCTCCTCGAGCCCCACCGCGCCCGGCGAGGGCGTCCTCCTCGGCCGCGAGTTCGCGCTCCGGCCGGGGGAAACGGTCACCGTCCAGTCGACGGACCTGAGGGTGTCGTTCCAGCAAGTGGTGGAGGACTCGCGGTGTCCGGCGGACGCGTTCTGCGTCTGGGCGGGCGACGCCGTGGTGGCCCTCGTGGTGGGGACGGCGAGCCTCCAACTCCGCAGCAGCTCCGCCCCCGAGGCCGCGGTCGGGGGTTACCGCGTCCGGCTGGAGCGGGTGGAGCCGTACGTCTACAGCGAGAAGACGATTCCCCCGGACGCCTACCGGGCGGTCCTGACGGTCACGCGCCGGTAGAGGCCTACCGGACGAACGACTCGCGCCGGGCGGCTTCCGAGAGCGGGATGAGGAAGCGCGCAGGGTCGCGCGAGATCTTGCGGTGGGCGCTCACGAGGTCGCGCTCTCCCGCGTAGCTGACCGCCGACTGCAGGTGACCCCGGACCCTGGCCAGGATCGCCACCACGCTGCCCACGTAGGGTACCCGCACCGACTGGCCCTCGGCCGGCGTGCGCAGCGCCTCGGCCACCTGCTCGTCGTCGTCGGCGCCCTCGGTCACCGCCTCCGGCGAGGTCATGCCGCGATAGAGCTTCACCTTCTGGCGGGTGGCCGGGTCCTCCACCACCAGGCCGGGGGCCTCGTCCGTCCCGGAGAGCATGCTGCCGAGCATGACCGTGGAGGCACCGCAGGCGATGGCCAGGAACATGTCCTTGTCGTTCTGGATCCCGCCGTCGGCGATGATCGGTACCTTGCCCTCGGTGCCCAGCCAGGCCTCCCGCACCGCCTGGAGCTGCGGCACCCCGGCTCCCGTCTCGAGGCGGGTGCGGCAACCGCGGCCGGGGCCCACCCCGACCTTCACCGCGTCGGCGCCCAGGTCGGCCAGCCAGCGGGCGGCGGAGGCGGTGGCCACGTTGCCGACCACGAGGGGCACGTCCTTGAACGTGCGCCGGAACGCCTGGATGGCCCGCTCCACCACGTCGGAGTCGGCGTGCGCGACGTCCAGCAGGAGGCAGTCCACCTCTTCCGCGAGCAGGACCTCCGCGCGCTCCAGGTAGTCGCCGGTGGCCCCGATGGCGCCGCCCACCCGGAGCCGGCCCCGCCCGTCCTTCGAGGAGTGCGGCTTCTGCTTGTAGAGCTTCAGGTCCCGCATGGTGATGAGGCCGCGGATCCGGCTCTTCTCGTCCACCAGAGGCAGCTTCTCCACCCGGTGCTCGAACATCACCTGCTCCGCCTCCTCGATCGTGACCGAGGGCGGCCGCGTCACCAGGCGGGCCCGCGGGGTCATGAACTCGCTGACCCGCCGCTCGTCGCCGCGGCCGCCGATCGGCATGTCGCGGTGCGAGAGGATGCCGGCCAGGAGGCCGCTCCCCTTCACCTCCTCGATGAGGATGCCGCTCGCGTTGTGCTGGCGGATGGTCTGGCGCGCCTGGGCCATGGTCGCGCTCCGCTCGAGGAGGACCGGGCGCTCGATCACGTAGGAGTGCCGCGTCTTCACGTAGCGCACCCGCTCGGCCTGCTCCGTGATCGAGGAGTTGCGGTGCAGGAAGCCGAGGCCCCCCTCCAGGGCCAGGGTCTTGGCCATCTCCTGGCCCACGACCGTGTCCATGTTCGCCCCCACCACGGGCAGGGCGAGCTCGAGGCCGGGGAGGAGGGGCATCGCGAGGTCCACATCGCGCCGCGTGGTCAGGGGGCTGTGCTGGGGCCGGAAGAGGAAGTCGTCGAACGTCCGGCCGACGAACAGCGGCTCCGCGTACTGCATGGAACCATTGTTCCATAGAGAGGCTGGGGGGTGCTGCGCCGCACCCCCCAGACCCCCCGCTCGCTCCGCCGCAGTGAATGCTTCTCCGCTCGCTGCCCGTTGCCTCCTGTCCCCTGCTTCCAGATGAGGATCGCTTGCGACTAGTGCCTCGAGGACAGGAGCAGGCGCCAGTACCAGTCCTCGCGGTCCCTTCGTGGCTCGGCCAGGAGCGCGCGCTTGCGGCCGTTCCAGTCCAGGTGCGGCGAGATCCATTCGTCCCACCGCGCCCGGCGCGCCGCCGCCTCCGCGGGATGCAGCAGCAGCTCCCCGAGGGCCCAGGCGTCGCTCGAGGCGTAAGGGGTGATCCGCAGGGCGGAGACCATCCGTCCCCCGAGGGGGATCGCGACGAGGTCGTGGTCGAGGACGGCCTGAGGGACGCCGTTCACCCAGCGCAGGTCGGCCCGCTCCTCCCGGCGGCGGCGCCGGGCCACCGTCTCGAAGTGCGCGCCGTCCGCGCTCACCTCGACGTCCATGCTGCGCAGCAGGCGCGGGCCCGCGAGAGGCGCCACCAGGGTCACCGCGTCGAGGGCCCGCGGCGCGGGAAGGGTGAAGACGGTCGGCGCGGTCGGAGAAGGGGTGAGCAGGGTGCCCAGGTCACCGTCGGCGGCGGCGCCCAGGCCGGGCCACGGCTCGACCGTCGGCGCGAACGGCGGCACGAAGTCGTGGTAGACGACCGCGGACCCGGCCTCGGATCGCCGGAAGGTCCCTCCCATCGGCCCCAGCTCGTCCTCGAAGGCGCGCGGCGACGGCAGGTCGGTGGGGACCTCGGGAGTGAGCACCCAGGCGACGTCCCTGGCGAAACGGACCTCGTCGAGGAACGGCAACGGGAAGTGCCGGAAGCGCTCGTTCCAGGGCTGCGAGGCCACGATCCGCTCGCCGCTCTCCCAGGTCAGCCGGTAGGCGGGTCCGTAGGAGGCGTAGGCGTGACGAAGGCCGCGGGACTCGAGCAGCCGCCGCACCGGCGCGAGATCGGCCAGCAGGAACGGCGGCTGCGCGCGGTCGAGGCCGCGCCAGGCCTCGAGGAGCCGCGCGGCGCCCGTGAGGTGCAGGACGGCCAGGGCGAGCACGGCCAGCCAGCTCCGGCGCGGTCGCCCGCTGGAGAGCGGCGCCCAGGCCGCGAGCACCAGCACCGGCAGGACCATGGGAGTGAGGAAGCGCAGGGTGGGCGGCGCCGCCCGCAGCGGCCAGGGGAAGGCGGCGATGGCGAGGGCAGCCGCCGCGAGGAGCAGGCCCGCAGGGCCGCGGCCCTCGGAAGCGCGCACCGCGACGATGAGGAGGACGCCGTAGAGCAGCACCAGGCCGACCCGCGCGACCCTCGGGGCGTCGAGCACGAAGTCCGGCGCGTCCGCCATGACCGGAACGTGGGTCCCCAGGACGCCGCCCACGGTCTCGTGCAGCCTGGGCAGGACCTCGGCCAGATGCCCGAGGGTCGTCTCCTCCCGATCCGAGACCTGGACGATGCGCGTGGCCTGGCGATCCAGGAGCGCGCCCACCCACCAGGGGGCGCCCACGAGGAGCAGGGGGACGAGGGCGAAGGCGAGGAGGCCGCGCCGGCCCCGAGATTTCAGGAACAGGTAGCCCGCCGCCGCGGCCACCGCGCTCGCGGACATGAGGTGCGTCCAGAGGGCGAGGCCGGCGAGGATGCCCCACGCCGCCAGGCGGCCGCGCGGCGCCTGCCCGCGCGCGAACGCATCAACGGACTCCAGGGCGAGCAGGAGCACGAGGCCGCAGAGCACGAGGGTGGTTGCGTAGAACGGCGGAGGCAGGGAGGCCAGGAGCAGGAAGTACGGCGGGGGGCAGGCCATGAGCACGGCTGCCGGGAAAGCCGCGACCGGGTGCAGCGCCCGCCCCAGGCCGTACGCGATGGGGATCAGGGCCAGCCCGAGGAGGAAATACGGCAGGCGCAGGGCCCCGGTCGTCGGCCCCATCGCCGCCACGAACGGCGTCACCACCCAGGCATCCAGGGGCGAGCCGTAGGGCTGGCCCCACATGGTCGTCCCCACGAAGGGATGGCGGGCCATGAGGCCGACGATCGCCGTGTCGCCGTCCACCGGCGTGTGCAGCGCCTCTACCCAGAAGGGGACGCGGACGAGAAGGCCCAGCAGCAGGGCCAGGGGGAGCCGCAGGGTGGGATTCACGAGGCTTCTTCGCGGGCCTCGCCCGGCTCGAGGGGCTTGTCCCAGGGCTCCGTGAACCACGAGAGCAGCGTCGGGGCCACGGAGAGCGCGAGGGCCAGGGCCACCGCCGCCCCCATCGCCCGGCGCGCGCGGGTCAGCGAGGGGTAGGTGCCGGTCCGCCAGGAGGCCCACGCGAAGGCCGCGACCAGGAAAAGGACGGGCAGGGCGGGCAGCCGGTAGCGCGCGTAGCCGTGGCTGGCGACGTGGAGGAGCACGTAGTAGGCCAGGAAGGCCACGAGCAGGAGCGGCCCGCGGTCCCTGGGAAGAGCGGCCACCCCCATCGTGAAGAGGACGAGCACGACGAGGAAGGGCGCGAGCACCAGGACGGCCGCGGCCACCGCAACCCACTTGTCGTACGGCCCATAGGCGCCGCGGACGATGTGGACGAGGGCCTGGCTGTCCGCCTCCCAGAAGTTGGGCATCTCCTGCCGCAGCTTCTCGAAGAACCAGGCGGGCTGGCGCGCCGCGATGGCTTCCAGGCCCTTCTGCCGCGCGAAGCGGTACTTCTCGATCCGCCCCCGCACGGCCCGGTACTGCTCATACACCTCCTCCCGCGAAATCGTCGCGTTCCCCTGCCAGAGGTTGAGCGCGCCCGCGGTGGAGACGGGGACGAACGCGTCGTAGACCCTCCAGTTCCGATAGGTCCAGGGCGCCACGACGCCGATGGCGAGGGCCATGAAGACCGCCCCGCGCGCGAGTCCGCGCGGCCGTCGCCAGGCGAGCCAGAGCGCGGCCAGGGGGAGGAAGTAGAGAACGGTCTCCCGGGCGAGGATGGCGAGGCCCCACAGGAGGCCCGCGGCCGCGGCGGGCGCGATCGAGCCCTCGCGGTCCGCGGCGAGCAGCCGCTCGAAGCCCCACCAGAGCAGCGCCGTGAACAGCGTCTCCACCCAGAAGTGGGCTGAGAACCAGACGAGCTCGGGATAGAAGGCGGCGATCCCCGCGGCGAGGAGGCCCGCCCGCTCTCCGAAGAGCGCCCCCCCGATGCGGCCGAGGGCAGGCACGAGCAGGGCCGAAGCCAGCGCCTGCGCCACCTCGACCGCGGCGAGGCTCCCGAAGAGCGCGTACAGCGAGCCGATGAAGTAGGGGTAGAGCGGCGGGTGGAAGATCAGCCGGAACGCGAACGGCGAGAAGCGCACCTCCGGCGAGGGCAGCACTTGGGCTCCCCAGGTCGTCCACATGGTCTCGTCGGCCACAGGGGTGGTGGCCGGCTCGAGCGCGACGAAGAGCAGGCGGGCCACGAGTCCGGCGAAGGTCAGGAGGATGAGGGCCTTTCTCATGAGCCCGCGGTATTCTAGCGCGCGGACCGGGAGGCTTCGTGCGCCCATGCGTGACGCGGATCGTGATGGCGGGGGCGATCTCCGGTGCGGTGGCCTGCACCCGGCCCCCACCCGTGGACCTGCTGCGGCCGGACGACCGCCTGCGGGAAGCCACCGCGGCCACGGAAGAGCGGCCCGCCCTCCTCGACCGCGTGGGCCGGGCGCTCCGGATCAACGACGTGGTCCGGCGCACCCTGCCCGCGGGCCCGCCCAGCCGCTACCGCTTCTCCCTCGACGTCGCCCCGGGGGCCCGGCTCACGTTCGCCTGCGCGATCGCTCCCCCGTTCCACGACCGGCCGGGCGTCGAGTTCACGGTGAAGGTCCGCAAGGCCGGGCGCGAGGACACGCTCTGGACCCAGCTCCTCGACCCGCTGTCGCGGGCCGAGCACCGGCGCTGGGTGCCCGCCGAGATCGACCTCGGCGCCTACGCGGGCCGCGGGGTGGAGCTGATCCTCGAGACCCACGGCTACGAGGAGACCGGCGAGCCGGGGCGGGCGGTCTGGGGGACGCCCGGGATCACGGTCCCGAAGGACGACGTGCCGCTCGTGATCGTCTACCTCGTGGACACCCTCCGGGCCGACCACACGGGCCCCTACGGCTACTCGCGGGATACCACGCCCCACCTCGACGCCTTCGCGAAGGACGCGGTCGTCTTCGACCAGGCGGTGGCCCACGCTTCCTGGACCAAGCCCTCCGTGGCTTCGATCCTGACCTCGCTCCTGCCCGGCCAGCATCGGGCGGTGCAGCTGCGCGACCCCCTCGACGCGTCGCACCCGACCCTGGCCGAGATGCTCCACGCGAAGGGCTACGCCACCGGCGCCGCCATCGCGAACTCCGTCATCTACGGCGCCGAGTCGAGCTTCGACCGCGGCTTCGACTGGTTCGCCGGCCTCCACGGCGACGGCGACCAGCCGAGCAAGCTCGTGGGGGCCGACGCGGTGGTGGACGGGGCCCTGACCTGGCTCGCGGCCCGCCGTGGCTTCCCCACGTTCCTCTATGTGCACACCATGGACCCCCACGTCCCCTACGCGCCGCCTCCGCCTTTCGACCGGATGTTCGAGCCGCACCCCGGGCCCGGCCATCCCGCGCAGGACCCGCGCACGGACTACCGGGAGCCCGCGGATCGGGAGCGGCTGATCGCCCAGTACGACGGCGACGTCGCGTTCGGCGACCGGGAGTTCGGGCGCTTCGTGAGGGCGCTCAAGGACCGGCGCCTGTACGACGGCGCGCTCGTGATCTTCCTGGCGGATCACGGCGAGGAGTTCCTCGACCACGGCCAGTGGCTGCACGGCCGCAGCGTGTTCGACGAGCTGGTCAAGGTCCCGCTCCTGGTCAAGTTCCCGGGGCAGCGGGACGGGGGGCGGCGGGTGGCCCCGCAGGTGCAATGCGTGGACGTCGTCCCCACCGTGCTGGAGAACGAGAGGCTGCCCCTGCCCTCCGGCCTCGCGGGCCAGCCCCTGCAGCGGGCGCTGGAGGCGAAGGCTTCGAGCCGGCCGGCCGTCTCCGAGATCAGCCACCGCGGCATCGTGGCCCACGGCGTGCGCACCGAGGGGGACAAGTACATCCGGCGCTTCAGCCCGGAGCAGGACGAGCTGTACTTCGACCTGGTGAAGGACCCGCAGGAGCGGTCGAGCCGGCTCGACGAGCGGCCGGAGCGGGTCCGACTGCTGAAGGCACAGGTGGAAGCGGCCATGAGCCCGAACCCCTTTCGCTACGTGCTCCGGGTCGCGGGGGCTGGCGACTACGCGCTCAGCCTGGCCAGCGGCGGCTGGATCGAGGCGGTGGAGGCCACGGGCCTCGGACCCGAGGAGCGCTACGCGGTGCGCGAGAACGGCCGGCGGCTGGAGCTCGTGGCCCGGCCGCGCAAGGGCCAGCCGCGCGAGCTCACCTTCACCCTCCGCCCGCGGGGGGCTCCGGTCGCCCTCGAGGGCACCCGCGACGGCCGGGCCCTGCGACCGGGCGACGTGTCCCTGGCCGAGTCCGCCGCGCACCCGCCGTCCTTCCCCTTCCGCCTGCCCGACATCGAATCCGAGACCGGCCACGAGCAGTCCCTGAACCTCTTCGCGCCGCCCAAGGGCGATCCGGCCGGGGTGCAGATCTGGCTGGCCCTCGCCCCGGGACAGAAGCTCATGGAGCTCGACAAGGAGACGCGCGAACGGCTGAAGGCCCTCGGCTACCTGGGGCCAAATTAGTAGCAACGGGCGGCGAGCGAAGCGGGATTCATTCCCGCGGAGCGAGCGGGGGGTCTGGGGGGCGCGATTACAGCGCCCCCCAGCTTAATGTACGATTCGGAGGGAATGGACGAGTCCCTCGGGGCGGCGGTGGTCCTGTTCAACCATGGGCGCTTCGTCGAGTTCCAGGACGCGCTCGAGGGCGTAGCGGGAACGAGCCGGGCCACGTCGGAACGCCAGTTCTACCGGAACCTCGCGCTGCTGGCGGAGGCCCTGCACCAGCTCAGCAACCACGAGCTCGACAAGGCCGAGGAGGTGCTCGGCCGGGTCCTGCGCAAGCTGGACGAGTTCGTGCCGCGCTTTCGCGGCCTGAACGTCGAGGCCCTGCGCGACGAGGTGCGCCGCACCATGGTCGAGATCCGGGACGTGCGGACGGGCAGCAAGCCCGAGTTCGACCCCAAGCACCTCCCCCGCCTGCGGGTGCTTCCGGAGTGAAGGACGTCCGGGTGCTGGTCTTCGACCTCGACGGCACGCTGGTGGACTCGATCCAGGACCTCGCCACCGCGACCAACGCCGCCCTCCAGGTCCTGGCCCCCGGGGCCCCCGAGGTCCCGGTCGCGGTGGTGCGCACCTTCGTGGGCGACGGGGCGCGGATGCTCCTCCGCCGCAGCCTGGAACACGCGGGCCTGCCCCACTCCGTGGACCAGGCGCTGCCCGTCTACCTCGACTGCTACGCCCGGTGCCTGCTCGACACCACCCGGCTCTTCCCGGGAGTGCGCGAGGCGCTCGACCGGCTGCGCGGCCACACCCTCGCGGTCCTCACGAACAAGCCGGGCGACTTCAGTCGGACCATCCTGGCCGGCCTCGGAGTGGCCGACCGCTTCGCGCGCATCTGGGGGGCGGGAGACGTGCCCGGCCACAAGCCCGACCCCGCTGGCCTCCGGCGCCTGCTGGCCGACCTCGGGGCCGCGGCACAACGGGCCGTGATCGTGGGCGATTCCGCGGTGGACGTGAAGACCGGCCGGGCCGCGGGGGTGCGCACGGTGGGCGTCACCTGGGGCCTGCGGCCCCAGGAGCTGCGGGACGACCCGCCGGACCTGGTGATCGACGACCTGCGGGAGCTGCCCGCGCTGCTCGCAGCCGCTTGAGCCGGGGCGCGGCGGGCCGACTTTCGGCACCCGGCTGTGCTAGGCTTTCTTTTTATCCGGCAATGAGCCTGCGCGGCGCTGGCCCCGCGCGCATTGGGACGCCATGGCGAACATAGTGATCTGGGGAAAGACCCGGGACCTCGTGGTAGGCGGCTTCCCCCCCGGGATCACGCCCCTCGAGGTCGAGACCCTCAGCGCCCTCCGCGCGAGCCTGGACGGCTCGGGAGCGACCCTCATCCTCGCCGATGTCGCGCGGATCGAAGGCGACCGGGAGGCCGTGGAGTCGTGGCTCACCAGCGGGGCAGGCCAGCAGGTGCTCCTGGTAGGTATCGCCGACGGGGGGGACGGCGATGAGGCCCTGCGGCAGTACCCCTTCCTGGACGACGTGCTCGCCCGTCCAGTGTCCCGGAGCCGCATCGGCCACAAGCTCGAGCGCGCCTTCGAGGCCATCCACAGTCGGCGCGTCATCCGGCAGCTCGAGTCGGCCCTCGAGCGCAAGGGCGATGAGGTGCGCGAGCTCAACCGAATCGGGGTGGCCCTCTCCGCGGAGCGCGATATCAACAAGCTCCTGGATCAGATCTTGAAGAAGAGCCGTGAGATCACCGCCGCCGATGCGGGCAGCCTCTACCTCGTGGAGACCGACAAGGACAAGGATTCCCGCCAGGACGACCTGCTGCGTTTCAAGCTGACCCAGAACGACTCCGTGGTGGCGCCGTTCGAGGAATTCACCATGGCCTTGAACGACACCTCGATGGCGGGCTACGCCGCCCTCAATGGGAAGAGCGTGAACGTGGCCGACGCCTACCGCCTCCCCCCGGGCTCGCCCTACAAGTTCAGCCGCTCCTTCGACGAGAAGTCGGGCTACCGCACGCGGTCGATGCTGGTCGTCCCCATGCGCGACCACGTGGGCAAGGTCATCGGGGTGGTCCAGCTCATCAACAAGAAGCGAGACGCGGGGATGGTGCTGCGGCCGGTGGGCCTGGTGGACGAGTACGTGATCCCATTCACCTCGGTGGACGAGGAGCTCGTCACCTCCCTGGCCAGCCAGGCCGCGGTGGCCTTCGAGAACACCCGTCTCATCCAGGACATCAAGAACCTCTTCGACATCTTCGTGCGCGCCTCGGTCACCGCCATCGAGAAGCGCGACGAGACCACCAAGGGCCACTCGGGCCGGGTTGCCGTCCTCACGGAGAGCCTGGCCACGCGGGTGGACGCGCTCACCACGGGGCCCTTCCGCGAGGTGCGCTTCAGCCGCGACCAGCTCCAGGAGATCCGCTACGCGAGCCTCCTCCACGACTTCGGCAAGGTGAGCGTGCGCGAGGTGGTGCTCAACAAGGGGAAGAAGCTCTACCCGACGGAGCTGCTCCTCGTCCAGCAGCGCTTCGCCTACATCAAGCGGACAGCGGAGGCCGAGCACCTGCGGGCCAAGCTGGAACAGGTCCTCTCCGGCGGGGCCGGAGCCGACCTCCTGCGCCAGATGGACGGGGCCCACGCCGCCCAGCAGTCCGAGCTCGACCAGCTCCTGAAGACGATCGTCCAGGCGAACGAGCCCTCGATCCTGGAGGAGGAGAGAGCGCGCGCGCTCCTGGACCTCCCCCGCCGCAGCTACCCGAGCTGGGACGGGAGGGCGCTCCCCTTTCTGAGCCCCGACGAGCTGGGGGCCCTCTCCGTCCGCCGGGGCAGCCTCTCCGAGGAGGAGCGCCGGGAGATCGAGTCCCACGTGCGTCACACCTACGAGTTCCTGAGAGAGATCCCCTGGACCAGCGAGTACGCGCGCATACCCGAAATCGCCTGGGCCCATCACGAGAAGCTGGACGGGACCGGCTACCCGCGGCGGCTGACCGGCCAGGACATCCCCGTCCAGTCGCGCATGATGACCATCTCCGACATCTTCGACGCCCTGGTGGCCTGGGACCGGCCCTACAAGAAGTCGGTGCCGGTCGAGAAGGCGCTCGACATCCTGGGGGACGAGGCCCGGGGCGGGAAGCTGGACAAGGACCTGCTGGGGGTCTTCATCGAGGCCAAGGTCTACGAGAAGACCCTGCCGCGGGCGGGGGCCGAGGTCGCGCGCTAGACGTCACAAGGACGAATGGCTCCCCTCATCATCGCCCATCGCGGCGACTCGGCTCATTACCCCGAGAACACCCTCGCCTCCTTCGCGAGCGCCCTCGAGGTGGGGGCGCAGATCGTCGAGTTCGACGTCCAGCTCACCCGGGACGGTACCCCGGTGGTCGTCCACGACCCCACCCTCGACCGCACCACCACCGGCGCCGGCCCGGTGCGGGAGATGACCCTGGCCGAGGTGCGCGCGGTGTCCGCCGGGTACCCGCAGCGCTTCGGGAGCGCCTACGCGGGGGAGCGCGTCCCCACCCTGGCCGAGGTCCTGGCCTTCCTGCGCGGGCGGGCGCGGATGATCGTCGAGATCAAGACGGAGTCCGTGCGGGACGACCCCGGGGAGAGTGTCGAGACCCTCGCGGTGGCCGAGGTGCGGAAGGCGGGACTGGTGGGCGAGGTGGCCTTCCTCTCCTTCGACCGCCGCGCCCTCCTGCGCTGCCGCGAGCAGGCTCCGGAGATCCCGCGCGGGCACCTGTTCTATCGGGCCGATCCCGGGGAGGTGCTGCGGGGCGCCCGCGAGGTGGCCTGCGACTTCGTGATGCCCGAGAAGGGAATGCTCACGGACGACCTGCAGGCGCGGGTGAGGGACGACGGCCTGAAGCTCGGGACCTGGGTGGTGGACGAGCCCGAGGAGCTGCGGGCCTTGAGCCGCTACGAGCTGTACGGGGTGGCCTCGAACCGGCCGGGGGTGCTGCTGGAGGCCTTGGCCGACCGCCTCGTCTGAGTCCCCAGGCGCCGCTTCACTCGACGAGCGGGTGGATGACCAGGGCGGAAGGCAGCTTCGGGTGGAAGAAGGTGCTCTTGGCCGGCATCGACTCCCGCGCCTCCGCCACGTCCACGATCTGCGACACCGGCGTGCCCCGAAGCAGCACGGCCAGGCGGCACTTCTCCCGATCCACCGCTTCCTCGGCCTCGGCCAGGGAATGGACGTAGCTCACCGCGGCCTCGGACACGCCGAGCAGGGGGCCCAGCACCCCGCGATGCAGGAAGTAGGTGTCGAGGGCGCGCAGGCTCGGGGGGGTGTCGGCCGACAACAGGCCCTCCGTGCCCGGCTTCGACTCCGCCACCAGCGCGCCCGCGCCCGGCTGGGCGAGGGCGAACGCATGGGGCCGCTCGGAGGCGGCCACCGCCGCCGCCGCCGCCGCGACCCCCGGGACAGGCGCCAGGTCGAAGTGGCGGCCGAGCTTCGACCGCGCCTCGTCGAGCGACGGACCCTCGGCCAGTATCCGGTGGTACGGCAGCACGACGAGCCCCGGCACGCCCAAAGGCGTGAAGTAGCCGAGGGTCCAGGCGCCGTCCTTGCCGTGGGCGTCGCGATAGCGAAGCGCGGTCGCGTACCGGTGGTGGCCGTCGGCGATGTAGGCCTTCTGGCCACCCAGGATGCTTCGGAAGCCGCCGACGGTGGCGGCGTCGGTCACCCGCCAGAGGCGATGGCCCACGCCCCCGTCGTCGGTGTAGCGCAGGGCCGGAGGTCGGGCGATCACTCCGGCCACCAGGGCCCCGAATCGGCTCTCCTTGTCCGGGAACATCAGGAAGATGGGGCTGAAGTTCGCGCGAGTGGCGAGGAGCAGCTTGAAACGGTCCTCCTTGGCGGCGGCGCGGGTGTGCTCGTGGGGGAGGATAAGGCGCTTCTCCGGGTCCTCGGCCCGGAATCGCGCGAGGAGGCCGAAGCGCCGCAGGGCGCGTCCTTCGGCCGCGAAGGCCTGCTCGAGCACGTAGAGCGCCGGCTCGGGGTCTGCCGCGAGGAGGCCCTCCTCGCGCCACCGCCGGAAGGTCTCCCCCGCCTCCCGGTAGGCGTCGTCGCCCGGCCGGCGATTCAGGATCACGCGCACGATGTTCCGGGGGTCGCGCGCGTACAGCTCCTCCTGGTAGGCGGGTGGGATCACGTCGTAGGGCGGGGCCAGGACGCGGGGCAGGTCCTCCTCGGGGACGCGGTAGAGAATTCCGGGGAACGGCTGGATCTCGGCCAAGCGAGAGCAGTCTACGACGATTCAGACGCTGCTCGTGTAGTCGACCTTGTAGACCAGGACCGCGGACCCCACCCGGATCTCGTCCCCCGTGGTGAGGAGGGCGTTCTCCACCCGCTTGCCGTTGACCCAACAGCCGTTCCGGCTCTTGAGGTCGACGAGCACGAAGCCGTCCGACGTACGGTCGATGCGGGCGTGGAAGGAGGAGACCTTCTCGTCGGCGATGGCGATGTCGTTGTTGCGGTGGCGGCCGAGGGTGTAGCTGTCGCGGATGAGCGGGAACGACGTCTCGGACCCGCCGGTCGTGAGGATGAGCCGGCTCACCGTGAGGCGGGTGGCCTTGGCCAGGTAGCGGGCCGCGTTCTTGTTGACGATCTTGTTGGTGTCGTCGTCGACCCGCAGCGGGACCGAGATGCCCGAGCTGAACTCGACCGTGGGCGGCCGCTCCGGTTGCCTGAGGTCGGGCAGCTTTTGCGTCCCCGCGGGCTGCGACTTCGGCGCCGCCCCCGGCGGGGGCGCCCCCCGCGACGCCACCAGGCCTACGAAGCGCGCGGCCCGAAGCCGGCTCAGGATCTGCAGGGTCGGCCGGTCGTCGCTCGTCCCCATGAGGCGGCAGATCTCGCTCACGCTACGGCGGCCGTCCAGCAGGAAAAAGAGCCGCCACTCCTCGTCGGTGAGGACCGCGCTCTGCTTCAGCCGCTCGGGGTTCACCAGGGCCTCCACCGCCCGATCGCGATCGGGGAAGGCGGCCTCCGCCCGCGCGGGGTCGTCCAGCCGGCGCATCCCCTCGATGATCAGGTTCAGGAGGTCCATCTCGAGGGTGACCACGGTGGCGGGGGGCGGCACGTCGTCGAAGAACGAGAACGCCCCCTCGTTCCAGCCGAAGGCGTCGAAGATCACCTCCGAGACCTGGACCTTCAGGAACGCGGCCAGCTCCTGCTCGGTCAGGATCTTCTCGGAGAGGAGGACCTGGCCGATGCGGCCGCCCGGCTGGCGCTTGAGGGCCCGCTCGAGCACCTCCGCTCGCACTTTGCCGAGACGCACCAGCATCGAGCCGAAGCGCAGATCCTCGCCGGTGGAGGTCGCGAAGACGGGGCGCCCCTCGCGCAGGAAGACCTTGCTCTCGCGATCGGGGCGCTCGAAGACCAGGACGCCGGTGCGGCCTCCCGTGCCCAGGAAGGAGAGCAGATCGGGGACCTCGAAGCGATCGAGACTCCCCTCGAGGATCTTGAGCATGGGGGCGGGGCGGATTGTAGCACGCGGCTCCGGGGCCCCCTCCCCGTGGTATACTCCGAGAGTCCCGCCGCACGGGATCGGGCGACGAAGCTTGGCTCCGTTCGATGGCGCACCTCCTCGGGCCTCCGAGGGAGGTTTCGTGAGCACCTTCAAAGAGCTGATCCGCCAGGTCAAGTCGGAGATCCGCGAGGTCTCGGTCGAAGAGGCCCGGAAGCTCTCGGCCGCGGGCGCCGTTCTCGTGGACGTCCGCGAGGCGGACGAGTGGTCGAAGGGCCATGTCCCGGGAGCGGTCTTCATCCCCCGAGGCTTCCTCGAGCAGCGGATCGAGGAGAAGGTCCCCGACAAGTCCAAAGAGGTGGTCGTCTACTGCGCGGGCGGCACCCGGAGCGCCTTCGGAGCGCGGACCCTCCGTGACCTCGGCTACGCGAACGTGGCCTCGATGCGAGGCGGCTTCGGCCAGTGGAAGGAAGCCGGCTTCCCGATGCTGGTCCCGAAGACGCTCAGCGCCGAGCAGAAGATCCGCTACAGCCGGCATCTGCTCGTCCCCGAGGTCGGGGAGGCGGGCCAGACCCGGCTCCTCGAGTCGAAGGTGCTGCTGGTGGGCGCGGGCGGCCTCGGCTCCCCCGCCGGGCTCTACCTGGCTGCGACCGGGGTGGGGACGATCGGCATCGTGGACTCGGACAAGGTCGACCTGACGAACCTGCAGCGCCAGGTGCTGCACACCACGGCCACGGTGGGCCGGCCCAAGACGGAATCGGCGGAGGCCACCATCAGGGCCCTGAACCCCGAGGTTCGGGTGGTGCGCCACGACCTGCGCCTCGAGGCCTCGAACGTGATGGACGTGATCGCCCCCTACGACGTGATCCTGGACGGCTGCGACAACTTCTCGACCAAGTACCTCGTGAACGACGCCGCGGTGCTCTCGGGCAAGACGAACGTCTACGGCTCGATCTTCCGCTTCGACGGCCAGGCCTCGACCTTCGTCCCCGGCAAGGGCCCCTGCTACCGGTGCCTCTACCCGGAGCCGACGCCCTCCGAGATGGCCCCGTCCTGCGACGAGGCCGGGGTCCTGGGGGTTCTGCCGGGCGTGGTGGGACTGATCCAGGCCACCGAGGCCGTCAAAGCCATCCTGGGCATCGGGAATCCCCTGGTGGGCCGGCTCCTCAGTTACGACGCCCTGGACATGACCTTCCGGCAGTTCAAGGTGCGGCGCGACCCGAAGTGCGCGGTCTGCGGCGACCATCCGACGATCAAGACCCCGACCGACCTCGAGTGGTCCTGCCACTTCGAGCCGCGGCCCGTCGCGGCCCCCGTGGGCGCCTGAGGGAGGATCGGGCGCGCGCATGGTCCTCGCCACCGCTTCCCCGCCGCGGGTCCTGGAGTCGATCCTGGAGGCGATCGGCCGTACGCCCCTGGTGCGGCTCCGCCTGCCCGGGGTGCCCGACGGGGTCGAGGTCTGGGGCAAATGCGAGTGGTTCAGCCCCGGGGGGTCGATCAAGGACCGCACCGCGCTCTCCCTCGTCACGGAGGGCGAGCGCTCGGGAGCCCTGCGCCCCGGCAAGACGATCATCGACTCGTCCTCCGGCAATACCGCGGTCGGCCTCGCCCTGGTGGGGCGGGCCAAGGGCTATGCGGTCGAGCTGGTCATGCCCGACAGCGTGACCGAGGAGCGCAAGGGGCTCTGCGCGGCCTACGGCGCCCGCATCATCTACACGGATGCGTTCTCGGGCTCCGACGGCGCGCTGCGCCGCGTGCGGGAGATGATCGCGGCCGATTCCGAGCGCTACTTCTACGCCGACCAGTACCGGAACCCCGCGAACCCCCTCGCCCACTACCGGACGACCGGCCCCGAGATCTGGGAGCAGACCGCGGGGCGCCTCACCCACTTCGTGGCCGGCCTGGGCACCACCGGCACCGTCGTGGGCACCGGCCGCTACCTGCACGAGCGCGACCCGCACGTGCGGGTGGTGGCGGTGGAGCCCGACGAGCCCCTGCACGGGCTGGAGGGCCTGAAGCACCTGCCGAGCGCGATCGTGCCGGAGATCTGGGACGAGACGGTGCCCGACGAGCGGGTCTCCGTGTCCACCGAGAACGCCCTCGCGACCTGCGAGGAGGTCATGGCCACGAACGGGCTCTTCATCGGCCACTCGGCGGGAGCGGCCGTCTTCGCCGCGCGGGAGCGGGCGCGCGGCCTGCGCAGGGGCGTCGTGGTGGCGCTGCTCTGCGACGGCGGGGAGCGCTACCTGTCGGGGCGCCGGTGAGGCTGCCGAAGGAGACGGTGGAGGCCATGCTCGCCCACGCGCGGAACGGCTATCCCTTCGAGGTCTGCGGGGTCTTCCTGGGCGGGAGCGGATCGGCGCGGGTCGAAGCCGCGAAGCCGGTGGTGAACCGCGAGATGGAGTCCCCCCGGGTGCGATACCAGATCGCCCCCGAGGACCTGATCCGCATCCAGCGCGAGGCCCGCGAGCAGGGTCTCGAGATCCTGGGCTACTACCACAGCCATCCCGACCACCCGGCGCGGCCCTCGGAGACGGACCGGCGGGTGGCGGCCGGGGGGCTGTCGGACGGCGTGTACCACGTGGTGGTCGGGGTCGAGAAGGGCGAGAGGGCCCTCCCCACCGCCTGGGTCTTCCGCGACGCGACGCAAGCGTTCGAGGAAGAGCCCTTCGAAGTCGAATGAAGCCACGATCGTGGCGTCGTTAAAGGAGACGACATGGCCATCCGCGTGCAGATCCCCGCGCCGCTCCGGTCGCTGACGGGGGGCGCCGGCGAGGTGGAGGTGGAGGCCAGCAGCATCACCGGCCTCATCGAGGCCCTGGAGGCGAAGCACAAGGGTCTCAAGGACCGGCTCTGCGATCCCTCGGGCGAGCTGCGGAGCTACGTGCGGTTGTTCGTGAACGAGGAGGACATCCGGTTCCTGAACGACGCCAAGACCGCCCTCAAGGCCGGCGACACGGTCGCGATCGTCCCCGCGATCGCGGGCGGCCGCTGAGCCCCTAGCGCCGTCCCGCTCTCCGTCCTCGGCCCGCCGCCTGGCCCGGACGGGGCCGCACGAAAGCCAGGGCCAGCCCGAGCAGGAGGACCGCGATCTCCCACGGCTCCAGCCAGACCCCACGCGCGAACCCCCGGCTCCAGGCGACGGCGCCCACGCCCACGAGGGCCAGGAACGGCAGCAACGCGACCGCGGTCGCCCACCGCCGGGCCCCGAAGGGCAGGAGCAGGTTCGGCAGCAGGAAGATCCACAGCGCGGGCACGGGGTGCCGCCAGAGAAGGAGGCCGAAGAGCCCAGCCTGCAGGAGGCGGGCGAACAGGGCCGGGCCGCCATTCGACATCCCCAGCCGTAGGCCGGGCAGCAGCGAGACCAGGCCGACCGCGAGCAGCGGGGTGAGGCCGACCACTCGGCCAAAGGCGAAGAACCAGTGCGGCTCGACCGCGGGACCCGCGGGCGCGCGGTCGAGGGCCCGCAGCACGCCCAGGACGCACGCCCCCATGCGGGCCAGGGCCGGGGCCTCGATCTTGTCCGCGGTGTCGCCGGCCTTGTGGTACCAGGGATAGTACGCGGCAAAGGACGAGTCGGAGACGAAGACCGCGGGCAGGCCCCCCTGCAGGAACGACAGGTCGTCGCCGTAGAGCTGGGAGCGGAACGTGCGGACCAGCGGCTGGTAGAGCCAGGGGATCAGCGGGTCGCCCAGCCCGAGGGGCGCCCCCGCGGCCGCCGCTCCCTCGTGGCTCGCCCGGAGAAGCCAGGCGGGGGTGATCACGCTCGCGCCCGGCCGGCGGGGATCGGCGTAGGCGAGAGGATGCAAGACCGGCGTGCCGCCCTTCCACCCGCACATCTCGATCACGAGGGCGGCCACCACCCGGCGCGCCTCCGTCCCGAGGTCCTTGATGTAGGCCCGCGACCCGGCGGTCGTGGTCTTTCCGGTGGACCAGGCTTCCTCCCCGTCGAAGGAGGCGAAGACGAGCGTGCGCGTGCGCGAGGGCTCACGGGCCCAGGCGCGCGCGGTCTCGATCAGCACGCCGACGCCGCCGCCGTCGTCGTAGGCTCCGGGGGCCTCGGGGGCGGTGTCGTGGTGCGCGCCCAGCACCACCAGCTCGGGGTCGGGGGCGCGCAGGACGCCGATCACGTTCGTCCCCCGGATCCCCTGGCTCTCGAACTCCTGGAGACGGACCTCGGTGAGGCCCGCTTCGCGGAGCTGCGCGGCCACGTATTCGGCGGCCGGGTGGCTGCGGGGAGAGCCCCACGGGTGGGGGCCGAGGGCGGCCAGGGCAGAGGCGTGGCGCAGGGCGGCCTCGCCATCGATGGAGGCGGCGAGAAGCGCGGCGAGCAGGGAGGACATACGGGGCCGCGATTATAGGTTCGGAACCCGGAGCCGCGGGAGCCGTATGCTAGACTTCCGCTTGTTCCCGGAGGTGAGTCGGTGCGTACGGCGGCGCTCCTGGCCCTCGTGACCCTCGCCTTGCCCGCTCTCGCCCCCGCCGGGAACGTCCGGGGCAGGGTCGAGCTGATCGACAAGGGAGGCCGCCGGGCCACCGACCTCTCGGACGTCGTGGTCTTCGTCGACGGAGCCAAGACCCGGCCCCGCCCGACCCGGGTCACCATGACCATGAAGGGCAAGACCTTCGTCCCTCGGGTGGTAGTGGTCGCGGTGGGCGGCGCCGTGGACTTTCCGAACGAGGATCCGATCTTCCACAACGTCTTCTCCGTCTCGGGCGAGAACCGCTTCGATCTCGACCTCTACAAGCGCCCCAAGAGCGGCTCCTGGACCTTCCAGCGCCCCGGGGTGGTCCGCGTGTACTGCAACATCCACCCGCAGATGAGCGCGGTGGTGGTGGTACGGGACAACCCCTACTTCGCCAAGGCGGCCCCGGACGGCACCTTCTCCATCCCAGACGTCCCGCCGGGCCGCTACACGCTCAAGGCCTGGAACGAGCGGGCGGCCGAGGCGGGGCGGGAGATCGTGGTTTCCGCCCAGGGGGACGTGGAGGCGGCGCTCACCCTGGACGCCTCGTCCTTCAAGCGCGTCGCGCACAAGAACAAGTTCGGCAAGGACTACGCAGGGGACGAAAAGTACTGAGAGCAGGAGCGCTCCCGGATGGGACTGACCCAGAAGATCCTCCTCTTCGCGAGCGCCCTCGTGGTGGCCCTGGTGGTGACGAGCCTCGCCTTCACCACCTTCCAGGCGAACGAGCTGGCCCACTTCACGATCGACCAGGGGCTCAAGGAGACCCGCGAGGTCTGGGACACCTTCCAGGCCGACCGCTACAAGCAGCTCCGCCTGGGAATCCGCGTCCTGGGGAACGACCCCGCCTTCAAGGCCGCGGTGGCGAACCGGGAGGACCTGGCGGTGCGCCAGGCCACGGTCCTGGACATGCTCAGGGAGCGCGGCCAGGATCTCAAGGCGGACTTCTTCATCGCCACCGATGCGGACGGCCTGGTCATCGCCCGCAGCGATCGTCCCGGGGGGGCGGGCGAGGACCTCTCCCAGCAGGAGATCGTGAGGAAGCCCCTGGAGGGAGAGGAATCCTCGACGATCTGGCGACAGGGCGACCGGCTGGCCAACGCGGTCGCGGTCCCGATGCAGACCGGGCCTAGCCTCGTGGGCGTGCTGGTGGCCGGCTACGGGATCGACGAGGCCCTGGCCGGGCAGATCCACAAGCTCACCCACAGCCAGATCGCCTACCTCGTGCAGGACGCGGGCAAGCCGCCCTGGCTTTCGGTCTCGTCGCTGGGGCCCAAGGAGCCGGCCCTCACCGCCGCCCTGGCCCGTCCCGACTCTCCGGCCGGCAAGGGCGAGATGGAGTCCTTCGATGTGGACCTCGCGGGCGAGCGCTACGTCGGGGTGACGATCCCCCTGCGCACGGCCGGGGGGGAGGCGGTGGGCTCCGCCCTCGCCCTGCGCAGCTTCTCCGAGGAGACCACCTCCTTCCGCAAGTTCCGGGACAGCCTGATCCTGGTCTCCCTGATCGTGATGGCGGTGGGCCTCGTGGTCGCCTACCTCGCGGCCCGCCGGATCACCGGCCCCGTGCGCACCCTGGTGGACCTCGTGGAGCGGGCCCGGGACGGTTCCTTCACGGGAGCGGTGACGGTGAACACCGGCGACGAGATCGGCGTCCTCGCCCGCACCTTCAACAACCTCATGACCGACCTGCGGCAGAAGGAGCAGATGATCGACTTCCTGCGCGAGGGGATGACCATGCTCAAGAAGGGGGCGGGGAGCGCCGCCACCCTCTCGGGAGGCGAGGTCACCCTCTCGGCCACCGCCGCCCTCCCCGCGGTCACCGGGGGTGGAACCAGGAAGCTGGAGCCTGGACAGCTCTTCGCCACCCGCTACGAGATCCTCGACGAGGTGGGCAAGGGGGGCATGGGCGTCGTCTACCGGGCTCGCGACCGGCAGCTGGACGAAGTGGTGGCCCTCAAGGTCCTGCGCGGCGAGGCCCTCCGGGACGATCCCAGCCTCCTCGACCGCTTCAAGCAGGAGATCAAGCTCGCCCGCAAGATCACCCACAAGAACGTGCTCCGCACCCACGACTTCGGCGAGTCGGACGGCGTCTCCTACATCTCCATGGAGTATCTGGAAGGCGTGACCCTCAAGGACCTCATCAAGAACCGGGGCGCGCTACCGCTCGGGGTCGGGCTTTCGATCGCGAAGCAGATGTGCAAGGGCCTGGACGCGGCCCACCTCACGGGGGTCGTTCACCGCGACATCAAGCCCCAGAACATGCTGATCCTCATGGAATCGGGCGACCTGAAGATCATGGATTTCGGCATCGCCCGGGTCTCCCAGGTCAAGGGCGGCGAGGTCTCGGGCCTCACCAGCGCGGGCACCGTGATGGGAACCCCCGACTACATGCCGCCCGAGCAGGCCCAGGGACATCCCGCCGACTTCCGCTCCGACATCTACTCGCTCGGGGTGGTACTCTTCGAGGCCTTCACCGGCACCCTGCCCTTCACCGGCGACACCCTCATGGCCATCATCATGGGCCACCTCCAGAAGCCTCCCCCGAAGCCCCGCAGCGTGAACCCCCGCCTGCCCATCGACCTGGAGGCGGTGATCCTGCGCTGCCTGGAGAAGGACCCGGCGCGGCGCTTCGCGCAGGTGGAGGACCTCCAGGAGGCCCTGACCGAGGTCTCCTCCACGGTCGAGGCGGCCTGAGCGGCGGGCCTCGTGACCCCCCTCCTCGCGGCGGCGGTTCTGGCGGCGGGGGCAGCGGCGCCCGTCGACCTGCGCAACTTCCGGCTCGAGGACCTCACGCACGCTTTCGACGCAACCACGATCTACTGGCCGACCGCCGCCTCGGGCTTCGAGCTGAAGGAGGTGCACAAGGGGACGACCCCCGCCGGCTACTTCTATTCGGCCTACGCGTTCTGCGCCCCCGAGCACGGCGGCACCCACCTCGACGCCCCCGTGCACTTCGCGGTCGCGGGCCGGAGCGCGGAGATGGTGCCGCTCGAGCAGCTCGTCGCTCCCGCGGTGGTGATCGACGTGAGCGCGCGCGCGGCGGCCGACGCCGACTACCGGCTCACGCCCCAAGACGTCCTCGCCTGGGAGACGCGCCACGGCAGGGTGCCGGGGGGAGCGATCGTGCTCCTCCGCACCGGCTGGAGCGCGCGCTGGCCCGACAAGAAGCGCTACCTGGGCGACGACACCCCGGGCGACGCCTCGAAGCTCCACTTCCCGGCCTACGGCAAGGCGGCGGCGGAGCTGCTCGTCCGGGAGCGGAAGGTCGGGGTCCTGGGCGTGGACACCGCCAGCATCGACCACGGCCCCTCGGCGGACTTCATCGTCCACCAGGTGGCGGCCGCGGCCAACGTCCCCGCCCTGGAGAACCTCGCCCGCCTCGAGGGCCTGCCCGAGACCGGGGCCTGGGTGATCGCCCTGCCCATGAAGATCGCGGGAGGATCGGGGGGCCCGCTGCGCGTGGTGGCCCTCGTCCCCCGCTGACGACCCTTTCAGACGGCCGCGGTGGTCAATTGCCCGTTGAGGGCGGCGAGCGAACGGTCCAGCTCCCGGGGCAGCCGGTCGGAGAAGCGGTCGAAGAAGGCGCGGATCTCCGGCACCTCGGCCACCCACTCCGCGCGGTCGACCCGCAAGAGCGACTCGCGCTGGGCCCGCGACAGGTCGAGGCCGTCCCAGTTGAGGGCCGTCGGCGCGGGCACGAGGCCGATCGGCGTCTCCTCCGCGGCGCCCCGGCCCTTGACGCGGTCGATCATCCAGAGCAGGACGCGCAGGTTCTGCCCGAAGCCCGGCCAGACGAACCGGCCGTCGGGGCCGGTGCGGAACCAGTTCACGTGGAAGATGGCGGGCGGCCGCTTCAAGCGCTCTCCCACGCGCAGCCAGTGGCCGAAGTAGTCGCCCATGTTGTAGCCGCAGAAGGGCAGCATGGCCATGGGGTCGCGGCGCACCACCCCCACCTGGCCGGTGGCCGCGGCCGTGGTTTCCGAGCCCATGGTCGCCCCCACGAACACCCCGTGCACCCAGTCGCGGCTCTGGAAGACGAGGGGAGCCACCCGCGCCCGGCGCCCCCCGAAGACGATGGCGGAGAGCGGCACTCCCTGCGGGTCTTCCCACCGCGCGGACATGCTCGGGCACTGCCGGGCCGCCACCGTGAAGCGCGCGTTGGGATGCGCCGCCTTGCCCGTGCGGTCCCAGGGCCGGCCCTGCCAGTCGAGCAGGTCGGCGGGCGGGGTCTTGTCCTTGCCCTCCCACCAGGGGATCCCGTCTGGGGTCACCGCCACGTTCGTGAAGATCGCGTCGCGGGCGATGGTGGCCATCGCGATCGGATTCGTGTCCAGGCTGGTGCCGGGGACCACCCCGAAGAACCCGGCCTCGGGGTTCACCGCCCACAGCCGGCCGTCGTCCCCGGGCCGCAGCCAGGCGATGTCGTCGCCCACCGTGCGGACCGTGTAGTCCTGCTCCTCGAAGGGCGAGACCAGCATGGCCAGGTTCGTCTTGCCGCAGGCCGAGGGGAAGGCGGCCCCGACGTAGTGCACGTCGCCGTCGGGGAGGGTGAGCTCCAGGATCAGCATGTGCTCGGCCATCCAGCCCTGTTCCCGGGCCATTGTGGAGGCGATGCGGAGGGCGAAGCACTTCTTGCCGAGCAGCGCGTTGCCTCCATAGCCCGAGCCCACGCTCCAGATGAGCCGCTCCTCGGGAAAGTGGACGATGAATCGCCGGTCCGGCGAGAGGTCGCCCGTGGAGTGCAGCCCGGGGACGAAGTCCTCGCTCGAGCCAAGCTGCTCCCGGGCGGGACGGCCCATGCGGGTCATCATGCGCATGTTCGCCACGACGTACGCGCTGTCCGTGACCTCGATCCCGACCTTGCTGAAGGGCGAGCCCAGCGGTCCCATCACGTAGGGGACCACGTACATCGTGCGGCCCCTCATGACCCCGTCGAAGAGCGGACGGACGCGCTTCTTGGCCTCCTCGGGCGACATCCAGTTGTTCGTGGGGCCCGCGTCCTCCCTGCGGCGGCTGGCGATGAACGTCAGGTGCTCGGTGCGCGCGACGTCCGAGGGGTGGCTCCGGTGCAGGTACGAGCCGGGTGCCCTTTCCGGGTGGAGGCGAAGCAGGGTCCCGTCCGCGAGCATCTCCTCGACCAGGCGCTCGTTCTCCCCCGCCGAGCCGTCGCACCAGACCACGCGGTCGGGGCGCACCGTCTTCTCGACGTCCTCGACCCAACGTTCGGCTGGCGTCATCGGAGAGGCCTCGCCCGCTCGGAAGAAGCTCTTGCGAGGGGTAGAGCCGGATTCTAGGAGCCGCGCCGACGGAGGTCAAACCCGGCCGCGCGACCGATCGGTCGGCTTGCGCGGGGGCCACGGCGCTTCTATGCTGCCCGCGCCATGAAAACGGAGACCACGCGGGTCGAGGCCTTCAGCGACGGCGTCTTCGCCATCGCGATCACCCTCCTGATCCTCGAGATCAAGGTCCCCAGGGAAGACGCGGCCGGCCCCCTGGCCGCGCAGCTCATGCGGCTCTGGCCGTCGTACCTCGCGTTCCTCGCCAGCTTCGCCAACATCGGCGTGATGTGGCTCAACCACCACCGCCTGTTCGGGCTGATCCGGCGCTCCGACGACGGCCTGGTCGGCCTCAACCTGCTGCTGCTCCTGGGGGTGACCTTCGTCCCCTTCCCCACGGCCGTGCTCGCGGAGCACCTCCTGGGCCACGAGCAGCGGACGGCGGGCCTGCTCTACGCGGGGACGTTCGTCGCGCTGGCCATCGTCTTCAACGTGCTGTGGCGGTACGTGGTGCGCCAGGCGCTGTGCGCGGAGCACGCGGACGTCGCCTCGATCTCGCGGCAGTACGCCCTCGGTCCCGTTCTCTATGCGGCGACCGCCGCCGTCGCCTGCTTCAGCGCGACCGCGTGCCTGATCGGGAGCGGGCTCCTGGCCGTCTACTTCGCCCTTCCCCCGCGGTGGTGGCGCTCCGACTGAAGCGGGGGCGGCCCGGGGCCTAGGAAGACCCGACCGCCTGCAGGTACCGGCTGGGGAGGGCGCGGCCCAGCCGCGAGGCGAGCCCCCGCGAGGCCCGGACCACCGTGCCGAGGTCCACTCCGGTCTCGATGCCCATGCCGTGGAGCATGTAGAGCAGGTCCTCGGTCGCGAGGTTGCCGCTCGCGCCCGGCGCGAACGGGCAGCCCCCGAGTCCTCCCGCGGCGCTGTCGACGACCGCGATCCCCTCCTGAAGGGCCGCGAGCACGTTGGCGAGGGCGGTCCCCCGCGTGTCGTGGAGGTGCACCGCCAGTCGCTCGCGGGGCAGGGTCTCCCCGAGGCGGCCCATGGCGTCGGCCACCTGGGAGGGCACGGCCACCCCGATGGTGTCGCCGATCGAGACCTCGTCGCAGCCGAGCTCGACCAGCCGGCGGGCCACCTCCGCCACTTTCTCGGGAGGGACCCGGCCCTCGTAGGGGCAGCCGAAGCAGGTCGAGACGTAGCCGCGCACCCAGAAGCCGCCCTTCTTGGCCTCGGGGACGAACTCGGCGAAGCGCGCGAACGACTCGTCGATCGAAGCGTTGATGTTCCGCCGGTTGAAGGTCTCGCTGGCCGCGGTGAAGACCGCCACCTCGCGAGCCCCCGCGGCCCGCGCGGCCTCGAAGCCCTTGCGGTTCGGGACGAGGACGGGCAGGCGCAGGCCCGGGCGCCTCTCCACCTGCCGCAGCACCTCGTCCGAGCCGGCCATCTGCGGCACCCACTTCGGCGAGACCATGGCCCCGACCTCGACCACCGACAGCCCCGCCGCCACCAGCTCTCGGCAGAAGGCCACGCGGTCCTCCACCGTCAGGGCCCTGGCCTCGTTCTGCAGGCCATCCCGAGGGCCCACCTCGACCACGGTGACGCGCGCGGGCAGGCGGGAGGCGCTCGTCATCCCAGCTCCACCAGCACGACCCCGGGGCTCACCATGTCGCCCGGCTTCGCCGCCACCGACTTGACGACGCCGTCGCGGGGAGCGCGCAGCGCGTTCTCCATCTTCATGGCCTCGATCACCAGCAGCTCGTCGCCCTTCCGGACCGCCTGGCCGGGGGCGGCCCGCACCACGGTGACCTTGCCGGGCATGGGGGCCATGAGGCCGCTCGCGGCCGGGCGGTGCGCGGCCCGCGCCCCCTCGCGCTCCTCGCTCAGACGGTGGACCACCCCTCGCCAGAAGAGATGCAGGTCGTCCCCGTCGCGGACGCAGTGGAACGTCTCTCGCCGCGTGCCCTCCTCGAGGACGAACGTGCCGGGGGCCACCTCGAAGACGCGCAGGCGGAAGGCGTGGCCGTCCACCGTGACCTCCAGGCCGTCGCGGCCCGGGCGCACCACCACCTCGTGGCGCTCGTCGCCGCAGAGGAGGCGCATGGTCAGCCCGCTTCCCCGAGCCGCCAGGGGCCGAGGCTCGACCAGGGATCTTTGGGGAGGGGGCGGCCCGTGGCGGCCCGCCGCCCGCCCGTCGAGGGATGCAGCGCCGCCGCCACCGCGGCCAGCGCCTCGGAGGAGGGGCACGCCTCCGGGCTGAGCTCGTCGAGGTGCTCCTCGATGAAGCCGGTGTGCATCTGCCCGGCCCGGAAGGCCGGGTGACCGAGGATCGCGCGCAGCCGGATCAGGTTCGTCTCGACCCCCAGCACCGCCGTCCGCGAGAGCGCCTCCGCCATGCGCTCGACCGCCTCCGCCCGGTCGCCTCCGAAGGTCACGAGCTTGGCGAGCAGCGGGTCGTAGTGCACCGTCACCTCGGAGCCCGCGGCCACCCCGGCGTCGAAGCGCACGCCGGGCCCCTCGGGGGCCGCGAGGTGGAGGACGCGCCCGGGAGAGGGCAGGTCGTCCCTCCGCGGGTCCTCGGCGTAGAGCCGGCACTCGAGGGCGTGCCCCCGCGCCACCACCTCCTCCTGGGTGAAGGGCAGCGGCCGGCCTGCCGCGATCTCGATCTGCAGGCGAACGAGGTCGAGGCCGGTGACCATCTCGGTGACCGGGTGCTCGACCTGCAGCCGGGTGTTCATCTCGAGGAAGTAGAACGCCCCCCTGGAGTCGAGCAGGAACTCGACGGTGCCTGCGTTGAGATACCCGGCGGCCCGGGCCGCCGCCACCCCGGCCGCGCACAGGCTCTCGCGCAGCGCGGGGGTGAGGGCGGGGCTCGGCGTCTCCTCCACCACCTTCTGGTGCCGCCGCTGGATCGAGCACTCGCGCTCCCCGAGGTGCAGTAGACGCCCCTCGCCGTCCGCCAGCAACTGCACCTCGACGTGGCGCGGCCGCTCGAGGAGGCGCTCGAGCACGAGGACGTCGTCGCCGAACGCGGCCCGGGCCTCGCGGCGCGACGCGGCCAGGGCGGGCGCGAGCTCGGCCTCCTGGGTGACCGCATGCATGCCCTTGCCTCCGCCGCCCCGGGAGGGCTTCAGCAGGATCGGCCATCCGATGCGCCGGGCCTCGCCGAGCAGGGTCGCGTCCTGCTGGTCGTCTCCGTCGTAGCCCGGCACCACCGGCACCCCGGAGGCGGCCATCAGCCGCCGTGCGCCCTTCTTGTCCCCCATGCGCCGGTGCACGGACCCCGGCGGGCCGATGAAGACGAGGCCGGCCGCCGCCACCGCGTCCGCGAAATCGCCGTTCTGGCTCAGGAAGCCGTAGCCGGGATGGATGGCGTCGGCCTGGGTGCTCCGGGCCGCCTCCAGGATCGCGTCGACGCTCAGGTAGGAGCGCGCGGCCTCGGCGGGGCCGATGGGCATCGCCTCGTCGGCCACGCGGACGTGGAGGGCTTCCCGGTCCGCCTCGGAGAAGACCGCCACCGTGGGCAGGCCCATCACCCGGCAGGTGCGGGCCACGCGCACCGCGATCTCGCCCCGGTTGGCGATCAGGACCTTGCGAAAGAGGCTCATGCCGGGAGTTTTCCTCAAGGCACCCACGACGGCTTGCGCTTCTCGAGGAAGGCCCGCATGCCCTCCTGGCCCTCGGCGGAGACCCGCAGGTCGGAGATGCGCTCGACCGTGTAGCGCTGCACGTCCTCCACCCGCTTCCAGGCCACTTCGCGGATCAAGGCCTTGGCCTCGGCGATCGCGCGGGGCCCCGCCTGGAGCAGCTCCTGGACCCGGCCCGCAACCGCCGCGTCGAGGTCCTCGGGGGGGACGGCCGCGCGTACGAGGCCGATCTCCGCCGCGCGCACCGCCTCGAAGCGCTCGCCGGTCAGGAACAGCTCGCGGCAAGCCGACTCGCCGATCTTGCCCACCACGTAGGGCGCGATCACCGCGGGGATGATCCCGAGGCGCACCTCGGTGAAGCCGAGCTGGGTGCCGAGGGCGGCCACCGGGACGTCGCAGGCCGCCACCAGCCCCGCCCCGCCCCCCAGCGCGGCTCCGTGCACGCGGGCCACGATCGGCTTGGGGGAGTTGTAGACCGTGAAGAACAGGTCGGCCAGCGCCTGGGCCTCGCGGAGGTTCTCCTCGCGATTGAAGTGGACGGCCGCCTTCATCCACTGCAGGTCGGCCCCCGCGCAGAAGGCGGGGCCGCGGCCGCCGAGCACGATCACCCGCACCGCGTCCACCGTCCCCAGGTCGAAGAGGGTCTTGCGCAGCTCGGTGACCATGAGGCCGTCGAAGGCGTTCCGCGCGTCGGGCCGGTTGAGCCAGACCCGGGTCACGGGTCCCTCGATCTCGAGCTGGAGCCGTTCGAGCTTCACGCGCTTCTCACATGCGGAACACCCCGAAGCGCGTCTCGGGGATGGGCGCGTTGAGAGCGGCGGAGAGGCCGAGGGCGAGGACGGTGCGGGTGTCCGCGGCGGGGATGACGCCGTCGTCCCAGAGCCGGGCCGTCGAGTAGTAGGGGCTTCCTTCCTCTTCGTACTTCGCGAGGATGGGCGCGCGCAGGGCCTCGAGCTCCCCTGCCGTCATCGGCTTCCCCTGGCGCTCCCGCTGCTCCTGCTTCACCTGGCTGAGCACGGAGGCCGCCTGCTCGCCGCCCATGACCGAGATCCGCGCGTTCGGCCACATCCAGAGCTGGCGCGGGCCATAGGCCCGGCCGCACATGCCGTAGTTCCCCGCCCCGAAGCTGCCGCCGATGATCACGGTCAGCTTCGGCACCTGGGCGTTCGCCACCGCGTGCACCATCTTGGCCCCGTCCTTCGCGATGCCCTTCTGCTCGTACTCCTTGCCCACGATGAAGCCGGTGATGTTCTGGAGGAAGACGAGGGGGGTCTTCCGGAGGCAGCACATCTCGATGAAGTGGGTGGCCTTGAGCGCGCTCTCCGAGAAGAGCACCCCGTTGTTGGCGAGGACGCCCACCGGGTAGCCCGCGATCCGCGCGAACCCCGTCACCAGCGTGGGCCCGTAGAGGGCCTTGAACTCCTGAAAACGACCGCCGTCCACGACGCGGGCGATCACCTCGCGCACGTCGTAAGACCGGCGGATGTTCCGGGGGACGATCCCGCCCAGCTGCTTCGGGTCGTGGAGAGGGTCCTCCGGCTCCTCGACGTCCCAGGGGACCTCCTTGCGCGCGGTGAGACCGCCCACGATGTCGCGGGCCCAGGCGAGGGCGTGCTCGTCGTCCGTGGCGTAGTGGTCGGCCACCCCGCTGATCCGGCAGTGGACGTCGGCTCCCCCCAGCTCCTCCGCGCTCACCTCCTCCCCCGTGGCCGCTTTCACCAGGGGGGGACCGCCCAGGAAGATCGTCCCCCGCCCCTTCACGATCACCGCCTCGTCGCTCATGGCGGGGACGTACGCCCCGCCGGCGGTGCAGGAGCCGAGGACCACGCTGACCTGCGCGATCCCCTGCGCGCTCATGCGGGCTTCATTGAAGAAGATGCGGCCGAAGTGCTCGCGGTCGGGGAAGACCTCGGCCTGGAGGGGCAGGAAGGCCCCGCCGGAGTCCACGAGGTAGACGCAAGGCAGCCGGTTCTCCTCCGCGATCTCCTGGGCGCGGAGGTGCTTCTTGACGGTGACGGGAAAGTACGTCCCGCCCTTCACGGTCGCGTCGTTGGCCACCACCATGACCTCGCGGCCGCGCACACGCCCGATGCCGGTGACGATTCCGGCCGAGGGGGCGGCTCCGTCGTACATGCCGTGGGCGGCCAGGGCGGCGATCTCGAGGAAGGGGGTGCCGGGGTCGAGCAATCGCTCGACCCGCTCCCGCGCGAGCAGCTTTCCCTGCTCGCGGTGGCGGCGCACCGCCTCCTCGCCGCCTCCCCGCCGCGCCTCCGCCAGCTTCCGCCGCAGATCGGCTTCCAGGGAGTCCATGTGGGCCAGGTTCTCGCGAAACTCGGGAGACGCAGGATCGACGTGGCTCTCGAGGACCGGCATGGGGCCGAGTATGCCACGGGCGCAGGCGCGAGCGCGCCGTCACCAGCGCAGGACGAGCGGAAGGGATCGAGCTCGACCGACAAGCTGCGCTACTCGGGCACCCAGAACGGCTCACCGGCCGGGATGAAATCGATCGGGACTTCGGGGACGAACGACCGGAGCCAGTCCGCGCATTCCTTCATCCCGAGCTCCTCGGAGACGACGTGGCCCATCAGGATCAGGCCCTTCGGCCTTCGCTGGCCGACCGCATCGACGGCGTGCAGGACGGCCTCCCACTCGGCCGACTCGCCCACGACCAGCACCTGAATCGCGGCGGATTGAAGCGCCTTGACCTGTCTCTCTCGGCCGGCGGCGCCGGGCAGGAACGCGACCTGGGAGACCTGCAGGCGCGGATCGCCCACCACCCGCAGGGTGCGGATGCCCAGCCGTCGCTTGATCTGCCCGGCCAGATCCGACAGCGTCGTCTCGGGAAGGCGGAAGCGGTACGGCTCCTCCGCGTTCTGGAAGGAGGACCAGCCCAGCGCCGCGACCATTCCCTTGAGGATCCTGTCGGGCTGGCCGGGCGCGCGGTGCAGGTGATCGTGGAAGCGCCAGATCACGAGGTGATGCTCCTTGACGTAGGCCAGCTTGGCCTGGAGCACCGGGTCGTCGCCCAGCCAGGCGGTCTCGTCGAGGTGGTTATAGAAGGTCGGCTCGTGGGCGATGACGAGGTTCGTCTTGCGAGCGGCCGCCCGCTCGAGCACGTCCATGGTGGCGGTGAACGTGGTGGCGATCCCCGTGATCGGAGTGTCGGGATCGCCGGCCTTGATCGTGTCGACGGTGGGACCTTGCCACGGCTCCCGGTCGTGGCCGCCCGTGTGGTCCTGGATGCGCTCGATGACCTGGCGGGCGGTCAAGCCCGATGGTGGTGGGGGGTCCTTCGCGGCAGCGATCTCCAGCCCGCCGAGGAGCGTCGTGACCACGAGCGCGGGGACCGCCATCGAGCCCTTTCCGCCGCCCATCGATGCCTAGCGCTGGATGCGGGCCGACCCGCCCTTGGCGAAGGCCCGCACCTGCTCCACGGTCGCCATGGTGGTGTCGCCCGGGAAGGTGGCGAGGAGCGCGCCGTGGGCCCAGCCCAGCTTGAGGGCCTCCTCGGGCGGCTCGCCGGTGAGCAGGCCGTAGAAGAAGCCGGAGGCGAAGCCGTCCCCGCCCCCGACGCGATCGAGGACGTCCAGCTCGCAGGTGGGCGAGACCAGGGTCTTGCCGTTGACCCAGGCCACCGCTCCCCAGGAGTGCCGGTTCGTCGAATGCACCTCGCGCAGGGTGGTGGCCACCACCTTGATCTGCGGGTGCTGCGCCACCACGCGGTCGATCATCCCGAAGAACGCGCCCGGGTCCAGCTTGGACTTCGCGGCGACCTCGGGCCCGGGGATCCCCAGTCCCTTCTGCAGGTCCTCCTCGTTCCCCACCAGCACGTCCACGCTCTTGACGATGCGCTCCACGACCCCTAGGGCGCGGGCGTGTCCGCCCACCGCGTTCCAGAGCTTCTCGCGGTAGTTCAGGTCGAAGGAGGTCACCGCCCCCGCGGCCTTCGCCGCCTGCATGCCCTCGACGATCAGCTCCGCGGTGGTCTCCGAGAGGGCGGCGAAGATTCCCCCGCTGTGGAACCAGCGCACCCCGCCCCCGAAGATCGCCTTCCAGTCGAAGTCGCCCGGCCGGAGCAGGGCCCCCGCTTCGTGGGCGCGGTTGTAGAAGACCACGGGTCCGCGCACGCCCTGGCCGCGGTCGCTGTAGACGGCGGCCATGTTCGGGCCCCGGACCCCGTCGTGCTTGAAGCGCTTGTAGATGGGCTTCACCCCCATGGCCCGCACGCGCTCCGCGATCAGCTCCCCGATCGGATAGTCGACCATGGCGCTCGCGATGCCCGTCTGGAGACGGAAGCAGTCCGCCAGGTTGGCGGCGGTGTTGAACTCGCCCCCGCTCACGTGGATCGCGCACTCGGTGGCCTTGCGGAAGGGAATGACCCCCGGGTCCAGGCGGTGGACGAGCGCCCCCAGGGACAGGAAGTCCAGGGCGCCGTCCGGGCGGATGTTGAGGCCAGAGCTCATGGGCCGCGCTGGCACTAGAGCACGGGGCTCCGAGAGGTGTCAAGACGCGCGTCGAGCCTGAGCGCGCGAAGAGTCGGCGATCGCGTGGTCAGCGCGCGACTTGCCGCGAGGGTCGCGCTTGGCTTCAGGGAACCTCCCACGTGAGGGCGAAGATCTCGTTCACGCTCACGTTGCGGAGGGCCAGGACCGAGCCGTCCGGGGCTGCCCCCGCCCACGCCCCGAAGTGAGAGTAGGCACGCTGAAGGCCGGCGAAGCGGGCGACCGTCTCACGCCGTCCGTCGGTGATCCCCACGCGGATGGACGTCGGACCCGTGTCCACGAAGAGGTGGTGGCTGTCCGGGCTCCAGGTCGGCCAAGACACCTCATTCGGGTGCGCGGAGAAGAGCACGCGCCACTGGCCCGAGGTGAGGTCGTGAAGCAGGAGACGGGAGGCGTCGTTCGAGAGAGCGGCCAGGAAGCGCCCGTCGGGCGACCAGCGCGGGCTGAAGAGCCCCTCCGAGCCGGGAACGGTGGAAAGACGGCCTGTCTCGAGGTCCAGGAGCTGGATCGTGATGCGTCGGTCGGGGCGATCCTCCGCGTAGGACGTGTAGGCCCCGATGGCGAGGGTCCGGCCGTCCGAAGACCAGGTTGCTTCGAACAGGTTGTGGTCCCCCGGCAGCAACGCGCGGGACGGCCCTCCCGCGGCCGGGACCAGACGCAGCTGTGGAAGCCGGTCGGGGCCGAGGGCGGTGAACACGACCTGCGTGCCGTCCGGTGAGAAACGCGGAAGGCCGGCCGTGAGCGGCGGGAAGGTGAGCCGGAGGCGGTCTCGGCCATCCACCCGGGAGCGCCAGACGCTCGCCTCCGGATAGGTGATGAAGACGATCCACTGCCCGTCGCGCGAGAAGTCCAACTCCTGGGCGGAAATGCCGGACAGATAGGGAACGAGGTGTCCTGAGCCGGCATCGTAGCGCACCAGCTCTCCCTGGGGCTTCCAGCCGACGGCGAAGACCCTCCGCCCGTCGCGGCCGGGAAGGGGAGCGAAGAACTGCATCGCGCCCTCCGTGAGTCGGACGGGCTCGGACCGGGACCGGATCGACCAACGGCTCCTCTCCGGCAGCACCCAGAGATCTCCCCGGCGATACCCCGCCTCGAAGACGAAGTACTTCCCGTCTGCCGTCCATCGTCCGCAGCACGCGGGAACCTCGAACTGCGGCAGCAACGGCTGGGGCTCTCCCCCGTCGACCTCCATTTCCCACAGAGCCGACCGGCGAAGCACGGAATTCTCCTCCTTGACGCTGAGCCGCACCCGACGTCCGTCCGGGGACCAGGCCGGGGAGTGAAGGAACCCGGCGGCCGTCCAGGCCTTGCGCAGGTCCGAGCCGTCGGCGTTCGCGAAGAGGAGATCCCTGCCCCTCGTCAGGGCGATCCGTGCGCCGTCGGGCGACCACACCGCATAGTTGGCCCGCAGGTCCCCGACCCGGCGGGGCGTCCCCCCGACGGCGGGAACAACCCAGAGCTCCCCCGGTTGGAACCAGGCCGCGTCGAAGATGACGACGAGCAGGTCGGCTCCATCCCGGGACACGTCGACGACGAGCGGCTGGTGGGGAAACGGCACCGGGAAGGGGACCACTTCACCGCCGGACGCGGCCACGTGTGCGATCCGGCTGTAGGACGAGTTCCCGAAATCATTGAAGTAGACCCGGGAGCCGTCGGTCAGGGGGCCGGCCTCGAACCAGGGACCGTACTTCTCCACCCGATCCGAGGTGATCTGCACATAGTCCGTGACCCTGGGCACGGGCGGAGGGGTGCTGAGGACGACCAGGCCCAAGCCGAGTGCGGCCGCCAGCGCGCCGCCCGCGAGCGTCGCCCGCCGTCGCGCGGCCCCCGGGGGCGCGACCGGGGCCTTGACGTCTTCTCCCCCTTGCCCCGACAGCGCTTCCAGGGCGAAGGCGACGTCTCGCGCGGTTTGGAAGCGCTCGTCGGGGTCCTTCTCGAGGCAGCGACGGATGACGCGCTCGAGACCGGGAGGCACCGGCTCCGCGGAGGCCGCCGCGATATCCGGTGGATCGCGGTTCAGGATCGCCGAGATCATGTCCGCGGCGCTCTCGCCCTCGAAGGCCCGCCGACCCGACAACATCTCGTAGAGGATCGCCCCCAGGGCGAAGATGTCCGAGCGCGCATCAGCAGCCCGGCCGCGCGCCTGCTCCGGGGACATGTAGCCCACGGTCCCCAGCACGAGGCCGGCCTCCGTGGCCGTGGCGGTCTCGCCCCGCTCGGCCGCTGAGCCGGGACTCGAGGGCTCCTGCAGCTTGGCCAGCCCGAAGTCGAGGACCTTGACCTGCCCATCGGCCGTCAGGAACAGGTTCTGCGGCTTCAGGTCCCGATGGACGATCCCTCGCGGTGGGCCGCCGCTAGTCCCTGGCAGATCTGCACCCCGTACTCGGTCGCCTTCCGCACGGGGACCGGCCCACGCTCCAGCCGCCGCAGCAGTGTCTGCCCGTCGAGCAGCTCGAACACGACGTACGACGTCCCGCCGTGCGAGCCCACGTCATGGACGGCCAGGATGTTGGGGTGGCTCAGCGCGGCGACGGCCCGCGCCTCCTGCTCGAAACGGCGTTGACGCTCGGCCTGCCCAGCCTCGTCGGATGAGATGACCTTGACGGCCACCTCCCGGCCCAGCCGCGGGTCGCGGGCGCGGTAGACTTCCCCCATTGCCCCGGCCCCCAATGGGGAGACGACCTCGTATGGGCCGAGCCGGCTGCCCGCGGCGAACGCCATTGCTCGAATAACCTTGCGGCCGATTGTGGACCCCGCCGCGACTGTCGTCCAGCTATGGGGACCCTCAGCCCTCCAGGGTCGCCCTCAGGAACCAGCCGTGCTTCTCGAACTCCTCGATGATGCCGGTCAGGAGGTCGACCGTGTCCTGGTCGTCCTCCGTCTCCCCCAGGTCGCGGGTCTCGCGCAGGCCCTTTAGGTAGGCCTCGATGCGGTCGGCCAGGAGCCGGACGTGTTCCAGGTCGCGGCGGGTCTCCGCCTCGTATTCCGGCAGGCTCGAGGCCTTGGCCGCGTGGCGGACGGTGCCGTAGACGTGGGCGCCCAGGGTGACCGCGCGCTCCGCGATCGAGTCGTTGTGGTTGGCCAGGCTCACCGCGAAGGTCTCGAACAGCGGATGCAGGGCCGCGAAGTGCGGGCCCTTGACGTTCCAGTGCGCGACCTTGATCTGGCTGTGCAGGTCCAGGCCGTCCGCCAGCCGCGCGTTGAGCGACTGCGCGAGGCGCTTCCTCACGTCTTCCCTGAGGGCACTCGAGCTGCGATACATGAGAACCTCCTTCATCGACCCCCCCTCCTATCCTCCCCCACGTAGGGGGGAGGAAATGCTGCCACCGCGCCTGGCTCCGCGTCTCATCGACCCCCCCTCACGCCTCCAGGCCCACGGCGGCGGCGTGGACGACCGCGGCGATGCGCACCGCGTCGTGCACGTGCTCCTCCGTGAGCCCGCCTTCCACCACCACCTTCTCGTGGGCCTTCACACAGGCCTCGCAGGCGTTGATGGCGCTGACCGCGAGGCAGAAGAGCTCGAAGTCGAGCTTGCTCGTGGCCGGCTGGGCGATCCGCTGCATGCGGAGCCGCGGCGGCATCTGCGAGTAACCGGGCTTCCCCACCATGTGGCGGAAGCGATAGTAGACGTTGTTCATCCCCATGAGAACCGCGGCCGCGCGGGCGTCCTCCACGACCGCCTCCCCCGCCTGCTCGCGCGCGTCCTCGACGATCGCGGAGCGCAGCACCGGGTTGCGCGCGGCGATCGCGCAGGCCGCGGCCACCCCCCACTTCTGGGCGGCGTTCAGGACGCCGCCCTCGAGCACGGACTGCAGGTTCAGCCGGATGTCCTTCGCGGCCTCCGGCAGGGTCTGACGGACGGCTTCCGTGGCGACCACCTCAGGCCACCTGAAGGGTCGGCTCACCCTTCTCCCAGTTGCACGGGCAGAGCTCGTCGGTCTGCAGGCCGTCGAGGACGCGCAGCACCTCGGGGACGCTGCGCCCCACCGAGAGATCGTTGACGCTCACCCAGCGGATCACGCCCTCGGGGTCGACGATGAAGGTGGCCCGCAGCGCGACCCCCTCCTGCTTGTGCAGGATGCCGAGCGCGCTCGCCAGCTCGCGGCGGGTGTCGGCGAGCATGGGGAAGGGCAGGCTCTTCAGGTCCTCGCGGCTGCGGCGCCAGGCGAGGTGGACGAAATGGGTGTCCGTGCTCGCGCCCAGCACCTGGGCGCCGCGGTCCTGGAAGTCGCGGTTCCGTCGGCCGAACTCCGCGATCTCGGTCGGGCAGATGAACGTGAAGTCCATGGGCCAGTAGAAGAGGACGAGCCATTGTCCCGGAAAGCTCTGGTGCGTCACCTCCTGGAACTCCTTGCCCTTCTCGAGGCTCACCACGGACTGCAGAACGAACTCGGGCAGCGTGTCACCGATCGTCAGCATGTTGCTTTCGGACCTCCTGGCCGGCCTGGACCTTTCCAGGCGCGATCATGCCCTTCATGGAAGCATCAGACGTGCCACGCATGCGCTGCTGATAATACTGGGCTTAGAGGGACTGCGCACGATATAACGGTGATACACCGAATTGTCGCTGCCCAGGTCACCGATATATCGTGCCCACACGCTCGCACGAAGCGCTTGGCGCGGTGGCCCAAAATGCGTACGATGGCCTCGTCTTTTCCCTCCACGAGCGCATCGGTCGAGGCGCGCCCGCCGTTTCCGTCGAGTCGCGCAGCCAGGGGGGAAGCCGTGGACACTTGGATCCGGGGGATGGTCAGGGCGAGATGCTTCCGTCGGGTCGTGGCCTGGGGCCTGGCCGCGGGATGTCTGGTCCTCCTCGCCCTCGCCCAGAAGCGCTACATCAGCAACTTCGTCATGGGCCCGTTCGAGCTCGGCGCGGCCGAGCTCGATTCCATCCGAGATGTGGCCCAGGCCCCTCGCTACTTTGCCAGGGTGACGGGATCGAAGGCGCTGGATACGGGAATCCAGCAGATCACGATCCGCAAGCGCGGCGGCGTGGAGACGAGCCGGTCGGTCTCCGCGGCCTACTATGCCCTCGTGGTCGGCGAGCGGCTTCTCCTGGCCAAGACCTCGGGCGGCCCGCCCAAGACCGTGGAGGGCGAGCTGGCCGCGGTGCCCGCGGACCTGGAACGCCAGCTCTTCGACTCCGCCGACATGCAGGCGATCCGCGGCCGTTTCTATCCGTTCTACGTCAACGGGGAGTCCTTTCGTTTTCCGGGCTACTGGGCCATCGCGGGGGTCCTCGTCTTCGGCTTCCTCTTCCTCAAGCAGGCGTTCCCGGCGTGGCGGCATCTCCAGGATCCGGCGAGCCATCCCGTGCTCGAGAGGGTGACCTCGTGGGGTGATCCCATCGGGATCGCGGTCCAGGCGGAGCGGGAGTATCGCTCGCCGCGCTACAAGGGCGGCGACGGCTGGGTGGTCACGGACCAGTTTCTCCTGCGGTCGACCTTCTTCAGCTTCGACGTGCTGCGCCTCTCCGATCTCCTCTGGGCCTACAAGAAGGTCACCAAGCACAGCGTCAACTTCATCCCCACGGGGAAGACCTACGACGCCGTTCTCGCGTGCTACGGGGGAAGCGCAACCGTCAAGGGGGCCGAGAAGACGGTCGACGAGCTGCTCGGCTTCGCGGCTCAACGCACGCCGTGGGCCGTCTTCGGGTTCTCCCAGGAGCTCGAGACCCTCTTCGCCAAGAAGACGGCCGACTTCTGCGCGGCCGTGGAGCAGCGCAAGCGCGAGTGGGCGGAGAAGGCGCGCTCGCAAGCCAAGGCCTGAAGAAGCGGCGGGCTCCTGGCCGGCCCGCTTGAAAAATCCCGTCAAACGAAGCTAAGCCGCGCCCGGGGAGAAACCAACGGAGGCGCGGCGCGGTCTCATCCTGTGTGGGCGCGCTCCGAGCGCGCTCGAGCCGGAATGATTCATTCAAGGAGGTCTTCATGCGAAAGAGTCTTCTCGCCGCGGCCCTCGCCCTGCTCTTCAGCGCGGCGGCCAGCCCCTCGGCTTTCGCCTTCGGTGACGAAACGCTCCGGGTCCACGTCTCCTTCCCGTTCCACGTCGTCGACACCACCCTCCCCCCGGGTGACTACGTGATCAAGTCCGCCCAGGGAATCGACCCCGCCCTGTACGAGATCTGGAGCACCGACGGCAAGACGGCCATGTTCTTCCTGACCGAGAGCGGCGAGCCCGACCCGGCGGGGTCGGAAAGCGCGCACCTGGTCTTCGACCAGGTCGGCCAGGACAGGTTCCTGCGCACGATCGCGGTCCCCGGCGAGACCGGCCGACAGCTCATGGTCTCGTCCGCGGAGAGTCAGGCCGAGCTGACCGCGGCCCGGGCCGCGAGCGGACTGCAGGCGCAACCCCGTTCGGGGGACTGACCGACCCTTTGCCTCACCCCCGGACGGGCCGCTCTCGAAGGGGCCCGTCCGGGCCTACCGTGCTCACGAGGGCCCGGGGCTCCCCTCCTTCAGCGCCTCCACCGCCCGGTCGATCTCGGCGGTCAGCGCCTCGAGGCGCGCGGCCACCCGCGCGGCTTCCTGCTCCGCCCGCTTGAAGTTCCGCCCCTCGATCGCCTCCCGCACTCCCGGCAGGGTCTTCACGCCGTAGCCCGTGTAGAAGCCGGGCGCGTAGACGAGATGCCGGTACCAGGGTCGCTCGGGCAGGCCCTGGGGGTCGGTCAGCACGCGCTCGGTGGCCATGACGGCCGCTTCGAACCGCGCCGCGGCCGCCGGGGCGAGCGGGCTCCCGGCGGGGCGCTCGAGGGCCTCGTGATAGGCGCGGCCGGACTTCTGGAGCTTGGCGACCGCGTTCTGGAGCGGCGCCAGGTTCAAGAAGGGCACGGGGGCCTTCGGGCTCGGGGCCACGAAGGGCTCCTTGGGGTCGGCGGCGAGGGTGAGCATGCCGTCCTGGAGGAGGCGGTTCGCCTCCTCCGTCTCCGTCCGCAGGTCGTCGGCGAGCTTCGCCACATCCTTGAGGTAGCGCTCCACGGTGTCGGCGAGGGACGAGAAGTCGAAGGGCAGGGTCTCGGCGTTCGCGAGGCGGAGGACCACGCGGCCCGCGGTCTGGGCGAGGACCACACCGTAGGCGAAGCCCGGGTCGCCGAACCGGGTGTAGTGGTCGATGGAGTCGTAGATCGAGTGGTAGGACCCGCCACCGTCTTCGCCCCCGAAGCCCAGATTGAGGGAGGCGATGCCGAGGTGCTGGAGGAACGGCGTGTAGTCGGAGCCGGAGCCGAGAGCGGCGAGGCGCAGGCCGGGATGCTCGCGGGCTTCCTTCTTCTCCTCGGGCTTCCCCTCCGCGAGGAGTCGGGCCCGCTTGCGCTCTCCGACGCTCGAGCCACGCTGCGGGTCACGGACGTCCCTCGCCACTTCGTCCACCAGCCGCTCCAGGGCGTGCGAGCCGCCCGCCTGGAGGAAACCGCGGCCGTTGCCGTCGGAGTTGACGTAGGCCACCGCTTTGGCCCGCAGCTCCTCGGCGTGGTCCTCGACCCACTCGGTGGAGCCGAGGAGGCCCGGCTCTTCCGCGTCCCAGGCCGCGTAGACGATCGTGCGCCGCGGGCGCGCGCCTTCCCGGGCCAGGCCGCCCACCGCCCGGGCCTCGGCGAGGAGCGCTATGAGGCCGCTCACGGGATCCTCCGCGCCGTTCACCCAGGCGTCGTGGTGGTTGCCGCGGATCACCCACTGGTCGGGCTTCTCGGAGCCGCGCAGGACCGCGATCACGTCCCGCGCCGGCGCGAGGCTCCAGTCGAACGCAAGCTTGAGCCGCACCGTGGCGGGGCCGGGTCCCAGGTGGTACGTGATGGGAAGCCCGCCGCGCCAGGTCTCGGGGGCCACGGGGCCCGCGAGGGCGCGGAGCAGGGGCAGCGCGTCGCCGTAGGCGATCGGCAGCACCGGGATCTTCGTGAGGGTGGGCGCGTCCTTGCGATCGAGACGCTTCGCGTCCTTCGTGGCCGCCACCCCGGGCGTGAGGGGGTCGCCCGAGAAGAGGGGCATGTCCACCACCGAGCCGCGCTGGGCGCCCCACTCGCCGCGCCAGGCGCCCTTGGGGTAGGGGTCGCCCTGGACGTAGCCGTCGTCGCGCGGGTCCGAGTAGATGAGACAGCCCACCGCCCCGTGCTCCGCCGCGACCTTGGGCTTGATCCCCCGCCAGGAGCCGCCGTAGCGGGCGATGACGATCTTGCCTTTCACGTCGATGCCCTGCCGCTCCAGCTCCTCGTAGTCCTTCGGCACTCCGTAGTTGACGTAGACCAGGGGGGCGGTCGCGTCGCCGTCGATCGAGTAGGCGTTGTAGACCGGGAGCTGCTCTCCCGCCTGCCCGGAGGTCGCGTCCTCCGGGAGCGCCGGCTCCTCGAGCCGGGCGCGGTAGCGTCCGGGAGAGACCAGCTCCACCAGGCGCTCTTTCGGAGTCGGGAACAGCACCTGGTATTCCTCGATCCGTGTCTCGAACCCCCATTCACCGAAGAGGCCGGCCAGATAATCGGCGTTCTCACGCCCGTGGGGCGAACCGACGTGATGGGGTCGCGCGGCCACGCGCCGCATCCACTCGCCCAGGAGCGCCGGGTCGAGGCCGGCGTCGAGCCGCGCCTCGAGGGCGCGCTGGGCTTCGGCCGCGGAGGGAGAAAAGCCGAGGATCGGAGCCGGAGAAGTGGCTGCGGTCCCGACCGCGGCGAGCACGAGGAGGGCGACCTGACCGGCGACCAGCGGACGCAAGGGGGACATGGGACCTCCAGGAGGCGGAGACTATCTCAAAGCGGGCCCGGGAGGCGGGGGGCTCCGCCCCTCGGGTCTAGAATCACCTGAGACGCCTCGGACGCCCATGCCCCCCGCGCCCCGTTTCCGCGAACGAACTGCCGTTGTCCTGGCCCTCGCCCTGGCGGCGTCCGTCCGGGCGGACGGCCAGGAGAAGCCGGTCGTCCGCGTCAGCCTGGAGCTCATCCAGGTCGATGCGGTGGTGACGGACGGGGCCGGGAGGTACGTCACCGACCTGACCGCGGACGACTTCGAGCTCCGGGAAGACGGGAAGCTCCGGGCCATTACCCACTGCTCGTACCTTCCGCTCGCTCCCCCGTCGCCTTCCCCGGCCACCCGGCCCGTCGCGCCCGGGCCATCTCCGGGAATGCGCCGGGAGGACGTGCGCCGCACGATGGCCTTCGTGGTGGACGACCTGGCCCTGTCTTTCGAGAGCATGGTGCACGTGCGGAAGATGCTCTCCGATTTCGTGGACCGGGAGATGCAACCTGGGGACGTGGCCGCGATCGTGCGGGTGAGCGCAGGGATGGGGGTGCTGGAGCAGCTCACGGGGGACCCGCGGCTCCTGCACGCGGCAATCGGCCGGATCCGATTCACCCTTTCGTCGCGGGGGGTTCTCCTGTCCACGATGGCCGCGGCGGACGGAAGTGGACGCTTGGCGGGAGGGCCGGGCGGGGCGGCCCTGGCCGCTGCGGGGGCCCAGCTCGACTCGTTGCTGAGCAAATCGGAGCGCCGCCGAGAGTTCCTCTCCGCCGCCGGCACCCTGGGCGCCCTCAACCTCGTCCTCCAGGGCTTGCGGGGCCTGCCGGGCCGCAAGTCGGTCGTGCTGGTGTCGGAGGGCTTCTCGCTCTACGACGAGGACGGCGTCTACTCCACGTGGCTGGCGGACGCCGTGGGGAGGGCTTCGGACGCTGCCAACCGGGCGTCGGTCGTCGTCTACTCGCTCGACCCGAGCGGCCTGCAAACGCTGAGGCCGACCGCGTCCTCCACCACCTCCGCGAAAGGAGGCGCCGCCGATCTCGAGAAGGTCCGGGCGGGCCTGCGAACGATGGCGGGCGACACTGGCGGCCTCTTCTTCGGGGACACCAACGACCTCGGGGATGCCGTCGGCAAGGTCGTGAAAGACCAGCAGGGCTACTACATGATCGGCTACGAGCCCGACGAGGCGTTGTTCCGGGCGCCTGCGGTCGGGCCCCCGTCCTACCACCGCATCTCGCTGCGGGTGAAACGGCCGGGCTTGCGCCTCCGCTCCCGGAAGGGCTTCTACGCCGTGCCCGACCCCCTCACGCGCCCCGCTCCGGAAGACCCGATCGCCCAGCTCCTGGCCGCGGTGGCCTCCCCCTTCGCACAGACCGACGTGCGCGTCCGCCTGACGTCTCTCTACGGGTACGAACGGGAGCGCGGCGGCTACCTGCGCTCGCTCCTCCACCTCGACA
>WNFT01000074.1_pt1 | contig 60288 bp, 57 predicted proteins | sample 5400191 | NCBI WGS metagenome assembly WNFT01 (sample SAMN13153359, study PRJNA577476) | soil metagenome | isolation source: 80 cm saprolite under Madrone tree | place: USA:California | collected 2016-06-14 | reverse complement strand
CCGGGCCTCGAGGCGCCGCCCGGCCGGGACGACGGCACCCCGGAGCCGGACCGCGCCCGCGGCGGGCGCCTCGAGGAGGCCGATGACGCGGAGCAGCGTGGACTTGCCCGAGCCGTTCGGCCCGATGACCGCGAGGATCTGCCCGTCCTCAAGCTCGAGGGCTTGGATGTCGAGGACCTGCGCGCCGGCGTAACGGACGGTGACGTCCGTCAGCGAGACGACGGACACGGTCAGGCCGACGGCAGGACCTGGATGGAGCCGCGGTGGATCGAGATCTGCCAGTGGCGGTCCCGCGGGATCTCCAGGATCTCGTAGACGAGCTTCGGCACCTCGACCTCGAGGTCGTAGTCGCCTTGGGCCGGTGGCCCCGGCTCGTCGAGCTGTAGGTAGAGGGTCCACACCGTGCCGGCGTCAGCCTCGCGGACCACCGTCGCGCTCATCAGGTTCGTGTGGTGCTGGGCGTCGGGCCCGCCCCGGTCCTTGCGGATCAGGCGCACGTACTCGGGCCGGATGTAGAAGGCGAGCGCGCTGCCCGGCTCCGGCAGGTAGGAGCGGGTCGGCGAGTTCGCGCCCTCGAGGAGCTGGCCGCGCCAGCGGAACTGGATGCCGTCGGCGGTGGCCTTCACCACGCTGCCGCGGAGGATGTTGCGGATCCCCATGACGCGCGCGACCGCCTCCGACGCCGGCTGCCAGAGGAGCTCCGTCCGGGGCGCCGACTGGATCGCTCGGCCGTTGTCGTACACGACCACGGTGCTGGCCAGCTGGTAGGCCTCGGCGAGATCGTGCGTCACGAGCACCGCGGCCTTGCCCCAGTCGGAGAGGATCGCGCCGAGGTCGTCGCGGAGCTGGCGCCGGAGCGGCGCGTCGAGCGCGGAGAGCGGCTCGTCGAGCAGGACCAACTCGGGGTCCGGGGCGAGCGCGCGCCCAAGGGCGACTCGCTGCTGCTGGCCGCCCGAGAGCTCGCGCGGATAGCGGTCGGCGAGCCCGCCGAGCCCGAGCCGCGCGATGACCTCGCGGACGCGCGCCTGGCGCTCGGCGCGGGGCCGGCCGCGCAGCCCGAACGCCAGGTTGCCGGCGACGCTGAGGTGCGGGAAGAGCGCATAGCCCTGGAACACGTAGCCGAGCCGGCGCGCCTGCGGGGGCAGGTCGACGCCGGCGGCGGTGTCGAGGAGCGTGCGTCCGTTCACCACGACGCGCCCGCGGTCGGGGCGCACCAGGCCGGCCAGGCACTGGAGGGTCAGGGTCTTGCCGGAGCCCGACGGGCCGAAGAGGACGGCGGTGCCGTCGCCGGCCGACCACTCGACGTCGAGGGTGAAGCCGGGGAGCGCCTTGCCGATCCGGACGGTGAGACGCTCGCTCAGTCGAGGGCCTCCGTCACGGGGCCCGGCCGCCCAGGCGATTGGCCAGGACCAGCACCGCGCCCGAGAGCGCGGTCAGCATGACCACGAGCCAGAGGGCCTCGCCCGTCTCGCCGGTCTGCGCCGCCGTGTAGATCGCGAGCGGCACCGTCTGCGTCCGGCCCGGGATGTTGCCGGCGAGCATCAACGTCGCGCCGAACTCGCCGAGCGCGCGGGCGAAGGCAAGGACCAAGCCCGCCAGGAGCCCCTTGCGCGCGAGCGGCAGCGTGACCTCGAGCGCGGTGCGCCACTCCGAGCGGCCGAGCGTGAACGCCGCCTTCTCGTAGGCGGGGTTGACGGACTCGATGGCGGCGCGGGCGGTCCGCACGATCAGCGGCATCGCCATCACCGTCGCCGCCACGACGGCCGCCCACCAGGTGAAGGCGACCGACCAGCCGGTGAGGGCGTAGAGCGGCTGGCCGAGCCAGCCGCGGCGGCCGAGGAGCACGATCAGGTAGTAGCCGGTCACCGTCGGCGGGAGCACGAGCGGCAGCGTGACGAGGAGGTCGAGGAGCCCGCGGCCGGCGAAGCGGCGGCGCGCGAGCAGGTACGCGAGCGGGATGCCGATGACGGCGTTGGCCGCGGTCGCGACCACGGCCACCCGGACCGACAGCCAGAGCGCGGTCAGCGCCTCGGCGCTCACCGGGTGCCTCGGGGCGTCATGCCATCGTCCCTCTCGATGAGGCGCGCGCTCCGCTCCGGAGCGCGACCCCAGTATACATGGCCGGCGGCCGCCCCGTCGGCGCCCAGGGCCCCGGCGCGGTCAGGGAGCGCGGCGCTGCTGGATCCAGGTCAGCGCGGCGTTGACGAGGAACACGATCGCGAGCAGGAGCACCGACAGCGCGATGGCGACGTCGAAGTCCCCCTTGCTCGCCTCGAGCACGGTCGCGGTCGTGAGCACGCGGGTGTGGCCGCGGATGTTGCCGCCGACCATCAGCGAGGCGCCGACCTCCGAGATGACGCCGCCGAAGCCGGCCATGGCGGCGGCGAGCATCGGAAGCTTCGCCTCGCGGAGGAGGACCCAGAGTAGCTGCCCCCGCGAGGCGCCGAGGCCGCGCATCTGCAGGCGGAAGCGGTCCGGGATCTGCTGGATGGCGGCCAAGGTCAGCCCGGTCACGATCGGCGCCGCGATGGCGAGCTGGGCCAAGACCATCGCGATCGGCGTGTAGATCCACTCGAGGAATCCGAACGGGCCGCTGCGCCAGAGCAGGATCGACACGAAGAGCCCCACCACGACCGGCGGCAGCCCCATGCCGGTATTGACGAGGCTGATCGCGAGCCCGCGGCCCGGGAAGCGGCTGAGTGCCAGCGCGACGCCGAGCGGGACCCCCAGCAGGAGCGAGAGGCAGGTCGCCGCGCCCGAGATCTCGAGCGACCGCAGCGTGATCCCGAACACGTCCGCGTCGCCGCCCGCGAGGAGCCGGAGCGCCTGCCGGAGGCCGTCCCAGACGAGCGCCACGCTACTCGGGCTCCGGCTTGCCCGCGTCGGGGTAGAACAGGGGGGCGCCGTACTCCGCGACGCCGAAGGTCTCGATGGCCGCCTGGGCGGCCGGGGAGACGAGGAAGTCCTCGAAGGCACGGCCCCCCGAGACGTTGACGCGGGGGGCCCTCACGGGGTCGGGGCGCAGGACGTGGTAGACGTTCGCGAGCGCAGGGTCGCCCTCGAGCACGATGCGGAGCTCGACTCGCCTCCGGAAGGCCAGGTAGGTGCCGCGGTCCGTCAGCGTGTAGGCCCGCTTCTCCGACGCGATCGTGAGCGTGGCGCCCATGCCTTGGCCGCTCTCGACGTACCAGTCACCACCCGGCACGACGCCCGCGGCCTTCCAGAGGGCCTGCTCCTGCAGGTGGGTCCCGGAGCGGTCGCCGCGGGAGACGAAGCGCGAGCCCGTCCGGGCGATCTGGCCGAGCGCGCCCGCCGCGCGTCCGGCGGATTGCCGGCGGATCCCGGCGGGGTCGGCAGGGGGCCCCACGAGCACGAAGTCGTTGTGCATGACGAGCCGACGGTCGATCAAGGCGCCCTTGCCGAGGTACTCCCGCTCGAGCGCCGGCGCGTGAACCAAGACCACGTCCGCGTCGCCGTCGGCGCCGAGCTTGAGGGCGGCGCCGGTGCCGACGGCGACGGCCCGCACCGGGTAGCCGGTCCGCCGCTCGAACAAGGGACCCAGCACGTCGAGCAGGCCCGAGTCCTCCGTGCTGGTCGTCGTGGCCAGGATGACGGCCCGGTCAGCGGCGCCGTCGCCAGGGGCGGCCCGCAGCAGCCCGAGCCCGAGCAGGACGAGCCCCGCGACGGCCGGCGCGGGCCACCGAGCCCTGGCGCCGCGGGCCCGCGAGCGCCCGGGGCTCTCGCTCCCGCGGTCGGGCCCGTCCGCTGCGGCCGGACCGGACGCGGGGCGCCCGCCGTCCTGGCCCGGGTCCGCTAGTCGAGGCTGACCCACACGGACTTGACCTGGGTGTAGAGGTCGATGCCGTCCCGGCCGAGCTCGCGCCCGTACCCCGACTGCTTGTAGCCGCCGAAGGGCGACTCCGGGGCCAGGATGTTGTAGGTGTTGATCCAGACCGTCCCGGCCTGGAGGCGGCGGGCCAGCCGGTGCGCCTTGCCCACGTCGCGGGTCCAGACCGCGGCCGCGAGCCCGTAGATCGTGCCGTTGGCGACGTCGACGAGCTGGTCCACGTCCTCGAAGGTGAGCGTCGAGAGCACGGGCCCGAAGATCTCCTCCTGGGCGATCTTCATCCCAGGCAGGACCTGGTCGAAGATCGCGGGCCTGACGAAGTAGCCGCGGCCGTCGGCGCGGCCCCCGGCGAGGACGGGCCGGGCCCCCTCCCGGACGCCGGCCTCGATGTAGCCGAGCACCCGCTCGAGCTGGGCCTTGGAGACGAGCGCGCCGAGGCGGGTCTTCGGGTTCAGCGGGTCGCCGGGCTCGAGCTTCTTCGCGCGGTCGACGAGCCTGTCGAGGAGCGCGTCGTGGGCCGTCCGCTCGACGAGGAGCCGGGAGCCCGCCGCGCACACCTCGCCCTTGCCGTAGAAGATCCCGTTGAACGCGCCCTTCGCGGCGGCGTCCAGATCGGCGTCGGCGAAGACGATATTCGGCGACTTGCCTCCGAGTTCCAGCGAGACCTTCTTCAGGGTGTCGGCCGCGGTGCGCATGATCTCCTTGCCGACCGCGGTCGAGCCCGTGAAGGAGATCTTGTCCACGGCGGGATGGGCGACGAGCGCGCGCCCGGCGGTCTCGCCGAACCCTGGCACGATGTTGACGACGCCATCGGGCAGGCCGGCCTCCTGGCAGAGCTGGCCGAGCCAGAGCCCGCTGAGCGGTGTCTCCTCGGCGACCTTCACGACGACGGTGTTGCCACAGGCGAGCGCCGGCGCGACCTTCCAGGCGACCATCAGGAGCGGGAAGTTCCAGGGCGTGATGATGCCGCAGACCCCGTACGGCTCGCGCAGGGTGTAGTTGAAGAAGTCGCCGGGGACGGGAATCGTCGCGCCCTCGATCTTGGTGCACCACCCCGCGTAGTAGTAGAAGGTCTCCGCCGCGGCCGGGATGTCGACGTGGCGCGACTCGAAGATCGGCTTGCCGTTGTCGAGGGTCTCGAGCTTCGCCAGCTCATCGGCGTTCTTCACGATGAGGTCGCCGACCTTCCACAGGAGCTTCGCGCGCTCGCGCGCCGCCATCCGGCTCCACGCCGTGTCGGCGAAGGCGCGGCGGGCCGCCCGGACCGCCCGGTCGACGTCGGGCGCGTCGGCCTCGGCGACCTCGGCCAGGACCTCCTCGGTCGCGGGGTTGATCGTCGTGAAGGTCTTGCCGCTCTGGGCATCCTCCCACTTTCCGCCGATCAGGAGCCGGGTCGGGTTGATCATGGTGACGCTCCTTCGCAGGGGGTCTCACCGGTCGTGGACTGCTTCACGTACGCGATCGCGCAGTCGCGACCGTGGGTCGTCTCGGCCTGCCGGATCGCCTCCTCGACGGACGCCGCGACCTCGAAGCCGAGGTGCCGGGGGACCTGGGGGTCCTCGGGCGCCGCGACGATCACCCGCCCGACGCGGGCCAGACGCTTGAGCGGGTAGAGGGCCATGATCGCGTGCACCGGATGGAAGGCGAACGCGTGCCGGTACTGCTCGACGTAGTCGGGACGCGCGGCGAAGGCGTCGGCGTGCTCGCGCATGATCCGGTAGGGGTCGCGGGTCACCGGGAGCACCCGCTCCCACACCTCCCGGTACGCGGGGTGGCGCGCGGTGTCCCAGCGGTCCGGCGCCGGCGTGGCCATGATCACCGTGCACCCGGGCCGCCCGAGGGCCTCGATCACGCCGCCGAGATAGCCGAGCCCGGAGGAGACGAGGGTCAGGATCGGGTTCGTGGTGGACCAGATGGCGTAGGGGCTCCAGTCGGGAACGCCGTACACGAAGACGTCGAACTGCCGGCGGGCGAGCCCGCGGCGGGGCGGGAAGAGCGCCTCCAGGGTCGTGAGCGCCGCCCGCCGGGTGGCCTCGACCGAGCCGGCGAAGACGCGGGCGGTCGCGAACGGGCCGGCGGCGACCGTGTCGATCTTGAACACGCGCCGGCCCGTCCGGGCCTCCAGGTGCCGGCCCATCTCGTCGAGCAGCGCGTGCATGCGGTTGCCGTGGAGCGACATCGACATGCCGTCGGGGGTGTGGTGGATCTTGATCGAGCGGTACGTCGAGAGCCCGACGCAGACCGACTTCCAGCCCCCCGAGAAGCCGCGGAAGTAGCGCGCGTTGACGTAGACGGTGAGGTCGGACTCGACCACCGCCCGATGGACCTCGACCGGATAGCCGCCGGGGGAGGTCGTCCCCAGGTCGACGAGGTTCGCTGGGTCCTCCGCGTCGTGGCAGCGGAGGCGCGGCCCGAACTCCCGGACCAGGTCCTCCCCGACCAGGCGGCCGAGCTCCTCCGGCGTGAACATCCGATGAAGGGCGTTCGCGCAGATCAGCCGCACGTTGGCGCGCGGGACGCCCGCCGCCCCGAGCTCGTCGAGCACCGCCCGGATCGCCACGCCCCGGATCGGCCCGTAGGACGGCACCGTCCCGTCGTCGAAGGCGATCAGGACCGCCGCCCGCGGCCTCACGAGTTCGCCGAGACGCGGGCCGCCTACCGGCTCCGCCAGCGCCGCCCGCACCGCTCCGTCGAGGTCGTCGATCGGCCCGAGCCCCGGCGGCTCCTCGTTCGACAGGACCGCCGTGCGGTCGGGAAGGGTCGCCGTGAGCGTCGCCGGCCCGTAGGGCAGCGTGGCGATCATGCGGGGGTGAGGACCTGGCCGCCGCCGGCCGCGTGCATGCGGCCCTGGTCGACGACCACCGCGCCGTTGACGAGCACCCAGGGGATGCCCGTCGGATGGCGGTGGGGGTCGGTGTAGGTCGCGGTGTCGCTCACCCGAGCGGGATCGAAGACGACGAGGTCGGCGGCGTAGCCCGGCCGCACGAGGCCGCGGTCGTGGAGCCGGAGCTTGGCCGCCGGCATCCCGGTCATCTTGTGGACCGCGGTCTCCCACGCGAAGAGCTTCTTCTCGCGGACGTAGACGCCGAGCACGCGTGGGAAGGTCCCGTACATCCGTGGATGGGGCTTGCCCGGGTGCGGCCCCGGGCCCGCGGAGAGGCCGAGCGAGTCGGAGCCGATCATGACGGCGGGATGCGCGAGCACCTTCGCGACGTTCTCCTCGCTCTGAGAGAAGACCACCATCGAGACGCCGGCGCGCTCCTCGGCGACAAGGCTCAGCATGGCCTCGGCCGGCGTGCCGCCGGCGGCGCGCGCCAGGTGCGCCAGGGTGAGCCCCTCGAGCTCTGGGCGCGAGCAGGTCGCCACGAAGATCTGGTCGAAGCCGATCGAGCCCATCGGCGTCCGCCAGCGCTCGCCGTCGATCAGGCACTCCTCGACGACCCGGCGGCGCGTCGGGCGGTCGGCGAGGCGCGCGAGGAGCTTCGAGACACCGCCGTCGTGCATCCACGGCGGCAGGAGATTGTCCATCTTGGTGCTGCCGGCGTTGTACGGATAGACATCGCCGCTCACGTCGAGCCCCCGCGCCCGCGCCGTGTCGATCAGCCGGAGCACGCGGTCCAGCTTCCCCCAGTTCTCCGGCCCGGCGGCCTTCACGTGGGCGATCTGGACGGCCGCGCCGCCCACTTCGCCGATCTGGATGGCCTCCGCGATCGCCTCCTCGAGCGTCGCCGCCTCGCCGCGGACGTGCGAGAAGTAGAGGCCCCCGCGCTTGGCCATCGACCGCGTCAACCCGATCAGCTCGTCCGTCGACGCGTACACGCTCGGCGGGTAGACGAGGCCGGTCGAGTATCCGAAGGCCCCCGCGTCGAGGGCCTCCGCGAGCAGGCGCTCCATCGCCCGAAGGTCGTCCGGGGTCGCCGCGCGGTTGTCGGGGCCGAGCGCGGCGAGCCGGAGCGCCCCGTGGCCGACCATGTGCACGACGTTGATCGACGGCCGCGCCGCTCGCAGGACGTCGAGGTACTGACCGAACGTCTCCCACTCGATCTCGAGCCGCGCCCCGATGCCGCCGGCCCACGCGCGGACGGTCTCCTTCCGCGCCGGATGGACGGGGGCGGGGGAGAAGGAGCACATGCCGACGACCTCGGTGGTGCATCCCTGCCGCACCTTCGACTCGGCGGCCGGGCAGGCCAGATAGAAGAGGTCCGAGTGGGAGTGGATGTCGATGAAGCCGGGCGTCACGTAGTGCCCGGTGGCGTCGATCGTGCGCTCGGCCGGGCCGCGGAGCCCGGCGTCGACGGCCGCGACCCGCCCGCCCTCGACGGCGACGTCCGCGCGCACGGCCGGCGCTCCGCTCCCGTCGATGACGAGGCCGTTCTGGATCAGGAGCGACCAGGCCACCGCCCCGCCGCCTACGGCTCGACGATCTTCACCGACTTCATCCGGTCGCCGATCCGGATCCCATCGACGACGTCCATCCCCTTGGTCACGATGCCGAAGACCGTGTACTTCCCGTCGAGGAAGGAGGCCGGGCCGAGGCAGATGTAGAACTGGCTGCCCGCCGAGTCGGGGTCGGCTGAGCGCGCCATGGCTACCGTGCCGCGCACGTGCTTGTGCGCGTTGAACTCGGCCTTGATCGTGTAGCCCGGTCCCCCGGTGCCGTTGCCCTTGGGGTCGCCGCCCTGGACGACGAAACCCGGCTCGACCCGGTGGAAGGTCAGTTTGTTGTAGAAGCCCTTCTTGGTCAGCGCGACGAAGTTGGCGACGGTCTTGGGGGCGTCGCCGGGGAAGAGCTCGATGGTGATCTCTCCGCCCTTCTCCATGGAGATGACGGCGGTCTCCTTCACGTTCGTCCGCCCTTTCTGTTGGTCGGCGGCCGGCGCCGGGCCACCGACGAGGAGCGTCATCAGGATGCTGACGACGAGGATCCGGATCATGCGAGACCCTCCTGGGGAGCCGAGAGACTACGGCATTATACCCGCGGACGGCCGCGCGGCGGTGCGTGTGGTACGATGAAGCGATGCAGCAGCGAGCCGACATTCGGAACATCGCGATCATCGCCCACGTCGATCACGGGAAGACCACGCTCGTCGACGCGATGCTCTGGCAGTCTGGGCTCTTTCGCGCGAACGAGGCGGTGCCCGAGCGCATGCTGGACTCGATCGACCTCGAGCGCGAGAAGGGCATCACGATCATGGCCAAGACGACCGCGGTGACCTACCGCGGGGTGCGGATCAACATCGTCGACACGCCCGGGCACGCCGACTTCGGCTCGGAGGTCGAGCGGACGCTCACGCTCGTCGACGGGGTGCTGCTGCTCGTCGACGCCGCCGAGGGGCCGCTGCCGCAGACGCGCTTCGTGCTCAAGAAGGCGCTCGAGGCGGGCCTGCCGCCGATCGTCGTCGTCAACAAGATCGACCGCCAGGATGCGCGGCCCGCCGAGGTGCTCGACGAGATCTACGACCTGTTCATCGACCTCGACGCGGCCGAGGATCAGCTCGACTTCCCCGTCCTCTACACGAACGCCAAGGCGGGGACCGCGACCCGGGCGCTCGCCGAGCCCTCGCAGACCCTTGCGCCCCTGTTCGAGACGATCCTCGCGACGGTGCCCGCCCCGCGCTTCGATCCCGAGATGGGGCTCCAGTTCCGGGTGGCGATGCTCGACTGGGACGACTACGTCGGCCGGCTCATCATCGGCCGGATCGTGAACGGCCGCGTGAAGCAGGCCGACCGCGTGGCCGTCGTCCACCGGGACGGGTCGGTCGAGCCGGGGAAGATCACCGTCCTCTACGGCTACGAGGGGCTCCGGCGCGTGGAGGTCGCGGAGGCGGCGGCCGGCGAGATCGTGGCCATCGCCGGCGTGGACCAGGTCGAGATCGGCGAGACCGTCGCCGACGCCGACCGGCCGCAGGCGCTGCCGGCCATCCGCATCGACGAGCCCACGGTATCGATGCTCTTCTCGGCGAACGTCTCGCCCTTCGCCGGCCGGGAGGGCAAGTACGTGACGTCGACGCAGCTTCGCGACCGGCTCTGGAAGGAGCGCCGGGTCAACGTCGGCATCCGCGTCGAGGAGACGGACTCGCCCGATACGTTCCGCGTGTCGGGACGGGGGGAGCTTCAGCTCGCGATCCTGATCGAGATGATGCGGCGCGAAGGCTTCGAGATGGAGGTCGGCAAGCCGCAGATCATCACCCGCGAGACGGACGGCCAGGTGCTCGAGCCGATGGAGCACCTCGTCATCGACATTCCCGAGGAGTTCATCGGCGCCGTGACCCAGAAGGTGGGGCCGCGCCGGGCGACGATGACCAAGCTCGTCAACCACGGGACCGGGCGCGTCCGGCTCGAGTACCGGATCCCGGCGCGCGGGCTCATCGGATACCGGAGCGAGTTTCTGACCGACACGCGCGGCACCGGACTCCTGAACCACCTCTTCGACGGGTGGGCTCCGTGGCAGGGGGAGATCGCCCACCGGCAGAACGGCGCGCTCGTCGCCGACCGGGCCGGCCGCACCACCGCCTACGCGATCGACCACCTCCAGGCCCGCGGCATCATATTCGCCGCGCCGGGCGAGGCGGTCTACGAGGGACAGGTCGTCGGAGAGAACGCGCGTGACACCGACATGGACGTCAACATCACCAAAGAAAAGAAGCTGACGAACATGCGCTCCTCCACGGCCGACGAGGGGGTCAAGCTCACGCCGCCCCGCGTCATGAACCTCGAGCAGTCTCTCGAGTGGATCCGTGAGGACGAGCTCCTCGAGGTCACGCCGAAATCGCTCCGGCTCCGGAAACGGCAGCTCGTGGCAAGGCGGCGGTTCTAGGCGAGGCTGGCGGGACCCCTTCCCCGGCCGAGAGCCGGGGAAGGGGTCCCTCAAATCCGGTTAAATCCCGCTGAAGTCGTCCTGGTACGAGTTGATCTCAGCGTCCATCTTCACTTCCACAAACTCGGGCTTCGTCCACTCCATTTGGTCTCACCCCCCTCGGTTTAGTAGTTGGCGGCCGTAGAGGCAGCACAGAGCGTGCCATCGAGTCCCTCTGTCTAAGAGCCGGAAAGAACGCATCTCATTGAAGAGATGGGATGAGGGATTTCGCGCAGATGGGGGAAATCCCGCACCCATGACCGTTCAGGACGAGATCTTGAACTTCGCCATCCGGTAGCGGAGCGTGTCCCGGGTGATGCCGAGGAGCCTGGCTGCCTTGGCCTGATTGCCGCTGGCCTCCCGGAGGGCCTGGTCGATCATGGCTCGCTCCCACTGGGCCAGGCTGAGTCGCTCGGGTGGGAGGGGGCCGGCCGGCCCGACGGGGGCTCGGAGGGCCCCGCCGCCGGCGGCGGGGGGGCCGAGCGAGACGTTGCCGATCTCGTCGCCGCCCGTCCAGCCGAGCACCGCCCGCTCGAGCACGTGCTTCAGCTCGCGCACGTTGCCGGGCCACGGGTAGTCGCCGATCGCCGCCATCGCCGGCTGCCCGAGGCGCGACACGCGCTTGCCGTACTTGATCGCGAACCGCTTGAGGAAGAGCTGGGCCAACAGCGGGATGTCCTCCCCCCGCTCGCGGAGCGGCGGCAGGTGGATCGTGAAGACGTCGAGCCGGTAGTAGAGATCTCTCCGGAAGGCGCCCGCCGCCATCGCGCCCGCGAGGTCCTTGTTGGTCGCGGCCAGGAGCCAGGCGTTCACCTTGCGGTCCCGCACGCTGCCGATCCGCCGGACCGTCCGCTCCTCGATGGCGCGCAGGAGCTTGCCCTGGAGCGACAGCTCCAGGTCGCCCACCTCGTCGAGGAACACCGTGCCGCCGTCGGCGGCCTCGATCAGCCCCACCTTCGACTCGCGCGCGTCGGTGAAGGAGCCCTTCTCGTAGCCAAACAGCTCGGTCTCGATCAGGGTCGGCGGGAGCGACGTGCAGTCGATCTCGATGAAGGGGTGGCCCGCCCGGCGGCTCTGCACGTGCAGCGCCCGCGCGACGAGGCTCTTGCCGGTGCCGGTCTCGCCCGTGAGCAGCACGGTCGGCGCCTCTTCCTCGAGCGAGGCGAGATGCTTGACCTGGGCGAAGATCCGCTGCATCGGCGGGCAGCGGCCGATCAACCCCTCGAGCTCGAAGTCCCGTGCGTCCCGCTCCCGGTAGTACTTCACCTCCTGGCGGAGTCGCGAGGCCTCCTGCGCCCGGTCGGCCACGATCCGGAGTTCCTCGAGGTCGATCGGCTTCTTCAAGTAGTCGAGCGCGCCGAGCTTCATGGCCTCGACCGCCCCCTCGATGGTGCCGTACGCCGTCAGCAGCACGACCGCGATGTGGGGGTCGTACTCCCGGATCTTCTTCAGGAGCTCGAGGCCAGTCGTCTTCGGGAGCCGGAGGTCGAGGAAGACCAGGTCCGGATGGAGCTTCTCCAAGAGCTCGAGCGCGGCGTCGCCGTCCTCCGCCACCTCCGCCTCGTAGCCGTGCGCGTCGAGGAAGAGCTTGATCGAGCGGGCGAGCGTCTTCTCGTCGTCGACGACGAGGACGGTAAAGCGCGGCATCAGGCCGCCGGCACCGCGTCCGTCACGGACGCCGGAAGCGTGATCGTCACCACCGTGCCTTCCCGCTCCCCGTTGACGATGGTGAGGCTCCCCGCGTTCTGCTCGACAAAGCGCTTGGCGATGGCCAGGCCGAGCCCGGTGCCGTCGGCCTTGGTCGTGAAGAACGGTTCGGAGACGCGGGCGAGCGCGGTCGCCGGAATCCCCTCCCCGGTGTCCCGGACGGTGACGCGGAGGCGGGCGCCGCCGTCCGGGGCGGCGATCCGGCTCGCGCCGATCGCGAGCGCGCCGCCCCGCGGCATCGCGTCGAGCGCGTTCGAGATGACCTCGAGGACGGCCTGCTCGATCTGGACGGCGTCGATCCACGCGTCGGGGAGGTCGAAGCCCACGTCGACCTTCAGGTCGATGCCCTGCCGGGCGAGCTTCTCGGAGAAGACCGCCAGGACCCGGTCCACCAGCGGCGAGAGCGGCTCCGCCACCGGCGAGAAGGCGACGGGCTTGGTGAAGTCGAGCAGGTGGGCGATCCGCTTCTCGAGGCGGTCCACCTCGGCGATCACCGCCTGCAGGTGCTCCCGCTGGGGGCTCCGGGAGGGGAGCTGGTGGAGCACGAGCTGGGTCGCCGCCCGGATGCTCGCCAGGGGATTCCGGAGCCCGTGGGCGACGGCCGCCGACATCTGGCCGAGCGAGGCGAGCTTCTCGGCCTGGATGATCCCCTCGTGGGCGCGCCGGAGCCGCTCCGCCATCGCGAGGAACTGCCGGGCCAGGCCTCCCAGCTCGTCGCGCGACCGGATCTCGACCGCGCGGGCCTGGTCGAACTCGCCACGGCCGACCATCTCCATCATCGTCTTGAGCCCGGCCACCGGCCGGGCGAAGGCGCGGGCGATGAGCGCCGCGAAGAGCGCGCCGAACACGACCGAGGACAGGATGATGAGAATCAGGACCATCGTGGTCGAGCGCTCGGTCGCCTGCAGGTTTCGGAACGCGCGCGCGATATTGTGCGTGCGCGAGGTCGTGTAAATCGACTTGATCGTACTGTCGAGCGCGGGCAGGATCTGGCCGTTCAGCTCGCGCTGAATCAGGCGGGACGCCTCCGCGCGATCCCCCCCCCGGTAGAGGGCGAAGGCGCGCCGCACCACCGTGTCGGTCCGGACCTCCAGGTTCTCGAGGGCGCCCGCAAGCCTGAGGTCGTCGGGATCCACGGACGACCTTCTCCACTCGGCCATCCGCGGGTGGAGCAGGGCGTCGAGCCGCTCGAACTCGTCGTTGGCCTGCGGGTCCCATCCCGTGAGGTAGTCCCGCACCTTGCGGAGCTTCCGGTAGATGACCGACTCGACGTCGGCGAAGACGCGCGCCCGGGCCAGGCTCTCCTCGAGCGTCTGCAGGGCCACCCGCTCCTGTCGGACGTTCCAGAGGGTCTGAGCTCCGATGATCCCGAGCGGGACGATCATGACGCTGAAGGCCAGGAGCAGTTTCTTCCGAAACGTCATGCCATGGAGACTATGCGCCCCGCCCGGGAAGGCTGTCAACGCGCGCGGCGCCCGCGCCGCGCGCGTGCCGGGGGCGTGTTAGAGTAGGTCATCCGCTCCGCTGGAGGCGCGTCGGTGCGAGGGGTGCTCATCACATTCGAGGGCGTCGAGGGGTCCGGCAAGACCACCCAGGCGCGCCACCTCGCCGCGTTTCTCGACGGCCGGGGCCGGCGGGTCCGGCTGACACGCGAGCCCGACGGCACCGCGCTCGGCCAGGCGGTGCGGACGCGGTTCGAGGCGGGCGCGCCCGGCCCGGCGCCCCTGGCCGAGATGTTCCTCTTCCTGGCCGCGCGCCAGCAGCACGTCGTCGAAGTGATTCGGCCCGCGCTCGAGGGTGGCGCCGTCGTGATCTCGGACCGCTACGTCGACGCCACGGTGGCCTACCAAGGGTACGGACGCGGCGTCGACCCCCAGACCATCCGGGAGCTGAACCTGATCGCGACGGGGGGCGTGCTCCCGGACCTCACCATCCTGCTCGACCTCGCTCCCGCGCTCGGGATCCGGCGGATCGCCGGCCGCGCCCATGACTCCTTCGAGACGCTCGGGCTCGACTTTCACGAGCGCGTCCGGCAGGGCTATCTCGAGATCGCGCGCGCGGAGAAGGAGCGCGTCGCCGTGGTCGGCGGGGACCAGGCGGAGGCCGAGGTGCGCGACGCGATCCAGGCGCTCGTGGTCGATCGCCTGCGCGAGGCGCTCGGTGGCGGTTGAGCACCCGCTGCTCGCGCAGGCGCTGGCCAGTGGCCGCGTCGCGCACGCCTACGCGTTCGTCGGGCCGCCCGGATCCGGGCGCAAGGCGGCGGCGGTCGAGTTCGCGCGGGTACTCCTCGGCGCCGCGCGCTCGGCGCATCCCGATCTGCATGTCCTCGCGCCCAGCCCGCCCGCCGACCGCCCCAAGGGGCCGCGGGCGATTCGCATCGACGACATCCGCGCCCTCGAGCGCGCCGCCGCGCTCAGGCCGGTCCGCGGGCCGTCGAAGGTGTTCATCGTGGAGGACGCGGATCGCATGACCGGCGAGTCGCCGGAGGCGTTCCTGAAGACGCTCGAGGAGCCGCCCCCCGGCACCGTGATCATCCTGATCCTCTCGCGCGCGCGGGCGGTGCCGGCCACGGTGCTCTCGCGCTGTCAGATCGTGCGCTTCCAGCCCGCACCGGCGCCGGCGGCGGCGGAGGACCGCGCGCTGGTTCGGGCCGCCTTCCGGGACGTGGCGGCCGACGGCGCCGAGGCGCTCTTCCGTCACGCCCAGACAGTCGATCGGGACCGGCCGCGGGCGGAGGCGCTGGTGGAGGCGATCTGGCTCTGGTACCGCGACCTGCTGCGGGCGAAGGCCGGCTGGGCGCCCGACGCCGATGTGGCGCGCGAGGCCCAGGCCCTCGCGCAGGACGAGATCCTGGCGGGGCTGGCCCTCTGCCGGGAGGCCTGGCGCGCCCTCGGCGTGAACGTCTCGCCGCGGCTGACCCTCGAGGTCGTCCTGAGCCGGCTCGCGCTCAGGGCCGCGTAGGAGGAGCCCGTGAACGAGACCGCGCGGGACGAGGCCGCGCCCGAGTTCCTGGTCGGCGTCCGTCTGCGCCCTACCGCCCAGGCCGACGATTACAAGATGGTCGGGCTCGACCTCCGCGTCGGCGACGTCTGCGTCGTGGAGACGGCGACGGGCACGGCGGTGGGCGAGGTGCGTCGACCGCGGCGGGAGGTGCCCCCCGGGAAGAAGGCGCAGCTCTTCCGGCGCGTGCTGGCCCCGGCGACGGACGGGCAGGCGGAAGAGTGGCGGCGCCGTCGGCAGCGGGAGGAGCGTGCGATCGAGCGCTGCCGGCTCCGGGCGCGCGAGATGGGGCTCCGGCTCAAGGTCATCGACGTCGAGGTCGAGCCGGACGGTTTGCGGATCATCGTCTACTTCACCTCGGAGGAGCGGGTCGACTTCCGTGACCTCGTGCGCGAGCTCGCCCGAGAGTTCCGCGCCCGCATCGAGATGCGGCAGATCGGCGCCCGCGACACGACCAAGGTGCTCGACGGCATCGGGCCGTGCGGCCGCCAGCTCTGCTGCTCCTCCTACCTTCGCAAGTTCGAGCCGATCTCGGTCAAGATGGCGAAGACGCAGGACATGCCGCTCACCGACAACCGGCTGCTCGGCAACTGCGGCCGGCTCAAGTGTTGTCTCCTCTACGAGTTTTCGACCTACCAGGAGCTGCGCGCGCGGCTCCCGAAGATCAACACGCCCTGCCAGGCCTCATGCGGGGGCGGCGGCTGTATGACGGGCAAGATCAAGTCGCTACGGGTCCTCAAGGAGTCCGTGCTCGTGGGTTTCCCGGACGGCACCGAGGCCGAGGTGCCGCTCGCGGAGCTCACGTGGGAGGGCCGGCCGCACGCGCAGGCCCAACTCACGCCGCCCGGAGCGCCGCCGCCGCAGTGACCGCGCCGCGTCCGTTCTACCTCACGACGCCGATCTACTACGTCAACGCGCGCCCGCACCTCGGCCACGCGTACACGACGATCATCGCCGACGCGATGTGCCGCTACCGGCGCCTGGCCGGCGACACCGTGCACCTCCTGACCGGTACCGACGAGCACGGCGACAAGATCGCCCGGGCGGCGGCCGAGGCGGGCCTCTCGCCCCAGGCCTACGCCGACGCGATCTCGGCCGTCTTCCGCGAGACGTGGCGGCGGCTCGGCATCTCGAACGACGACTTCATCCGCACCACCGAGCCTCGGCACGAGCGCGTCGTCCAGGAGATCCTCCGGACGCTCCACGACCGGGGCGAGATCTACTTCGGTACCTACGGGGGGCTCTACTGCTTCGGCTGCGAGCGCTTCTACACGGAGAAGGAGGCGGTCGACGGCACCTGCCCTCAGCACCTCACCCCGCTCCAGTTCCTCGAGGAGGAGAACTACTTCTTCAAGATGTCGAAGTACCAGGACTGGCTGGTTCGGTACATCGAGGAGCGCCCCGCCCTGATCCGTCCCGAGCGCTATCGGAACGAGGTCCTCGGGTTCCTGCGCGACCCGCTCCAGGATCTCTCGATCAGCCGGCCGAAGACGCGGCTCACCTGGGGCATCCCGCTGCCCTTCGACGACCGCTTCGTCACCTACGTCTGGTTCGACGCCCTCATCAACTACGTCTCCGCGCTCGGCGGCCCCGGCGCCGCCGCCTACGAGACCCTCTGGCCCCACGCCCGGCACCTGGTCGGCAAGGATATCCTGAAGCCGCACGGCGTCTACTGGCCCTGCATGCTCAAGGCGGCCGGCCTCCCCGTCTACGCGGGCCTCGTGGTCCACGGCTACTGGAACCTCGGCGGCGGCAAGATGTCGAAGTCGATCGGCAACGTCGTCGAGGCGTTCGAGCTCGTCGACAAGTACGGCCACGACGCCTTCCGCTACTTTCTGATGCGCGAGATGACGTTCGGGCTCGACGCGAACTTCTCCGAGGAGGCGCTGGTCGGGCGGCTGAACTCGGACCTGGCCAACGACCTCGGCAACCTCGTGAGCCGCGCCACGACGATGATCGCCAACTTCGCGGACGGCGCGGTGCCGGAGCCGGGCGACCCGGGACCGGAGTCGGCGGTCGTGCGCGAGACGCTCGCGCGAACCCGGCGCGACGTCGACGAGGCCATGCGGGAGTTTGCCTTCCAGCGGGCGCTCGTCGCCATCTGGGAGTTCATCGCGATCGTCAACGGCTACGTCGACGCGGTCCAGCCGTGGGCGCTCGCCCGCGACCCCGGCCGGCGGGCGCGGCTCCACGGCGCGCTCTACACGCTGGCCGAGTCCCTCCGCTGCCTGGCGGTCCTGCTCGACGCGTTCCTGCCGGAGGCGGCGACGAAGATCCGGCGCGGGCTCGGCCTCGAGCCGCAAGGGCTCGCCGCGCTCGAGTGGGGAGGGCTCGCGCCGGGGACGAAGGTGGCGAAGGCGCCGGCGTTGTTCCCCCGAATCGAGGCGGGGAAGGCTGCGGGGAGCGCGCCGGCGCGCCCGGAGCCGGCCGTCGGCGAGACGCCGGCGCGCCCCCGGGTCCCGATCGACGACTTCGCCCGGATCGAGCTGCGGGTCGCCCTCGTGCTGGCGGCCGAGGCGGTCGCGAAGTCAAAGAGGCTCCTGAAGCTCTCCGTGGACCTTGGCGAGGGGGCTCCGCGTACGATCGTCGCGGGCATCGCCGAGCACTACGCCCCGGCGGAGCTCGTCGGCAAGAAGGTCGTCGTCGTCGCGAATCTGGAGCCGGCCCGGCTCATGGGCGTCGAGTCCGACGGCATGCTCCTGGCCGGCTCGACCGACGGCAAGCTCGCGCTCCTCTCGCTCGACCGAGACCTGCCTCCTGGCGCCCGGGTCAAGTAGGCGACCCCGGCGAGGGCACCCGGGGAGACCGCGACATTCCGCACGCCGCCAGCACGCTGGCCTGGGCCCGTCAGTGGGGGGTCTCCGTCGCCTCGTTCGTGGGCGGGTGCCTGACGCTCTTCGTCTTTCGTCGCGGGCTGCCGGCCGTGGGCTGGATCATCGGCTATCTGGTTCTCACGTGGCTCCTGTTCGGGGTGATCACGCAGGTGCGCCAGCCCCTGCTCGAGCGGGGCAAGCGGATCATCGTGACCGCGGCCGACTACACGATCCAGACGCTCTACCACGGGCTCCTGCTCTTCGCGCTGCCCGCCTACTACGCGAGCGCCACGCTCGACTCGACGAACATCGTGTTCGTCGGGGTGCTCCTCCTGCTGGCGCTCTTGGCCACCTTCGACCCGTGGTACCAGGCGGTGGTGCACCCGCGGCCCTGGGTCCAGGACGTGTTCTTCGTGGTGTCGACCTTCGCCGCGCTGGCCCTCGCGCTGCCGCTGATCGGGGTGCCGCCCCACATCTCGCTCCGCGCGAGCGCGTGGACGTCGGTGGCGGCCCTGGCGCCCGCGATGCGGCGCGCGCGGCGCTGGCCGTGGCGGCGCGCCCTCGTCGTGGCGGGCGTCCTCGGCATCGCCGCCGCGGTGGCGGTGGGTCGTCTCCGGCTGTGGGTGCCGCCGGCGCCGCTCACGGTGGCGCGGGCGGCGCTGGCGTGGTCAATGACCGGGCTCGACCCGGCCGAGCCGCTCGGCCGGCGGGTCTCCGTGGCCGAGCTGCGACACTTCGGCGGCGTCTTCGCCTACACGGCGGTCTACGCGCCGCGGAGCCTGAGCCAGGCGATCGTGCACGTCTGGCGACGGGACGGCGCGGTGGTCGACACCGTGGAGCTCTCCCCGGTCCAGGGCGGCCGCCAGGAGGGCTTCCGCACCTTCTCGCACAAGACGAACTTCCCCGCTGAGCCGGCCGGGCGGTGGAGCGTCGACGTGATGACGAGCTCGGGCCAGCTGATCGGTCGCCTGCGGTTCGCGGTGGTGGAATGACACGCGTCGTCAAGCGCGCGGCGGCTCGCGCCCGCGAGCGCCCCCCTGTGCTCGCCCCCGCCGCCCCGGTCTTCGCCCTCGATCGAGCGCCCGGGTCCGGGACGGGCGGCGCCCGCGCCCTGACCGCCGCGGCGAGGGGTGGCGGCCCCGGCGACCCGCCCTCGGGTTCCGGGCTGGCGCCCCGGGCCGGGGGGCGGGGGCAGGACGGGATCCTCCGGTGATCGAGCTGTTTGACACGCACGCCCATCTGCAGTTCCCCGAGTTCGCCGCCGATCTCGACGGCGTGCTGGCGCGGGCGCGGGGGGCGGGCGTCACGCAGCTGGTGACGGTCGGCACCGATGTCGAGACCTCGCGGGCCGCGGTCGAGCTGGCGGCGCGCGACCCGGACATCTTCGCGGCCGTCGGCGTGCACCCGCACGACGCGGCCCTAGCCGACGAGGACGCCCTCGCCGAGATCGAACGGCTGGCGCGCGCCTCCCCGAAGGTCGTGGCCATCGGTGAGACCGGCCTCGACTTCTTCCGGAACCTGTCGGCGCCAGACGCACAGGAGCGCGCGTTCCGGTGGCAGCTCGGGCTCGCCCGGCGCCTCGGCAAGCCCGTGCTCGTGCACTGTCGCGACGCCCATCGGGAGACCCTCGCGATCCTCGTCGAAGAGGACGTCTCGCGGACGGGCGGAATCATGCACTGCTTCTCCGGCGACGCGGAGGTGGCGCGGCGCGTGCTCGATCTCGGCCTCGTCATCTCGCTCGCGGGGCCGGTCACGTACCCCAATGCGCGCGCGCTGCCGGAGGTCGCGCGCCTGACGCCGCCGGACCGGCTCGTCGTCGAGACCGACTGCCCATTCCTGCCGCCGCAGGGCCACCGCGGGCAGCGCAACGAGCCGGCCCTGATCGCGCTCACCCTGGGACGCGTCGCCGCCCTCCGCGGCGAGCCGCCCGAACTGACCGCCGCGCGAACCACGGCGACCGCGCGGCGGGTCTTCGGTCTCGCGTGAGACTCCGGGACGCCGGCTTCTTCGTCCGGGCCCGCCTCAGCCGGACGCTCAGGCGTGCCCTCAACGCGCGGTCGGCGATCGCGCCGCCGGTGCCGCTTCCGCTCGAGGCCGTCGTGGCGCGGCCGGACCCGAGCCCGCTCGATCTCGCGCGCCTCCTCGAGGGGCGCTCGAACGTCGAGCGGGAGGCCCTGCTCGGTCGCTACCTCGCCGCCCGCGGGGTTCGCTTCGAGACGGAGCGCTTCGCGACCTTCGAGGGCGCGGGCGCGAACTACGTCGCCGAGGTCGGCGCCGGCCCGCGGACCCTGGTGCTGATCGCCCACCACGACGCGGTGCCGGGCAGCCCCGGCGCCAACGACAACGCCGCCGCCGTTGGCATCCTCCTCCGGCTGCTCGACCGCGCGGCGGCCGCCCCGCCGCCGCGGCTCACGCTCCGCTTCCTCTTCACGGCGGCCGAGGAGCTCGGCTATCTCGGCGCGCGGGCCTATGTGCGGTCGCCGGCGGCCCGGCGCGTCGCCGCCGCGCTGAGCCTCGAGCTCTGCGGCATCGGCGACCAACTCGCCCTCTGGGACGCCCCCCGCGAGACCGAGCTCTCGCGCAGCTTTGCGCACGCGGTGGTCGGGCTCGGCTATCGGCGGGACGAGACCTTCCACGTCGTGGGCCGAGTCCCCGTCTTCGGCAGCGACCATCGCGCGTTCCTCGAGGTCGGGATCCCCGCCCACGGCCTCACGGTCCTCCCGGGGGCGGAGGCAGAGGCCCTGCGGCGGTTCATCTTCAGGCCGTGGCGCAGCCTCTTCCACCGCCGCCCGCGCCCGTTCGACACGTATCACACCGCGCGCGACCGGTCGGAGACGCTCGAGCCCGCGGCGTTCGACCGCGTCGGCGCCGCCCTCGAGGCGCTGATCCGCGAGTTCTGAGATCCGGGGGCCGCAGACGGGCCGGGCGGGCCGCCGGCCGGCTACGGAAACGAGGGGCCAGAGGCGATCCGCGCGAGGATCGACCGGCTCCGGGCCGCCTCCGCCTCGGGAACCATGACGACGATCTCACCCTGCGAGCCGACGCTGAAGGGGTGTACGGACTGGGCGATCCGGGAGCGGAGGAGCGTGGGAATCCCCTCGCTCTCGAGGAGGCCCCTGACGACGAGCGCCTCGGCCGAATCGCAGCGGTGGACCGCGACGAGCCCGGACTCGGAGGCCGGCTCGGGCGGGAGCCCCGGAAACCGGACGATCTTCCCCCTGGGCGGCATGGGGTCACTCTAGCAGAGGGGGCGCGTCGGGGCGCGGGCGGGCTCAGAGGTCACGGGCGGCGGGAATGCCGGGGAGCGAGGTGGCCGCCAGCACGGCGCGGGCAATGGCGCGCGCGACGGCCTCCGCCGCGGCGAGGCCGAGCGCGGTCAGGTCGGCGCGGACGTCGCCGACCGAGAGCGTGAACAGCGTGTCGCCGTCCACGGCCGTGTGGGGCGGCGAGAGCGCCCGCGCGAACCCCGTCATCCCGAGCTCGGCCACCTTGACGGCCTCGGCCTTGCTGAGCCGTGCGTCGGTCGCGATCACGCCGATCGTCGTGTTCTCCGGAGCGAAGCCGGCGAGCCGGGCGCCGCTCCGGAGCGCGCGGGCGGTGTCGATCAGCCGGCGGCCGTCGTGGGCGTCCCGGGCGCCGGCGAGGAGCGCCCCCGTGTCGGGGTCGCGAACGTCGCCCACCGCGTTGACCGCCACGAGGGCGCCGACCACGGCGCCCTCAGCCCGCGTGCTCGCGCTCCCGATCCCGCCCCGCATCGCCCGCTCGATCCGGTGGAGCTTGCCAACCGTCGCGCCGGTTCCCGCGCCGACGCTGCCCTCCCCGGGGGCGGCCGGCGTGGCGTTCGCGGCGGCCGCGTACCCCATCTCCCGCGTCGGTCGCGCGTGCATGTCGCCGACGTTGAGGTCGAACAGGATCGCGGCCGGGACGTGGGGCACGACCGTCGGCCCCGCCCGAAAGCCGGTCCCCCGACCCTCGAGGAAGCGCATGACGCCCCAGACGGCCTCGAGGCCGTAGGCGCTGCCGCCGGCCAAGAGCGCGCCGTCGACACCCGGAACGATGTGGCGCGGGTCGAGGAACTCGAGGCCGTGGACGGCGTTGGCCCAGCCGCGGAGCGTGACGCCGCCGACGGCCGGCGCGTCGCAGAGCACCACGGTGCAGCCGGTGAGCCCCACGCGATCGGTCACGTGTCCGACGCGGATCCCGGGGACGTCGGTGATGCTACCGCTCGCGCTCACGGGGCTGCCTCGACACCTCGCTCGCGCTGATCCGGCCCGCCGCGACCTCGGCGCCGACCTCGAGCGCGCGCCTGGCCAAGCCCCGGGCGAACGGGATCTGCGCCGCCGGGCGCGCGGCATCGGCGAGCTGGCCCGCCGCCGCCCGCGCCAGCGCCGCCGCCTCCGGCCGGTCCGTCAGCTCGAAGATGAGCGCCATCTCGGAGAGCCGGCTCGCCCAGCGGCGCCGCGCCTCGTCCGTGAGCTCGCGCTCGACGACCCGGGTGACGATGGCGGCCTCGCGCTCGGCCTTGAGCTGATCGGAGAGGACGAGCCGGCTGGCGCGCGCCTCCCCGAGCTGCACCGCGTCGCTCTGGACGCGCTCGGGGTCGAGGAACCACCCGGCGAGCTCGGGCAGATCGAAGAGCTGCGCCGAACGGTCGCCCAGCACGGGATCCCAGCCCGGCTGGGGCTCGGCGCCGGCGGGGGCGACGCCTGCCGGCGGGGCGAAGAGCGGCTCCCAGCGTGCGAACTCGACGGGGGGCGGGGTGCCCCGCGCGGCGTGGGTGGCCCGGGCGTCGGCGACCCGGCCGATCACGGAGGCCGGCGGGAGCTCGACCCACGGCAGCTTCTGCGACGCCCGCAGCTTGCCGAGCTCGGCTTCGAACCGCTTCTTCGTGATCTCGCCGCCCGCGGCCTCCAGGATGCCCTCGACGTCGTTGATGATCACGGAGCAGAGGAGGAGCCCCCCCCAGGCGCTCTCGAAGAGGATCCAGGCCGCCCGCGAGCCGCTGCCGTCGAGCCCGGACATCCACGCCCGCAGCGGCCGCGCCGGCCGGCGCCCGAGGACCGGGCGCCCCAGGGGCGCCGGCACCGGGACGCCGGCCTGGGAGAGGCGATAGCGCAGGCGCCGCGCGACCCGCCGGGCCTCGCCGTGACCGCGCTCGAGGAGCGCCGTGAGGAGCGGCAGCACGGCCTCGCCGCGCTCGCGGACGAGCTCCCGCAGGGCGGCGTCGAGCTCGTCCGGGGAGAGCACGCCAAGTTGCTCGATCCCGGTCGCGGGGTCAGCGAGCGCCGCGTCGAGCAGCGCCCGGTGCGGCGCGGTCATCCGAAGGCAAGGCGGAAGAACGGATGGTCCGGGGGGTCGCGGAAGTACACCTTGCGCGCGTAGTCGAGCACGCCGACGTAGCCCTCGAACTGGTCCGCGAGGAGGCGGAAGAGATGCGTCCACGCCTCGACGGCCGCGGCCCGCCGGTGCTCGGCGACAAAGCGGTACGCGCGCTTGCCCTCGTCGATGTAGTACCGCGAGCTGGCCGTCCGCTCCACGCGTTCCTGGAAGACGCCCAGCATGAACAGCGTGTAGTCGCCGATGTGACGCCGCAGCGCGACCTCTCGCTCGGGGTTGAAGTGCGGTGACCGATCGTCCCACACCACCTGGATGTCCAGGAGTGCCTCCACCACGGATTCGAGCCGGCACGTGCGGACGCTCTTCGGGTAGAGATTCTCCGTCCGGGCAAACCGGGTGAGCAGATCCGCGAGGTACCCGGCGGCCGGGTCGTCCCGTCGGGCGAGATCGCCCAGACTGCGTCGCACGGCGTCCTCGAAGAATCGCTCCAGCTCCATCGGCCCCCTCGAAGGCATGATAGCAAAGTTTGCTAGAATCGGAGCGCGATGGACGGCGCTCCTCCGATCAGACGGCCGTGGATGCTGATCGCCGCCGCGCTCGTGCTCCTGATCATGCTCGCGTACGTGCTGGTGGGTGCGTACCTTCCGTCGCGGCAGCGCATGGCCGGGCTCGAGCTCGAGCTCAAGGACGTCTACCAGAAGGAGGCGGAGCTGCAGACGCAGCTCGCGCAGGCGCTGCAGAAGAGCACGGTGCTCCAGCAGCAGGTCGGGGCGCTCGCGGCCGAGCGCGACGCGCTCCTGCGGCGGACGGGGGAGCTCGAACAGGAGCTGAGGAAGCGCGGCGGCCGCCGCCGCTAGCGCTGCGCGTCGAGGGTGCGGAGCAGGCGCTCGTTCGCCTCGCGGGCGCCGACCGAAATCCGCAGGTGCCCCGGGAAGCCGAGCGCCTGGCCGTCCCGCACGAGGATCCCCGCCCGGTAGAGTCGGTCCCGGATCGTGTCCGCGCCGGCGCCGACCTTGACGAGCAGGAAGTTCGCGTGCGACGGCGGCGCCGCGTAGCCCCGCCGCGCGAGCTCGCGCGCGAGCCGCTCGCGCTCCTCGAGCACCAGCCGCCGCGTCGCCTGCCAATAGTCCACGTCCTCCAAGGCGGCGAGGGCCGCGGCCTGGCCCAGCCGGTTCACGTTGTACGGCGCGCGCACCCGGTTCATCCGGTCGATCACCTCGGCGCCGGCCACCGCGTAGCCGACGCGCGCTCCCGCGAGGCCGGCGATCTTCGAGAAGGTCCGCATCACGAGCAAGGTCGGGGCGCTCGGGAGCAGCGCCACCCCGTCGGGAGCGTCGGGGTCGTCGCAGAAGTCGCGGTAGGCCTCGTCGAGCACGATCAGCGGAGGCTCGGGGCCGAGCGCCCGCAGGAACGCGCCGAGCGGCCGCCGGCGTACGATCGTCCCCGTCGGGTTGTGGGGCGAGCAGAGAATGACCGCCTTGGTCCGTTCGCTGACTCGACGGAGCATGTCGTCGAGGTCGGTGTCGTACCCGGCAAGCGGGCTCGGCGAGAGGTCGGCGCCCGCGATCGCGACGACGGTCGCGTAGGGCTCGAACGACGGATGGGGGACGACGACCTCGTCGCCGGGCTCGAACGCGGCCCAGGCCAGCAGCGCGAGCAGCTCGTCGGCGCCGTTGCCGAAGATGATCTGCTCGGGAGCGACGGCCAGGCGCGTCGCGAGCGCCGCCCGGAGGCGGCTCGCGTCCCCGTCGGGATAGAGATGCACGCGGCGGGCTTCGTCGGCGATCGCCCGGATCACGCGCGGCGACGGGCCCAGGGGATGCTCGTTCGCCGAGAGCCGAACGAGGCTCGGGAGCCCCGCCTCCGCGGCCAGGATCTCGAGCGGCTTGCCGACCGGGTACGGGACCACCTTGTCGATCGCCGTCCGCCAGAGCCTGCGCACGGACTCATTCTACGGCCGGGGCCGCGTCCGGCGCGAGCGCGAGCCCGTCGGGGCCTTCATAAGTCTGCGCCACGTTTGACAATATTCGGCCCGGCATGTAGGCTACGGAGCGTCATGGCCCAGGAGCTCTACCGTCGGGCAAAGCGGGCGGAAGCCAGGGCGGCTGGCGACGACGACCGACGGCGGATCCGGCTCGAGTTCTTCCGCGACGCCCTCACGGCGGGCCTCGGGTCGCTCCGGGTGCTGCACGAGGGCGGCGCGTCGGGGCTTGCCTCGGTGCAGGGCCACGCGCGCCTGATCGACGGGATCCTCCAGGCGCTGTTCCGGCTGGCCGCCGCCGATGCTGGCGCCCAGGGCCTCGCCCCGAGCCCGGTCGTCCTCGTCGCTCTGGGCGGCTACGGCCGCGCCGAGCTCCACCCGTCGTCGGACATCGACGTCATGGTGATCCACGACGGCGAGCTGAGCCCCTTCGTGCAGCGGATCACGCAGGAGATCCTGTACACGCTCTGGGATCTCGGGCTCCAGGTCGGGCACAGCCTGCGCTCGCTCACGGACTGCGTCGCGATCGCCCGCACCGACTTCCCGAGCCGCACCTCCATGCAGGAGGCGCGCCACCTCGCGGGCTCGCGGCGCCTCTTCAACCGCTTCCGACGCGTGCTCGCCGAGAACGTCTACCGCCGCGACTTCGCCCAGTTCCTGGAGACCGCGCTGGGCGAACGCGACGAGCGCTATCGCAAGTACGGCGCCTCGCCGTACATCGGCGAGCCGAACATCAAGGAGTCGGCCGGCGGTCTGCGCGACGTCCACACCGCGATGTGGCTCGGGGCGACGAAGTTCGGCGCGCGGACGCTCCGCGAGCTGGCCGAGAAGGGCGTGATCTCGGCGCGCGAGCAGCGCCCGGCCGAGGAGGCGCTGACCTTCCTCTGGCGCGTGCGCAACGAGCTGCACTTTCTGGCCGGCCACAAGAACGACGTCCTCTCGCGCGACGTGCAGCCGGAGATCGCGAAGCGCTTCGGCTACGGGGACGACGAGACCTCGCTCGGGGTCGAGAAGTTCATGCGCGAGTACTACCTGCACGCCCGCGCGGTCCACCGCGTGTCGCGGCGCCTGATCGTCCGCTGCCGAGAGGGGCTCTCCCGGCGCGCCTCGGCCGCCCGGCGGCACCGGCAGGCCGCGCTGGCCGACGGGCTCGTGTTCTTCGACGGGCGGCTTCATTTGGCCGAGGCCGATCCCCGCACCTTCGCCGAGGACCGGACGCGGCTGATGAAGGTCTTCTGGCACCTGCACCGCCTGGGCTGCGAGTTGTCCAGCGACCTCGAGCGGGCGGTGGAGGATTCGCTCGAGCTCGTGGACGACGCGTTCCGCGCCTCCCCGGTCGTGCGCGACCTCTTCCTCGAGATCTGCCGGAACTGGGGGCGGGTCGCGCCGACCTTGCGGGAAATGCACGAGCTCGGCCTGCTGGGCCGCTACCTGCCGGAGTTCGGCGCCCTGACGTGCCTCGTCCAGTACGACGTCTATCATAAGTTCTCGGCCGACCAGCACTCGCTCCTCGCCGTCGAGAACCTGGAGGCGCTGGCGCCGGGCCAGTCGGCGGAGTCGGAGGGCGCCGCCCAGGTCTTCAGCACGATCGAGCGGCCGGACCTGCTCCTGCTGGGGATGCTGCTCCACGACATCGGCAAGGCCCAGGGGCACGGCCACGTGGCCAAGGGGATCCCGCTCATCCGCCGGCTCACCCGGCGGCTCGCGCTGCCGGCGGCCGACGCGGCGGCGCTCGAGTTCCTCGTCGCCCATCACCTCACGATGTCGCACACCGCCCAGCGACGCGACCTCCATGACCCGAAGACCGTGGAGGATCTGGCCGCTACCGCGCGCGATCCGCAGGCGCTCGGCATGCTCTACCTCCTGACGTACGCCGACATGCGGGCGGTGGGGCCGGGCGTGATGACGGGGTGGCAGGCCGCGATCCTCTTCGACCTCTACACGCTGACGCTCGCCCGCCTGACCGGCGGCGAGGCGGCGCCGCCGAACCGCACCCAGCTCACCGACCGCGTGTGCACGGCGGTCCGGGACGAGGCCTCGCGCCAGGCCGTCATGGGCCACCTGGCGATGATGTCGGACCGGTACCTGGCCGGCACCGGCGTCCAGCGCATCGCCGAGCACCTTCGGCTGGTCGAGCAGCTCCAGGCCGAGGGCGCGCCGGTGGTAACGGAGCTCTTTCCCCACCCCGACCTCGGGACGTCGGACCTCGTCGTCGTCACGCGGGACCTGCCGGGGCTCTTCGCGGCGCTAGCGGGCACGCTGGCCGCGAACGGGATCAACATCCTGTCGGCCCAGATCCACACGCGCGCGGACGGCGTCGCCGTCGACACGTTCCAGGTGAGCGATTCGCTCGGCGCGGCGGTGACGTCGGCGGCTCACTGGGCCCGGACGCTCGAGAGCCTCCGGGCGGTGCTGAGCGGAGACCGTCGGGTCGAGGACCTGCTCGGGGAGCGCCCGTCGAGGCGCTCCCGCGAGGCGCCCCCGGTCGAGAGCCGGCCGAAGGTCGCCGTCGACAACCAGCTCTCCGACTCGCACACCGTGGTCGAGGTGAAGTCACCGGATCGGCCGGGCCTCCTCTACCTGATCACCCGGACGTTCTCGGCGGCCGGCCTGGACATCGCGAGCGCCCGGATCGCCACCGAGATCGACCAGGCGTGCGATACCTTCTACGTGACCGACCGCGCGGGTCACAAGATCACCGACGAGACCGCGATCGTCCGGATCCGCGAGGCGCTCGAGGACGCGCTGATGAAGCCGCTCTGACCGCATGCTCAGCCGCTATCGCGAGAGCCTCCGCCTCTGGACCGACCCGGTCGGGCGCGTGCTCCTGCGACTTCACCTTCGCCCGAACCAGCTCACGGTGTGCGGCCTCGGCCTGAGTCTCCTCACGGCCGCCGCCTTCGCGTCGGGGCGCCCCCGTCCGGCCGGGCTCCTCCTCGTGCTGGCGGGGTTGTTCGACTACTTCGATGGCTCACTCGCGCGCGCGTCCGGCAGGGTCACGCCCTTCGGCGCGTTCTTCGACTCGGTCATCGACCGATACTCGGACCTGGTCGTGCTGCTCGGCATCATCCTGCTCTTCGTTCACGAGGCCAACCGACGCGGCGTCGCGATCACGATGGTCGCCTTGGTCGGCACGATCATGGTCAGCTACACGAAAGCCCGCGCGGAGTCGATCGGTGTCGCCTGCAACGTCGGTTTCATGGAGCGCCCCGAGCGGATGATCTGCCTGATCGTCGGCGCCGTGTTCGACGTGCTGGAGCCGGCGCTCTGGGTGCTGGCGCTCTCCACTAACGCGACGGCGGTGCACCGGATCGCGTTTACGCGTCACGCGACGCGGGGAGTCGACAGCCCACGGCTGATGGACTAGCGATGGGGAGCGGGGTGCGGTACGCGTCGAAGGCCTGTGTCCTCGGGCTCCTCTTGGCCGGGACTCGGGTCGCCGCGGGGCCGACCGACGCGGCGTGGCCGCTTCCGCCGGCGACCGAACAACGGTACGCGGGCGCGATCGAGGCGCTCCGCTGGGGCGATCCGGAGCCCGCGCTCGGCGCCTTTGCCTCCGCCGACCGTCTCCCGGTCGCCGACTACCTTGGCTACCTTCGCGTCGAAGCGCTGGTCCGGAGTGACGACCTGGCCGGCGCCCGCCGCGCCGCGGAGGCGCTCGCCGCGCGCTTCCCGGACGGCCGCGTCGGACGGGCGGCGCTCCTGCTGGCGGCGCAGCTGGCGGCGCGGGCGGGCGATGAGCCGCGGGCGGCCGCGCTGCTGCGCAGGTTTCTCCTGACCAACGCGGAATCACCCGACACGCCGGAGGCGCTCTACCTGCTCGCCGCCTCCTTCGAGACCCAGGGAGCGCGAGAGAACGCCGCGCAAACGTACCGCGAACTGACGCTGCTGGCACCCGCCTCGGAGTACGCGGCCGGCGCCGAGGACCGCCTGCAGGCGCTGGCGCAGGCCGGAGTGACCCTGCCCGCGCTGGCGCCCGCAGAGCAGCTGGCGCGGGCGGAGCGGCTCCTGCGGGCGGGCGTCGCGGACGAGGCGCGCGCCGCGGCCGCACAGGTGGCGAGCACTACGAGCGATCGAGACCTGGCCGTCCGGGCCCTGGGGGTCGTCGCCTCCGCTCTCGCGCGCCAGAGACGCTACGAGGCCGCGGCGACGGTCCTCGACGAGGCGCTCGCCCGCGCGCCGGACGAGGGCCGGCCCGCGCTGGCCCTCGAGCGGGGCCGCCTCCTCTATCGCGCCGACAAATCTCGCGAGGCGCTCACGGCGCTCGAGGGGGTCGACGACTCGCAGGAGGCGGAGGCCGCCGAGGCAGAGTATCTCCGCGGCCTCGTCCAGGAAGATACGGGCCGGCTGGCCGAGGCGGCGCTCGCCTGGGAGCGGACGGTCGCCCGTTACCCGGGGCGCGAGATCGCGGCCTCTGCGCTCTGGCGGCTCGGCTGGCTCGCGTATCTTGCGCACGACTGGCCGGGGGCGGCGGATCGCTGGACGCGGCTGCGCGAGCTTGCCGGCGGCCAGCGCTACCGGACGCCGGCCGCCTACTGGGCCGGCCGGGCCCGCGAGCAGCTCGGCGCGCGGGCGGAGGCAGCCCGGCTCTTCGAGGGCGTCCGGTCGGAGGCACCGCGCGGCTACTACGGCATCCTCGCCGCCGCCCGGCTCCCGGACACGCCGCCGGCGCCGCCGGACCCGCCGGTCGAGCTGCCGCGGGACCCGGCGCGCGCTCTCGGGGCCGATCCGGACCTCGTCCGCATCGAGATGCTCCGCCGACTCGGCCTTCCGACGTTCGCTGCCGACGAGATGGACGAGGCGCTGCCGCGCGCCGTGGCCGACCCCGTCAAGCTCTACTGGCTCTCGACCGCCTACCGGCAGGTGGAGCACTACGATCTGTCCCTCCGCATCGTCCGGCGGCACTTCGCCGGGCTCACGCGGAGCGGGCACCCGGCGCTCCCCCGCGAGTTCTGGGAGACGGCCTACCCGCTCGGCTGGCGCGACGAGCTCCGCGACGCTGCCGCGCGCGCCGGGATCGACCCCCTGCTCCTCGCGGCGGTCGTGCGGGAGGAGTCGGCCTTCTACCCGCTCGCGCGGTCGCGCGCGGGCGCCCGCGGGCTCATGCAGCTCATGCCGCAGACGGCACGGACGGTCGCCGCCCGGCGGGGGTTCCAGTGGAAGGACGGGGACCTGCTCGACGAGCCCGGCCCGAACCTCCGGATCGGGGCCGCGGTCCTCGCGGATCTCTTGAAGGAGTTCGCCGACCCGCGCCTCGCGATCGCCGCGTACAACGCCGGGACCGCGGTCGTCCGGGGTTGGTGGGACGCCCGCCGGACGACCGACGTCGAGGCGTTCGTCGAGCAGATCTCGTACGAGGAGACGCGCGAGTACGTCAAGCGCGTGGTCGTGTCGTGGGAGGAGTACCGCCGCCTCTACGGACCCGGGACGGGGTGGTGAGAACGGCGGGGGCCGTCCGGCGCGGCCTGGCGTTCCTGATCGACGAGGCGATCGTCGGCGCGGTGTGGCTGATCGGCGTCCTCTGGCTCCTGATCGTCGACCTGCTGACTGCCGGCGCGCCCGTCGCGCTCTCTGCGCTCGCGCTGGTCGCGGCGGGCGTCGCCGGGCTCGGCGTGCTCCTCCACGCCGTGTACTTCGTCGGCTTCGTGAGCGGGTGCGGCCAGACCCCCGGCAAGATGCTCCTCGGGGTGCGCGTCGTGCGGCGGGACGGCGGGGGCGTGGGCGGCGGACGGGCGCTCGGCCGCTGGATCGGCTACGGCCTCGTGTTCGCGACGCTCGGCCTCGGCTGGATCGTCGCCGTCTTCGACGCCGAGCGGCGTGGCGTGCACGACCGGATCGCGGGGACCCGCGTCGTCCGGGACGACGTCTGAGGCTCAGCGCGCCACGAAGAGGTCGGTCGCCGCGGGCCGCCCCGGCGCCTCCAGGGGCCCGAGCGCGGCCAGGCGCCCCTCGATCCCGGCTCCCGGACCCGCGGCGGGCGCCGACCCCCTCCGCAGGCTGTTGAGGCTGTCGACGGCGACGAGGGCGCGCGCGAGCGCGCGGCGCGGCGTCGGGTAGCCCATCGCCGGCAGGATCTCCACGGCCTTCCGGTCCGCCGCGTACTCCTGCCCGCGCGTGAACACCCGCACCACCATCGGGTTGACGACGAGGTCCATGAGGCTCGCGCCCGGGAACACGAAGCCGAGGGCGGTGAACCCGGCCGAGATTGAAAGCGACAGGGTCCGGCGGGCGCCGTAGTGCGCGAGCACCTCGTGGGCGACTTCGTGGGCGACCATCGGCTCTACGACGTCGGCGGGCAGCCGGACGAGCCCGTCGGAGAAGTAGAACGTCGCGTCCCTGTCGCTCCAGGCGAGGGCCTCCTCCGTCCGGACGAGCGCGAACGAGTAGCGGCGCGGATCGTCGCCGGCGGCCTCCGCCGCGCGGTAGAGGGAATGAGAGAGCGCCACGGTCGCGGGAGCGGAGAGGCCAGGGAAGTAGGCACTCTTCGGCACCGTCGAGCAGGCGCTGGCGAGCAGGAGGAGGGCGAGGGCGCCGAGGATGGCTTTCACCGCCCGCTCATCGTACGGGCGCCCGCGCGGAAACCGAGCACGAAAAGGGGTGACCACAGACCGTGGCCTGACGTCGGCGCCAATACCGGGCTGGGCTCGATCAGGCGAACCCGACGGCCGCCCGCCGCGGGGTCCGAGCCTCACGGGTGCCCGCGGTGGAGGCCCGACAGTCGAACCAGCGTCGGACAGGCCTCGGGCGACGCGGATCTGGACGTCACCCGGCGCCCCGCAACCCCGGCGAGCGCCGGGTCGGGGCCGATCTAGAGATCTAGAGGCGCTGGAGGAGCCAGTCGGGCGTGAGGGAGAGGGCCCAGGCGTTGAGGACCACGTAGTAGTTGGTCACGACGAGTGCGCCCACCACGATCAGGAGCGCGCCCGCTGCGCGCTCGACGATCGGGATGAACGGCCGGTAGCGCTTGAAAAACCTGAGGAAGCCCCCGAGCGCCACCGACGATAGCAGGAACGGCACGCCGAGGCCGGCCGAGTAGGCCACGAGCAGGCCCACGCCGCGCCCGACGGTTTCGGCGGTTCCGGCGAGCGAGAGGATCGAGCCGAGGATCGGGCCCACGCACGGCGTCCACCCGATCGCGAACGTCACTCCCACCAGGAGCGTACCCAAGTAGCCCGCCGGCTTCTGCCGGAGCTGGATCTGCTGATAGCGCCCGAAGACCCCGATCCGGAGGACGCCCGCGATGTAGAGCCCGAACACGATGATCAGCACGCCGCCAACCACCCGGATCCAGTCCCGGTAGTCGAAGAGAAACCGCCCGGCGGCCGAGAACGACGCCCCCAGCGCGACGAAGATCATCGAGAATCCGCTCACGAAGGCGAGCGAGTGCAGAACGATCCGCCGCCGCGTCTCTGCGGTCACGTCATCGGTGAGGGCGTTCACCGACATCCCCGTGATGAACGAGAGGTACGAGGGGAAGAGCGGGAGGACGCACGGGGAGAGAAACGAGAAGAGCCCCGCGGTAAAGGCCACCAAGACGCCCAGCGATTGGGTCACGGTCGCCCGGGAGCCGGCCCCGCCACCGGCGGAGCGCCGCCGCGGGCGGCGACCCGCGGCGGCGCGCCGGCGGCGCCGCGACGACGATCGATGTCGAGCGCCATCCGTCTCCTACTGGTTGACCTTATCCAGCGCCGCGAGCAGCTCGTCGTCGCTCAGGGCCTGTCGCGGGTCGTCGAGAACCTTCTTCCACCGGACGATCCCGTTTTTGTCGATGATCAGATAGGCGCGCTTCGAGTACCGGAAGATCATGCTGTTGGGATCGGTCTCGAGGAGACCGTAGGCGAGGAGAGTCTTGCGCGGAAAGTCGCTGACCAGCGGGAAGGTGAGTCCCATCTTCTCGGCCCACGGCTTCTGCGCCATCGGGAAATCTGAGCTGATCCCCACGACCTGGGTATTCCGACTCTCGAACTTGGGCAGGTCCCGTTCGAGAGCGGCGACTTCGGTCGTTCAGGTCGGGGTGAAGGCTCCAATGAATCCAACCAGGAGCACGTTCTTCTTTCCCAGGTAGTCGTGCATCGACACGGTCTCCTGGGTCGTCGCCGGCAGCGTGAAATCGGGGACCTTGTCTCCGACCTCCAGCGCGGCGGCGGGCCCGGTCGCGCCGAGCGGCAGGCCGGCGACGACGACGACGAGCACGGCAAGGGTAGCGATGCGCCTCATGGACGGGTCTCCTCGACGGTTAGGAATCTGAGCGGCTCAACACCGATTCGACGAACGTCACGGCCTCCTTTCGTCCCATCCGCTTGGCCCGGCGGCACGCCCGGCCGTTGCGGATCGATCGGCGGGGCGGGGCGCGGGCTCGGGTGCGGTGGCCTCTCGTGTCCTGCGCTGCGTGCAGGGCTCAGCAGGCGCGCAAAGCTGGCGAGCCGGAGGGATTTTGGCACCGGCTCACGAGGTTGTCAATCGCTGGACGCGCGCCGCGCGCGCCGGGCCGTCCGCCCTGCCCGTCCGCGAGGGGACGGCGGCGACGGGTGGGCGGCTAGCCGGGGGATCCCGCCCGATCCTTGTCCGCCGACACGATCTGGTCGGACAGGCGCTTGAGGACCTCGAGGGTGAGCTGTGGCCGGTTCCGAATCAGCCACTCGAGGCGCTCGCTCCGCACGACGAGCAGCTCCACCTCGCTCGCCGCCACCGCGGAGGCCGAGCGCGGCGCCTTCCGGAAGAGCGCCATCTCGCCGAGCAACTCGCCCTCGCCCATGGTGTTGAGCCGCCGCTCGGTGCCGTCGAACCGCTTCCGGATCTCGACCGTCCCGGCGTGGACGACGTATGCCTCGCCGTGGGCGTCGTCGCCCTCGCGAAAGATCACCGCGCCCGGCGCGAAGCGACGCCGCTCGATGTCGCCGAGGGTGAGGTTCCGGTACATCTCGATGCCGATCGAGGGCAGGTGCGACTTGGCCTCGACGGGCAGGCGCGCGTTCGTCCAGCCGCCGAGCCCGCCCTTGAGGATGCGGACGTTCGTGAACCCGCGCTGGCGGAGGAGCCGCGTCACGAGCGCGCTCGTTTGCTCCTCGGGACTCGTGCAGTAGGTCACGATCAGCTGCTTCGGGTCGAGGGCCAGGTCGATGCGGCCCCGGGCGACGTCGTCGGGGTCGAGGCGGATCGCCCCGGGCAGCTTGAGCGGGCTCGTCTCGTAGTCGGTCCGGCTCCGCACGTCGAGCAGGACGGGGTTGCGCCCGGTTTCGAGGAAGTCGATGACCCCGCCCGGGTGGATGCGGAAGCGGTTGCGCCACCACCGCCGGGCGCCGAGCCCGCCCCAGGCGCCGAGGCTCAGCAGCGTCACGGTGCCCGCGGTCGCCCACGCCCACGGGAACGGCCGCGGCGGCGGGTGGCGGATCTTGTCCTCGGCCTCGGCCGTCGCGCGCTTGACGTCCGCCAGGCCCGGCAACAGCCGGTCGGCCTCGCGGAACCTGGCGAGCGCCGTCGCGTACCGTCCGTCGAGCAGCGCCGCGACCCCCGCCGACCACACCGGGTTGAACCGGCTCTCGCCCGCCCTCACGTCGGTGCCCCCGAGGAACCCGCGCACGTCCTTGGCGGGGATGAGAAAGTTGAACCCCTGGACTTCGCCGCCGGTCGGCGAGAGGGAGATGAAGGTCATGACGCCGACGACGGTCGCGTCGTCGGTGATGGCGGGCCCTCCGCTGTTTCCGTGCGCCGCGGGCGCGTCGGTTTGGATCACGTTCTGGCCGATCATGTCCTGCTTGAAGCCCGAGACCTCGCCGTTCGTGACCGACGCCTCCAGCCGCGCGCTCTTACTCAGGAGCTCATGGGTCAGGACCACCCCGGGGAAGCCCAGGATGTGAACCGGGTCGCCGAGGTTCGGGTCGCGGTCCATCACCGGCAGGGCCGGGTAGGTGTCGGCCGGGATCCGGAGGAGCGCGAGATCGCGCCCCGAGTCGGGCAGCGGCTGGCCGCTCGCGTCGAGGAGCAGCGGCGGGCTGAACTTCACGATCTGGGCCACGACCTTCGTGCCGTTCGAGAGGAGGACAGTGACCTGCGGCGTCGGCGTGAGCTTGGCGGCCGCGAGCGACACGGAACGGCGGATCTCATCCTCGATGTCAGGTCGCTCGCCGGGCGTGAGCCTCCGGGCCCGCAGCGCGGGTTCCACGCACCCCTGCTCGACGGCCTTCTTCTTCAGTTCGTAGATGACCCAGGGCGGCAGCCGGCGGGCGGGATCGATGACATGGGCGTTCGTGACGAGGAAGCCGCGCCCGTCGACGAACCAGGCGGTGCCCGTCTCGATGAAGGGGCTCGGGGTGACCGTCACCGGGCCGCGGCCGCAGTTCATCGTCACCTCGGCACGGACCTCGGCGCTCACGAGCGCGACCGCGGGCTTGGCACGGAGGAGCGCCTCCTGGACGGACAGGGCGGCGGCCTGCGAGGGGACGACGGCGAGGCCGGCGCTCGCGATCAGCACCAGACTCCAGGGGGCGTTCGACGCTCGCACGGTCACGGGGTCGGCGCTCGTCATGCTAGCACCTTGAGGCCGACCAGCCGTCCAATCGCTCGGACGTCCACCGCGGCCCGTACGGCGTCGGCGAGGCGGTCCCAGGCGGCCGGCGCCGGGCGGCCCCAGCGCGGATCCGGGCGCGCCCCCTTGCGCGCTGCCAGGTGCCCGAGGAGGGCCCGCCGAAGGGCCTCGTTGGCGAAGAGGCCGTGCAGGTAGGTGCCGAGCACCGCGCCCCGCGGGTCGAGCGCGCCGTCGAGGTCGTCCGCCGGGGCCGCGCTCCGCGCCGTGATGGCGAACGGCCGAGCGACGTCCCGCACGTCCGTTCGCCCCATGTGAATCTCGTACGCCTCGAGCTCGGCGCCGCGCGCGGCGGCGAACGGACCGACGGGGGCGAGCGCCCGTGCCCGCACCCGCGCTGTCGTCTTCTCGCTCGCGAAGGTCGTCACCACGGGCAGCAGCCCGAGGCCCGCCACCGCGGGCTCGGCCGACTCGACGCGGCGCGGGTCGAGCAGCGCCTCGCCGAGCATCTGGTATCCGCCGCAGATGCCGATCACGGGCTCCCCGGCCCCGGCGCGGCGCGCGACGGCGTCCGCGAGGCCACGGTCGCGGAGGGCGCCGAGGTCGGCGGCGGTGCTCTTCGTCCCGGGGAGCACGAGGAGGTCGGCGCCCTCGAGCTCGCGGGGGTCGCCGACGAACCGGACGCGCACGCCGGGCTCGCGGGCGAGCGGCTCGAAGTCGTCGAAGTTCGCGATCCGGGGCAGGCGGACGATCGCGATGTCGAGCGCGGCCGGCGCGGCGGGCGTCGCCGGAGCGTCGAGCCCGAGCGAGTCCTCGGCCGGCGCCAGCGGCCCGTCGAGCCAGGGCACGACCCCCAGGACCGGCACGCCGGTGCGGGCGCGGAGGAGCTCGAGCCCGGGCGCGAGCACGGCGAGATCGCCGCGAAACTTGTTGATGATGAACCCCGCGACGCGGGCCCGATCGGCCGGCTCGAGGAGGGCGAGCGTGCCGACCAGCGCGCCGAACACGCCGCCGCGGTCGATGTCGCCGACAAGCAGCACCGGAGCGCCCGCCATCCGGGCAACGCTCATGTTGACGAGTTCGGTCGCCTGGAGGTTGATCTCGGCGGGGCTCCCCGCACCCTCGATGACCACGACGTCAGCGGTAGCGCGGAGACGCTCGAGACTCGTCCGCAGAACCCCGACCAGCTCGGCGCGCAGGAGCGCGTACTCGGCGAAGCCGAGGCTGCCCCGCGGGACGCCGCGGACGATCAGCTGGGAGCGGTCGTCGGCCTCGGGCTTGAGGAGAATCGGGTTCATGTCCACCGTCGGCTCGATTCCGGCCGCCTCGGCCTGCGCCGCCTGAGCCCGGCCGATCTCCCCCCCGTCGGGCGTGACCGCGGCGTTCAGCGACATGTTCTGCGACTTGAAGGGCGCCACGCGGTAGCCCGCCTGCGCGAACAGGCGGCAGAGCGCGGTCACGAGCACGCTCTTGCCGACGCCCGAGGCGGTCCCCTGCACCATGAGACACGGAGCCATTCGCACCGGACTCACCAGGGCGATCTTACCGCCCGAGCCGATGGACTTGCCGGCCAAATGTCTGCTTAAATGGCCATGAGCGGCCGAGAGCCGAGTCAGTTGGACGAGACGACGCGCTTCCGCGCAGCTGAGGCGCCGAGGACGGTCCTCGTCGTCGACGACGATGCGGAGGTGCGCGAGCTGATGGCGGGCTACCTGCGGGCGCGCGGGCTCGACGTGGTCGAGGCGGCGAACGGGCTCGAGGCGCTCCTGAAGTTCCGGCTGGTCCGGCCGCAGGCGGTGGTCCTCGACATCCTGATGCCCCGGCTCGGCGGCCTCCAGGCGCTCCAGCGCATCCGCGCCTTGGATCAGAACGTCGCGGTGGTCGCGGTCACCGGCTCGCCGGACGCGGAGCTGCGGGCGCAGATCCTCGCGTCGGGGGCGACGGCGATCCTGTCCAAGCCCGTCCCGCTGAAGGGTCTCTGGGCCGCGCTCGGCAGCGACCAGGAGGATGCCGTGGCGCCCGCGCGCGCGGCGCGGCGGCCCGCGCGCCCGGAGCCGACGCCCGCGGCCGGAGGGACCCCGGCGGGACGGGTGCTCATTGTCGACGACGAGGCCGACGTCCGCTCGACCCTCCAGCAGTACATCACCACGCAGGGCTGCGAGGCCCGGGTGGCCGCCGACGGCGCCAGCGCGCTCCGGCTGATCCAGGCCGACCCGCCCGACGTCGTGCTCTTGGACATCCAGATGCCGGGGTTGAGCGGCATCGACGCGCTCAAGGCGATTCAGGAGGCGGCGCCCGGCGTCAAGGTGATCATGATCAGCGGGGCGGCCAGCTTCGAACTCGCCAAGGAGACGCTCGCCCACGGGGCCTTCGACTTCATTCCGAAGCCGCCCGACCTGAAGGCCCTCAGCCAGACGTTGCAGGCTGCGTTCCTGATGAAGCGGCTCGAAGCCGAGTGGCCCGTCGAGCCAGCCGCCGACGACTAGCCCCGTCGTCCCGGTCCACGCGAGGGGCGACCCGCGCGCCGCGCGCGAGACGACATCCCCGAGGGAGGGACGCTCCAGGGGTATGGCGTGAAGTTCTACCCGCCCGGCCACGAGATAGCGGGTCAGAACGCCCGGGCATTCCCGGCCGTGTATCAGGTGATCGGTGGCCGGTTCGAGGTCGTCTACCCGAAGCGCGTCGCGACGGCGACGCCGGTGCTGCCGCTGCCGGCGTCGTCATTCGCGGCGCGCTGATCCCGACCGGCGGCCGGCGACACGGTCCGGCGCCGCTCCTCGCTGGTCTCGATCGCCGCATTCGGCCCGGATCGCGGAGCCGGCGGTCGGCGGTCGCGATCTCCGATGCGGAGTTCGGTCCGACGCCGGCCTGAACGGGGTCGTCAGCGAGCTTCCCGTCGCGCAGGGCGGGGACCTCCGCGGTCCTGGTTGCCGCGCGCCGGCTCGAGACGGGCGGCGTGACACGCGCGCGGGCCCGCGCCTCTGGGGTCCTATTGCCAGGCCCAGACCGGCTCACCGAAGTGCGCGACGCGCGTGGGGCGACCGTGAAGGATCACCTCGCGCAGCTGGTACAGGACAGCCGCCGTCGGCGCGTGGATCAGGGTCGACAGGAGCGGGATCTGGATCACGGGCCGGTCGGTCTCCGGGATCGCGACCGTCCGGGGGACGCCCGGCTGGTCGAGTTCCGCGAGCGGCACCCGGTGCACGCTCGACACCTCGGCCGGGTTCGGTGTGAGCGCGGCCGTGTGCTCGCTCCACACGACGACCGGGGTGATCACGAACCCCGACCGGGTGGCGTAGTCGTCGAGGAGCCCGAGCACGGCTTCCTCGCCGAGCCCGAGGCCGACTTCCTCGTGGAGCTCGCGCAGGGCCGCCCGCTCGCAACTCTCGCCTGATTCGATCCGGCCACCCGGCAGCGCCCACTGCCGGCCGTGGGCGCGGAGCCCGGCCGCGCGGCGGGTCAGCAGAAAGCACGGGCGGGCCGCGTCGTCGGGCAGCAAGACCACGGCCACCGCCGCGGGCCGCCGGCCGTCGGGCGGGATCGGCCGGCGGTCGAATCGTCCGAGATTGGCGCGCGCGCGGGCCCGAAGCGCCTCGTCGAAGGCGACGGGGAGGTTCATGCCGGCCGGTCCGCCCCGACCGTCTTGACGCCCCAGACGATCCGCAGCGCGGCGCCGTCGGCGGGTGTGAACGCCTGCTCGCGGAGCAGTCCCCAGCCGTGCGCGGCGCCGTCGGCGGCGGCGGCGAAGTAGGCGGTCACGATCGCGACGTGTTGGGCCTCGGTGGCGACCCGCCAGATCGCGACCGCCTTTTCCGGGAAGCAGCGGTTGCTGAACGAGACGATGAACGGCGCGCCGGGCCGGAGCGTCCGGCCCACCTCGCGGAAGATCTCGACCGGACGGGTCAGGTACTGGACTGAGACGGCGCAGAGGGAGGCGTCGAAGGCGTCGTCGGCGAACGGCAGGTGAGGGGCCCGATTGAGGTCGTGGACGATCGCCTGGGCGAGCCGCGGGTTGTCGAGCATCTCGGCCCGGTTCATCCCGAGACCGATCACCGTGCCGGTGAACGACGTTGGCAGATGGCTTCGCCAGGAGGCCATGAGGTCGAGGACGCAGCCGTTTGACGGCACGAGGCTTCCGTAGACCCGGGTCAGCGCCGCGAGGGCGGGCGCGTCGAGGTGGACGACGCGCCGCGCCGAGGCATAGAAGAGGCGGTCGTCTTCCTCGTCGGCGCGCCGGAAGGCGCCCGATGGGAACTCGAATGGGCGCGTCATCGGCCGGCCCGGCGCTCCGGTCTCATGCGGTCTCCCTCCGGGGCGGCTGGGTGGACTGGACCCCGTCATCATAGGGAGTGCGGCCATCGGACGCCGGCGCCGACCGCCCGGGTTCACTCGCGCCGCCGGGCGCGCTACCATCGCAGGCGGCGGCCGGCGCCGGCCGCGGGGTCGCCGGAGGTGACGCATGAGGCGATGCGAGTGGGCTCGGGGCGGGCTGGAGATCCGCTATCATGACCGGGAGTGGGGGGTGCCGCTGCACGACGACCGGAAGCTCCTCGAGCTCCTGATCCTCGAGGGTGCGCAGGCGGGCCTCAGCTGGTCGACGATCCTGCACCGCCGCCGGGGGTACCGGAAGGCGTTCGACCGATTCGACGCCGCGAAGATCGAGCGCTACACCGCGCCCACGGTGCGGCGGCTGCTCGCCGACCCCGGCATCATCCGCAACCGCGCCAAGATCGAGGCGGCGATCGCGAACGCGCGCGCGTTTCTCGCACTCCGGCGCGAGCACGCCAGCTTCGACGCCTACCTCTGGCGGTTCGTCGGCGGCCGGCCCCGCCAGAACGCCTGGCGGTCTGCGCGGCAGGTGCCCGCCGAGACCGAGGCGTCCCGGGTGTTGAGCCGGGACCTTAAAAAGCGCGGCTTCCGGTTCGTCGGCCCGACGATCTGCTACGCGTTCATGCAGGCGGCGGGGCTGGTCAACGATCATACTGTGGGCTGCTTCCGCTGGCGGCAGGTCCGGCGGCTCGGACGGCGCGTCGCCGACGGCGACAGGACCGAGCGTCCGCGGCGTCGCCGGCCTGCCTCACGAGGCGGCTAGGAACGACCGGCTCGGTTCGGCGGAACCGAGCACGAGGGCTCGGTCCGCTGCGTCGGGGGTCGACTCCGCGTCTCACCACGGCACACGGCTCGCCCCTCGCGTGCTCCACTCGCCCACGGCCGCCCGCCCGCTCCCGCGTGCGTCGCACGCCCACCCCCGGGCCGATGGACGTGGCCGGGTAGGGCTGCACCGATGGATCGACGCTCAGGCAGACGGCAACCACCCCCCCGATCATCGCCCTCTCCTCGAGCCAGCGAGAGCTCGCTTCTCCTCCCCCGCGACATCTCGCCAGCGTCCGACGTCACCGCCCGCCGGGGCGCCTAGACGCCCCGACCGAGGCTCACGGACGTCTCACCGTGACCACGCCCGCGTTCGCGTCGATGGTGACCGTGAACAGCGCGAGGAAGTCGCGGCCTAGGAGACCATCGGCCTGTCGCAGGTCCGCGTCGTGGGCGACGATCGGCAGGGGCCCCGCCGCGGCGTTTCCCACCTCGAGAGAGCTCACCCAGACGACCGGCGCCCGGCTCGAGCCAGTCACGCCCCGGAGCGTGGCCTCGAGCGTGTCGGGGATGGCGACGCCGAGTCGCCCGAGAGCCGCGGGTGCCACCATCGTGCGGTCGGCGCCCGTGTCCAGAATCAGCGTGACCGGGCCGGCGCCGTTGATCTTCGCACTCACCAGGATCGGGGCGCCCGGCGTGAACTGGATCGTCGTGATCGCGCTGGCGGACGCGACCGCCTCCGACTCGGCCCGGATCGCGGGAACGGGAAGGGCGCGGGCCTCGGGACGGTAACGCTCGGGGACGCTCTCAAGCCCCGTGCTGTAGTGGATCGTTCCCTGGTCGTCGACCCAGTGGTAGACCTGGGCGCCGACTCCCTGGGGAAGGGAGGCGCAGATCAGGAGTGCCGCGGCCCACGCTCCCGTCCGCCCGCGTCGGAGAGGGGTCAAGGATTGGGCGGCGGCGCGGTGGGCGGCGCAGGGGGCGGCGCGGGTTCGACCGGACGCAGGGGGAGCTCTGCGTGATAGCTAGGAACCCACACCCACACGTGTCTGGATGTCAGCCCGTCGCCGTGAAGTTCCCAGCGCCCGGTCGGGAGCACGATCTCTTGGGCGGGCTCGACCGGCGGCGTCGGCGGCGGCGCGACGTCCGGCAGCTGAAGGTCGGGCGCGTACGCCGCCGGGGGCAGCACGTAGGTGACCGCCGGAGGCATATCGACCGGCGCTGGCGGCAGATACACGAATGGCTGCCCGAATACCGCGAAGGGCGGGAAGGGTCGAAAGAACTCTGGCTCGCGGTGCTTGGGACAGCACGCGCGTGGCGGGTCGCTCATCGTCGGAGGGACGGCTCGATCGGGCTGCCCGCGCTGCCCGGCGAGGGCCGTCCCGGCCAAGAGCAGCAGCAGAGCGGGCGCCAGGCGCGCCGGCCAGGTAATCATGTGACCTACCTCCCGAGAAATGCCTTCTCAAGACAGAGATATGCCCTCCAGAGACGCCGGTCAAGCGTTTGCCGGGCGGGCGCAGCTTCAGGGAAGCTTCAGGAGTCCCAGGCCTTGGTGTACGGAAAGGTCTCGCAGACGAAGGCCGCCCGGGTCCTGATGCTGACCATGCAGATCTTTATCCGCGTGCTCACCGAGGGGCCGGTGTCGGACTGCTTTGTGATACTGATGGTCGCGCTGCCGTCTCCGACGCGAATCGGCGCGAACGGAAAGCTCGTGCCCGGGACTCGTCGGCGCAATTCCTCGCCCTCCTGGAGCGCCGCCGCGTGGATGAAGACATCCCTCGTTCCCTGGTCGCCGGCGTAGGCGTAGTCGATGACCACCTGTATCTCGTGGCCGGACACGTTCACCACACGGAAGTGTCTAATTTCGTTACGAAGGGGGGGCAGGGGTTTGTCTGGCAGCCGGGCGACTTCCGTTGGCCGTGGCGGTTCGGGAGCGGACGGCCGATCGGTCGTCGGCGGGGCGGCAGCGGGTTGGGGCAGGGCGGGACCGGGCGCTGGCGTCGCCGGGGGGATCGGCTTCGACTGAAGCATCAGCGCGACGACGGCAAGCAGCGCGGCCGTCGCCCCGGCGGCGGCGAGCGCGGCGAGCCGCCACCGGCTTCGGACAGGCGGAGGTTCTTGGCTGGCGTCTGCGGCCAGCGGTGTCGGTTGCCAGTGTTGGATCTCCTCCAGGGCTCGAACGGTCTCGGTGAGCCGGGCGACGGCGCTGCTGGCAGAAGCCCCGATCTCGAGGAGCTGGCGCCGGAGCGCGCGGGCCTCCACCTGGAGCTGGATCAGCTCGTTCCGAAGGCTCGCCGCCTCGTGCCGGAGTCGGTGGTAGCTCTCCTCGGCCGCTTCCACCCGACCATACTGGCGCCGCCGATCCTCGACGATCTCCGGGATGACGCGTCCAATCATCTCCCGGCTCTCGTGGAGCCACCGGCCCACGCGGCGGAGATCGTCGACGCCCGGCCGCGCCTTCTCGGGGCTCGTCGGCGGCCGGCCTCCGTCGCCTGGCTCGGGCGTTGGGAGCGACACGGTCACGCGGAATGGGCCGAGGAACGACCGGTAGCGGCGCGCAGCCGGCGCCTGCGGGTGAGCGCCACGTTTACCGCCGACGTCAGCTCGTCCGCGACCGCTTCCCGTTCGCGCTTCATGCGGTCGCGCTGCTTTCGGAGCTGTGCCACCTCCCGCTGAGCGCGCTCGCGCTCGCGCTCGGCGGCGATCGCCCGGCGGTGGAGCCGTTCGGCTTCTGCGAAGAGGGCGAGGACCTGCTCGCTGTCGCGCCGGAGCGATGGCGCTCGGCTCGTCACCGCGTTGTCCGCGGCGAGCGCCGAGAGGAGGAGCGTCAGGTGACGGTGCCCCTCCCTGACCCATCGGGCCGCCGCGGCGCAGGCCGGCCCGCCGCCGATGCTCTCGGCATCGAGTCGCCACGCGGCTCCGAATGCGGGCTCGTCCGTCTGAGTGGTCGTCATGTCCCGCCTCGGGGCCGGTCGTGCCTCCGGCGAGGGTCGAGGTGCTGCCGGATGCCCAAAGGGCCGGGCCGCCTCACGTCAGCCACCGGGGGCGGGACTCGACGGGTAACCGGGACCGCGAGCGCCGCTGCTGTCTCCGACCCCGCCCTACGCGTCTTCGAACCCAATGCACACGCCGCCGCCGCGCGGCCATCCCTGGGGAGCGGATCGGCGCCGACGCGGTGCGCCGCCCGGACTACCACGGATTGCGACATGGCCACCGCACGTCGGGCCTCCCGCCGGCTCCGTCGACGGGGCCTCCCGCGAGCGCCGGGACAAGCCCGGCGCCCGCGGATCACGCGACCCCGCCCGCCGAACGGGTCTCCTACCCGGCGGCCGCGAGATACGGCTTCGCGTCCAGTAGATTGTTTCGCTGGAGCTTCTGGTGGAGTTCGCTGATCGGGTGAATCGACTGCGTGAGGTGCTCGATGACGGCACCGGCCGTCCGACCGATCTCGGCGAGCTCGCTCCGCAGACCCTGGATCTCCAAATGCAGCTCGCTGACCTCCCGCCGGAGGTTGCTGGCCTCTAGGCCGAGCTGCTCGCAGGCGTTTTCGGCCGCCTCTGCCCGGCCGCGCAGGCGCTCCCGATCCTCCAGGATCCCCGGGATGATGCGGCCGAGGAGGTACTGGCTCTCCTCGATCCATCGATCGACTCGCTGACGCGTCTCCGCTCCCCCTGCCAACTCTTCGCTATTCACGGTGTCCTGATCTCCCGGCACCCCGACTTGCGACCTGCCCGCAACATCGAGTGAGCCAATGTGGTTAGAAGCGAAAGCTGCCCGCCGCCCGGCCCGACTCCGAGATCACCCGCCTGCGGGAGGGTCTCTGGCGGAGCGCTCAGCGTCAGCCCTGGCGCCCCGCGGCGGCCCGGGTGCCGGCCGCGGCGATTCGGTGGGTGAGAGGCTGAGTGGCAGCTGAACTGGCGCTGACCGGGACAGGTAGGTGCTCGCCTGTTCGAGGAACCAGTCCTTCAGGGTGCGCCCCTCCGCGGCAAGACGGGAGTGGAGCCGTCGCTTCAGCTCCGGGCTCACCTCGAGTACCACTCGGCCACTGATGCTCCTCGCCATTGGAGAGTCCGAACGGTCTGTTCGGATCGACCGTACATAAGTAATGTGACATTTGTCAATACAGTTTTAGCCACGACAAAATCGGCCATTCGGGAGGTCACCATCGGTGGACCCGTCTCCGTCGCACGCGACCGAGCAGGCCGGCAGCGCGCGGAGCGCCGACGGTCGACGCGCGCGGACGACGTCGCGAGGCTGCCGTCCCGGTGACGAGCCGAGTCGTCCCGTGGCCGCCGGCATCCAATTTCAACCCTGACGACGACCGGATGACCGGGGGTGAGGTCTCGTTGAGGCGCCGTCGTCCGTCGTACGGTGCATCGGGCCGCGGCGACGTCCGCGCACCGGTCGTCTGGCCTTGGAAAATCGTGGTTGACTTGGATTTCGAGGAGCAGTAGAAAAGGGGCCCCTCTCGGGGCCATCCCGGCTCCACGTGGCCGCCCCAGTGGGCGTCTCGACTCACTGACGGAGGACCATGAAGCCGGATCCGCAGGCGGCGCCGATGCAGGCGTGGCGGCTCCTGGCGAACGCCGGCCGAACTCTCACCCGGACGCCTTCGGTGTGGTCAGTCGTCCTCCTCGTCGGGCTTCTGGCCCTCGCGCAGGGCCGCGACCCCGAGACCGGATCGAGGGACGCGAGCGCAGGTGCGGTCGGTCGCGCGCCCGCGCGAGAGCGCTCGATGTTGCCGGCGCCGCCGGCGGCGTTCATGCACGCGGCCGGTGGCCGCATCGACGGGACGCTCGCCCGGAACGTGATGCAAAACGCGCCGATCATCGAAGGGACACCTGGCCATCTGGTCGTCGACACAACCCTGCGCATTTCACCGGATCTGGTTCGCGAGATCGCCCGCGCGCCGTACGTCCGCGACCTATCCAACGAAATGGAGCGGATCGTCGAGGAGTTCAAGGGCGCCCTCGGCGCGCTCGACGCCAACGTTGACGAGGTGGGCTATGCGGGGATCGGCCTCGGGGAGGGCTACATCGGGGTGAACATCAACCGACGGCTGTACTCGGTGGACGGTCGCAACAGCATCCTCGTCAACCCCTACCGGATCGCGGAGGAGATCGAGGCGTGGGTCAGCACGGGACTCACTCCGACCGACGCACCGAAGGAGTTTTCGGGGCGCGTTGTCTCCGCGATCCTGCACGAAATCGCCCATCAGTCCGCCCGCGAGCATGACGAGACATTCGCGGCGACGTTGACCCGGCTCTACGGCACGTCCATCCCGACGGTCTACAGATCGTTCCGTCGGCTGCAGGACGAGGTCGACGAAACCACCTACCGGCGGATCGTGTCGGACCTCACTCGCCTGAGACCTCAGTGGGGCGGTCGGGACGTTCTCGCGTCGTCGGTCTCGGCGGCTCCGGAGGGCACCCACACGAGCGGCCCGCCGGGCCGCCCCGCGAAGTAACGAAGTCCGGTCGTCGGCGAGTTCCCGACGCCGCGCCGGCTGACTCGGTTCCGCCTCCGGTTGCCGCCTCGCGCCAGGCCGACTCCCTTCTGAGATCCGGCGGGCAACGCCGCGTGGCTCGTCTGGTCTCTGCCGTGGTGAGGTGCTCGCCATCGAAACGCTGGAGGTGGTACCCCTTTCGTATACTAAGGGTCTACGACGACTCCGATGAGATGCCTCCCCGTCTCGAGGTGGCTACCCGCGGTGGCTTGGTTGGCGGTCGGCCTCGACGTGCTCGGGCCCGTGGCGGCCCATGGCGGTGCACCGGGGCCGGTGCTCACCGGCCCGTTCTTCGAAAGCCTCGGCAGTCATGGACGTGCGTGCGCGTCGTGCCATGACCCAACCGACGGCTGGACCGTCACACCCCGTGGTCTCCGGGTGCGGTTCGACGCCTCGGACGGTCTCGACCCGATTTTCCGCCCGATCGACGCCGCCACGTGCCCGGGCGTCGACGTCTCGACGGTCGAGGCGCGACGGCTCGCGTACGGCCTCCTTCTGGCTCGCGGCCTGATCCGGGTGGCGCGGCCAGTGCCGGCCAATGCCGACTTCGCCGTGCTCGCGGTGGACAACCCCTACGGCTGTGGCAGCACGGCGGAGCTGTCGGTGTACCGGCGCCCGCTCCCTGTGACGAACTACGACGTCCTCGCGACTGTCATGTGGGACGGGCGCCACACTATCGCGGGCCGCGGCATCGACGGCGACCTCGCGGCTCAGGTGGTGGAGGCGACTCTCGGCCACGTCCAGGCGCCCGCGCCACCCGGCCCGGCGCGAGTCCATGCTCTTGTCGAGTTCCAGCGCGGCCTCGCCGCTCATCCTGCCGCCGTCGCCGTCGCGAAGACCGTCGAGCCGGTGAGGTGCGGAGAAGGAATCTTCAACACCCGTGCCTTTCTCATCACCGGTGTGGGCGGCCTGAATGACCAGCCCGGCGGGGCCGTTGTCATCGGCTTCTGCGCGACCTGTCACCACACGCCCGCCGGAATGCGCGCGGCGGCGCCCATGCTCGACATCGGCGTGAACGATGCCGCCCGCCGGACCGCCGATCTCCCGCTCTTCACCCTGCGCTGCCGCGCGACCGGCGCGACCGTGGAGACGCTCGATCCCGGGCGAGCGCTGGTCACGGGTGCCTGCGCTGACATCGGGAGGATCAAGACCCCGGTGCTGCGCGGCCTCGCGGCCCGGGCACCGTACTTCCATAACGGCTCGGCGAGGACCCTCCTCGACGTCGTGGAGTTCTACGACGCCCGCTTTCGGATCAGGCTGGGCCCCCGGGAGAAGGCCGACCTCGTCGCCTTTCTGAGCACGTTATAGGACGGTCGCCGCCCGGCGGGCCTCTCAGGCGGTCCCTCCGGGTGCTGCGAAGTGCTCAGCCCGGCCGCCGACGTTCAATACAGATCCGACAACCCTGCCGGGGGCCCGCCACACCCAGACCGCTTCGCCCGGAAGTCAGTCGATCGGGTCGTCCCCTCACACGTCGGGTCCACGGCGACGTGGACGTCGGCGCGGCCCCGGGCCGTCCGGCGCTTCGTCGTCATCGCCGGCGAGCCGCCTGACCCGGATGGTCCCGAGAGGACCGGAGCAGCTCGAACCCGTTTCGACCCGGGTCTGGACACGGTCGATGGGCTCCAAACGGCTCCAAACCGCTTGACAGCTATCGGTGCGAGCGAAATGATGCTGGCCGCGGCGGCCGCGCCCGACAAGCTGTCGGGGCCCGGACTTGCACCACCGACGCGGCGTTGGAATGGCAGCAAGAGAGCGGTGAGTGGTTGATGAGCGCTGAAACTATTGGGAGGAACTCACGTGAGGCACATGATGGCACTCGGCCTTGGACTGTTCCTTGTTGCGCAGAGCTCGATCGGCTGGGCCGCACCCGCCCGCGAGGAGAGTACGCCGGAGCAGGCGACGTACGGAGCCGGTAGTGTCCTGGGGACGCTTGTCTATTCTCCCTTCAAGATGAGCTTTTGCATTCTGGGAGCGATCGCAAGCGGCGTTACGTACCCCGTCGCGGGAGCCAAGACGGCGGAGAAGGTTGTCGGCACGAGCTGCCGCGGAACGTGGGTGATCAGTCCCAACGTCTTGAGGGGGCGTGAGCGGGTTGAGTTTCTTGGCAACCTGTCCACGCCCGAGACCGCGTCCAAACAATAGTGTCCCGGTAGAGGGTCGCGCGGCATCGGGTCCCGCCTTCTGCTCGGACGAGGACCGGGGGGGGTCGACGGGTGGCGTCGCGGCCCCGCCGGACACGATCGTCAAGGCGTGCGCGCACCGCGGGCGCACCGGACGGGGGGCGGCGGGCGCGGAGCGTGGCGAGGGGGCGACTGTGGGGACCACGCCCCGGCTGGCGACCGGGAGGAGGAGCCGAGGTCCCCGTCTTCCGCGTCCGCCTCTCGGCGGTCCCCTTCGGATGGCATTTGGCGCGATGGGCAGGGACTCTCGGTGTGAAGGCGCAGTTCAGCCGCAGGACCGGCTCATCACCGACACGGGGCCCGCGCTCTGAGGCTGCTTTGCAAGAGCCCTTCGTGCCGTGTCGAAGACGACGCCCGGTCACGACGGCACGGCTCGTCAGGCGGAACCGAGCGCGACATGGCGGGGAACTACTGAGCGGCCGCCGTGATCCACGCGAGGATAAGGAGACTCTGATGGCCGAGAGCGAGACCTACCGGAAGGGCAGAGACCTGCGCCGCCAGCTTCTTGGAGAGGCGTATGTGGAGCGGGTCGACACCACGACGTACAGCGACCCGATCATGCGCAAGTTCATCAACGTCGCGACGGAGTCGATCTTCGGCACCATCTGGACGCGGCCAGGGCTGGACCTCAAGACCCGGGTCCTCGTCACTGTAATCTCGGATGCCGCCACCGGCCGCGAGGCGGAGCTCGCCATCCACCTCCGGATGGCGCTCCGCCAGGGGTGGACAGAGGAGGAACTGACCGAAGCGCTTCTCCACCTGGTGGGGTATGTGGGTGCGCCCCTCGCGCGCGATGCGCTCCTCACAGCGCGGGACGTGTTCGCCGAGGTCGGCCGGAAGGGCTCGACCTAGACAAAGGATCTCCGCCCTCAGAGAAGGATTTGGGGCCGCCGGCGGGGGCTGCGGCGCCGGCGCCCCGCGCCCGAGGGCGACCGGGGAGGGGCCGGTGGTCGCCCACGCAGAGTTCGCGGTCGGAGAAGAGGGACGTGAGGGCCGGGGCTCGCGCGGAGCGTACGGATCATTGATGCCCGCGACCCGTGCGGTACGCGTCACCTGCTGGATCACGGAGATCGGCTGTCCCTCGACGAGTCCTTCTGAGGGACGCCTCGGAATGATGATCGGGGGCGTTCCGTTCACGTTGAAGATGTGGGGCCGACGTGGAATCGGGGTGGCGCTCGCCCGCGAGGTCTTCCGAAGCGGTCAACCCGCTCGGCTTCCGGCATGCTCGCGCGGAATGGCCCACGAGCACGAAGGCCTTTGCGCTCGTCGCCGGAGGCGTGCTGCTTGTCTGCGCGGCCCACGTGGCCCGCGCGGAGGCGCCGGCGGGCCCCCAACCGGGCGCCCAGATACCGAGCTGGCTCGTTCCTGGAGAGGTGGACCTGCTGACCGCCAAGGCCGAGTTCCGCAACCCGGAGGGCAAGGTGGTCGGGAGGGCGGTACTCGTGGAGGCTCCGTACGGAGTGATGATCGCGGTCGAGGTGTCTGAGCTCCCGCCTGGCCGCCACGGATTCCACATCCACGAGGTAGGTCGGTGCGATCCGCCTAACTTTGGCTCAGCTGGCGGCCACTTCAATCCGCGCGGCAAGAGGCATGGCCTGATGACGGTCGAAGGGCCCCACGTCGGCGACCTGCCGAACCTGGTTGCCGGACCGGATGGCATCGCGCGAGCGGAGTTCTACCTCACGCACGCAACGGTCGGCGCCGGCTCGAACTCGCTCTTTCACCCCAATGGGACAGCCCTCGTCATCCACGCCGATCCTGACGACGGGCGGACTGATCGCTCCGGTAATGCGGGCCCCCGGATCGCGTGTGCGGTTATCGGCTTCCGGTAGCTCGATCTGCGACCCCCCACTCGTCCGCGGCGCCCGGATCGGAGGCGACACCGGACGGGAGCAGCGGCGCAGGGTCGTCAGGCGAGGCGTCGCTTCGACGCGTTGCGCTTAGACGGGTGACGATCTCTCGCTTCGTGATCGCTCGCCGTCGGGCCGTGAGGTATCCGACAAACGGCGAACGACGGCAGCAGATCCACGATCTCACGCCCGAGTGCCATGGCCGGGTCGAACTGATCGCGCTCTTCGCCGCGTCGTAGAGGGTGGGGCGCCTGGTCCACGACGGCACGCGAGTGCCTGGGCAAGTCCGGCTCGGAGAGGAGCTCGACGAGCTGCAGGGAGCGGCGGGAGTCTAGGCTCGGTCTCTCGGGTGTTTCGTGCTCGGTGGCTGTCGTTCGACCTGGTTCATCATGACGGCGGTCTCGAGGCTCTGCGTCAGGTACGCGAAGTCGATCGGCTTCGTGACGTAGTCGAAGGCGCCGGCGGCGAGCGCCCGTTTCGAGAGGTCCGTATCGGTCGTGCCGCTGACCATGATGACTTTCAGGTCGGGAGCCATGGCCCGAATGGCGTTGAGTGCCGCCACGCCATTGAGGCCTGGCATTTCGACGTCGAGCAGCACGACGTCGGGCGTGTCCTCCATGACGGCAGCCATCCCGCCAACTCCGTCGGCGGCCAGCCGGGTCGCGTAGCCCTTGGTACTGAGGAACTCGCCGAGTGCCTCGCGGACCGCGTCATCATCGTCGATCACGAGGACTCGTGCGGTCGGCACCATGGCGGGACCCGAGCTCGGCGGGCTCCAAGGGGAGGGTTCCTGATGCTTAGTCGGCGCGAGGGGAGTGGCGTCAGCTCCTTCGAGTGCGCGCAACAAATCTGCCAGGCCGACCGGCTTCGCAAAGACGCTGCGGGCGCCGAGGGCCAGCGCCTGGCGTCTGAGGGCGTCATCCACGACGCCCGTGAGGATGATCGCCGTGATCGAGGGATCAAAGGCCCGGATCCGCTTCAGGGCGTCCAGGCCGCCCAGGCGTGGCATCGTGATGTCGAGAATGACCGCCCCCGGTCGTGCGCGCTTGACCTGGAGCAGAGCCTCAAGCCCGTTCGCCGCTTGGATGACGTCGAGCCCTTGTCCCTGGAGGAACTCCGTGAGGACGCTGCGGAGCTCCGCCTCGTCATCCACGATGAGGACGCTGCGCTGGCGGTGCTCGCGGGCCCGATCGGGTGAGAGCTCACTCATTGCAGCCTCCTGGGCGGCGATCATCGCCCCTGACAGGGCTCGCCCGCCCGCCGACGGCCTGCGGCTCCGCCGTCGGTCCATTCCGCGGCAGCCGAAACGCGAAGCGCGTCCCACGGCCGGGCTCGCTCTCGACCCAGATCCGGCCGCCGTGGGCCTCGACCAGGTGCCGGCAAATGACGAGGCCGAGCCCGCTCCCTCCCTGGACGGACTTCCCCGAGCTGGTCTGGCTGAACTTCTCGAAGAGGAGGGCCTGCTCGTCGGGCGGGATGCCGGGGCCAGAGTCGTGGACCGCGACCTCGACCTCGTCGCCGGTCTCGGCCACCTCGACCCGGATCGTGCCTCCCTCCGGGGTGAACTTGAGCGCGTTGGAGAGCAGATTCATCAGGACCTGATCGAGGCGGCTCGGGTCCGCCGACACCCGCACGGGGGTGCCCGGGCTCCGCACCTCGAGGGTCACGCGCCTGCGGCTCGCCCCCGGCTTGAATCGCTCGGCCGCCTCGGTCACCGTCCCAGCCAGGTCCATCGGTTCGGGGCTCACCGAGAGCTTGCCGGCCTCGAGCTTCGAGAGATCCAGGATCTCGCCGATGAGCCGAAGCATCTGGGACACCGCCTGTTCCATCTTTCCGAGATAGCGCTGCTGGGCCTCGCTGAGCGGCCCGACCGCCGGCTGGTGGAGCATGTCGAGGTAGGCGGTGATCACGGTCAGGGGCGACCGGAGGTCGTGCACCAGCATCGACGTGAAGGAGGCGCGCAGATCCTGCACTTCCTGGAGGAGCCGGCGCCGTTCGATCGCCCCGCGCACGCGGATGGCGACCCGCATGGGGGAAATGGGCTTGGTGATGTAATCGACGGCCCCCCCGCGCAGGGCTCGCTCCATCGTCTCCAGGCGTTCGTCGCTGGCCGTCAGAATGAGCACCGGGATCTCTCGCGTACGGGGATCGGCTTCCAGGCGCTCCAGGACCTCGAAGCCGGTCAACCCGGGCATGTTGAGATCGAGGAGGATGCAATCCGGTCGCTCCTTCTGGGCCCGCGCGAGGCCGGTCACGCCGTCCGCCGCCTCGAGCACCCGATACTCTGGGCCGTCGAACAGATACTGGACGAGCGCGCGGTTCTCTTCCTTGTCGTCGACAACCAGAATCGTCGTCCCGCGGGGGTCGGCCGCCGCCGGTTGCGTCCGCTCACTCGGCGCGTCAGGCGGATTCACGCGTGTGCGCCTGACGTCTCGCGTCGAGGATTCGCCGCAATGACGTCCGAACGCTGGCCGGCGAGGCTGGCTTGAGGAGGAGCTCGTTGGCGCCCAGCCGGAGGGCGCGTTGGGGGTTGTCGATGACCGAGTGCACCACCACCGGGATGTCCCGGGTGGCCGGGTCCGTCTTCAGGGTGCCGAGCACGTCCCAGCCGTCATCGTGGCCTTGCAGCATCACGTCGAGCACGATGACGGCGGGCCGGCGCGCTCGAAGCCGCGCGAAACCGTCGCTGGCGCTGGCTGCCCACTCGATCGTGAGGGGCTCATCGACCACCGCCTGCCGGATGATCGCCGGGACGTCCCGATCATCGTCGATGACCAGCACACGGGCGGTGCCCGGTCGCGACTCGGCCTGGTCCGTCGCGTCGTCGAGCCCCTGTGGTCGGTACCGGACGGGCAGCCGCAGGGTGAAGATACTCCCCTGGCCGGGCTGGCTCTTGACGGTGAGGGTTCCGTCGATGAGCTCGGCGAGGCGGCGGCTGATCGCCAGTCCGAGCCCGGTGCCGCCCTGCGCGCGGGCCTTCGAGGAGCCGACCTGCTGGAAGGCTTGGAAAAGAACGGCCTGGTCCTCGAGGCTGATGCCGACCCCGGAGTCGGCGATGCCGATCGAGACGGAGACCTCGTCCGGCCGCTCAAGGCGCAGGTCGACGCCACCCTGCTCGGTGAACTTGACGGCGTTGGAGAGAAGGTTGATGAGGATCTGCTTGACCTTCCCGCGGTCCTGGACGATCTGCGGCGCCCCCTCCAATCCCGTGGGCCGGACGGTCAGCCCTTTGGCCTGTGCTTGCGGCTCGATGGCGCCGAGGCACTCCAGAACGAGCGGCAAGAGCTCAAAGGCCTCAGCGCGCACGTCCATGCGCCCCGCCTCGATCTTCGATAGGTCCAGGACCTCGTTGATGAGCTCGAGGAGGTGCCGCCCGCTCTCCCGGACGCGCTCGAGGGCGGACCGTTGACGATCGCTCAGCGTGTCGCGGGTGCTCGTGAGCAGGAGCTCCGTGAAGCCGATGATCGAGTTCAGCGGCGTCCGGAGCTCGTGGCTCATCCGCGAGAGGAACTCGCTCTTCGCGCGATTGGCGGCCGCCGTCGCCTCTTCGGCCCGCCGCCGCTCGACGATTTCCCCCTGCAGCCGCTCGTTGGCGGCCACGATCCGACGCTCGTTTCGGAGGGCAACGGCTCCGAGCGCCGCCAGCGTCCCCGTCAAGATGAGCGCCACGAGCGCCGAGAGGCCGATCCGCGCGCGCGTCCGTTGGAGGGCGAGATTCTTCGCGCGCTGTACGACGACACCCCAGCCGAGCGTCGGGAGCCAGCGGTGCGCGGAAAGACTGATGATCCGCTCGACGGGGTCCTCCATTTCGGCGACGCCGTTGAGTCCCTGCCGGAGGGACCGTACGACGGGGGTGGCGGCGTAGTCGGCCACGTGGTCGGGGCCGGTCCGGGTCCGATGGAACAGGAGCTGGCCGTTCCGATCGACGACGAACAGGCTGCCGTTGGGCACCTCGACGGGAAGCAGCCACTGGCGGAGCGTCTCGAGCCTCTGGACTGACGCAAGAATACCGATCACCCGGTCGTCGCGATCACGGACAGGAAGAGCCATGGCGATCGCGAGCGAGCCACCGAGATCCGTCCGATAGATCTCCGACATGTACGGCCGCCAGGCGCGGCTCACCCCGCGGTACCAGTCCCGGAAGGCGTAGCTCTTCCCGTAGACCGTCGGCGTCTCCGGCTCGGTGACCCACACGATGCCGGCAGGATCGGCGAGAAATGTTCGGTCCAGCTCGGGAAAGACCTGACGGAGTTGGCGGAGGTGGACGAGCGCCTGGGCCCGGTCGCGCCGTCTTACGGCCTCCTGGAGGGGGAGGCGCCCGCTGTAGGCACGCAAGACGTCGAGGTACCCTGCCTCTCGGGCTTCGATGGAGGCGCCTACGCTCCGGGCGATGGCGTCGTTTTGGATGAGATAGTCGCGCTTCTCGAGCTGGATCGACCGAGCGAGGAACACCCCCGTCATGACAAGCACGCCGAGCAGACCGGCCAGCACCGCGTAGATCGCCCACTGGGCAGATCGGGTCGGCGACCTCGCTAGGGTCCCGACGTGGTCGGCGTGAGTGCTCTCGCCGATCATCGCGTGTCAAGCGTCGGCGACGGGATCATGTGAGGTGCGCCTTCAACAGCGCGATGAAGGCCGCCAGATCGAGGGGCTTTGACAGGTACCCGTCGCAGCCGGCGCCAAGGGCGCGTTCGCGATCGCCGGCCATTGCCTGAGCGGACAGCGCGATGACGGGAATGGTCGCGGTCATGGGATCGCCTTTCAACCGCCTCGTTGCCGCCCAGCCATCGAGGACTGGCATCTTGAGATCCATCAGAACAAGACTCGGCCGAACGTCTCTGGCGCGCTCGATGGCCTCGAGGCCATTCGCCGCGGTCACGAGCCTCACCTCCAGCCCGCTCTCCTCGACCGCCATCTGGATGAGGTAGAGGTTCGTCGGCTCATCGTCGACTGCTAAAAGTGTCTTCACGGTCTTGATTAGTAAACCCGGGTGCTCTCGGAGTGGAGGAGCCTCCGAGCCCTGCCCCTACGATGCCACCCCCCTGATCGATCCCGCTCCTTTTCAGGAGCCGCGGTGCTCTGGCGGCTCCGGAGGGGGAGCTTGGCAAGGTTGTTGAGTAACCTGACCGAACGTGTCACTGCGGTGACCATGGTTGTCAGGCCGACGTGCTTTGGGGGGCCTGGTGATCGGGCAGCCGAGCCTCATTACATGACCCCTCCATTGACTCTAACCTAAAGGCGCCCTAGACCCGGCGCCTCGGGGCGTCTCTTGCCACTTCCACCAACCGGTCCAAGGGGGGAAAACCCCCAATGGATCGGGCTGCAGAGTCAGCGGTGCGACGAGAGCCCCCGCGACCGCTGGCTGAGGGCTCTTGGCTCGCCACCTACGACACGGAGCCGAGCGAGACCGCCGGCCCGTGGGCGTCAGGCAGAGCGCCAGCAGCCCCTCCCCTCCCATGCCGATCTAATGTCGACGGTGGTGTACAGGAGGGTCTACGACGAGCGGATGTTCGGCGCGGCGCTCCGGCTACCGACATTTAAGAAAGGCCGATATGAGGCCGGGGCCATGCGTCGGGGTCATGCGTCAGTAGGACAGGATCGGACGAGCGCGCTGTAGGTGCTAGAGAGAAGGCCGGCAAGCCGGGATCTGCAGGATTGGCTGAGGGCGCGCGCTGACTATCCGGTCGCCCACTTGTAACCCTTGGCCCGCATGCAGTCCGTGTAGCGCCAGTGGTTCACCCATACCCTGCCGGTTCGTCCCCCGCCGCGTCCCACCGACCGCGGCGTCGCTTCGCTCGCCTCGCGCTGACACGCTCCATCGTCTTGGGCCAGTTCGATCCGCGACACGCCGGCCTTGGTCCAATAGGGCCCCGAGGCGCACGCGGAAAACCCAATCAGGACTAGGACGACGACGAAGCCTTTCAGTTAAACCAGCTCGGCGGCGGCGAGCCGCGGACGCTCGGCGAGGGCCTTTGTAGTCTCGCGTCGGATGAGCACCTCCCGGAGGAGGCAGGCGACCTCTCGAGGGTTGGACGGTAGGCGAGGCCTACATCGGTGCCGGGCGCCTGGGCGCCGCTCGAGACTCATCAGGTTCCCGTCACCCGCCCGCCCGCTATGTCGTAGGATGTGACCGTGCCTCGAAAAGCGTCGGTCGCGCTGCTGCTCTGCGTCACCCTCCTCGGCGGCTGTGTCCGGGTACGGGTGACGCCGGAGTACGAGGCGCTCAACGTTGTCACCGTCAACGGGGTGGGCAGAGTCTCGGTGAGGCCCGACACAATGCTCGTCGACGTCGGCGTCGAGGCGCGAGTTCCCGCGCTCGCCGATGCCACGGCCGACGCCAGTCGGCGCATGACCGAGGTGCTCGCGCGTGTGAAGGCGCTCGGGGTTGCGGATCAGGACATCACCACCGTCGCCTACTCCGTCGATCCCATCGTGGCTCCGCGCCGGACCGAAGAGGAGGGCTCGCGCATCGTGGCCTATCGGGTGGTCAACGTCGTCCGGCTTCGCATTCGCGATCTCTCGGCGGGCGGCCCTGTCGTGGACGGAGCGGTTGCCGCTGGCGCCAACACGATCTCTGCGCTTCAGTTCACCGTGAACGACCCCGCCCACGCCGAGAGCGAGGCGCGAGCCCTCGCGGTCAGGGAGGCCGCCACGAAGGCCAAGGAGATCGCCGCCGCCGCCGGCGCCCGCCTCGAGGACCTGCTCTCGGTCACCGAGGGCGCCGTACCGCACCCTATTGTCGCCCAGGCCGCCGCGATTATGGCGGCGAGGCCGAGCGGCCCAGGCCCGGTCGAGGCCGGTCAGCTCGAGATCGTCGTCAACGTTCAAGCGCGCTACCACATCGTTCCGCGCTGAGGGCGCTCAACCGGGACCACTCGCGCGGATCCATGCCGAGAGCAGAGCGTCCGGCGCCCGAACCGACTGGTTGGACGCGCTGGGCGCCTGGCGTTCCGGCGCCAGCAGCAGATACCCCGATCGATGCGCCGACGATGACATCCTTCGTGGATCCTGCTTGCCCGCGAGGTTCACGCAAAGCCGCCATTGGCCCTCAGCACTTGCGCGTTCACCCAGCCGCCCGCAGGACCAGCCAGGAACGATACCACGTCGGCAATGTCTTCGGGACGCCCGAGGCGCTCGAAGACGGGTGCCCGATTGAAACGAACCAGGTCCAGGATTGTTGCGAATACGTAAAGCGCGAGGGGGAGCGTCTACCGTACCCTATGCGATCGCTCGAGGGGGCTGAACGGCACGGCCGCCAGACGAATGCTGGACTGCGCGGCCTCGTCCAACTAGTGGAGTGGAGGCCAACATGAGACGGCTAGGGTTCGTCATCGCAGTGGTCACGCTGACGCTCAGCTTTGCAGGCATCGAGGTCGCGCCCGCGTGGGCGGCGCGGGGCCATGAGGGAGTCCACGGCGGGCACGAGTTCCACGGAGGACACGACTTTCACGGCGGTCGGGAGTTCCGTGAGCACGAGTTCCATCACCGTGGCTTCGGGGGGCCCGTGTTCCTCGGGCCGAGCATCGGGTGGGATCCCTTTTGGTATCCGTATCCGGCCTATTCCTACGCACCGCCGGTGGTGACTGATCCGGCTCCTCAGGCTTACGTACAGCAGCCAGAGGCCCCCGGGTACTGGTACTACTGCACCGAGGCCGGGGCGTACTACCCCTACGTCCAGCAGTGTCCGAGCGGATGGTTGACGGTGGTGCCCACTCCCGCGCAGTAGGCCAGTCACACTCCGGGTTGCTGGTTCGCGGTCGGTATTAGTCTGGCGCAGATGTCGTGGGACTTCGCCAGGCCGCCGCTCACCCCCGTGACTCCTCGGTGCCGCCCTCCGCTTCGCCCCGTATGGTCGCGAGCCGGACTCTCGACCGGGGGCGGAGTAGATCGGGAGTCCCCGTCTATTACTTTAGGTGTGAGGCGTCGAGCCGTTCGATAGTGCCGTCTGGGCCGTACACGTAGTTCCTGACCGTCCTCGACAGAGGTTCGGTGCCAGCGCCGTCAGCTCAGAAGCCCCAGGCCCCCGTGGCGCGTCGCCGACGGGGTCTACCTACGAGATGGCCAGCGCCTACGACCCGCCACACGCCAGCGCCGCCGGCAAGCGGGAGGTATCCAATCCCCACCACAGACCGGGGAAGCGGCTGGAGGAGCCCTCGGATCGCCCTGCTCGAGGGCGACGCCGTGGACCTCAAGCAGCAGCTGGCCGCCAGGGCGGAAGCCCCGGAACGTCGACGCCAGCGCACGAGCCGAGATGCGACTGCTTGGCGTGTCAGTCGATGCGCTGGCCGGGGCCAGTGTCGAAATCGGGCCCCGGCGATCGACTATAGGATGAATGGAATCGTGGAAGGAAGCAGGCGATGAGGGCCGGAGGATTGTCCAAGGCGCGGTTCGGCCGCATCGACGAGCGTTATGGCGCGCTGTGTCGAGCGGAGGCGTCTCCCTGCTCTCCTTCGCCGGGCCTGTCGATCTCGAGGCACATTGTTCGTCTATATAGTGAAGAACAGACCAAGGGGGACACCATGGGAGCCAAGGGAGAAGCGTTCGCCAAGCAGTTCGAGGCCAAGGTGGAGGAGGCCATTGCTCTTTTCGAGAAGCTGAGCGATGCCGACTGGAAGAAGACGACAGCCGCCGAGAAGTGGACGGTCGCAGCGGCGGCGCACCACATCGCCAGAAGCTACGAGCCGATCACTCACATCATCAAGACGATCGCTGCCGGCCAGGCGCTGCCGACCTTCACCCGCCAGATGCTCGACGAGATGAACGCCCAGCATGCCAAGGAGTTCGCCGGCTGCACGAAGCCGGAGACGATCGCGCTCCACAAGAAGGCGGCCGCCGCGGCGGCCGCGGCCGTGCGTGGCCTCTCCGATGCCGAGCTCGCGAAAACTGGCGCCGTGTTCACGGGCATGCCCGCCATGAGCGCCGAGGAGATGGTCAAGCGCGCCCTCCTCGACCACGTCGACGAGCATTTCGGCAGCATACGGAAGACGATCGGCGGCTGAGTCACCCGTCTGCGAAGGGAGTCATGGCGATGATCAAGGGACTGCGCGGAGTGAGCATCTGGAGCGAAGATGTGAAGAACCTGCTGCCGTTCTATCGTGACGTCCTGGGCCTCAACGTGGGATTCGAGAGCCCAGGGTTCGTCGTGCTCGGCGAGCCGGGGGTGCCGGCGCTCGCGCTGGGGACGCACAGTGAGGTCCACGGGCGCAACGCCGACCCGGCGCGGCACATGGTAGGCCTTGCGACCGACGACGTCAGGACGGACTGGAAGAGATTGAAGGCCTCGGGGGTCGAGTTCATCGAGGATCCGACGGACTACGGCAACATGCGGATCGCGACCTTGAAGGACCCGGAAGGGAACCTGGTCCAGCTGCTGGAGAGCCGCTGAAGACGTGACGCTCTTCTACGGCTGATCATCGTCAGGGCGACAAGTGCGAGGGGACGATGAGATGGTCGAGCAGGATAGCCATCGGGCACCTCCAGTTATCGTTGCCAATGCGCGAGCACAGTGCCAAGGATACCCTTCGGCAGGAAGACGATGAATACCACCAGCAGGGCGCCGTAGACCAGGTTGTCCCAGCCGACCGCCCGCGTGCCGACG
>WNFT01000164.1_pt1 | contig 60355 bp, 60 predicted proteins | sample 5400191 | NCBI WGS metagenome assembly WNFT01 (sample SAMN13153359, study PRJNA577476) | soil metagenome | isolation source: 80 cm saprolite under Madrone tree | place: USA:California | collected 2016-06-14 | reverse complement strand
GGGATCGCGCCGTCGCTCGACCTCGGTGATGAAGGCGGCGGCGTCCGGATCGTCGTGGCCCAGGATGTCCTCGAGGAGGAAGAGTCCCTCCGGCCGCAGGACCCGGGCGACCTGGCGAACCGCGGCCGGGACGTCCGTGAAGTGGTGTGGCGCGATGCGGCAGGTGACGAGGTCGAACGCGCCGTCCCGGAAGGGCAGCCGCTCGGCCTCCGCGGCGAGGAAGTCCACGTTGGCGGCGCCCGCCCCCCGGACGTGGCGGGCCGCCGCCCGCAGCATCGGCTCCGTGAGGTCGACGGCGGTCACTCGGCGCGCCAGGCCCGCGAAGGCGAGCGCCGTGTGGCCGCCGCCGGTGGCGACGTCGAGCACGCGGCCGGGCCGCGGCGTCCGGCCCCAGGCGGTGAGCTGGGCGAGGTCGTCGCCGGTGGCGAAGCCGGGGCAGGCGACGTAGGCCTCCGCCGCGGCCCCGAACTGCGCCTGCACCTTCGCCGCCTGGGGCTCGGTCATGCGGGCTTGGGGCGCGTGGCGAGGTGACGGATCAGGAACTCCTCGTCGAGCGGCGTGAGGTCGAACCGTTTGCTGGCCTCGTCGACGAGCCGCAGCCGGTCGACGTGCGGATCGTCGCGCAGCCGGTCGTCGATCCACCGGACGGCCTGCACGAGTGGGGCCTCGCCTTGAGCCATGGTCCCTCCGCGGCGATAATACCGGACGCGACGCCATGGCGCGACTCTTCGACGTCGTGACCTTTGACTGCTACGGGACCCTCGTCGACTGGGAGCGCGGCATCGCGGAGGCATGCCGCGCGGCCGCCGCCGCTGACGGTGTCCGGCTCGACCCAGCGGCGCTCCTCGCCGCCTACGCCGAGATCGAGCCGCAGGTCGAGGCCGAGCCCTACCGGCGCTACCGCGACGTGCTCGCGGAGACGGCCCGCCGGGTCGCCGCGCGGCTCGGCTGGCGGCTCGCGGACGCCCGCGCGGGCTTTCTCGCGCTGAGCCTGCCCGCGTGGCCTCCGTTCGCCGACACGAACCCGGCGCTCGAGCGGCTCGCGCGCGCCAGCTACCGGCTCGGGATCCTCTCAAACGTCGACGACGACCTGCTCGCGGCGACGCGGCGCCACTTCACGGTCGGGTTCGACCTGCTCGTGACCGCGGAGCAGGCAGGCGCCTACAAGCCGGCGCCCGCCCACTTTACGCTGGCGCGGCAGCGGATCGGCGGCGCCCGGTGGCTCCACGCGGCTCAGAGCCACTTCCACGACGTGGTGCCCGCCTGCGCCGGCGGCATTCCCGTCGCCTGGATTAACCGCGCGCGCCAGGCGCCGTCGAACGCCGCGCGGCCCGCCCGCGAGTTCCACTCCCTCACCGCGCTCGCCGACTGGCTCGCGCCCGCCTGACCGAGCGCCGTCAGACTCATTTTCGTCAGAGCGTCAGGAGCGCGATGCCCGTGACGCCGAGCGCGGCGCCGACCGTCGCCCGCCAGGTGACACGCTCACCGCGCACGACGAGCCCGATCGGCAGCGCGAAGAGCGGTGAGGTGGACGAGAGCACGGTCGCCACGCCGACGTCGGCGTACTTGAGCCCGGCCACGAACAGCACCGCGCTGGCCGCCGTGAGCACGCTCAGCATGACGATGGAGAGCCCGGTCGTGCGGGCGTGGGTGCGGATGCTCGCCGCGGTGCCGCGCGCCCACGGCGTGAGCCAGAGGACGGCGGCCGCCACCGGAAAGCGCACCGCCTGGGCGGTCACCGGATCGAGCTCGCGGAGCGGCGGCTTCATCAGGAGCGCGTTCACCGCCCACGCCGCCGCCGCCGCGAGCGCGAGGCCGAGGCCTCGCGCGCGGCCCCGGCGGGCGTCGGCGACCGGCGCCCCCTCGGCGACGATGACCGCGAGCCCGGCGATCGTCACCACGGCGCCGGCGGCGAGCTTCGGCGTGATCGGTTCGCCGAGGAAGACGAGGGCGAGCGCGGCCGCGATGAGGGGATAGGCCATGGAAATCGTCATCGCGCGCCCCATCCCGAGCGCCTTCGTGCTCTCGAAGAAGGCCGTGTCGCCGAGGCCGACCGCGATCACGGTCGAGACCGTGAGGTAGCCCCACGCCTCGAGCGTCAGCTCGCCCAGCCTTCCCGAACCGCTCCACGCGAGCACGACCGCGGCGAGGAGCAGGCCGCCCGTGGCCGATCGGATGACGTTGATGGTGACGGTCGTGAAGTAAGGGGAGAGGGCGCGGACGATCAGGCTGAGGAGCGTCCAGGTGAAGGCGGAGCCGAGCGCGCAGAGCGCGCCCGCGGTGGCCGCCGTCATCGTCCTCGGCGGCGCGGCCGCGCTCGACTCATCGGCTCGGCGCGCCGCCCGACCGCGCCGCGCCCCGCCGTCTCACGCGGCCTCGAGCGCTCGGATCCGCCAGTACGCCAGCGCCACCGCGGCGGCGCCGAGCCCGGCCGACAGCGGCACCGCGCCCAGTGCCCAGCCGAGCGCGCTCCCGCCCGCGGCGGCGGCGAGGGCGGCGCGGCGCGCGACCCAGCCCATGAGGGCGACGTACGGGAGGCAGACGAGCGTGAGCGCGAGGCCGCCGCCGCTGGTCGTCAGGAACTCGGGATTGGGCTCGCGGAAGTTCGGCCACGCGGCGCCGAGCCCGAGCGCGAGCGTCGTGGTCGTCACGGCCAACGTCACCACGAGCGCGGCCGCCACGGCCGCCACCGCCGGGTCATGGACGAGACGGACCGCGCCGAGCACCGCGATCGGCACCACCACGAGCGTGAGCAACGCCCCGTAGACGAGGAGCTTCGCCAGGAAGACGCGGAAGATCGGGATCGGGCTCGAGAAGAACAGCCACGCGGCCCGGCCCTCGAGCGACATCGCCGGGAAGACGAAGCGCAGGCCGAAGGCGGTCAGGAAGTAGCCGGCGGCGACCACGTCGAAGAGGAGGAGGCGGGCGATGGTCTCGGGCGTGGCCGCCGCCGCGCCGAGCGGCGCGACCACGATGAATGCCGTGTAGAGGACGAGGAGGAAGCCGAGGAAGGCGGCGCGACCGAGCTCGCTCGGGCTCCGCGCGATGGCGAGGAGGTCGCGCTCGATGATCGCCCCGACGGGGCCGTGGAGCCGGCGCGGGAACGGGCGGCGGCCGCCCGACCCGGCCGGCGCGCCCGCCGCGAAGCCGAGGCCCTCGGCGAGCGCGGGGAGGGTGCGCGCGTAGAGGCGCCGTCCGAGGGTCGCCGCCAGCACGAGGCTGGCGAGGGGTGTCAGCCAGAGGAGGGTTCGGGACACGGCCGACCCGGCCCGGCCGCCGGTCGCGACCGCGTACAGCTCGGCCGCGAACGGGTGGCTCGGCCAGAGACCGAACTTCGCCTCGATGAATTTGATTGACGAGGGTTTTCCGTCCAGAATGCCCGGCTCGAAGATCGCGTAGAAGTCGGACGTCGAGGGGATGACGTTGCGACCGACGAGGATGGCGAAGCCGGCGAGCAGGATGCACACCGCTCCGGCGATGCCGACGCGCGTGCGGGCGTGGCGGAAGGCGGCACCGGCGGCGGTCGTCAGCACCACGGCCGCGCCGCCGGCCAGCGCGCCGAAGAGGACGAGGATCAGGGCGCCGCGCGCGTAGAAGGCGGCCGGCTTTCCGTAGGCCGCGCCGAGCGCCGCGAGGGCGGGCCCGCCCAGCACCGCGAGCGCCCATCCCGTCTGGGTGAAGGTCTGGATGCTCCGCAGCAGGTAGAGACCGCCGAGGGGGAAGGGTGCGGCCATCAGCAGGCGGGTGTCGTCCGCGCGGTAGAAGGCCCAGAGGCCGGTGGCGACGAAGCTCACGAGGAGGATGATCAGGATGAGCACGAGGAAGCTCTCGAGGAAGTAGAGGGTGAGCGGCGGGCCGGCGTGCTGGAGCGCGGCGAGGGCCTCGAGGGCGCGCCGGAAGACCGTGTACTCCGCCACCATCACCGCCGCGAAGAGGAGCCCAAACGCCACGACGACGACCAGGCGGGCGCGCTCGGTCGCGCGGAGCAACCGGCGCAGGGTGCCGAGCTGCCTCAGCAGCAGCTTAAGGACGAGCCGCGAGGCGGAGATAGAGCTCCTCCAACGAACCCTCCGGCGCCCCCGCGAGCTGGCGCAGCGCGTCGAGATCGCCCTCGGCGGCGAGCCGACCTTGGCGGAGCAGGCCGACGCGCCCGCAGACGGCCTCGGCGAAGGCCAGGGTGTGCGTGCACAGGAGCACCGCACCGCCGCCCGTCGCGAAGGTCCGGAGCAGGTCACGGGCTCGGACCGCGCTCTCGGGGTCGAGGCCGACGATCGGCTCGTCGACGACCAGCACGCGGGGAGCGTGGAGGAGGGCGGCGATGATCGCGAGCTTCTGGCGGCTCCCGCGCGAGTAGCTCTCGACGTAGCCGTCGAGGATGGCGCCGATCTCGAAGAGCGCCGAGAGCTCGTCGATCTTGGCGGCGCGGGCAGCCAGGGGAACCCCCCACAGCTCACCGACCAGGTGGAGGAATTCCCAGCCCGACATCCGCTCGTACACGAACGGCTCGTCGGGGATGTAGCCGAGCAGGCGCTTGGCGCGCACCGGCTCGGCGTGGAGGTCGATGCCGCCGACCAGGACGCAGCCCGCGGTCGGGCGGTAGAGGCCGGTCGCCATCTTCACGGTCGTCGTTTTGCCGGAGCCGTTCGGGCCAATCAGACCGTAGATCTCGCCCGGCTCGACGTCGAGCGACAGCCTGTCGACGGCGAGCCGGGCGGGGAACTGCTTGGAGAGCCGCTCCAGGCGGAGCAGGGGCGCCCCCAAGCCTACTTCTCGGTGTCCTGCTCGTACTTCGTCTTCCACTCCTTGTTCAGGTCTTCGATGCCCGGGATGTATTTGATCGTGCTCCAGGTGGCGCGCGCCGCGCCGCGCATCGCGTAGTAGAGGGTCTCGCCGATCTCGTCGTCGGTGGCGCCGGCTTGCTTCGCGGCCGCGAAGCGTCCCGGCACTCAGGAGGTGCAGCCGGCGGCGGCCATCGCGGCCAGCGCCACCAGCTGCACGGTCTTCGGGTCGAGCGCGCCCTCTCGGTAGTACACGCCGGCGAACTCCTTCATCGCTCCCATCGTGGCACCTCCGTAGACGTGGGTGGTTCGGGTCGAGCTTACTTCACCTCGCGCCTGTCGCTACGCGTCACGACGTCCTCGTCGCCGGGGCCATCCCGATCATTGTTGGTCGCGGTGACCGTGATCGTGTAGGTACCGGGGGTGTACGGGACCGCGACCACGTTCGTCCCCGCCGTGAGCCGCGTACTCGATCGTGAGCTGCGGGGGCTCCGGGTCGTCGTCGACGATCGTGCGCGTATCGTCCAGGGCGAGCGCGCCCGGACCACGCAGGGCGATGTGATGGGCGCCGAGGGCGGCCGGCACCGGGACCCGGGTCTCGCCGGCGGCGTAAGGATAGGGCGACCCGTCGTCGACCGCGTAGGTACCCTCCGTGTCCGGGCCGACGCCCGTCAGTCGGATCGTCCACGCCCCCGGGTCCTTGTCGGTGCCGCCGCCCGCCCAGTCCAGGCGGAGCTCGGCCGCGCCCACGCCCGCCGGCGCGAGCAGGGCCAGGTAGAGGCCGGCCGCGAGCCGGCGGAGCACGTCAGCGGTGGGCGTGGGCGTGACCGTTGCGGGGCAGGCTCGCCCGCACGCGCTGTGCCGCCCGCTCGCGTTTGTAGACGGTGAAGCCGATCTTCCGCGCGAGTCGGTGCTCGGAGTACAGCCGGGTGGCGGCCCTGAAGGCGTCGTGGCCCGATCCACGGAACAGGAAGGTGAAGAAGGAGATGTCGACCAGCATCGACTGGATCCAATCGATGTCGTGCGAGTAGCCGGCGAGGAACTGGGCGCGCGTTTCCCAGAGAAAGCGCCGCGCGATCTGGCGGGTGACGAAGCGACAGGCGCCGAAGATGAAGCCCTTGCCTTCGGCGTGGGCGGACGCGGTCATGATGTTCGACAGCTTGATCTCCTCCCGACCCACGCCGTAGATCTTGCCGTCGCCGCCGTGGGCGGCGATGTAGCAGTAGCCGAACCGCCGGTCGCGCACGAAGTCGTGGAGGAGCAGCCGCAGGTCCTCCTTCGCGTTGAACTGCCGGTAGACCATCGAGACCCCCATCGCCTCGGTCATGCCCTGGAAGAACGGGTGAACGGAGATCTCGGGACGGAGGTACTGACCCTTTTCATCCCAGGTCGACTCGAGGATGAGGAGGCGGCGGCCGTTGGTCACGATGGCCGGATCATAGCACGCGGCGGCCGCCCCCGCGATTGGCCCGGTGGGGACCGTACCAATTGGCACTTTACATTGCCTCAAATTCGTCGAAAATGGCTCTACGGAGAAATGGCGGTGCAGATCCCGATCGACCGGTCGAAGCCGATCCCGCTCCCGCGCCAGATCCAGGTGCACCTGGAGCGGCTGATTCACGAGCGTCTGCTGGCGCCCGGGGTCAAGCTGCCGGCCACGCGGGAGCTCGCGCGCGAGCTGGGCGTGAACCGCGCCACGGTGTCCTTCGCGTACGAGGAGCTGGTCGCCTCCGGCCTGGCGCGCGCGCACGTCGGGCAGGGCACGTTCGTCGCCGGCCTCGTCGCCGGCGAGGCGGAGCCAGCCGACGGCGGGGGCCCGGGCACCCCGCCCGAGGCGATCGACTGGTCCGGGCTTCTTTCGCGGAGCGCGCGGGTCAGCCTCGGCGAACGGGAGCGGCGGCGGCTCGGAGCCCTCCCCGGGCGCCTGCCCCCGGGGCTGATCTCGTTCGCCGGCGGCATGCCGGACAGCGCGATGTTTCCGACGGACGCGTTCCGTCGGGTGCTGAACGCGGTGATCCGCGAGGAAGGCGAGGAGCTGCTCCAGTACTACCCCGGCGCCGGCTACCCGCCGCTCCGCCGGTTCCTCTCGGGGTACCTGCTCCGCTTCGGCGTGGAGGCCCGGCCCGACGACATCCTGATCGTCAACGGCTCGCAGCAGGGTTTCGACCTGATCGCGCGCACCCTGCTCGACCCGGGCGACGTGGTCGCCATCGAGGAGCCGACCTACCCGCGAGCGATGCAGGTGTTTCGCGCGTTCGGCGCCCGGCTCGCGCCGGTCGCGCTCGGCGAGGACGGCCCGCGGCCGGACGCGCTCGAGCGCGTCATCGAGCGCCACGCCCCGAAGTTCTTCTACTGCCAGCCGAGCGCCCACAACCCGACCGGCCTCACGATCAGCGGCGACGGCCGGCGGCGGCTCCTCGAGGTCTGCGCGCGTCGGCGCGTGGCGATCGTCGAGGACGGCTTCGACGGCAGCCTGTATTACGACGCACGTCCCCCGGCGCCGCTCCGGGCGCTGGACCGGCGTGGACTCGTGATCTACATCGGAACGTTCTCGAAGATCCTCTTCCCCGGGTTGCGGCTCGGCTGGCTCGTGGCGCCGCGCCCACTGCTCGAGCGCCTGGAGGCGGCCAAACAACTCGCGGACCTCCAGACGAGCGCCCTGATCCAGGCCGCCGTCTATCACTTCTGCGAGCGGCGGCTCCTCGAGCGGCATCTCGCCCGGATCGCCGACGAGTACCGGCGCCGACACCGACGCCTGCTCGAGTCGCTCACGCGACGGATGCCCCGGGACGTCAGCTGGACGGAAGCGCGGGGAGGTTTCTCACTGCTGCTCACGCTGCCCGAGGGGTTCGACGCGACCGCCCTGCTCGCGCGCGCGGTGGCGCGGGGGGTGGCCTTCACACCGGGGCCGGCGTTCTTCGTGGAGGAGGGGGGCGAGCGGGCGATGCGGCTCGCGTTTTCGGCGGTGCCGGCGGCCCGGATCGACGAAGGCGTCCGGCGGCTGGCGGACGTGATCCGCGACAGCCGCCGCCGTCCACAGCCCCGGGCGGAGAGCGAGCGCGCCGCCGTGCCGGTCGTGTGAGGGAGGGCGCGCGGCCGCGCGGGGATTCCGACCACACTCTAAAAAGGGGAGGCAGTCATGACCGGGACCAACGGGCTCAGAATCGCCGATCGCAAGCACATCGGGCTCGCGGAGATGCTGAAGGGCGGCGTGATCATGGACGTGACGAACGCCGAGCAGGCGAAGATCGCCGAGGCGGCGGGCGCGGCGGCGGTGATGGCGCTCGAGCGCGTCCCGGCCGACATCCGGCGCGACGGGGGCGTCGCCCGCATGGCCTCGGTGAAAAAGATCAAGGAGATCCAGGCCGTGGTGACGGTCCCGGTGATGGCCAAGGCGCGGATCGGCCACTTCGTCGAAGCCCAGATCCTTGAGGCGCTCGGCGCGGACTTCATCGACGAGTCCGAGGTCCTGACGCCCGCCGACGAGCACTTCCACATCGACAAGTTCGCCTTCCGGGTCCCGTTCGTCTGCGGCGCCCGCGACCTCGGCGAGGCGCTGCGCCGCATCGGCGAGGGTGCGGCGATGATCCGCACGAAGGGCGAGGCGGGGTCCGGCAACATCGTCGAGGCCGTCCGCCACATGCGCGCGGTCGTGTCCGGGATCAAGCGGCTGGCGACGCTGGGCGCCGAGGAGCTGATGACCGAAGCCAAGACGCTCGGCGCCCCCTACGAGCTCGTGCGGTGGGTGGCGGCGAACGGCCGGCTGCCGGTGCCGAACTTCTCCGCGGGCGGCATCGCGACCCCGGCCGACGCGGCGCTGATGATGCAGCTCGGGGCCGAAGCGGTGTTCGTCGGCTCGGGCATCTTCAAGTCGACCGACCCGGCCGCGCGGGCGCGGGCGATCGTCCAGGCGACGACGCACTACAAGGATCCCGACGTGCTCGCCAAGGTCAGTGGGGAGCTGGGCGAGGCGATGCCGGGCATCGAGACCTCGAAGCTCGCCCGGAGCGAGCTGCTCCAGACGCGGGGCTGGTAGGGCGAGCGGTGGCCGACGGGTCGGGCCGAACCGCGCGGGCGCGGCCGTCGTGAGCCCGCGGGGTCGTGGGGCCCGGGTCGACCGAGGCGGGCCGGGTCCATGACGGCGCCCGCGCGCCAGGCGCCCGTCCGGATCGGCGTGCTCGCGCTCCAGGGCGACTTCGCCCTGCACTCGCAGGCGCTCGAGCGCTTGGAGGTGGACGCGGTCGAGGTGCGCAAGCCCGAGGCGCTCGCCGATCTCGACGGACTCATCCTCCCCGGCGGGGAGAGCACGACGCTGCTGCGGCTGATCGACGAGTGGCACTTCGTTCCCGCGCTGGAGAAGTTCCACGCGACGGGCAAGCCCGTCTTCGGCACCTGCGCGGGGCTGATCCTCCTCGCCCGCGAGGTCCTGCATCCGGTGCAGCCGTCGCTCGGCCTGATCGACGTCGCGGTCGAGCGCAACGCCTACGGCCGGCAACGGGAGTCCTTCGAGGCCAGGGGCTCCATCACCCTCGCCGGGCGGGCGATCCCGGTCGACATGGTGTTCATCCGAGCGCCCCGGATCCGGCGGGTTGGCCCCGAGGTCGAGACGCTCGCCACGCACGCCGGCGCCCCCGTCATGGCGCGGCAAGGCACGGTCTTGGTCGCCACCTTTCACCCCGAGCTCACGGACGACCTGACCGTGCACCGGTACTTCTGCGACCTGGTCCGGACGGCTCGAGCGAGGACACCCTGATGGCGTGGACAGCTCCTCCGGCCCGCTCCGGACATCCCTACTACATGCACGACGCGATCTACGCGCAGCCGGGCGCGCTCCGCCTCGTCGTCCGCGACAACGCCGAGGCGCTGGGGCGCACGGCGGTGCGGCTCCGGCAGGAAGACCGCACGATCCTCGCGGGTATCGGGACCTCGTGGCACGCCACGTTGGTCGGCGAGCTCCTCCTGGCGCACGTGGGGCGGCTCGGTCACCGGGTGCGCGCCTTCCACTCCTTCGAGCTGGTCGGCTACTGGCCCGCGCTGGGCCCGAAGACCGGCGTCGTCGTGGTGAGTCATCGCGGGACCAAGCGGTACTCGCTGGATGCGCTCGCCCGAGCCAAGGCGGAGGGGGGTGTCGCAGTCGTGATCACCGGAAAGGGCAGCGGGGACGGGCTCGGCGTCGCCGACCATACGCTCCGCACGGTGGACCAGGAGAGCTCCGCCGCGCACACGATCAGCTACACCTGCGCGATGGCGCTCCTGGCGGCGCTCGCCGCCGAGATCGGCGGCGACGACGCGATCCGGCGGGCGCTCGACCAGATCCCCGATCACCTCGCCGCGTTGCTCGGGCAGAAGTCGTGGGCGGAGCTGGCGGCGCGCTTCGCCGAGCGCCACCGCTACTACTTCATCGGGGGCGGCCCCAACACCGCGACGGCGTACGAGGCCGCCCTCAAGATGAGCGAGGCGAGCCACGCCACCGCGCTCGGGTTCAACTGCGAGCAGTTCCTCCACGGCCCGTGGAGCGCCGTGGACCGGGCGGACGTGGTCGTCCTGGTCGCGCTCCCCGGGCGCGGCTACGAGCGCTGCCTGACGGCGGCGCGGGCCGCGCGCGAGATCGGCGCGGAGGTCGTCGCGATCGTCGCGGACGGCGACCGCGAGATCGCGTCGCTCGCGGCCGAAACGATCGTGGTGCCCCCGGTCCCCGAGCTCTTGTCGCCGATCCTGGCGATCGTGCCGCTGCAGCTCTTCACGTACCATCTGGCGGTGCAGCGGGGGGTGAACCCGGACACCATGCGCGCGGACCAGCCGGACCACGGCCGGGCCCGGGCGCTCATCGCCCTCTGAGTCCCTGCCGACGATGACCCGAACACCCGCGCGCCCCGGCCGCCGATATACTCGCGCCGTGGTCTGGTGGAGCTGGCGGACGGCGGTCGGGATGGCGCTCCTCGCGCTCGCGGGGTGCGCGCTGGCGTTGCCGTCGGCGCGCTCGGACGCGCCGCCCCGCGTCCGGTGCCTGGGCCAGCCAAGCCCGGGCGAGCCGAAGCCGGACCCGGGCACGCGGCCGCTCTTCTTCCTCTTTTGCATCCAGAGCCCCTGAGACCGGCGCCCGCGCGCGGGCCCACGGCAGAGACACGGGCGCATGGCCTTCCTCCTCGACCCGGCGTTCTGGGCGCGCTGGCTCGGGATCGTCGTCATCGACCTCACCCTGGCCGGCGACAACGCCCTCGTCATCGCGCTCGCGGTGCGGACGCTCCCGCCCCGCCAGCAGTTTCTCGGGCGCCTCTGGGGAACGGGGGGCGCCGTCGCCCTCCGCCTCCTCTTCATCGCGGCCGCGACCCTGCTCCTCTGGATCCCCCTGCTCCACCTGCTCGGGGGGCTCTTGCTCCTCTGGATCGCCGTCAAGCTCGTGAGCCAGGATGCGGCCGACGAGGCCCACGTCCGCCACGGTGCCTCGCTGGCCGAGGCGGTCTGGATCATCCTCATCGCCGACGTGGCGATGAGCCTTGACAACGTCGTCGCGGTCGCGGCGGCGGCCCGGGGGGACCTGCTCCTCGTGACCTTCGGGATCTCACTGTCGATCCCGGTCGTCGTGTGGGGGAGCGGGATCCTGGCGCGCCTCATGACGCGCGCCCCGTGGATCGTCTGGCTCGGGGGCGGCGTCCTCGGCTACGTGGCCGGCGAGATGGCGCTCCGTGACCGGATCGTCCAGGGCTGGCTCGGGGCTCGCGTCGCGTTCGCCCTCGAGCGCCCCGTGCCCCTCGTCCTCGGCGTGGCCCTGACGGCGCTCGGCTGGTGGTTCGACCGCGCCGCGCGGCGGACGGACAGCGACTAAGGGGCGCATTGTCTCCTTGCAATCACGGGGCTCATCCGCTATAGTCCGGGCTACGTATGGGTCACGTGACTAGGCAGACGCGTCTGCTGGCCATCATTATCCTGGCGCTGCCGGGCCTGCCCGGAGCATCCGTGCCTTCATAACGAAGGCGGATGCCGCGGGCAGGCTCAGGCCCGTGGCTCCGCGAGATCTCAAGGGCCACGGGAGAGTACCCCGTGGCCCTTTGGTTTTTGGGGGGAGTCCAGACGCGAGGCGGCGCGAGGGGTCGCCGGCGCGGCGTCCCTGACGCTCGGGGTGGGAGCCCTTGCGGATCGAGCGATGGAGCGGAGGCGAGTGACAGGCGTTGACACCACTGCTCGCCATCTGCTAGTGTCAAAAGACTTTTTTGATAGTCCGAGGCAGGGTGCGGGCTCCATGACGAAATACGTCTACTCTTTCGGGGCGGGCAGAGCAGAGGGCTCGTCCCTCATGCGCAATCTGCTCGGCGGCAAGGGCTGTGAGCTCGCCGAGATGACCAACCTCGGCATTCCTGTCCCGCCCGGGTTCACGATCACGACCCAGGCCTGGGCTCGCTACACACGCGGCGGGCGCCGGCTCCCCGAGGGGCTCTGGGAGCAGGCCCAGGCGGGCCTCGACAAGCTCGAGCACGATGCCGGACTCGGGTTCGGCGATCCCCGGCGGCCGCTCCTCGTCTCCGTTCGCTCCGGCGCGCGGGTGTCGATGCCCGGCATGATGGAGACCGTCCTGAACCTCGGGCTCAACGATGCGACCGTCGAGGGGCTCGCCGCCCGCTCGAGCAACGACCGCTTCGCCTGGGACTGTTACCGACGGTTCATCACGATGTTCGGCACCGTCGTGCTCGGCATCCGGCGCGAGGCGTTCGACGAGCACCTGGAGGGGCTCAAGACGCGCCTCGGCGTCAAGACCGATCCCGACGTGCCGGCCGACGACCTGCGCCAGCTGACGCAGACCTACAAGGAGCTGGTGAGCGCGCGGACGGGCAAGCCCTTCCCCCAGGAGCCGAAGGAGCAGCTCCGCCTCGCGATCAAGGCCGTGTTCGACTCGTGGTTCGCCAAGAAGGCGACCGAGTACCGGCGGATCAACGACATCCCCGCCGACTGGGGCACCGCCGTCACCGTCATGGCCATGGTCTTCGGCAACCTCGGCGAGACGTCCGGCACCGGGGTCGGCTTTACGCGCGATCCGCGCACGGGCGAGCGCCACTTCTACGCGGAGTTCCTCTCCAACGCGCAGGGCGAGGACGTCGTCGCCGGAACCCGGACGCCAGACCGCATCGAGGCGCTCCGCGAGCGGATGCCGCGGATCTACGACGAGCTCCTCGCCATCGCCGAGCGGCTCGAGCGTCATTACAAGGACATGCAGGATATCGAGTTCACGGTCCAGGAGGGCACGCTCTACCTCTTGCAGACCCGGTCCGGCAAGCGCGCGGCCCGCGCCGCGGTGCGGGTGGTGGTCGATCTCGTCCGCGAGAGCGTGATCGATCAGCACACGGCGCTGCTCCGGGTACCGCCGCGCGAGATCGGCAAGCTGTTTCGGCCGGGGCTCGACCCCGCGGACAAGGAGCGGGCTCTCGGGGAGGGGCGTCTGCTCGCCCGGGGCCTGCCGGCCGCGCCCGGCGGGGCGGTGGGCCACGTGGTCTTCGACGCCGACCGTGCGGTGGAGCTCGCGCGCGATGGCCAGCAGGTCATCCTCGTCCGGCCGGAGACCTCGCCCGAAGACGTCGCGGGCATGTACGCCGCCGAAGGGATCGTCACCGCGCGCGGCGGCCGCACCTCGCACGCCGCGGTGGTCGCGGTCGGCATGGGCAAGTCGTGCGTCGTGGGTGCGAGCGACGTCGTGGTGCACGAGGACCGCCGCGTGTTCGAGGCGGGCGGCCGCATCATCCGCGAGGGCGACCAGATCTCGATCGACGGGGATACGGGCGAGGTCATCATCGACGCGGTCAAACTGCTCCTCCCGGACCTGAGCGACGAGGTCGAAGAGTTCCTGTCGTGGGCGGACAAGTACCGATCGCTCGGCGTTCGGGCCAACGCCGACACGCCGGAGGACGCGCGCCGGGCGCGGCGGTTCGGCGCGGAGGGGATCGGGCTCTGCCGCACCGAGCACATGTTCTTCAAGCCCGACCGGATCCCGATCGTCCGAGACATGATCATGGCGGGTGACGCCGCGACCCGCCGCGCCGCGGTCGCCAAGCTCCTCCCCTTCCAGCGTGACGACTTCAGCGGGATCTTCCAGGCCATGGACGGCCTGCCCGTCACCATCCGGCTCCTCGACCCGCCGCTCCACGAGTTCCTCACCACTCCCAAGGAGTACCGGGAGATGATCGAGGAGCGCGCGCGGCTCGACGCGCTCGGCGTCAACCCCGAGCGGCAGCGCGCCCTCGAAGAGAAGATCGCGAAGATCGAGTCCCTGCGCGAGGCCAACCCGATGCTCGGTCACCGGGGGTGCCGGCTCGGCATCACCTATCCCGAGATCTACGGGATGCAGGTGCGGGCGATCATGGAGGCCGCCTGCATCGTGCGCGAGCAGGGCGTGCAGGTCGCGCCCGAGATCATGATCCCGCTCACGGGGACGGTCGGCGAGATGAAGCTGACCTACGAGAACACGAAGAAGGTCGCCGACGGCGTCCTCGCCGAGATGGGGGTGCCCGTCAAGTACCTGATCGGGACGATGATCGAGGTGCCCCGCGCGGCGCTCATCGCCGACCAGATCGCGCGGGACGCGGAGTTCTTCTCGTTCGGCACCAACGACCTCACCCAGATGACCTTCGGCTATAGCCGCGACGACGTGGCGAAGTTCCTGCCCGACTACCTGCAGAAGGGGCTTCTGCCGCACGACCCGTTTTCCGTGCTCGACCAGGAGGGGGTGGGCGAGCTGATCCGGATCGGGATCGAGCGGGGGCGGCGCACGCGCCCCGACCTCAAGGTCGGGATCTGCGGCGAGCATGGCGGGGAACCCTCGTCGGTCGAGTTCTGTCACCGAGTGAACATGACGTACGTATCCTGTTCGCCGTTCATGATCCCGATCGCACGCCTCAGCGCCGCACAGGCGCGGATCAAGGCGCGTCACGCGTCGGAAGGGACGACCAATGCGTAGCTGGGAAGGCGTCTTCATCCCGATCACTACGCCGTTTCGCGGCGACGACGTGGCGGTCGACGGGCTCGCCGCCAACATCGAGCGCTGGAATCAGACCGCGCTCGCCGGCTACGTAGTGCTCGGCTCGACCGGCGAGTTCCCGATGCTCTCCGAGGCCGAGCGCGAGCGCGTGCTGGCGGCGGCGCGCGCGGCGATCCCGCGCGAGAAGGCGTTCGTCGCCGGCACCGGCACCAATTCCACCCTCCACACGATCCGCCAGACACGGCGGGCGGCCGAGCTCGGCGCCGACGCGGCGATCGTCATCACCCCCCACTACTTCACCAAGGGATTCTCGCAGCCGGCGGCTCAGATCCGCCACTACCTGGCCGTCGCCGACGCGTCGCCGGTCCCGATCCTGATCTATAACTTTCCCCTGAACACCGGGATCAACCTCGAGGCGAGCACCGTCGCGAAGATCGCGCAGCATCCGAACGTCTGCGGGATTAAGGACTCGTCGGGCGTGATCCCGCAGCTCGCCCAGGTCATCGACCAGACGCCCAAGACGTTTCACGTCCTGGTCGGCGCGGCGTCGGCCCTGCTGCCGGCGCTCGCGATCGGCGCCGCGGGCGGCATCCTGGCCCTCGGCGTCATCTCGGCGCGGGAGTGGTGCGAGGTCTACGCGCTGGCGAAGGCGGGGCGGTGGGAGGAGGCGCGGGAGCTCGCGGGCCGGATGATGCCCGTCGACCGGGAGGTGCCGGGCCGGTACGGCATCGGTGGCCTCAAGGCCGCACTCGACCTGCAAGGGTTCTTCGGCGGCCCGTGCCGGTCGCCGCTCGGCACGCCCGACGGCGACGCGATCGAGGACATCAAGGAAGTACTCGCAACGGGAGGACTGCTGTGAAACTGTCGGGCGCGCGGATCTTCCTCGAGTGCTTGAAGCGGGAGGGCGTCGACCTGATCTTCGGCCTGCCCGGCGGCGCCGTCCTCCCCATCTACGACGCGCTCTACGACTTCGAGGGGCTCCGGCACATCCTCGTGCGCCAGGAGGCCGCCGCCGGTCACGCCGCCGAGGGCTACGCCCGCACGACGGGCCGGGTCGGGGTCTGCCTGGTCACCTCGGGTCCGGCCGCCACCAACCTGGTCACCGCGCTCCAGGACGCCACGATGGACTCGATCCCGATCGTCGCCTTCACGGGACAGGTGCCGACGCACCTGATCGGCAACGACGCCTTCCAGGAGGCCGACAACGTCGGGATCACGCGCCCCTGCACGAAGCACAACTTCCTGGTCAAGGACGGCAAGGACCTGCCGACGATCGTCCGCGAGGCGTTTCACATCGCGGCGACGGGGCGTCCGGGGCCGGTACACGTCGACCTCCCCAAGGACGTCTTGGTCAAGGAGGCGGAGTTCGTCTGGCCGGACAAGGTGTCCCTGCGCTCCTACAACCCCACGTACGAGGGGCACCCCGGCCAGATTAAGCGCGCGGCGAGCGCGCTGCTGCGGGCGCGCCGGCCCGTGCTCTACGTCGGGGGCGGCGCGATCTCGTCGGACGCCCACGCCGAGCTCCGCCGGCTCGCCGAGCTGACGGAGATCCCGGTCACGACCACGCTCATGGGCCTGGGCGTCTTCCCCTCGGAACATCCGCTCTCGCTCGGGATGCTCGGCATGCACGGGACCTACACCGCAAACATGGCGGTCCACGACTCGGACTGTCTGATCGCGGTGGGGGCGCGGTTCGACGACCGGGTGACGGGCAAGGTGGAGCTGTTCGCGCCGAATGCGGAGATCATCCACATCGACATCGATCCGTCCTCGATCTCCAAGAACATCAAGGTGGACGTCCCCATCGTCGGCGACTGCCGCCGGGTGCTGGCCAAGCTGATCGAGGCGATCGACGACGAGGCCCGCGCGAGCGTCCCCTCGCTCGTCCGGGAGGCGCGCAAGCAATGGCGCGCCCAGCTCGCCGAGTGGCAGGCGAAGTTCCCCCTCCGGTACGAGTGGGATGACGACGTCATCAAGCCCCAGTACGTGATCCAGGAGATCTCCAACCTGACGCACGGCGACGCGCTCGTCGTGACCGGCGTCGGCCAGCACCAGATGTGGGCCGCGCAATATTACAAGTTCAAGCACCCGCGGGCGTGGTGCACCTCGGGCGGCCTCGGCACGATGGGCTACGGCCTGCCGACCGCGATGGGCGTGGCGGCGGGGAACCCGGGCAAGCTCGTGGTGAACATCGACGGCGACGGCTCCTTTGTCATGAACAGCCAGGAGCTGGCGACGTGCTACGAGTCCCGGCTGGCCGTCAAGACGGTCATCCTGAACAACGGCGGCCACGGGATGGTCCGGCAATGGCAGGAGATCATCTACGGCGGCCGCTTCTGCGCGATCGACCTCTCCGCGAGCCCCGACTTCGTGAAGCTCGCCGATGCCTACGGGTGCGTCGGCATCCGCGCGACCAAGCCGTCCGAGGTCGTGCCGGCGCTGGAGAAAGCGTTCTCGACGCCGGGGCCGGTGGTGGTCGACGTCGCGGTCGAGAAGGACGAGTGGGTCTTCCCCATGGTGCCGGCCGGAGGGGCCAACAAGGACATGATCCTGGAGCGCCCGAGTCGCGCCGCCAAGGACCGGGCGGCCAAGGCCCAGACCGGCTTCTGAGGCGATGACCGTGAACGACGGCGACCCGCGGAAGCACACGATCTCGGTCCTCGTCGAGAACAGGTTCGGCGTGCTCTCGCGGGTCGCCGGGCTGTTCTCGGCGCGCGGCTACAACATCGAGAGCCTGTCGGTGGGCGAGACGCTCGACCCGTCCGTGGCCCGGATGACGCTCGTGGTGCGCGGCGACGAGTTCGTCATCGAGCAGGTGATGAAGCAGCTCCACAAGCTGATCGACGTGATCAAGGTCAACGACCTGACGGACGAGAGCCATGTGGAGCGCGAGCTCGTGCTGATGCGGGTGAACGCCGAGCCCCAGCATCGCGCCGAGGTGCTCCGCACGGCCGACATCTTCCGCGCCCGGGTCGTCGACGTGACGCCGATGAGTTTCACGCTGGAGGTGACGGGCGACGCGGAGAAGATCGAGGCGATGATCGAGCTGCTGCGGCCGATCGGCATCCAGGAACTCGTGCGGACCGGGAAGGTGGCGATCTCGCGCGCGCCCAAAGGCCGGGTGAAGAGGGTGACGGAGGAGCGGCGGCGGGCGCCGCAGTCGCAGGACCCGCGCGTCGTCGGTTTCGCCGACTGAGATCATACAAGGGGGGGGACCGGCCGGGGCGCGTGAGCCGGAGCCTCGCGGTGGTGACAGTGCACTGGCCCGTGTCCACACGGGTGAAATGACGAGGGAAGAATGCCGGCACGGATCTACTACGACCAGGACGCGGACCTCGGACTGATCAAGGGCAAGAAGATCGCCGTCATCGGCTACGGGAGCCAGGGCCACGCACACGCCCTCAACCTGAAGGATTCCGGCCAGGAGGTGGTGGTCGGCCTCTACAAGGGCTCCCGGAGCTGGGCGAAGGCCGAAAAGGACGGGCTCCGAGTGGCTACCGTGCCGGAGGCGGCGGCGGGGGCCGACATCGTCATGATCCTCCTCCCCGACCAGAGCCAGCGGCACGTGTACGAGGAGCAGATCAAGGGTGGCCTCTCGAAGGGCAAGATGCTGATGTTCGCGCACGGTTTCAACATCCACTTCAACCAGGTGGTGCCGCCGACCGACGTCGACGTGACGATGATCGCGCCGAAGGCGCCCGGCCACATCATGCGCGACCTGTTCACGCAGGGGCCCGGCGTGCCGGCGCTCGTCGCCGTGTTCCAGGACGTGACGGGCCGGGCCCGCGACCTGGCCCTCGCCTACGGCAAGGGGGTGGGGTGCACCCGCGCGGGCGTGATCGAGACGACCTTCAAGGAGGAGACCGAGACCGACCTGTTCGGCGAGCAGACCACGCTCTGCGGCGGGGTCTCGCACCTCATCAAGGCGGCCTTCGAGACGCTCGTCGAGGCCGGCTACCAGCCCGAGGTCGCCTACTTCGAGTGCATGCACGAGATGAAGCTGATCGTCGACCTCTTCTACCAGGGCGGGCTCGCCTACATGCGCTACTCGGTCTCCGACACTGCCGAGTACGGCGACTACTCACGCGGGCCACGCGTGATCAGCGAGGCGACCAAGGCCGAGATGAAGAAGATCCTCGGCGAGATCCAGACGGGGGCCTTCGCGCGCGAGTGGGTCCTGGAGAACCAGGCCAACCGTGCCGGCTTCCTCGCGATGCGCAAGCGCGAAGCCGACCATCCCATCGAGGAGGTGGGGAAGCGTCTGCGCGCGATGATGAGCTGGATCAAACCGCCCCGGATGGGCTGATGCGGGCCTGGGGCGAGAGGGAGCGAGCATGAAGGTCGCGCGGGAGGGATGGCCGTTTGTCGCGGTGCCGGGAGTCATCGCCCTTGGGCTGCTGGTGGTCGGCCGCCGGCGCTTGGCCACGCCCTTCGCCGCCGCGTCGCTCGCCTCGCTCGGGTTCTTCCGCGACCCCGACCGGACGCCGCCCGCCGTGCCCGACGCCGTGCTCGCGCCCGCCGACGGGCGCGTGGTGGACGTCGTCCGCGTCCAGGATCCGTTCGTGGGCGACGCGTTCCGCGTCTCGATCTTCCTGTCGCCGCTCGACGTCCACGTCAACCGGGCGCCGATCGCGGGCCTGGTGGTGGCGCGACGGTACGAGCCCGGCCGCTTCTTCGCCGCGTACCGGCCGGACGCGTCGGAGCGCAACGAACGGTGCGTCCTCCATCTCCAGGGGGAGAAGGTGCGGGTGGCGGTGACCCAGATCGCGGGCGTGCTCGCCCGCCGGATCGTCTGCCGGGTCTCACCGGGCGACAAGCTCGAGGCGGGCGAGCGCTACGGGCTCATCCGTTTCGGTTCCCGCACCGACCTCACCGTCCCCCGCGACACGCAGATCCAGGCGCACGTCGGCGAGCGGGTCAGGGGCGGAGAGAGCGTGATCGGGGTGCTGCGCTGATGCGCCGCCGCGGTCTCGGCCCCCGCCGCCGCCGGTGGCAGGAGCTCCGGAGCCAGCGCCGCCGCGGGATCTTCCTGCTGCCGAGCCTGCTCACGACCGGCAACCTGTTCTGCGGCTTCCTCGCCATGATCCTGAGCGTCCAGCTCCGGTACGACCAGGCGGCGCTCGCGATCTTCGTCGCGATCGTCATGGACATGCTCGACGGGCGGATCGCACGCCTGATGGGGGCCACGAGCCAGTTCGGCGTCGAGTTCGACTCGCTGGCCGATGTCGTGTCCTTCTGCGTGGCGCCGGCCTTCCTCCTCTACACGACGGCGCTCTCCTCGCTGGGTCGTCCGGCGTGGCTCGGCGCCTTCCTGTTCGTGATCTGCGGGGCGCTGCGGCTCGCGCGGTTTAACGTGCACACCGGCACCGGCGACCGCCGTTTCTTCGTGGGCCTGCCGACGCCGGCGGCGGCGGGTCTGGTGGCCGCCACGGTCCTGCTCGTGGGCGGGGAGCCGCCGCGCTGGGCGCTGGTGAGCATCGCCGCCGCGACATACCTGGTGGCCCTCCTCATGGTGTCCACGGTCCGCTATTGGAGCTTCAAGGAGGTCGACTTCGCACAGCGGCGTCCGCTTCAGACGCTCCTGATCATCGTGCTGGCGGTGATGATCATCGCCACGCACCTCGAGATCTTCTCGTTTGCGCTGTTCTCGTTCTACGTGCTGTCGGGCCCGGTGCGTCGGCTCATGGTGGGCCGGACGGAGGCGACGCCCGCGGAGCCCGAGCGGAAGGAATCCAAGGGGGTAAGCCACAATGAGTGACAGCCGGGTCATCATCTTCGACACGACGCTGCGGGACGGCGAGCAGGCACCCGGGTTCTCGATGAACACGGTGGAGAAGCTGGAGATGGCGCGGCAGCTCGCGCGCCTGCAGGTGGACGTGATCGAGGCCGGCTTCCCGATCTCGTCGGACGAGGACTTCGAGGCCACGCGCGAGGTGGCCAAGCAGGTGGGGACGCTCGAGGGGGCGCCCGCAATCTGCGGCCTCTCCCGGGTCGGGCTCGCCGACATCGACCGCTGCTGGGAAGCCGTACGCTACGCGCGGCGGCCCCGGATCCACACCTTCGTGGCGACCTCCGACCTCCACCTCAAGTACAAGCTGCGCAAGTCGCGCGCCGAGGTGCTGACGGCGGCCGTGCAGGCCGTGCGACACGCGCGCGGGTACTGCGCGGACGTCGAGTTCTCGCCAGAGGACGCGTCGCGGTCGGACTTCGACTACATGTGCGACGTGCTGTCGGCGGTGATCGACGCGGGAGCCCAGACGGTCAACATCCCCGACACCGTGGGCTACGCCGTGCCCCAGGAGTGGGGCGAGCGGATCGCCCGGATCCGGGAGCGGGTCCAGGGCATCGACCGCGTGGTCCTGTCGGTCCACTGCCACAACGACCTCGGGCAGGCCGTGGCCAACTCGCTGACCGCGCTCCTGTACGGCGCCCGCCAGATCGAGTGCACGATCAACGGGATCGGCGAACGCGCCGGCAACGCGTCGCTGGAAGAGATCGTGATGGCGCTGCGGACGCGCCGGGACTTCTTCGGCCTCGAGACCAACGTGCGCTCCGAGGAGATCTTCCGGGCCTCGCGGCTCCTCTCACACATCACCGGCGTGCACGTCCAGCCCAACAAGGCGGTGGTGGGGGAGAACGCCTTCGCCCACGAGGCCGGGATCCACCAGGACGGAGTGCTGAAGGAGAAGCTGACCTACGAGATCATGCGGCCGGAGGACATCGGGCGGCCGTCGAACAAGCTCGTGCTCGGCAAGCATTCCGGGCGGCACGCGCTGGCCGCGCGCCTCAAGGATCTGGGCTTCGACCTCGCCGGCACCGAGCTGGACCGGGCCTTCAAGAAGTTCAAGGAGCTGGCGGACCGGAAGAAGGAGGTCTACGACGAGGACCTCACGGCCATCGTCGCCGACGAGGCGACGCAGATCCCGGAGACGTACACGCTCGACTACCTGCACTCGATCTCCGGCACGGGCCTGATCCCGTCGGCGACGGTGCGGCTCGTGAAGGACGGGCAGACCTTCCAGGACTCGGGCGTGGGCGACGGCCCGGTCGACGCGGCCCTCGCGGCGATCGACGCGATCACGGGCCTGAAGGGCCGGCTCCTGGACTACTCGCTGCGCGCGGCGACGGGGGGCAAGGACGCGATCGGCGAGGTCTCCGTGAAGGTGGAGTTCGACGGAACCGTCGTGTCGGGCAAGGGCTCGTCCACTGACGTCATCGAGGCGAGCGCCCGCGCCTACCTCAACGCGCTCAACCGGCTCGTCCACCCCACCGGGCAGAAGGTAAAGGAGATCGGCCCATAATGATCCTCCCGGCCCGCTACCTCGTCACCTCCGACCCGGCGGAGCTCGGCAAGCACTGCCTGGAGGACGCCGATCCGGAGTTCGTCAAGAAGGTGCGAGTGGGCGACGTGCTCGTGGGCGAGCGAAACTTCGGCTGCGGCTCGCCGCGCGAGCACGCCCCCATCGCGATCAAGGCGGCCGGGGTGTCCGCGGTGGTGGCGAAGTCGTTCGCGCGGATCTTCTACCGGAACTCGATCAACCTCGGGCTCCCGCTGTTCGAGACCCCCGACGCGTCGCGGATCGAGCAAGACGACGTGCTCGAGCTGAACCCCTCGACCGGCGCGATCAAGAATCTTACGAGGAACGAGAGCTACCGGGCGACCCCGTTGCGCCCGTTCGCGCAGGCGATCATGGCGGCGGGTCGGCTCATGCGGTACGTCGCGAAGAAGAAGGGGCTCGTCGGGAGGCCGAGCTGAGCATGCCCACCTGGCGGATCGCGGTGCTCCCGGGCGACGGCGTCGGCGTCGAGGTGACGCCGGAGGCGGTGAAGGTGCTCAAGACGGTCGGGCGGGGGGCGCGCGTCGGCTTCGAATTCGCGGAGGCCTTGGTCGGCGGCGCGGCCATCGACGCGCTTGGCGAACCGCTGCCGCCGGCCACCCTGACGCTCTGCGAGCAGTCGCACGCGATCCTCTTCGGCGCGGTCGGCGGGCCCCGGTGGGACCGCGCGCCGCACGAGAAGCGCCCGGAGCGCGGGCTCCTGGCCCTCCGCAAGGAGTTCGACCTCTACGCGAACCTGCGCCCCGCCCGGTGCTTCCCGATGCTGGTGGATGCCTCGCCGCTCAAGCGGTCGGTGGTCGAGGGGACCGACCTCATGGTGATCCGCGAGCTGACGGGGGGGCTCTACTTCGGCGAGCCGCGCGGCGTCGAGCACTTCGCCGACGGCGGCTCGCGGGCGGTGAACACGATGGCCTACACGTCCCGGGAGGTCGAGCGGGTGGCCCGGATGGGCTTCGAGGTCGCCCGCAAACGCCGGCGCCGCCTCACGTCCGTGGACAAGGCGAACGTGCTCGTCTGCTCCCAGCTCTGGCGCGAGGTCGTCGACCGCCTGGCTCCGGAATACCCGGACGTCGCGCTGGACCACATGCTGGCGGATAACTGTGCGATGGCGCTGGTCATGCGGCCGACCCAGTTCGACACGATTGTGACCGAGAATACCTTCGGTGATATTCTGTCGGATGAGGCCGCGATCCTGGCGGGCTCGATGGGAATGCTGCCGTCGGCCTCGATCGGTGGCCGCGTGGCGCTCTACGAACCCGTGCACGGCAGCGCCCCCGACATCGCCGGCAAGGGGATCGCCAATCCAATCGCGGCGATCCTTTCTGCCGCGATGCTGCTGCGCTATTCGACCGACATGCCGGCCGACGCCGAGCGGGTCGAGACGGCGGTGATGAGGGTGCTGGAGCACGGCTACCGGACGGCGGACATCCGGCAGGAGGGGACGAAGGTCGTGGGAACGGCGGAGATGGGCGACTTGATCGTCCGCGAGCTCGAGGGGCTCTACTAGTGCCAGGCCCGGCGTCGCCGGACGTCGCCGGCGGCCGTCGCCGCTCCGTGCGGCTGACCGACCGGGGCTTGATCTCGCGGCGCCCGCCCCGGGGGACGCCCGTCCGCCGACCTGGGCGGCCGTCGGCGGAGGGGCGCGCCTAATGGCGGCGGGGTACCGGGTCGCGGTCGTCGGCGCCACGGGCGCCGCCGGGCAGGCGACGCTCAGGATCCTCGAAGAACGGAAGTTCCCCGTGGCCGAACTGCGCTGCTTCGCGTCCGAGCGGTCGGTCGGCAAGCCGGTCGTGTTCAAGGGAGAATCGCTCCAGATCCGCCGGATCGAGCCGGCGGAGTTCCAGGGCGTCGACATCGCCTTTGGCGCGGCGGGGGCCGCCCAGTCGAGGGAACTCGCGCCGATGATCGTCCGGGCCGGCGCCGTGCTCATCGACAAGTCGAGCGCCTTCCGGATGGATCCCGGGGTGCCGCTCGTGGTGCCGGAGATCAACGCGCACGCGGCGAAGAAGCACGCCGGAATCCTGGCCAGCCCGAACTGCACGACGATCGTGACGGTGATGCCGCTCAAGCCGCTCCACGACGCCGCGCGCCTGCGGCGGGTGATCGCGACGAGCTATCAGGCGGTCTCGGGCGCCGGCGTCAACGGCATCGAGGACCTCCGGCAGCAAACGCTCGCCTGGGCCCGCGGCGAGGCCCTCGTCGCCCGCCACTTCCCGTACCCGATCGCCTTCAACCTCATCCCGGCGATCGGCGGCGTCGGAGACAACGGCTACACGGGGGAGGAGATGAAGCTCGTCAACGAGGCGCGCAAGATTCTCGAGGCGCCCGACCTCCCGCTGGCCGCGACGACGGTGCGGGTGCCGGTCTTCAGCTCGCATTCGGTCGCCGTCAACGCGGAGACCGAGTCGAAGGTGACGGTCGAGCGGGCGCGCGAGCTCTTCGCGCGGTTCCCCGGCCTGCGCCTCTGGGACGAGCCCGCCGAGAACCGGTACCCGATGCCGATCCTCGTGGACGGCCAGGACGACTGCTTCGTCGGCCGGATCCGCGAGGACCTCTCGCATCCACGCGCGTTGAACTTCTGGGTCGTCGGCGACCAGCTCCGCAAGGGCGCCGCCACAAACGCCGTGCAGATCGCCGAGCTCCTGACCCGCTAGACGTGGGCTGGCGCAGGGTCCGGCGCCGCTACTTCCGCTGGCTCAACCGGGGCGGGCGCTTCTACGTGGCCTTCACGTTCACGGTGATCGTCGTCTCGTACGTCGCGGTGCCCTTCGTGGTGCGGTTCATCGACGCCGTCGACGACTACAACCCAATCTACTACGAGCCGAAGGACTTCGCGCGACAGGCCTACCTCGAGGCGCGCCAGGGGGAGCCGCGGAGCCTCCTCAGCTGGGAAGTGCTGTTCAAGCTCGCGCTCCTGGTCGCGGTGGGGGTCGTCTGGCGCGTTCTCATGCCGTCCCGCCCGCCGGACCGGACGTCGCTCCGGCGGTAGCCCGACGGACGTCGTTCGCACGCTGCGCCTCACGCTCGCGTACGACGGCGGCGCGTACCACGGCTGGCAGATCCAGTCGAACGCCCGCACCGTCCAGGGGTGTCTGGTGGACGCGGCGCAGAAGGTCGTCGGGGACGCGATCCGGCTCGCCGGCGCGAGTCGCACCGACGCCGGCGTCCACGCGCTCGGCCAGGTGGTCTCCCTCGTCACCACAACGACGCTCACGGCCGCCTCGCTGCGGGCCGCGCTGAACGCGCTCCTTCCGCCGGACATCCGGGTGCTGGACGCCGACGAGGTCGAGGCGCCGTTCGACGCGCGCCGGGCGGCGCGCGGCAAGCGGTATGCCTACGTCATCGATAACGGCGAGGTCCCGATGCCGCTCACGCTGCGCTACGCGTGGCACGTCCGCGGCGCGCTCGACCTGGCCGCGATGCGCGCCGGCCTGGCCGCGCTCCGCGGCCGCCACGACTTCTCCGCGTTCTGCGCGGCCCCCGGGCGGGACCGCGAGCCGACCTGCACGGTCCGCTCGATCCGTGTCGTCCGGGGCAAACGGCTCGTCGGGATCTTCCTCTCTGCCGACAGCTTCCTGCATCACATGGTGCGGAACATCGTCGGGAGCGCGGTCGAGGTGGGGCTCCGGCGTCAGGAGCCGTCGTGGCTCGGGCGCGTGCTCGCGGCGCGGGACCGCACGCTCGCGGGGACGACGGCGCCCGCCCACGGGCTCGTGCTCGTGCGCGTCCTCTATCCACGCGCGGCTCCCGACGGCAGCGCGGGTCTGGCGAGCCGCCGCGGGTGAGGCGCGGGCGGACGAGCCCTGCTCCCGTCGCCGGCGTCCGGTCGATCCGGACGCCGGGGGCCGAGCTCGGGTTCCCGGACGCCGCGCACGCCGAGGTGCCGGCCTCCTCGCCGACCAGGAAGATGGCCTGCCAGTCGTCTTCACCGAGGTCCTGATCCCGCGCCTCCGGCGGCTCGGGCTCCAGAGCGAGTGCGTCGAGCCCCCCGGCCGCGCGATCGGTCGGCTCGACTCGCCTCCCGCCGGCGCCCCCGGCGGGCCCGGCCGGGGCGGGTACAATACGGGCATGCGGACGTTCCTCCGGCTCCGGGGCGACCAGGTCGAAGAGGTGAAGCGGGAAGTCGTGCGCGAGCAGCCGCTCACGGTCTACGTCAACGGCGAGCGGTTTCTCACTCTCCTCTGCTCGCCGATGCAGTTGGAGGCGCTGGTCGTGGGCTACCTGTGGATGGAACAGGTGATCACGGCCCTCGGCGAGATCGTGGGGCTCGAAATCTCGGAGGTGGACGGCCGGGCGGCGGTCACGCTCACGCGGCCGGTCGCGCTGCCGACCGAGCGGGTCCTCACCTCCGGGTGCGGTGGCGGCATCACGTTCCGGATCGACCACCGGCTCTTCCCGAAGCGCGCCTCGTCGCTGCGGGTGCCGGCCGGGGTGCTCGCGGAGCGGATGAAGGACCTGTTCGCGGCCGCCGTGCACTACCAGCGCTCGCGGGGGATTCACGGCGCGGCCCTGTCCGACGGCGAGCGCCTGCTGATCGTGGCCGAGGACGTCGGGCGGCACAACGCCGTCGACAAGGTCAAGGGCGAGGCGCTGCTCCAGGGGATCCCCACCGAGGACCTCATCTTGCTCTCCACCGGCCGAATCTCGTCGGAGATGCTGCTCAAGGCGGCGCGCATGGGCGTGCCGCTGGTGGCCTCCCGCACCTCGCCGACGGAGATGGCGGTGGGCCTGGCCGAGCAGCTCGACATCACCGTGTGCGGCTACGTCCGCCCCGGCTCGCTCGACCTCTACTGCGGCCACGCGCTCGACGCGGAGCCAGTGCCCCCCGCCTGATCGTCGACGGCGCCGCCGGACCTCGATCGCTCCCGCATCGGGACCTGGCCGCGGGGCCTCGTCACGACCTGTCCGGGGAAGAGCGCGCGGGGGGGCTCGCGCCAGGCAGGTGGCGCGTCGTGGTATGATCCGGCCGGCGGATCCTGTCTCGATGGCCGAGCTGGTCGGAGCCCCGGCCGGCGCGGCGCGGAGGAAAGAGCCATGGACGTCACGCGGCGGGATTTCTTCCGGTTGTCGGCGAGCGCGGCGGCTGGCACCGCGGTCGGCGGCCTCGCCGGCCTCGGGGTCGATCTGAGCCCCGCGGTCGCGCGGGCCCAGGCGCTCCGCATCAAGGACGCCAAGGCGGTGCCGAGCGTGTGCCCGTACTGCGCCGTCGGCTGCGGCACGCTGGTCCACACGGTCGAGGGCACGATCGTGAACATCGAGGGCGATCCCAAGAGCCCGGTCAACGAGGGGACCCTCTGTCCCAAGGGCGCCGCGACGTACCAGCTCCACGTCAACCCCAATCGCGCCACCCGAGTCCTCCATCGCGCCCCTGGCGCGACCGAGTGGGAGGTGTGGGATCTCGAGCGGGCGCTCGACCGCGCCGCCGAGCTCGTGAAGAAGACGCGGGACGAGACGTTCGTCGAGCGCACCGCCGACGGCCGGCCGCTCAACCACACGCTCGCGATCTTCTCGCTGGGCGGCGCCACCATGGACAACGAGTGGAACCACGTCCAGCAGAAGCTCCTGCGCGGCCTGGGGGTGGTGGCCATCGAGAATCAGGCCAGGATCTGACACAGCTCTAGCGTCCCCGGTCTGGGGGTGCGACTCGGACGCGGCGCGGCGACGACCTTTCCCCGGAACCTCACCGAGGCCGACTGCATCGTCGTCGAAGGCTCCAACATGGCGGAGTGCCACCCCGTGGCATTCCGCTGGGTCATGAAGGCCAAGCTGAGGGGGGCGAAGCTCATCCACGTGGACCCACGCTTCACGCGGACGAGCGCGATGGCGGATATCCACGCCCCGATCCGTGCGGGCTCGGACATCGCGTTCCTGGGCGGGCTCATCAACTACACGATCCAGCACGAGAAGTACTTCAAGGAGTACGTCGTCAACTACACGAACGCCGCCACGCTCGTGCGCGAGGACTTCAAGGACACCGAGGACCTGGACGGCGTCTTCTCCGGGCTCAAGCCGTACACCGGCGATCCCCTCAACGGCTTCGTCGGCCAGTACGCCACGGAGTCCTGGCAGTACGAGCGCGCGCCCGCCGACGGCCAGCCGGCGGCCCCTGGCCCGGGGTCGCCGTTCGAGGCGCTGGTCCGCGAAAACCTGAAGCCGCCGCCGCTCCGGGACCCGACCCTCGCCCACCCCCGCACCGTCTTCCAGATCCTGAAGCGACACTTCAGCCGCTACACGCCCGCGATGGTCGAGCGGGTGACCGGGTGCCCGCGGGAGACCTTCCTGAAGGTCGCCGAGGCGATCACCGCCAACTCGGGCCCCGACAAGACGACGGCATTCTGCTACGCCGTGGGCTGGACCCAGCACACCTACGGCCCCCAGATGATCTCGTGCTGCGCGCTGCTCCAGCTCCTGCTCGGCAACATCGGACGGCCGGGCGGCGGCGTCATGGCGCTCCGGGGCCACGCCACGATCCAGGGCTCGACCGACGTCCCGACCCTCTACCACTCGATCCACGGCTACATGAACGCTCCGTCCGTCCTGAAGAAGCACGACACCCTCGCAGACTACCTCCGCGCCGAGACGCTGGCGACGAGCTACTGGGCGAACCAACCCAAGTTCATGGTGTCCTACCTGAAGTCCATGTATGGAGCGGCCGCCACCGGGGACAACGACTACGGCTACGGCTGGCATCCGCGGATCAGCGGCGATCATTCGCACCTGCCGATGATGGTCGCGATGGCCGAGGGCAAGGTCCGGGGCATGTTCGCGATGGGGCAGAACCCCGCGGTGGGCGGACAGAACGCCCGCGTGCAGCGCCGCGCCCTCGCCAACCTGGAGTGGCTCGTGGTCAAGGACAACTTCGAGACCGAGACCGCCGCCTTCTGGTACAACTCGCCGGAGGTCAAGAGCGGCGAGCTCAAGACCGCCGACATCAAGACCGAGGTCTTGTTCTTCCCGTCGGCGCAGGTGGCCGAGAACGACGGTAGCTTCACGAACACCCAGCGGCTGATCCAGTGGCACCACAAGGCCGCCGACCCGCCGGGCGACTGCCGGTCCGACGTCTGGTTCACCTACCATCTCGGCAGGCGGCTCAAGGCCCTCTACGCCACGAGCACGCTCCCGCGCGACGCCGGCTTCAAGGCGCTCCTCTGGGACTACGACCGAGACACCCCGCCCGCGGACTCGCGCATCAAGAACGAGCCGGATACGCTGAAGATCCTGAAGGAGATCAACGGGTACGAGACGGCCACGGGCGCCCACCTGAAGAGCTTCGCCGAGCTGAAGGACGACGGGTCGACGACCTGCGCCTCCTGGATCTACTGCGGGGTCTTCCCGGCGCCCGGCCAGAACCGCGCGGCCAGCCACACCCCCGATCCGCCGGGCGGACCGGACACGCACCTCGGCTGGGCCTACGCGTGGCCCGCGAACCGGCGCGTCATGTATAACCGCGCCTCGGCGCGGCCCGACGGGGCGCCGTGGAGCGAGCGGAAGCGGTACGTCTGGTGGGACGGCCAGAAGTGGACGGGCCGCGACGTGCCGGACTTCCCGACCACGAAGGCGCCCGGGACGCCCGGCAAGCCCGGCGGGATCGGCCTCGACGCGCACTCCGGGGCGGACCCGTTCATCATGCGGCCCGACGGCAAGGGGTGGCTCTTCAGCCCCGCCGGGCTCCTCGACGGGCCGCTCCCGACCCACTACGAGCCCGCCGAGTCACCGGTGGCGAACCCCCTCTACAAGCAGCAGGCGAGCCCGGTGCTGAAGTACTGGAAGCGCGGGGACAACGAGCTTGCGGCCGTGGGGGACGCCCGCTTCCCGCACGTCCTCACGACCTACCGGCTGACCGAGCATCACCTCACGGGCGTCATGAGCCGGTGGCTCCCGTGGCTCGCCGAGCTCCAGCCGGAACTCTTCGTCGAGCTCTCGCCCGAGCTGGCCGCAGAGCAGGGGATCCGGAACCTCGACTGGGTCACCATCCGCACGCCCCGCGGCTCGGCGCGCGCCAAGGCGCTGGTCACGGGGCGGATGCGTCCGCTCACAGTCAACGGCAAGACGATCCACCAGGTCGGGATGCCGTGGCACTGGGGCTACCAGGGGGTGGTCACGGGGGACGTGGTGAACGACCTCTCGGCCCTCGTCGCCGACCCCAACGTGTCGATCCACGAGAGCAAGGCCTTCGTCTGCAGCGTGGAGAGAGCCTGATGCCAGAGCCGATGGGGTTCTTCACCGATACCACGGTCTGCATCGGCTGCAAGGCGTGCGAGGTCGCGTGCAAGGAGTGGAACCAACTCCCGGCGACCGACGGCGGCGCCAACACGCTCAGCGGTCAGAGCTACGACAACACCCGCCAGCTCGACGGCATCCACTGGCGGCACGTCAAGTTCGTCGAGCAGTTCCCCGCGGACCGCGAGGGCGGCCGCTGGCTCATGATGAGCGACGTCTGCAAACACTGCGTCCAGGCGGGGTGCCTGGAGGTCTGTCCGACCGGCGCCATCATCCGGACCGAGTTCGACACCGTGGTCATCCAGTCGAACGTCTGCAACGGCTGCCGCGACTGCATCGCCGCCTGCCCGTTCGGCGTGATCGGCACCAACCCGGTCTCGGGGACGGCCCAGAAGTGCACGCTCTGCTACGACCGGATGCAGGTCGGGCTCACCCCGGCCTGCGCCAAGGCCTGCCCGACCGAGTCGATCCAGTTCGGGCCGATCGCGAGCTTGCGGCGGACGGCGCGGGCGCGGGTCGAGAGGCTCCAGGGGCAGGGCCGGACCCGGGCCTACCTCTACGGCGACGACGAGACGATCCTCGGCGGGCTCAACTCGTTCTACCTGCTCGAGGACCGGCCGGAGGTGTACGGGCTCCCGGCCGCGCCGAAGCTGCCCTCCCGGAACCTCGTGCCGGGCTCGCTCTGGTCCGGCCTCGGCGCGCTGCTGGTCGGGCTCGTGGGGCTCGTGAGCTTCCGCCAGCGCCGGATGGAGGAGATCGGGGGAGAGGGCGGCGAAGGGAGACGGAATGTCTGACACCTTCTTCACGGCGCCGCCGCACTGGCAGTGGCTCGTGATCCTCTACTTCTTCTTCGGTGGCCTCGCCGGGGGAAGCTATCTGATCGCGGTGCTCGCCGACTTCTTCGGCGACGCCTCGGACCGCGTGCTGGCCCGGCTCGGCTACTACGTGGCGATGCCGGCCGTCGGCATCGGCGGCCTGCTGCTGATCGGGGACCTGACCCGGCCCGAGCGCTTCTGGCACATGCTCGTCATGTCCGAACGCGGGCGGCCGATCCTCAAATACTGGTCGCCGATGTCGGTGGGGTCGTGGGGGCTGCTGGTCTTCGGCGGCCTGGCGTTCCTGTCGTTCCTGGGCGCGCTCGCCGAGTCGGGCCGGGCGCCGGCCGCGCTCTCCGTGCTGCGGCACGGGCCCCTGGCGCGGCTGATCGCGGTGCTCGGCGGGCTCGGCGCCTTCTTCCTCGCCGGGTATACGGGCGTCCTGCTCGCCGTCACCAACCGGCCGGTCTGGTCTGACACGCCGCTCCTCGGCTTCCTCTTCCTCGTGTCGGCCAACTCGATCGCGGCAGCCGCGCTGATCCTGCTGGGCCGCTGGCAGGGCGTCGGGTCCTCCTCGATGGCCCGACTCGCCCGGATGGACCGGTGGCTCATCGTGCTCGAGCTCCTGGTGCTCATCGCCTTCGTCGTGTCGCTCGGCCCGGTGGCGCGGGTATGGGTGAGCGCCTGGGGCGTCCTCCTTCTCGGCGTGGTTCTCGCCGGCTTGGTGGCCCCGCTCGCGCTCCACTGGCGGCCGGGCCTGCTCGGCAGCCTGACCGCGCCCGCGGCGGCGGTCCTCGTGGTCGTCGGCGGCTTCATGCTCCGCGTCGTGATCGTGCTGGCCGCGGAGGCGGTCTAGCCATCGCGTCCGCGCGGCTCCTGCTCCTCCCCCTCGTCCTCACCGGGGCCTTGGCCTGTCGGAGCCCCGAAGCGACCCGGACGCGCGGCGGCGGGCCCGGCGCCGACATCGGCAACCGCGACGCCGTCGTGGAGCTGCACGAGGGCGCACGGCCCTTCTACGGAACACCGCTCCGCGGCGCGGGCCGCTAGCTTCCCGCCCGCGCGCGGACACTGGTGAGAGTTCCGGCGCACGCCCGCCAGCGCCTCGAGCGCCTCGGTCGCGGCACCCCTGAGTGGCGGTCCTGGCTCCGGCTGCTCGAGGCGACGATCGCTGCGGTGAACGACTCCGCGTGGGACACGGTCCTGCCGCGGCTCGATCCGGCGCGACCCGAGACCGCCCCCATCCTGGCCGGAGCCGAAATCGCCGTCGACCGCTCCCTCGGTCGGCGCTGGGTGCGGCGTCTGCTGGAGGCGGCCGCTCGCGAGGGCGGGCGGGCCGCGGCGTCGCTCGGCCCTGCCGCCTCCGCCCTTGATCCCCACGAGTTCCTCCAGGTGGTCGTCGGCCAAGACACGGACGCCCTCGCCCGCCTGGCCGCGGGCGTCGGCGCCGACCCGACGGCGCTGGCGGCCCTCGGCGGGCTCGCGGCGATGCCCCTCCTCCAGGCGTGCGCTCGCCGGCTCCGAGACCAATTGCCCGGGGCGTGGTCCTCCGGCTACTGTCCGCTCTGCGGCGCCTGGCCGGCCCTGGCCGAGGTGCGCGGCCTCGCGCCGAGCCGGCGGCTCCGCTGCGCGCGCTGTGGCGGTGACTGGTGGGCGGAATGGCTCTGCTGCACGTACTGCGGCGAGGCCGATCACGCGCGTCTGGGCTCCCTCGTGTCGGACTCGCACGGCGAGACGCGGAAGGTCGACACCTGTGCGGCGTGCCGCGGCTATCTCAAGACGGTGACCACGCTCGAGCCGTCGCCGGCCGACACGGTAGCGCTCGAGGACCTGGGCACGGTCGACCTCGACGTGGCCGCGCTCGAGCGTGGCTACGCGCGGCCGGATCGGCCCGGCTACATCCTCCGCGCGCGGCTCGTCGACGGCCGGACGCGGCTCGCCAGGGCGCCCGGGTGGCGTCGCGTCGTGCGCCCGCGCCCGTGAGCGGTCGCGCCCGGTCGGGCTTGGGGCCGCGCCCGGCGGAGTTCTGCCGTCGGCTGCTCGCCGCGGTCGCCGCCTCGGAGGGGCGACAGAAGCGCCGGAAGCGGGATACCACGCCCGACGCGATCGGCACCGAGCTCAAGCGCGGCCTGCTGGAACGCGCGGTCCGGGAGGACCCAGCCCCGGAAGACTTCGAGGCCTGGCTGCTCGAGCGATGCCTCGAGGCCGGCCGGGGCGGTGGCGCCGTGAGAGCGATCGCGCTCGGCATCTTCGAGGAGTGGCGCCTGGCTCGGGCCTCGCCGGCCCTCGGCCGGTGGCTTGCCGAGGGGGCACCCTCCGACGACGCCGCCGGGTGAGGCGGACCCGGACACGGTCCCTACCTGCGTGCCTGGCGGGTCTGCCCCCGCGGCGAGGCCTCGACGGCCTGGGCCTCAGCGGAACCGGGGAATGATGTGCTTGGCGAAGAGTTCGATCTGGCGCACCTCCTCCTCCCACGGCATGAAGCCCTGATCGAAGAACCAGCCGAACCACTCGAGCGTGCCGCCGCCGCCGAGGGACTGGAGGTCGTCGACCTCGGCGCGCACCTGCTCCGGCGTCCCCGCCAGCGCGTACTTCACGGCCCGCATCCGGTCGACGGTCCACTCCGCCGGCGGCAGCGCCGTGTAGGGCTCGAGCGGGTAGCGGGTGGCGTCCTCTGGTGTCCGGAAGGCCTCCCAGAAGCCGAAGCCGCCGAAGTAGGAGTTGAAGCCGGCGTAATTCGTGTCACGGAGGAGAGCGACCGCCTCGGCCTCCGTCCGTCCAAAGTGGACCGCGCGGAAGGCCCCGATGCTCTCGCCCAGGCGGAGCCGTCGCCCGGCCGCTTGCCCCACTTCCTGGTAGACCCGGCAGAGGCGGCGGAACTCGGGTGGGTAGGCGACAAGGATCCAGGGGACGATTCCGGACTGGGCCGTGTAGCGGATCGTCGTCTCGCTGACGGAGAAGGGCTGGAACATCGGCGGGTGCGGATCCTGATAGGGCCGGGGGATGACGCAGATCTTGCGGAGGACCCCCTGGTCGTCGATCTCGCCCGGCGCGCCGTACTGTCGGGTCCACTCGGCGACCGGCCAGCGCCGGATGCCCTCGGCGTAGGGGAAGGGGACCTTGTAGTACTGACCGTTGAAGTCGAAGGTCTCCTCGGTCCAGGCCTTCTTGATCACCTGGACCGCCTCCTCGTACACCCGCCGGTTGTGCTGATCGATCGCGGAGCCGTCCATCGGGGCCCCCGTGACGTGGTACTGCTGGCCGAGGACGTTGACCCACCGATCCTGGTAGCCGCGGGCGAAGCCGGCGTAGAGCCGTCCCCGGGTCAGGTGGTCGAACACGGCGAGCTCCTCGGCGGCCCGGATCGGGTCCCAGGCGGGGAGGACCAGTCCGAGCGGCGCAAACTTGATGCGCTTGGTCCGGGCGGCGAGGTCGGCGTACAGGAGCAACGGGGCGACCGAGGCCTCGTATCCTTCCGAGTGGAAGTGGTGCTCGGTCGTCGCGAAGACATCGAAGCCGGCGTCGTCGGCGAGGACCGCGAGCTTCCGCAACTCGTCCAGCATCTGCTGGTAGCGCTCGTTGTTCCGACCGATCGGGCGGAATCGCTTCCGATCCTCGAGGGTGCCCGGCACCGTGGGGAGAACGAAGAGCATGAACTTCATGGGGCACCTCCGGGGGTATCGGGGTTGACAACCTGTGGGAGCGCTCCAGGGGCCCGATCTGAGGGCATGCCTCGCTCCGAGACGGGGTGGACGTGGAACAGGTGGCGCCACTCTAGGCCGCGGCCGGGAGGCTGTCAACGGCCCGTCGGGGCCATCGTTCTTGACCGCTTTGCTCGCGGTGTGATACAAGTGCGCGTTGTCATGTTCCCGGTCCGTGCCTTTCCCACACCGCCTCTGGAGGGCTCATGGCGCAAACCCTTGGGTTCATTGGACTGGGGATCATGGGCCGGCCGATGGCCAAGAATCTGCTCAAGGCGGGTTATCCCCTGGTTGTCCACAGTCGCAGCAAGGGGCCTGTCGACGATCTGACCGCCGCGGGTGCCCGCTCGGCTCCCTCTCCCAAGGCGGTGACCGAGCAGGTCGACCTCCTGATCACCATGCTGCCGAACTCTCCCGATGTCGAGCTGGTCGCGCTCGGCCCGCAGGGGATCCTCGAGGGGGTTCGCTCTGGGCTTATTTATGTTGATATGTCAACTATTTCACCCATCGTCTCTCAGAAAATAGCTAAGGCCTTGGCGGCTCGGGGTGTCAAGATGCTGGATGCCCCCGTCTCCGGCGGCGAGCGGGGCGCGGTCGAGGGCACCCTGTCCATCATGGTCGGCGGTGACAAGCCGACGTTCGACCTCGTCCTGCCGATCTTCCAGGCCATGGGCAAGACGATCACGCATCTCGGCCCCCTCGGCGCCGGTGGCTTCACGAAGCTCGCGAACCAGATCATCGTGGCAGTGAACCTCACGGCGCTTGGCGAGGCGCTCACCCTGGCCAAGAAGGCCGGCCTCAACCGCGAGCTGACGCTCAAGGCGCTCGGCGGCGGCCTCGCGGGCTCTCGCTGCCTCGAGCAGAAGACGCCCAACTACCTCTCGAACACCTACAACCCCGGGTTCCGGGTCGACCTCCACTTCAAGGACCTCGGCCTGATCATGGAGTCGGGTCGTGCCTTGGGGGTCCCGCTGCCGACGACGGCGCTGGTGCAAGAGCTCTTCGCCGCGCTCCGGGTGCGCGGCCGGGGGGGGCTCGACCACTCCGCGGTCATCACGCTGCTCGAAGACCTCGCGAGCGGGACGTGAGGGCCACCGTCGACCGGGCCGGGCTCGACTCGGAGAGCCGCACGCCCCACATCAAGATCCGGCGCGTCCGCAAGGGCGACCTGTCGAAGGTCCGGGACGTCATCGAGCAGGCCTTCGGGGACTACTTCGAGCGGCTGCTCGGCACCCGCCCGCGCCAGGTCTTCGGGGGCGCCCAGTATGTCCACCACCGCTGGCTGATGGAACCGTGGGGCTGCTTCGTCGCCGAGGAGAACGACGGGAAGATCATCGGCGCGGTCGTCGCCGTGATGTGGGGCACGGTCGGGCTCGTGGGGCCGCTGGCGGTGCTGACCAACTACCAGAACCAGGACATCGGCCAGCAGCTCCTGCGGGCGGCGCAGGAGTTCTTCGAGGAGAACCGGGCGGCGCTGACGGGCGTCGTGACGTATCCGTCGAGCCCCCGGCACCTCTACCTGTACCACAAGTTCGGCTACAAGCCGAAGAGCCTGGTCGCGATCATGATCCGCGCCGTCGACCGCCCGCCCGCCGGGGGCCCGTCCCGGGCGGCGAAGTCGTCGCTCGCCGTGCGCCGCTTCTCCGCGCTGGAGGAGTCGAAGAAGAAGTCGATGCTGCTGAAGGTCCGCAAGATTACGAACGCGATCTATCGCGGCCTCGACCTCGGCAAGGAGATCGAGATCGTCGACGGGCTGGCGCTCGGCGACACGTTCCTCCTCGAGAGCGGCCGAGAGCTGGTGGGCTTCGCCGTGGTCCACACGCCTGGCGTCAGCGAGGCGCCGCTCGGCTCGCTCTACGTCAAGTACCTGGCGATCGACCGGGCGCTCCGGAAGGCGGAGCACTTCGACTACTTCCTGAGCGCGCTCGAGCACGTCGCCCAGGAGATGAGCCTCGGACGCCTGATCGTGCCTGCGTACAGCGCGTACTTCGCCGCCTACCAGACGCTGGTCGAGCGCGGGTACCAGATCGACTACACGATGGTCCGGATGAAGCGGGGGAAGCAGGAGGACTACGAGGACCCCGACGACTTCGTGCTCGACGACTGGCGCTGAGGGAAGGCCGCCGCCAGCCATGCTCGCGGGGTTCGCCACGCCGGAGGGGACCGACGCCTACGCCCGGCGCCTGGCGGGGCGCGCCGCCCCCGGTCATTTCCGGGTGCTCGACGGCCGCCGCGCCTCGAGCCTGGGGATCGGGACCTACCTGGGGGGCGAGGAGGACGCTACCGACGCCGCCTACCGCGACGCCGTGGTGGCGGCCGTCGCGGGCGGCGTCAACGTCATCGACACCGCGGTGAACTACCGCTTCCAGCGGAGCGAACGCGCCATCGGGCAAGCGCTGGCGGCGCTGGTGGGCGCCGGCACGGTCCGGCGCGAGGACGTGATCGTCGCGACCAAGGGCGGATTCATCCCGTTCGACGGCGGGGTGCCGCCTGACCCGCACCGCTACCTCACGGAGACCTACGTCCGGCGCGGCATCCTCGAGCCGCGGGACGTGGTGGCGGGCTCCCACTGCGTGACGCCGCGCTACCTGCGGGACCAGATCGACCGGAGTCGCGCGAACCTCGGGCTCGAGACGATCGACGTCTACTACATCCACAATCCGGAGACGCAGCTCGGCGAGGTGGACCGCGCCGAGTTCGACGCCCGGATGCGGGCGGCATTCGCCACGCTCGAGGAGGCGGTGGCGGAGGGCAAGCTCCGGCAGTACGGGACCGCGACCTGGAACGGCTACCGGCAGCCGGCCGCCGCGCCCGACCAGCTCGAGCTGGGCGAATTGGTGCAGGCGGCCCGCGAGGTCGCCGGCGCCGACCATCACTTCAAGGTGATCCAGCTCCCCTACAACCTGGCGATGCCGGAGGCCTTCACGCGTGCCAACCAGCGGGTCGGCGCCGACACGCTGCCCGTGCTCCAGGCCGCCGAGCGGCTCGGTATCTACGTGATGGCGTCGGCCTCGATCTACCAGGGCCAGCTCGCCCGGAACCTGCCGCCCCTCATCGGGGACTTTCTCCCCGGGCTGCGCACGGACGCGCAGCGCGCCCTCCAGTTCGTCCGCTCGACGCCCGGCATCGGGACCGCGCTGGTCGGCATGAAGAGCGTTGCGCACGTCCGCGAAAACCTCGAGCTCATCGCCACTCCCGCCGTCCCCTGGGAGCAGTTCCAGCGCCTGTTCAGCGCGGTCTGACGGACCGCGGCGCCCGGCGCCGGGGACACCCGATGGAGCTGATCGGCTGCGCGGACGCGGCGGAACTGGCGCGGCGCGCCGCGGACGCGGTCGTGGAACGGGTCCGGGCCGAGCCGGCACTCGCGATCGCGATGCCGGCCGGGCGCACCCCCCGCGCCATGTACGCGGCCCTGCGGGAGCGTCACCGGCGAGGTGGCGTCGACTTCGCACGGATGCGCGTGTTCGCCGTCGACGAGCTCTGCCCGCCGGCGCCCGCCGACGGCTACTTCTGGCGGCAGCTCACGGCGGAGTTCCTGTCGTGGGCCGCGATCCCGCCCGCGCAGTGCACCAGGTTCCGGGTCGAGGCGCCGGACCTCGCGGAGATGTGCGCGGAGTACGAGCGGGCCATCGCCAGCGCCGGGGGGCTCGACGTGGTGATGCTCGGCCTCGGCTGGAACGGCCACCTCGCGTCGAACGAGCCGGGGGCCCCCTTCGACTCCGCGACGCGGCCGGTCCGGCTGCTCGCCGAGACCGTGCGCTACATCCTGACCGATGCGGTGCGGCAGGGCGCGGTCGCCGAGGCGGCGGTCACCCTCGGCCTCCGCACGATCATGGCCGCCCGCGAGGTGATCGTGCTCGTCAGCGGCGCCGCCAAGCGGGGACCGCTCGCGGCGATGCGCGCAGGCGCGGTGACACCGGCCGTCCCCGCGTCGATCCTGCAAACGCACCCGCGCTGCCTGGTCCTTGCGGACCGGGAGGCACTCGGGTAGCGTGGGGGCCGTGATCCGACTCGAGCCCGACCATGCCCGGGCCCTCGGTGTCCGCCCCAGCGTCTCCGCGATCATCCGCAACCGGCGCCGTGGGCTCCTCCTCCAGCAGCGATCGGACGGGCGGCAGTGGGGCCTTCCCGGTGGGTCCGTCGAGATCGGCGAGTCGGTCCGCGCGGCGACGGCGCGCGAGGTGCGCGAGGAGACCGGGCTCGAGGTGACGATCCGGCGCCTCGTCGGGGTCTACAGCGACCCGGAGCTCCAGGTGATCCGGTACCCGGACGGCAACGTCTGGCACTACGTGAACCTCTGCTTCGAGTGCGTCGTGCGCGGCGGCGAGCTCCAGACGTGCAGCGAGACGCTGGCGCTCCGGTTCGTCTCGCCGCGCCGCCTGCCCGCCACGCTGCTGCCCAACCACCGCGTGCGGATCCGCGACGCGGTCGCGCGGCGCGGCGCCCCGTTCATCCGATGACCACGGGAACCGAGCAGCCCCGGAGCGGGCGCGCCGAGGCGATCCGGCGCGTCCACCACGTCGGGATCGTCGTGCGGCGCCTCGACGAGGCGTACGGCTTCTACCGCGACGCGCTCCGGCTGCCGCTGGTCAGGGAGGCGATGGTTCCGGACCAGGGCGTGCACGCGGCGCTGCTCGCGGCCGGCGAGAGCGAGGTCGAGCTGCTCGAGCCGATCGCGCCGGGAGGCGTCCAGCGGTTCCTGGACACGCGCGGCGAGGGGCTGCACCACGTCTGCTTCGAGGTTCCGGACGTCGAGCGCGCGCTCAAAGCCTTCGGGGCGCAGCAGGTGGAGCTCATCGACCGCGTGCCGCGTCCGGGGCTGGCGGGCCGGATCGGGTTCCTGCACCCGAGGGCCTGCGCGGGCGTGCTCGTGGAGCTGGCCACGCCCGCGCCGGGCGCCCCCGCGCCGGACGCGTGGCTCCGGCTCAAGCGCCTGGTGATCGGCGTCAGCGATCCCCGGCGCACGGCGCGGCTGTTCCAGGAACTGTTCGGGCTGCCGGAGGTCGCGATGAACGGCGGCCCCCGGACGATGCTGGCGGTCGGCCGCGGGTCGCTCCTGATGGTCCCGGCCGACGAGGTCGGCGGCGCGGCAGGGATGGTCGCGCTGTCGCTGATCGCGACGGACTTCCCGGCCATCATCGCCGGGCTCGAGCGGGCGGGCGCCCGCCTCCTCAAGGGGACGGGCGAGGTGACGGTGGACCCCGCGTCGAGCCACGGCGTGCACCTCCATATCTCCCGGTACGACTGACCGCGGGCCGGCGCCTCGACGCAGCGGATGAGCGAGTGACGGGGCGGGGGTTGGCGCTGCAGGCCAAGGTTGCCCTCGTGACCGGCGGCGTGACCGGCATCGGCCTCGCGGCCGCGCTCGCGTTCGCGCGGGCGGGCGCCGCCGTCGCCGTGAACTACTCAAAGAACGAGGCGGCCGCCGCGAAGGCAGTTGAGGCGATCGGGGAGGCGGGCGGCCGGGCGATCGCGGTCAGGGCCAACGTCGCCCGGGAGCCCGAGGTCACGGCGATGGTCGCGCGTGTCGCGACGGAGCTGGGCGGGCTCGACATCCTGGTGAACAACGCGGGCTGGACGAAGCCGGTCCAGCCCCACCGGAATCTCGCGGGGCTCACCGACGACATCCTCGACACCGTGTGGGCCGTCAACGTCAAGGGCGCCTTCTACTGCGTCCGGGCGGCGGTGCCGCAGATCGAGCGGCGTGGCGGCGGCGCCATCGTCAACGTGACCTCGGTGGCCGCGTTCACGGGGCAGGGGTCCTCGATGGCGTACGCGGCGTCGAAGGCCGCGCTGGGCACGCTCACGAAGTCACTGGCGCGCGCCCTCGCCCCCTCTATCCGGGTCAACGCGGTGGCGCCGGGGCTGGTGGCGACGGGGTTCGGCGGCTGGACCGAGGCGCAGTGGGACGCCACCGCCAAGATCACGCCCACGGCCGCGCTGCCGACGCCCGCGGAGACCGCGGACGCGATCTTCTACCTGGCGACGACGCCCGCGGTGACCGGGGCCACGATCATCGTCGACGGCGGCCTCACCGCGCTCGGCCCGCGGACCTGAGGGCGCCCCCCCGGCCCGCGGCCGCGTCGGGCGGGCACCGGACCGAGCAGGCCTGGCTCCTGTGGGACGGCGGCTGAGGCGTCTGCCGCCGCGCGGTCGCGTGGGTCAAGCGACAGGACGTCCACGACCGGCTTCACGCCGTGCCGTTCCAGGAGGCGCCGCGCCCGCCGATGACCGACGAGCTGGCCGCGCGGTGTGCGCGCGCGGTCCACGTCATCACCCCCGAGGGCGAGGTGCTGAGCGGAGGGCGCGCGAGCCTGTACGCGCTGGACCAGGTCGGCTGGCGCCGGCTCGCGGCGGTCTGCGCCCGGCCGCCGCTCTGCTGGCTGGTCGAGGCCGGCTACTGGCTCGTCGCCCGCAGCCGCGGCCTTCTGTCGCGCCTCGTCGGCTAGCGCCGGGCCCGGATCGACCGCGGCGCAGGCCCCGCGTCAAAACGTGTCGGGGGCGGCCGCGATCGCGTCGAGCTCGGCCCGGGTGTAGGAGCCGAGACTTCGGAAGTTGAGCTCGGTGTAGTTGCGGATCCAGCGGAGCGCGATCTTGACGGCCTTCCGGTAGCGTTCCTCGGCCTGGGCGTATGCGGCCTTGCCCCTATCGTCCGCGGCCGTCGCCCTGAGCCGCCCGAGGATGTCCTCGACCTCCTCCTCGAGGAGTCGCTTGACGAGCGGGAAGTCGTGGGGCGCAGGGGAGTCCGCGGCGCGCGCGTGATGCCGGATCCGCTGGGCGATCTGCGCGACCGACATGCGGCCGGTCGCGAGATCCTCCATCAACGCGGGGTGGATGCCGGGCTTGCCGGCGAGGCTGTCGATCCCCTTGGCGCCCCGTCCGTTGAACCAGCCCTCGAGGTACTCGATGACCATGCGGCAGTTGCGCCGGGTGCCCTCGAGGGTGATCGGTCCGGCCGGCACCTCGATCGTGACCGGATAGTTGTCGGGGTCGGCCATGGCCGCGGTCGGCTTCCAGCCGGAGGCCCGGAGTGTCCTGAAGGGATCGGCGGCGGTCTTCATGTGGAAGATGTGCGCGACCCAGGCGCGGAGGAACCCCTGGGCGGCCTCCCACTGCTTGTCGGCCCGGATCGCCTCGGCGGCGACCCGGTTGACCTCGGGGTCGGGGCTCGGGAGCGCGGTCGCCATGCCGCCGACCGGGACCGCGCCGCGCTTGAGACAGACCGCGACCAGCCGCCGAAAGATGTTGGCCAGGAACGGCGTCGTCTTGATGTCGACGCCGAAGCGATCCGGCCAGACGGCCTTCGGATCCGCCATGACGTACTCGAAGATGCTCGCCTTGAGGTCCCAGCGGGCCGCGTTGAGGCCTGCCGCGTACGGCCCGAGCGCCCACAGCATCTCCTCCATCTGGTAGACGCAGGGGAGCGACTCGACGAGGACGATGGCGCGGATGACCGCGCTCCCCAGGAACGGGAGCAGCGCGCGACTCCGGTCGAAGAGATCGCGGTAGAGGCGCGCCTCGTCGGCGGCCTCGAGCTTGGGCAGGTAGAAGTAGATGCCCTGGCCGCGGCCGGCCTGGGCGCGCCCCGCGTAGAAGAGGGTGAGCGCCGTGCCGAGGATCGCCGCCGGGACGGCGGCGCCGTCGACCCGCACGTCGGGCTCGTCGAGGTGGAGCCCACGCTCCCGGTGCATGAAGAAGGGGAGGTCGCCCTCGGCGATCGTGTACCGCTTGCCCTTCTCGCGGTCGACGTACGTGAGCTCGCGGTTGACGGCGGCGAGGCGGTTCCGGGCCGCTTGGACGGTGTCGACCAGCCGGTGGGCCGCGGAGTCCTCGTCGTCGTCGAGGTCCCCCTCGGCGCGTTCGCCCTCCGGGCCCGGGTTGAGCGCGTTGATGAACATGCCCGTGATCGAGCACGGCCCCGAGATCTCGATGCCGGGCGTCTGGAGCTCGTCGGGCACCGCCGCCACCCGCCAGTCGCCCGTGCGGGCCTCGCTCGCCGGCGGATCGGTCGGCGGGATCCCGTGGGTGAGCGCCCGGGTCAGCACCTCTGCGCGCCTGTCCCGGAGCGCCCGCACGCGGATCGAGAACTCGTCGTGGAGGTGGACCAGATAGTCGGCGAACGCCGGCGTGAAGAGCTCCGCCGCCCCTTCCACGGGCGCGACGTAGAGCCGCGCGGTCGCCTCTGCCCTGGAGCCTGTCGTGGCCATGGTGGGTGACTCCTTGCTCGTCCGCGGGAGCTCATGTCTTTTCGCACGGGGTCGCCGCGACTGTCAACTGTTTCTCTGGGGAACGGACGGCGCGATACTGGGGGGCGGACCGCGATCCGCGCGACCCCAACTCCCGTTCGCAGGAGGCCCCGTATGGCGACGGTGCTGTTCATCGTGAAGGCGACGATCTCGAAGGACCAGGAGGCCGCCTTCAACCGGTGGTACAACGAGGAGCACTGCCCGCAGCTCCTACAGTACAAGGGCGCGGTGAGCGCCCGGCGCTACCGGGCGATCCTCGGCGAGGACAAGTATCAGTACATGGCGCTGTACGAGTTCCAGGACGAGCCGACGTTCCGGCGGTTCCTCGAGTCGACGCAGCTCAAGGATCTCAAGGCCGAGTACGACGCGAAGTTCGGGGCCAGCGAGCGGGCGCGGGCGGCGTACGTGCAAGTGTGGCCCTAGGTGCGGAGCGGGGCGTGAGGCGACGGTTCCGCGGGATCGGCCGCGGCCGGACGACGCGCCGGGTGCTCGAGCGCGGCGGCACGGGACCGGCCGCCCGCCTCAACGCCGAGATCGGCGCCTGGACGGGGGCGCGGATCGCGCCGATGTTCGGCCGCTGGGGCTACTTCGTCGGCGAGCGGCTGTTCGCGTGCTTCCCGCTGCGCCCGAAGGAGTGCGACCTGTGGATGCACCTGCCCCTCGCCGAGCAGCGGCGGGCGCTCGCGCTCGACGGCTTCCGACCGCACCGCCGCTTCGCCGCCCGTGGCTGGGTCGAGTGCGACGTGCGCTCACCGGCGGAGCTGAGGCGGGTGCTGCCGTGGCTCCGGCGCAGCTACGAGTCGACGCGCCGCGTCGAGACCCTCTAGCGGCGGGTCAATCGGCGGCACGGGCCTCCCGCGCGGCGCGGGCTTCGATCTGCTCGACGCGGACGGTGGGGACGATGAACCAGCAGAGGGCGGTGACGGCCGCGCTGATCAGGATCAGGGTGGCGTAGCCGAGGGAGTCGTAGAGCCAGCCGCCCACAATCTGCGAGCCCTGCGTCCCGGCATTGTAGACCGACATGAGCAACGCGAAGAACGTGCCCTCGGCCTGCTTCGGCGACGCCTTCGCCGCGAGGTCGAGAAACGCCAGCGTCGCGACCATCCCGATACAGCCGGCCCCGGTATCGATCAGGACCGCGGAGATCGGGGTCGCGTAGGCGAGGTAGGCGAGCGTCGAGAGAACGCCGAGCCCGATCGCCGCGTTCAGGAGCCACTTGAGCGGCAGCACGCGGCTGAGACCGCCGTAGGCGAGGGCGCCGACGATCGCCCCCGCCGCCGAGAGCGAGAACAGGGTGCCGATGAACTGCTGGGAGAACTTCAGCGTGTCCGTCTGGTAGTAGAAGAGGGGGGTGCCGAGCGACGGGCTGAAGGTCCAGAACAGGATGAAGCCCGCGACCACCCAGAGATCGCGCGAGCGAATCGAGCCCCGGATGGCCGCCCAGGTCCGCCGGAACTGGCCCGCCTCGCGCCGCACCCGCGGCTCCCGGATGAAGACGCAGGCCATGAGGAACGAGAGCGTCGGAAACACCGCCGCGCCGAAGAAGGCCAGCCGGAGCTTGTGATGCTCGGTGAGCATCCCGCCGGCGACGCCCACGGCGATCGACGCCGCGTAGATCGACGCCCACTGGACGGCTTGGAAGCCGCCGGTGAGGCGGAGCCGCTTGCCGTTCTCGACCATCAGCGCGTCGGTGAGGACGTCCGTGAACGCCAGCCCGAGCCCCATCGCCGTGAACAGCGCCGTGATCACGAGCGGTGTGTGGGCGTCGAGGCTGCCCAGCGCAAAGCCAGCCATGGCGGCGAGCCCTGCGGTGAGCACGAAGTAGCTCTGGCGGCGGCGGCCGAACAGCGGGACGCCGTCCGACAGGAGGCCGTAGACCGGCTTCACCAGCCACGGGGTGTTCGTGATCGAGAAGAGGGTCGCGACCCTGCCCGCCGTGTAGCCGAAGCGCTCCTTCAGGGTGAGCGTGATCGCCTGGACGGGAAGGCCCCACATGCCCTGGGCGAAATAGACCACGGCGAAGATGAGGGCGAGTCGGCGAGCCTCGGGGCTGCGGAACGGCGCCAGCGCCGTGTCCAGCAGACGGCGACCTCGCACGCACGGGCCTCCCCGCGACGGTTGGACTTCTGCGACCGTCGCGCTACTATACGACGGCGCACCCGCCGACGCGCGTTCCCGGACCGACGCCCCGCGTGGGCGGGGAGCTCGGGCTCCCCGGCGGCCGGACGGCGGGGGGGACGGAGGAGACGCCAGCCGTGAAGTCGGTGTGCCCGCACGATTGTCCGTCGGCGTGTGCCCTCGTGGTGACGGTCGCCGACGGGCGGGTTGTCGAGGTGACCGGCGCCCCCGACCATCCATTCACGCAGGGTGTGATCTGCGGCAAGGTCCATGAGTACCAGGAGCGCGTCCACTCTCCACTGCGGATCACGACCCCGCTCCGACGTGCCGGACCGAAGGGACGGGGCGAGTTTGAGCGGGTCTCGTGGGAGGCCGCGATCGCGGAGATCGCGGACCGGTGGCGTGGTGTCATCGCCCGGAGCGGGGCGGAGGCGATCCTGCCCTTCTCCTACGCGGGGACGATGGGGCGGGTCCAGTACCACGCGGGTCACCCCTTCTTCCACGCGCTCGGCGCGAGCCGGTTGGACCGGACGATCTGCGTCTCGACCGCCTACGCCGGCTGGAGGGCCACGGTGGGGACGGTGACCGGGAACGACTCCGAGCAGATGATCGGCGCCGACCTCGTGGTCCTCTGGGGCATCAACGCGGCCTACACGACGATCAACGTGATGACGCTCGTGCGGCGCGCGCGGGAGCGGGGCGCCTGGGTCGTGTGTATCGATCCCTACCGGACGCGCACCGCGAAGCAGGCCGACGAGCACCTGATGGTTCGGCCCGGCACCGACGGCGCGCTGGCGCTGGCGGTGATGCACGTGCTGGTCGCGGACGGGCTGGTCGACCGCGGGTACGTCGATCGCGCGACGAGCGGGTTCGACCGGCTCGTGCCGCACCTCGCCGCGTACGCGCCGGCGGCGGTGGCCCCGGTGGTCGGGCTGTCGGTCGACACGATCGTGCGCTTCGCCCGGCGCTACGGCGCGAGCCGAAAGAGCTTCATCCGGGCCGGAATCGGGCTGTCGCGCCACGACAACGGTGGGATGACCTGCCGGGCGATCGCGTGCCTGCCCGCCCTCACCGGCGCCTACGCCGACCCGAATGGCGGGGCGCTCCTCTCGTCCACGGACGCGTTCGGCTTCGACCTCGCCGTCCTCGAGCGGCCCGACCTGATGCCCCGACCGGCGCCGCGCATGATCAATATGATCCAGCTGGGTCGGGCGCTCACGGACGAGCGCCTGCGCCCGCGCATCGAGTCGCTCTACGTGTACAACTCCAACCCGGCCGCGGTCTGTCCCAACCAGGAGCTCGTTCTCCGCGGGCTGGCGCGCGCCGACCTGTTCACGGTCGTGCACGAACAGGTCATGACCGACACCGCGCGCTACGCCGACCTCGTGCTGCCCGCCACGACGTCGCTGGAGCACATGGATCTCTACAAGTCGTTCGGGCACCTCTACCTCCAGCTCGCCGAGCCCGTGATCCCGCCGCTCGGCGAGGCCAAGCCCAACTGGGAGGTGTTCCGTCGGCTGGCCCGCGCCCTGGGGCTGCGCGACCCGCACTTCGAGAAGACCGAGGAGCAGCTGATCCGCGAGCTCCTCGCCTCGGGCGACGCGAGCCTCGCCGGTATCACGTTCGAGCGGCTCCGGGAGGAGCGCTCGGTCCGCCTCAACCTGCCGCGACCGTATCTGCCCTTCGCGGAGGGCGCCCCCACGCCGTCGGGGAAGGTGGAGTTCTACTCGCCGACGCTGGAGGCGCTCGGCCACCCGGCCCTGCCGAGCTACACACCACTCGTCGAGGGCCCGGACCACCCCGAGCTCGCCCGGCGCTACCCGCTCCAGTGCATCGTGCCGCCCAACCGCTTCTTCCTGAACTCGTCCTTCAGTCAGTCCGAGCTCCTGCGCGCACGGCAGAAGCGGCCGAGCGTCTTCGTCGCCCCGGCCGACGCGGGCGCGCGGGGGATCGCCGACGGTGACCCGGTCCGCGTCTACAACGACCGGGGCTCCGCCGTGTTCACCGCCGAGGTGACTGACGACACGCGGACGGGCGTGGCCGTCATCGAGGGGATCTGGTGGCATCGCTTCCAGCGGGGCGGCCGCGGAGTCAACGTCCTCACCAGCGACCGCGTGAGCGACCTGGGAGGCGGGCCCGCGCTGCACTCGAACCTGGTCGAGATCGAGCGCGTCGGCCCCGAGGACGGTCAGCGCGCGGCGGAGTTGACCGCGCCCGATCGATAGACGAGGACGGGGACCGAGGCCTGGCGGAAGATCCGATCCGCCACCCGGCGCCGGCGGATCCGGTCGAACCACCGCGTCCGCGTCGCCGTCACCGCGATGAGGTCGGCATCCCAGGCCTCGGCTTCGACGAGAATCTCGCGCACCGGCTGGCCGAAGCGCACGACGCACTCCACCGCGATGTCCGGCAGGGTGGCGGCGAGCCCGTCGAGATACTCGAGCCCCTCGCTCTCGAGCCTCGCCATTTCCTGGTCGGCGTACGCGATCACGCGACCGTCCTCACGCTCGACGGCGTCTGGCACCGGCGCCACGTGGAGCAGCCGCAGCGTCGGGCCAGCGCCGCGTGCGACGTCGGCCACGAGCGGCAGGATCGCCGCGCTGGCCGTCGTTCGATCGAGAGGGACGAGAATCCGCTTTGCCATGCTGAACACCTCCACACTGGGGGTCGACCCCTAAGCTCCGCCCTTTAGATGCGTCTTCTCGCACAGAGGCTTCGAGCGGACGGGGCGGACGGCGGCCCCGGGGGTCGTCAGGCCGGCGTCGCGACCCGCTGCAAGAGGCGAAGCTCGTCGAGCACCTGTCCGAGCCCCAGCGCGACACAGGACATCGGGTCGTCGGCGATCGCGACGGGGAGGCGGGTCTCCTTACGGAGCAGCTCGTCCAGGCCACGGAGGAGGGCCCCGCCACCGGTGAGGACGAGTCCCTTGTCGACGATGTCGGCCGCAAGCTCGGGCGGGATCCGCTCGAGGCACGCGTGGACGGTGTCGACGATCACGGACACGATCTCGCGCAAGGCCTCGCGGACCTCGGCGTCCGTGACCACGACGGACTTCGGAATGCCGTCGACGAGGTCGCGCCCCTTGACTTCCACCGCCTGCGGCGCGCCGTCCCGGGACACCGCGGAGCCGAGGGCGATCTTGATCGCCTCGGCCTGCCGCTCGCCGATGAGCAGGTTGTAGTGCTTCCGGAGGTAGTGGATGATGGCTTCGTCCATCTCGTCGCCTGCCGTCCGGACCGATCGGCAATGGACGACCCCCGAGACCGAAATGACCGCGACCTCCGTCGTGCCGCCGCCGATGTCGACGATCAGATTTCCCCCGGGGGCGGCGATCGGCAGCCCGGCGCCGATCGCGGCGGCCATGGGCTCCTCGACCAGGTACACGTCCCGCGCGCCCGCCTGGAGGACGGAGTCTCGGACGGCCAACCGCTCCACTTCGGTGATGCCGGAAGGGATTCCGACCACCACGCGCGGGCGCAGGAGCGCACGCGGCCCCCGGCAGGTCTTCGCGATGAAATGGCCGAGCATCCCGCGCGCGATGTCGAAATCGGCGATCACCCCGTCCTTCAGCGGCCGAATCACCATGATGTGTCCCGGCGTCCGCCCGATCATCGCCTTGGCATCGCGCCCGACCGCGAGCAGCGAGTGGTTCGCCTCCCGAATCGCGACGATCGACGGCTCGTTGAGGACGATGCCCTCGCCCCGCATGAACACCACCGTGTTGGCGGTGCCGAGGTCGATGCCGAGGTCCGTCGATACGGCTCGGGGTAGCAGATTCGACAGCATCAGGGTCCCTTCCTCAGCGTCCGGGTACATTCCTCAGGGTGGCCGCGGTGCGGCCGACGGAGCCCGTCACTACGCAGTCGGAGCGGGGCCGGACCGACCGCTCACCCCCCATTGGTCGTGCAACGGCGTTGCCAGATCCGCTGTCGGAGGCCGTGATCGAATACGCCGACGCCGGCAGCAGTTGCGGAACTCCGGCGAGAGCCCACCGGGGGTCACCGCGCCAGCAGTGTAAATCGTACAGACCGGATCGGTAAAAGCTACACGCGGGCGGAGGGGTCTCGCGACTCCCCGGCGCGGCGGCGGGTCTCGGCGGAGAAGATCGTCGCCGCCGGTCCCGCTAGCGGTCGGCTTCGGCGCCGGTGGGCTCGAGCGCCGGCTCGCCGAGCCGGGCGGGATGAGGCCGCGCGGGCCGGCCCCACCGCAGCATGACCGGCAGGACGATCAGCGAAGCGGTGAGGGTCGCGATCATGCCGAGCGTCAACAGCAGGCCCAACCCGAAGATCCCCCGATGATCGGCGACCATGAGGCTGCCGAAGCCGACGACGGTGGTGAGCCCGTTGACGAGAACCGCCATCACGGTGCTCCGGGCGACGAGGGGGCCGTCGTGCTCGCGGCCCTCGAGGTAGCGCAGCACGACGTTGAGGCCGAACTCGGCGCCGGCGCCGATGATCAGGGGGAGCCCGAAGACGTTGCCGAGGTTGAACGGCAGCGCGAAGACATACATGAGGCCGACCGTCCAGAGCGTGCCGAGGCCGAGCGGCAGCAGCGCGAGGGCGGTCTCGCGGACGTGGCGGATCAGCAGGGCGCTCAGGAGGCCGACCAGGATGAAGGCGTAGAGCGTGCCCTGCTTGTAGCCTGTCTCCATGCGGCGGATCGCCTCGAAGGAGATGATCGGAGTGCCGGTCACGGCGGGGTCGATGCTCCGGAGTTCTCTCACGAAGGCCTCGGCGCCCGCGCGGCTCCAGACGTCCCCTCTGGGGTGGATCTGCATCAGGAATCGGCCGCTCCGGCCGATGAACTTTCGCCGGAGCTCGTCGGGCACGTCGCCGACGCCGACCGGGCGCGGGTGGAGGTTCCGCTGGAAGGTGTGGAGGCTGCCCACGAAGTCCCGGTAGATCTGGTTCTGGAGGTGGTTCAACGCCGGCTCCGCGATCTCGCGGTCGGCCGCCTGGAGCTTCTGGATCAGCGCGACGGCTTGATCGCGGACGCCGGCGACCGCGTCGCGATCGGGGCCGGGCGGCGCGGCACCCGCCGCGATGTCGAAGCGGTGCCGGAGTCGCCCGAGCGCCGCCAGGAGCCGGTCGACATCGGCGGGTTCGGCCACGCCGATTCGCACCGGCGCGACGAGTGGCGCGAGCTCCGCGAGGATCTTCTGCTTTTCCGCCTGGTCGGTCGGGAGCAGCCGGAGCGCCGAGTCGACCTCGGAGACGGCCGGCGTCCGGTCGAAGGCGGCCACCTTCGCGCGAAGCTCGGCGAGCGATCCCGCGCTCGCGAGTGCGCTGTAGCCGGAGCGACCGGTCGCCAGCACCCGCTTCTCCCAGACCACCGACTCCGTGCCCGGCGCCTGCAGGTTCAGGAGGTTGTAGTCGAAGTGGACGCCGCGGATGGCCAGCAGCGAGAGCACGGTGGCGACGGACGCCGCCGTGACGACGGTCTTCGGGTAGCGCGTCAGCCGCTCGATGAACGGGACGCGGATCCGCTCGAGCTCGATCGCTCGCGGCACCGGGCCGCGGGGGCGCCGGCCGTGGGAGCGGTCGGCGAGGAGGATGAGGGCCGGGAACAGGGTCATCATCGACAGCCACGCGAGGAGGATCGCCGTTCCGGCGATAAAGCCGAGCTCCTGGATGCCACGGAAGTCGGTGGCCATCAGCACGTAGAAGGTGCCAGCGGCGGTGAGCGCGCCGATGAGGATCCCGGGACCGCTCCGCGACGCGGTGATCTCGAGCGCCTCGCGCTGGCCGCGACCGAGGAACAGCTCCTCGTCGTGCCGGAAGAGGAAGTAGATCCCGTAGTCGATCCCGATGCCGATGACGATCGAGATGAATATCACCGAGAAGATCGACAGATGCCCGACCACGAGAGTAATGACGCCTATCGACCAGCAGAGGCTCACCGCCAGCGTCGCGAGCATCAGGATCGGCATGCCCACCCGCAGGAACGCCAGGAGCAGGAGGCCGAGCGTGAACGCGAAGGCCAGGATCGTGGCGCGCTCGCTGTCTCGGAAGGCGGCGACCATCTCGTCGTTCGATAAGGCCGGCAACCCGGTGACACCCACGTCCACGGCGGGGAACTCGTCCCGCAGGCGCGCGATGGTGCCCCGGAGCGTCTCGATGGCGTCCCGGTCGCCGATGAAGCTGCCCTTCTCGCTCTTCGACTCGATCAGGATGAAGAGCAGGCGCTGGTCGTCGGAAAGGAAGTAGCCGTCGGCCTCGCCGTGGGCGCCGAGCGAGAGCAGTGGGCCCCAGGGCGACCGGTAGGGCGCCGGCCGGTCCACTCGCGTGGAGATCTGCCCGAGCAGGCTCTCGAGGAACCGGAGGTCGCCTGCGGTGCCCCCGCCGTTCAAGCCGAGATCGAAGAAGTTCGAGACCATGGCGTTGCCGACCTGGGTGTTGACGTTGTCAACAAGCTGGTCGAGGGCGGGGCGTGCGGCGAATGACTCGAGGAAGTCCTCGTAGGCGAAGATCCTGTCGCGGATGTCCTTGAGCTTTGCCACCGGCAGGTACAGGAGCGCGCGGCCCTCGAGGCGCTCGGGGTCGATGCGGTAGGCGACCCGCTGGAACTTAGCCGGATACTTCCGGAGCTCGCGGCCGAGGCGGCTCGCGTACTCCTTGGCCACCGTGAGATCTCGGCTCGCGACGACGACCGCGATTTCGTCGAGGTCGCCGAAGTCCTTGAGGTACTCGTTGTAGCGCAGCACGTAGGCCTGGCCGGGGGGCAGGAGGTCCCGGCTGGCGGTCATGAACGTGAGCTCGCGGAAGGAGTAGACGACGCCCACGAGGGCGAAGAGGGCGCTCAGGCCGACGGTGAGGGCGGGCCGCGTGCAGGCGACCTGCACGAGCCGCCGCAGTGCGCGGCCGGTCCGCGATGCGACGCTCATCCCCGCCGACCTCGCCTGCGGCTCGCCGCTCGGCCATCGTGCGCCGCGTCGGCGCGCGAGGCCGTGCAAGCGGCAACGCGAGAACCCATCTGCCTCAACCGTATCACAGCTGCCCCGTGCCGCACGCCCCCGCGCGCCGGGCCGCCCGCCCTGCGGCGGCGTCGGGCCGGGGGCGTCGTGTCCGCGGCGGCTTCAGCCCGCGGCGGTGAGGGCGGCCGTCGAGTCGGTCCGGCGGCGCATCACGGCGAAGATGATGAGTCCGATTGCCGCCCACGTCCCCTCGCGGACCCGCCTGACCAGGCTGAACGAGACGGCCGCGGTCGAGCCAAGGCCGAACCCGAGGAACGTCACGAGGTAGCCGCCCTCGGCGGCGCCGAGGCTGGCCGGGATCACGAAGGTCGCGAAGCGAACCGCGGTGCCGAAGGCCTCGATCACGGTCGCGGTGGTCAGCGACACGCCCACGCCGAGGAAGCGCAGGATCAGGTAGGCCTCGATGGAACCGACCAGCCAACCGACGAAGTGGCAGGCGATCGAGAGGGCAAGGCGCCGCGGCTCTTCGCGATAGAAGCGCACGAGCACGTCGTCGACCTGGACCAGCGTGTCCCGGGCGCCGAAGACCTGCGCGCCGAGCCGACCGAGCAGCCGCCCCGCCCGACCGATCAGCCCGAAGACTTGGGTGGCGACGAAGCCGGCCACCGCGACGACCTCGACGACCAGCAGGACCTCCATCCCGTAGAGGACCGGCGAGTCCGGCCGGGTGGTCCGCCACGCGAGGGCGACCCCGAAGAGGAGGAAGAGGCCCTGGGCGATCGTGATGGTCGTCTTCGAGACGATCAGCGAGGGCAGGCTCTCGCGGAGCGGCACCGACGGGCGAAGCAACCACGCCTTCACCGCCTCGCCCCCGACGGACGCCGTCGTCACGTTGAAGGCCTCGCCCGCGAGCCGGGCGGACACCAACGTGCGGAAGGCGACGCGGTCGTGCCGGAACGCGAAGTGCCAGCCGAGCGTGTCGAACAACGTCGCGAGCGTGATCGGGAAACAGAGCACGATGAGAATCCGCCACGAGAGTCGGGCGATCGCGGCGGCGATCGCGGCCGGATCGTTGCGGGCGACGAGGACGGCCAGGAGCGCCGCGCCGAGGAGGAAGAGGAGGAAGTGGACGTAGCGCACGCGCCGGTGCTCCCTACGGGGTGGGCCGGCGTCGGCGGTGCGCCGCGACGCCGGCCGGCGAGCGTCGGTCGGCGCGGGCTCGGCGCGACGGACCCGTCCTGGCGACCACGGCGCCGCGCCTCAACGCGTCCGGGCCGCGAGACGGCTTGCGAGTGCCAGGATTAGAAAGATCGGTGTGCCCACGGAGGCGACGGCCACGAACCAGGCCGCCTTCCCCGCCGCCGCCAGCGCGACCACGAGGTAGATGAAGTCGCGGTGGGAAAACTGCTCGGTGATCCGGGCGACCGCCGGGGCGTCGGCGTCGGGCACGTCATCCTCGAGGGTTTGCCGAAAGAGGACGGCCGCGGCGCCGAGCGAGCTCGCGACGAGGACGGCGCCGAGGACGAGTGGCCACCGCGCGTGGACGGCGAGGCTCCAGCCGATCGCCATGCACGAGAAGACGGCCGCATGGACGAGGTTGTCGCCCCAGTAGTCGAGGATCGCGCCGCGGCGCGACTCCAGAAACTTGAGCCGGGCGAGCTCGCCGTCGCAGCCGTCCAGGATCGAATGCGCCAGGAAGAGCAGGGCCCCCGGGAGCTGGTAGGCGGCCGAGGAGGCGAGGAAGAACGGGGCGCCGGCGAGGCCGATCGAGACGCTCACGAGGGTCATGACGTTGGGAGTCACGGGGGTGGCGACCAGGCGTCGGGTGATGGCGAGCGAGATTCGACGCTCGAGGTAGCGCGAGGTGATCCCTTCGCCGCGCTTGACGAGGCTCCCGAGCAGCCACGTCTCCGCGCGGGGAAGGTCGGCGCGCGTGGCGAGCGGGAACCGGCCCCGTGGCTCGAGAGCCCGGTCCACCACCGCGACGGCGCCGCCGAGGGCCATGACCAACTCGGCGAGGGTCCGGCAGTGGGTCGCCGCGGTCAGGATCGCGGACGGCTCGCCGCTCTCGATCACCGCCACCTTGGCGTCGTCGACGTACAGGGTGTCCTTCGCGAGCGGCACCCGGGGGCGCCCGCGGGCCCCTGGCCGTCGGCGGCCGGCGCGGCCGGCCGGGCGTCTGGGCGCCCGTCGCCGCTCGGCGCGGAGCCGAACGCCCAGACGCGCCCGAACCCCGCGCGCCCGCCGGCCAGCACGACGCGGCGGAGCAGGGGAAGGCCGGCGACGACGGTGCCCGGCGAGACCGCATCGGCCCCGCCCGTCGCCGGGGGGAGCACCACCAGGATGCTCGCCGCCGCCCCGGTGCCGGGAGCCCCCACCGGCGTCAGACCGAGGGCTCCATCGACGCCGTCGGCGCCGCGAGGGTCAGCGCCAGCGCGTGCCCCCCTCGTCCGCTCGACTCGCGCGCGAGCGCGTGCAGCGCGACGCAGAGCGAGGCCTCCGCGAGGTTCGAGCCGTGCGGAGCGGACCCCGTGACCTCGGCGAGGAACTGGTCGACCACCGGGTCGAACCAATCCGGATGCCAAGAGCCGTCGGACAGGGGGGGTGGGATCGACCAACGTCGCTCGCTGCCGTCCCGCGCCACCGTCAGGGTGTCGCCGTCGAGCTCGATCCGGCCCGCGGTGCCGGTCAGCTCGGCCCAGTTCCGTCTCACGTCAGCCGCCCAGGTGAGGAAGACTTCGGCGGTGGCGCCGGGAAACGTCAGCGCGACGGTCGCGGTATCCTCGACAGGCCAGTCCGTGTGCCGGCGCGTCTCAAGCCGGGCGGCGATCGAGGTCGGCCGCTTCCCGATCCATCGCTGGACGACGTAGAAGGCATGCCAGCCGTGGTCGGCCAGGACCCCGCCGCACGCGACGGCCGGCTCGAGGCGCCAGTTCTCGGACGGGGTGTCGCCGGCCGGAGCGGGACGGGTCCGCAGGGTGTGCCAGACGACCCGCGAGACCTCGCCGATCTCGCCCCGCCCGAGGAGCTCGCGGACCTGTCGGATGATGGGCGCGTGTTGCCAGTTGTCGACGCTCTGAAGGACACGACCGCTCGCGGCCGCAAGCTGCGCCAGCGAGCGCACCTCGTCGACCGAACAGACCAGGGGTTTTTCACACAGAACGTGCAAGCCTCGCTCGAGGGCGCCCCGGATCAGCGGTGCGTGGCTCGACGGTGGCGTGCAGATGTCGACGAAGTCGACGGAGGCGTCGGTCAGCAGCTCGTCGGTTGAGTCGTACCACCGGGCGCCCGGCAGGCGCGCGTGGCACTCGGCCCGGCGGCCGGGCCGAGCGTCGGTCGCCGCGACGATCTCGACGTCCGGGCGACGCATCCAGCCGGGCAGGTGTCCGTGGAGGGCGACGTTGCCGAGGCCCAGGAGCGCGCCGCGCAGCATGCTAACGGAGCCTGCGCGCGCGAACGGTGGCCAACGCCTCGTCGCGACTGGCGGGGCCGGCCCGCGCGGCGTCGTCGACCGAGAGGCAGAAGGGGACGGACGTCGGGTCGCCCAATGATGATGCCCTCCGCACCAGCCGAGGAGCTCCAGCACCCGCGTCGTCTGCGGGAATTTGGGGAATTATGGCTTGCCGCGTTCGCGTTTTAAACCGAAAATACTGTCACCGTCGGGGCGCGTGCGCCATACTCGCTGAGGGCCACGGGGCCCGGGGCCGCCTTCGGCGGACTTCTCGCTCCTCCAGCGGGTCACGTGGCCCCCCCGATCGGGTGCCGCAGGCTCGAAACGGCAGGCAGCCGCCGCCCGCGGCGGCTGGTCTGGCTGACGCAGAGACGCGGCCGTCGCGCGCCACGCGTCTCGTGAACGACTCGGTCACGACATGAGGACGGGCGAACCAGCCGACCGGCAGTGCCTGCTCGGTGAACGCCACGAGAGGGGGCGGGAATGGGCCCATCTCGGCAATCCCGGATCACGGCTACAGCGCTCATCGGCGGAGCCGTGCTCTGGCTCGCCCTCGCGGTGCCGCCCGTATCGGCCGAGTGGTTCGCCGATCTCTACCTCGGCGGCGCGTTCACGGACAAGAGTGACGTCAAGGACGACTCCCCGACGGGGGAGACGACCCTCAAGCACATACGGTTCAACCGGTCGTCGGGTTATGGCGTCCGGATCGGGTATTGGTTCGATTTCGCGAGGTATTTCGGTGTGTCTCTGGATGTCTCGCACTTTCGGCCGGACACGGTCCCGTCGTCGCTCAAGCGGCTCGACCTCTATGTGACGCCGATGGCGTTCGATCTGATGCTCCGATGGCCGCTGCTGCCGACCGACGCGATCCCCCGGGGCCGGCTGCAGCCGTATCTGACCGTCGGACCGGCAGTCGCGCTGGCGGAGGCCAAGGACACGACGAACCTGATGCCCACGGAGCAGTACGAGACCGACTTCCCGCTAGGCGCGCAGGCCGCCGCCGGGCTCGTGTGGCAATTCTACCCCAACGTCGCGCTCTTCGCGGAGTACCGGTACACCCATTTCAGCCCTGAATTCAGGTTCCGGACCCCGCCGGGCTCGACGAGGCTACGGTTCGATCTCGACACCCGCTACCCGCTTGCCGGCATCTCGGTGCGCTTCTGAGGGCAGGCGGGGGCGACGTCGGATGCGCCCGGCCGTCGGCACGCGCGTCCACTGGCCGCCCCGCGCGGGAGTTACTGGAGCCCGTGCGCGCGGACGACCGCGTCCAGCGCCTCGTCGAGGATGGCGAGACCGGTCAGCGCGGTGTCCTCGGTAATGACCAGGGGCGGGTTGATCCGGACCACGTGCGAGTACGCCATCGCGACCAGGCCGCGCCGCAGACACTCCTGAAAGAGCGCCCGCGTGACCGTCGCCGGGAGCGGCTCCTTGGTCGCGCGATCGCGGACGAGCTCGATCCCGAGCATGAGACCTCTTCCCCGCACCTCCCCGACACACCGGTACTTCTCCTTCAGCGCTTCGAGCCGCTCGAGCATGACCTTGCCCACGCGCTCGGCGTTCGTCACGAGATCCTCCTCGAGGATGATCTCGAGTGCGGCCAGCCCGGCGGCCGCCGCCAGCGGGTTGCCCCCGTAGCTCGACGAGCTTGCGCTGGGGTTCGACCACGGCTTGTGCGCCGTGAGCTCGTCGGTGGAGACGACGGCGCTCAGGGGGAAGCCGCCGCCCACGCCCTTGCCGACCGTCATGACGTCGGGGACCACGCCGTCGCCGTCGCAGCCCCACATGGATCCCGTCCGACCGAAGCCCGTGAGCATCTCGTCCGCGATGAGGAGGGCGCCGTGGTCTCGGGCGACGGCCTGCACCGCCTTGAGGAACCCGGGTGGCGGGATCACGTTGCCGGCGGTGCCCTGGATGGGCTCGACGATGATGGCTCCGATCTCGCCACCCGTCTGGTACCGGATGACGTCGCGCAGATACTCCGCACAGGCGATCCCGCACTCCGGGTAGCGCAGGCGGAGCGGGCAGCGGTAGCAGTCGGCGTAGGGAGAGAGGTGGTGACCCGGTGTGAAGGGCCCCTGATGGTGCTTGAAATCGCTTCCCAGGAGCCCGAGCACGCCTCCGGTCTTGCCGTGGAAGCCTCCCCAGAATCCGATGACCTCGCGCTTGCCGGTGGCGGCCTTGGCCAAGCGCAGGGCCGCCTCGACGGCCTCCGCGCCCCCGGAGAACATCTGAATGCGCGCCAGCCCTGGCGGGGTCGTCTTGGCCAGCAGCTCGAGAAAGCGCGCGCGCGTCTCCGTCGTGAAGCTGCCGAACGTGAGTTGCTCGACCTGCCGCTTCAGCGCCTCAACGTAGCGCGGGTGGCAGTGGCCGACGCTGCCGACACCGATGCCCGCCATGAAGTCGACGTATTCGTTGCCGTCTTCGTCGATGAGGGTGCATCCAGTGCCGCGGGCCATCGCGAGCCCGGAGTAGAGGGCGTACGACTGAAGCCCGGGGGCGATGTGTCGTGCTTCCCGCTCGACGAGCTGGCGCGACCGCGGACCCACCGGACGAGGCGTCGTCACCGGAGAACCTCCGAAAACCGGCGTGCCAGGTGGGACGCGATCCGGGCCGCGGCCTCGTCCCGGTAGAGCGCGAAGCTCGGCCACGCGTTGAGGTCGAGCAGCACGATCGTGCCGGGCGCGCTCACGAGGGCGTCGCCCCCGTACACCTCCAGGCCGAGGGCCGCCGCCGCCCCGGTCGCCAGACTCGCCAGCTGCGCGGCGTCGAGCGGGTAACGGGCCGCCCGCTGGTCCTTCGGGTAGAACCAGCGGAACCATGGTGTCTCGCCCGGGCCGGTCGGCCCGACGCCGACCCCGTAGAACTTGACGAGGTCTCCCTCGAGGTGCGGCTGGATCACGGCACGAGCGATGCCGCGCGCGGCGAGTCCGCGAAGCGCCGCTTCGACCGCGTCCCCGGTCGGCGCGAACACCACGTCGCCCCCGTGGGTATTGTGGACGTCCGCGCGCTTGACCCACGCGGGCAGGGCACCGTCGCTCCGGCCGCCGGCGGTTGGCACGAGCCGGCTCTCGACGAACGGCAGGCCGGCCGCGGCGAGCCGGGTGACCATCCGCACCCGATACGTGTTCAGGACCGCTTCCGGCCGATTCACGAGGGGCGCGCCGCCCGCCTCCCACGCCCGGAGCTGCCTGAGCGCCTCGAGCCGCTCGCACATCAGGAAGGCACAGCGCGGCCGGCCGTCGAAGGGGCCACTCAATTCCTCGGGGCCCTTGAGGACCACCTGAAACCCCTCGGCCTCGAGATGCTTGCCGGTCAGGCGCAGGATCTCGGCGTCGTCGTTCTCCCGGCCCGGGGAATGCGCCCGCTCCCGAAAGATACCCCAGCAAGTGGCGGCGTTCACGCGGTCCCTCCCGGGCGGTTCATGACGACCGTGCGCCGAGGGCCAGCGCCTCGGCGAGCGCGACGTCGTCGCCCCGGTCGACGTCCACGACGGTCTGGATTACCTCGCCGTACAGCGGCTCTCCGCTTCGGGAGAGCCACGTCAGGAATTCCCGCAGCCGTCCGATCCCGGCGGGGGCGTCCATCCTCCGGACGCGCTCCGGCACGAGATAGATTCCGGCCGTCACGAGCTCTCCCGTTTCCCCTCCGAGCTCGGTGACCCGGCCGGTCGCGTCGAGCCGTACCCAGAGCGGCCGCTCGTCGGCGACCAACGGCGTCACGGCCAGCACCGTGGCGTCGGGAGGCCGCTGGGCCGCGGCCTCGACGAAGCGCACGAAGTCAGCCTCGCGACACCACGCGTCGACGGTCGACACCAGCATCTGGCCCGTCCCGCGACGGGTCACCTCGAGAAAACTCTCGTAGGACGAGGCCGTCGTCTTCACGATGAACTCGACGTCGACCTCGGGGAACCGCGCCCGCACCCACTCCACGCAGTCGCGCGCCCGTTCGTTCACGATGATGCGGAGGGAGGTGACGCGCGCGGCACGGAAGTTTCGAATCACCGCCTCGATCAGCGGTACGCCGGCCACGGGGACGAGCGGCTTCGGCACGGTCCAACCGGCGCGGCGCAGCCGGCTGCCGTCCCCCGCGGCAATGATCGCGCCGGTCAGAGCCGGCGTGGCCGTCACAGGACCGCCTCCAGCTGGGCCAGGGAGGAGATGACCCGGTCCTCCGGGCAGCAGGGTTTCCGGGTCCCGTTCTCCTCGCCCGCGAGCCAGATGTGTGGCATGCCCACGGCGCGCGCGCCCGCCATGTCCCGGGTCGGCGAGTCGCCGACGAACGTCGCGTCGGCCGGCGTGATCCCCAACTCCTCGACGGCCCGGTCGAAGATGCGGGGGTCGGGCTTCCGGCATCCGACGCGACACGAATCGAGGATGACGCTGAAGAGCTCACGGATTCCTGCGTCGTCGCAGACGGTCTCGAGATTGCCGTAGAAGTTCGAGACGATTCCCAGCCGGTATCGGCGGCCGAGCCGCGACAGCAGCGGCGTGTTGCCGCGCAGCGTCGCGAGGGCGCCCTCGAGGAAGCGGCTCGCGACCCGGCCGACGAGTGCGTCCTCGCCGCCCAGCCCGAGCCCCTGGGCGAGGGCCGCGGCGAGACGAGAGACGGTCTCGCCAAACGACAGCGTCGGCGGGGTCGCACGGACGAGCGCGTCGTCGGCCGCGTAAAAGAGCGGGTCGAATCGCGCGGGCTCCAGCCGGACGCCCTCGGTTCGATAGAGGCGGGCAAACCGCTCCTTCCAGGTCACCCCGTCGGCGTCCAGGGTCCCGCCGAAGTCAAAGAGCACGGCGCGTTCCACAGGCCTCCTCGGCAGCG